>Ga0268290_100212_pt1 | contig 13708 bp, 12 predicted proteins | sample MetspRMADM_FD_191346 | JGI IMG/M metagenome (GOLD analysis project Ga0268290, IMG submission 191346) | Soil microbial communities from San-Diego area, Southern California, United States - Methylocaldum sp. RMAD-M | ecosystem: Environmental > Terrestrial > Soil > Desert | place: USA: California... | reverse complement strand
GCGATGTTCGCCCTCGTGCTGGGCGATCTCGCGCCCGGTCTCGACATGGGCCGCGTCGTCGCGATGCTGCTCGTGCACGACATCGTCGAGGTCGATGCCGGCGACATGCCGATCCACGGCGTCTACGACGCTACCGCCCTGGCGCTGGTCGAGGCGGCCGCAGCGGAGCGGATCTTCGGGCTCCTGCCCGCGCCTCAGCGGGACCGCTTCCTGGCGCTGTGGCGGGAATTCGAGGCGGTCGAGACGGCGGAAGCTCGCTTCGCCAAGGCGCTCGACCGACTCCAGCCGCTGCTGCTCAACACGTTGACCGAAGGCGGCACCTGGGCCGAGAACGGCCTCACCGAGGCACAGGTGATGGCGCGCTACCGGCCGGTGATCGAGCGCGGCATCCCCGGCCTCTGGCCCTTCGTGGAGGCGCTGGTGCGCCGCCACTACCAGGGCCGACCCACTACGGCGTGACCGGTTGGGCCTCCGCGCTCACGGCGGAGCGGGCGCCGCGGGCGAGGTCGCGCTCGATCAGCAGGGCGCTCTTGCCGTCGAGGCGGTTGCGGTAGACTTGCAGGTTCTCCATCACCCGCTGCACGTAGTTGCGCGTCTCGGTGAAGGGGATGCGCTCGACCCAGTCGATCGGATCGACATCGGGCCGGCGCGGATCGCCGTAGGCATCGACCCATTTCTTCACGTTGCCGCCGCCCGCGTTGTAGGAGGCGAAGGCGAGGATGTAGGAGCCCTTCCAGTCCTCCATCAGTTCGCCGAGATGGGCCTGCCCCAGCCGCGCATTGTAGGCGGGGTCGCTGGTGAGGCGGTCGGTCTCGTAAGAGGTCGAGACGCGCTTGGCCGTGCGCTGGGCGGTTGCCGGCATCATCTGCATCAGGCCGCGTGCCCCGACGCCGGACTGAGCCCGAGGATCGAACTGGCTCTCCTGCCGGGCGATGGCAAAGACCATGGCCCGTTCGACCTGCGGCACTGCCGTAAAGGTTTCGTATTCGGGGATGCCGATGGTCGGGTAGGCGTGGGTGTCGAGCGCCAGCCCCCGCTGCGTGGCGAGCTTGCCGATGGCGACCAGCGCCCGCGCGTCGCGCATCGCCACTGCCGTCTCGCCGAGCGCATTGACCTGCGCCTCCTCGGTCAGCGATCGGGCGGCGTCGATGTAGAGCGGCAGCGCCAGATCCTTCATCTGGGCAGCCGACAGGAGCTTCAGGCCGCGGATAAAGAGCCGGTCGTCGAAGGCGGCCCGTGCTGTCGAACTCAACTCGGCGGCGCGGCGCAAGGGCAGGCTGTGCTGGCCGAGCCGGGCGCGGGCGAGCTGCCCGTAATAGGCGATCGGCTGGAGCGCGGCGCGCTCGTAGAAGCTTTTCGACTCGGCGGTCCTGCCCGCGGCTTCCGCCGCACGACCCTGCCAGTAGGCGGCACGCGCCAGCGAGATCGGCGTCTCGGCCACGCTCGCGGCCATGGCGAAGTGCCGCTCGGCCGCGGCCGGGTCGCTCATGAAGCGGAGCGCGATCCAGCCGGCATGGAACTCGGCCTCGATCCGCTTCTCGGAGGTGCGGGCGGAGTGCGCGGCGGCCACTGCGTAGGCGGTCTTGGGCTCGCCCGCATCCATCAACTTGCGCGCCACGATCCGGCGCTCGACCCACCATGTGTCCCCGTCGGTGAGGACCTCCGGGTTGGTCGGGGCCGAGAGGAGCACCTTGGCCGCCTCCGCCGCCTTGTCGGCCCGGCGAAAATACTGAGCGCGCGAGAGCAGGTAGGACGAATCGTTGCGTAAGGAGGGCGGCACCGCCGCGAGGGCAGGGGCCGCCCCGGCCTTGCCCTGCACCGCCCGGCGGGCGCGCACGAGGCTGGCATAGGAGCCACCAGCATAGTCGGCGGCGCGGGCGGCGGTCGTCCAATCCTCCTTCAGGAGGGCACGCTCCATCCGGTAGCGGTGATCGATCGCCGTGAGCACGCCGGGGAAAGCGTCCGTCACTCTGGTCTCGAGGCTGCGCCCAAAACTCTCCTCGCGCCACAGGTCGTGCACGAGGTCCGCGGCGTCGGCATCGAGCCCGTCCGCGCGCAAGGCGAGCGCCAGGGCGAACTTGCCCGGCGCGCTCGCTGGCTTGGCGGTGGCGAAGTAGGCGCGCACGATCGCCGGGCTCTTCTTCTCCGTGAGCAGCCGCTCCTCTGCGCGGCGACGCAGCAGCGGACCGGCCGGCCAATCGGGATTGGCTCGGGTGAAGGCGACGACCCGCTCAAAGCTGACGCCGGCGCCGGCGCGAATCGCCACCCATTCGAGCAGCGCCCGCGCCGCCGGATCGGTGAAGCCCGCGGCGAGCCGGTCGCCGTCGCTGACCTTGCCCTTGCGGTAGAGATCGATCGCCTCGCGCAACTGCCCGAGATCGGTCTCGCCCGAGGCGATCGGGCGAGCCGGGTCCGGCACTTCAGGAGAGGGGGCGGCCGGCGAAACGGCCGCGTCGGGCAGCGGGAAGGCGACCGGTCCATCCGATTCGGTGGAGGCGTAAGCAGAGGCCGCAGCGGGCAACGGCTTGTCGGAAGCCGCTTCGCCCGCGCTCGGATCGAGGCGCAGTGCGTCCGCCGCCACGGGATCGGAGGCGGGGCCCTGGCCGTCGCTGACCTGCCCCGCGGGCGCGGTGGCATCGCTCGACGGAGCAGCGGGCGCCGAGGCCGGTTGCGGGTTGCGAACCTCGACGGCAGTGCCCCGTTGCGGCAGCACGGCGGTGCCGGACAAGACGAGCCCGAGGAGCAGGGGCAGGAAGCGGGCGGGGAACGCCAAGGTCATCAGACACCCCGACACGGAGCCAAGCCTTAAGCTGGGCTCCGGTCCGTTAAGATGGCATTAACTGCGCAAGCGAAGCGTTTGCGCGCGGGCTGGGGAGGGCCTATGTCTCGCGCGTCCCAAGCGCGGCCCATAGGCGGCCGCAGCCGCCGGGGCACGCCAGACGACAGGCAAGAAGAACGGCCGGGAACGCCAGGATGACCGATACCCATGCCCGCCTTCGCGGCTCGATGACCGCGCTCGCGACACCCTTCCGCGACGGCGAGTTCGACGAGTCGGCCTTCCGGAAATTCGTAAACTGGCAGATCGAGCAGGGCACCCACGCCCTGGTGCCGACCGGCACCACCGGCGAGAGCCCGACGCTGAGCCACAGCGAGCACGACCGCGTGGTCGAGGTTTGCGTCGCCGAAGCTGCCGGCCGGGTGCCCGTGATCGCGGGCGCCGGGTCGAACTCGACGCGGGAGGCCGTGGCGCGGGCGCGTCATGCCGAGAGCGTCGGCGCGGATGCGGTGCTCACCGTCACGCCCTACTACAACAAGCCGACCCAGGAGGGGATGTACGCCCACTTCAAGGCGGTGAACGACGCCGTCGGCATCCCGATCATCATCTACAACATCCCCGGCCGGTCCGTGGTCGACATGAGTGTCGACACCATGAAGCGGCTGTTCGAGCTGAAGAACATTGCCGGCGTGAAGGACGCCACGGCCAAGATCGACCGTGTCAGCCTCCAGCGGCAGGCATTGGGAGAAGACTTCATCCAGCTTTCTGGCGAAGATGCGACGGCGCTCGGCTTCAATGCACATGGAGGCCGGGGCTGTATCTCCGTGGTCTCGAATGTCGCACCGCGGCTCTGCGCCGATCTGCAGGAAGCGACGCTCGCGGGTGATTACGCGAAGGCCCTGGCGATCCAGGACCGGTTGATGCCGCTGCACGTGCAGATGTTCTACGAATCGAACCCGGTGCCGGCGAAATACGCTCTCTCACGCCTTGGGCTGATGTCGGAGGAGGTGCGCCTACCGCTGGTTCCGGCGACCGAAGGCTGCCGCCGCGCGGTCGATGCCGCGCTCGCCCATGCCGGCCTGATCTGACGACCTCGGGCCTGATCCGAGAAGATCCGGCTGGACGCCTCGCCGGAGAACGCGGCGGTCCCCATATCGGTGGACCGTCGCCGCCCGACCGCGAATCTGAAGAAGAATGGCACCGAAAACCGAACCCGGCCGGCGCATCGTCGCCGACAACCGCTCCGCCCGCTACCACTACGCGATCGAGGACACGCTCGAGGCCGGCATTGCGCTGACCGGCACCGAGGTGAAGTCGCTGCGCGGCGGTAAGGCGACGATCGGCGAGTCCTATGCCGGTCCGTCCGGCAACGACCTGATGCTGTTCAACGCCTACATCCCGGAATATTTGGAGGCGAACCGCTTCAACCACGACACCAAGCGGCCCCGCCGCCTACTGCTGCACCGTCGTCAGATCAACAAGCTGATCGGCGCGACACAGCGCCAGGGCTATACGGTGATTCCGCTGAAGATCTACTTCAACGACAAGGGCCGCGCGAAGGTCGAACTCGGGCTCGGCAAGGGCAAGCAGCTCCATGACAAGCGTGAGAGCGTCAAGCAGCGTGACTGGCAGCGCGACAAGGCCCGCCTGATGCGCGACAAGAGCTAAGGCCGCTTCGCCTCAATTTGGTGCCGCGACAGAGCGGCTCCGTCTGACCGGCAGCCGCGCACCAGACCGAGCGCCGGTGGGCCCGCCGCATCGTGAACAACCGCGAAGTGATCCAGCAGCGCGGCCCCCGGAAGGAGCTGTGCTCTGGATTGCCTCGGCTCGGCCCGCGATGACGGCGAGGATTATTCTCCCGTCATCGCGGGCCGAGCCCTCATGCTTTGCTCAGCCTTCGGATTCTTCTTCGGAGGGGCCGGGACGGATGCCGTAGCGGCTCTCCAGACCCGGATTGGCGCGAGGCGTACGCTCGGCGAAGTCGCGGCGGGGACCGTCGCCGGCCGCTCGGGCGGTGCGCTCGCTCGGGTCGCGGCCGATCCGACCGGCGAGATGGGCGAGGTCGATGAACTCGTCCGCCTGACGACGCAGGTCATCGGCGATCATCGCCGGCTGGGTCTGGATCGTCGAGACGACGGAGACGCGGACGCCGCGGCGCTGAATCGCCTCCACGAGCGAACGGAAATCGCCGTCGCCGGAGAACAGGACCATGTGATCGATGTGGGGAGCAAGTTCGAGCGCGTCGATGGCGAGCTCAATATCCATATTGCCCTTGATCTTGCGGCGGCCAGCCGAGTCGGTGAACTCCTTCACCGGCTTCGTGACGACGCGGTAACCGTTATAATCAAGCCAATCGATCAGAGGACGAATCGAGGAATACTCCTGATCCTCGATCATCGCAGTATAATAGAAGGCTCGGATAAGATTATCGCGACTCTGAAAATCCTTGAGCAGCCGCTTGTAATCGATATCGAAACCGAGCGCCTTCGTGGTCGCATAAAGGTTTGCGCCGTCGATAAAAACCGCGGTACGCTGTTTATCACTCATGGATTGGCCCGTGTGCTGGAGCTAAAACTTATTTTTTGGAAATTCAGACATGAACGCAGCACATGAAATGCAAAATCAATGCACTGCCGAGGTCCGGCATTCCTGCATTCTCGACGGATAACAGCAGCCAGGTTCCGGAACCGGCTGCGGTTCGAACAGTCGTTGCCCGGTCTACGGATCACGGATTCGACGAGTGGCAGGGCCCGCAATGGCGCTACAGGCACCGGCACGAGCCGCCACCGTCGTGGCCGAGCGAGTAATCTCTGTCAAGTGATAGACAGAGCCGACACGGACTGCGCTCAGCGTGCTCGAAGATGACCTGCTACAACTAATAGGTTATTTCCAAAGCCATTTCTATACTGATGATTGTGAATCCCGGCGCGTTTAGCATCAGGGAACAACCATACATACCTGAAGTTGCCGGCCAGACCAAACCGACATGTGTTAGCTTGTCGGAACCTTCGCAGCGCCGTACGGTCGCGGCTGAGACCTCGGCCGTGCGGAGTTGTCACGCCTGCCGTTAGGGCGTCGAGATCGCACGGCTGCCCGGCTTGACCGCGGGGAGGGCAGCGAGCTCCGGGGGGAGAGCGTCGGGGGAGTAGGTCGGGATATCGAGGGTGACGAGGGAGACGAGCGGCAGTCCGATCTCGCCGCGTCCGCCGGAGCGATCGATCAGGCAGGCCGCACCGACCACCTCTCCGGCCTCGTCCTTCAGGGAGGCGAGGCATTCGCGGGCCGAAAGCCCGGTCGTCACGATGTCCTCGACGATGACCGCGCGGGCTCCCGCGGGGATCGAGAAGCCGCGGCGCAGGGTGAAGGGGCCGCCCGGATCGCGCTCGACGAAGATCGCCCTGGCGCCGAGGTGGCGTGCGGTCTCATAACCGGGGATGATGCCGCCGATGGCCGGCGAGACCACGATATCGATCCGGCCAAACTGCTTCGTGATGACCTCCGCCAGCGCCCGGCACAGCCGCTCGGTGCGCGCCGGATCGGAGAAGATCGTCATCTTCTGCAGGAAGGTCGGCGAGCGCAGCCCGGAGCTGAGGATGAAGTGTCCCTGCAGCAGGGCCCCCGCGGAACGGAACTCTTCGAGGACTTCTTCCGGCGTCATGATCACCTGCTCGCCAACGCGTGGTCCGCCGCTTCTTGCAGCGGCGCGCGCCAGGCGCAAGCCGAGCGCGAGGGGACGGCAAGCGCGTCGTCTGGAACGACGCTCAGCCGTTCACCCGCTCCACGCGGCTCACGGAACGTTTGCCGCGCAGATCCGCGACGATGGCGGTGAGGTGTTTCAGATCCGGCACCGACAGATCGATGGAGATGTCGGTGAAGTCCTGTGTGCGCCGCTTCATCGAGACGTTGTCGATGTTGCCGTCGTGCTCGGCGATCACCTGGGCGATCTGCGCCAGCGTACCGGGCTCGTTGATCGATTCGAGCGCGAGCTTGGCCGGGAAGCGTTCCTGCGAGCCCTCTACGTCCCAGCGCACGTCGAGCCAGCGCTCGGGCTCGTTGTCGAAGGCGGCGAGCGCGGCGGACTGGATCGGGTAGATCGTCACGCCGACACCTGGGGTGAGGATGCCGACGATGCGATCCCCCGGCAGAGCGCCGCCGTTCGGGGCGAAACTCACCGGCAGATCGCCGGCTAATCCGCGGATCGGGATGCTGCCCGAAGCCGAGGCGCTGTCGGCCTCCCCTGAGAAGGTCAGCCGCATGGTCTGATCCTTGGAGCGGGTGAGCCGCCCCGCCGCTCCGCTGGCCGCCGGGCCGCCGCTCGCACCGGGGCGGCGCTCGTCCTTGAAGTCGGGGTAGACCGCCTTCACCACGTCGCCAGAGAACATCTCCCCGCGACCCACCGCAGCGAAGACGTCCTCGGTGCTCGCGCGGGCGAGCCGGGGCAGGGCGCCGCGCAGCTTCTCCTCGGAAAAGCTCTTTCCCGCCCGCTCGAAGGCGCGGTCGAGAATCTGGCGGCCCAAGCCCGCATATTGCCGCCGCACGGCGGCGCGGGTCGCCCGGCGGATCGCGGCGCGGGCCTTGCCGGTGACGACGAGCGACTCCCAGGCAGCCGGCGGAGAAGCTCCGTCGGAGCGGGCGATCTCGACTTCGTCGCCGTTGGCGAGTTCGTGCAGCAGAGGGGCGAGCCGCCCATTGATCTTGGCGCCGACCGCCGTGTTGCCGACATCGGTGTGGACGGCATAGGCGAAGTCGATCGGCGTGGCGCCCCGCGGCAGGGCGATGAGACGGCCCTTGGGTGTGAAGCAGAACACCTGGTCCTGGAACAGCTCCAGCTTGGTGTGTTCCAGGAATTCCTCCGGCGAATCGCCCTCGGCCAGGAGCTCGATGGTGCGGCGCAGCCACTGGTAAGCGCCGCTCTCGGTGGCGAGCCGCGGATGGATCTCGCCCTCACCGCCCTCGACGGAGGCCTCCTTGTAGTGGGCATGGGCGGCGATGCCGTACTCGGCGATCTCGTCCATCTCGGCGGTGCGGATCTGAAGCTCGACGCGCTGGCGCTTCGGCCCGATCACCGTGGTGTGGATCGAGCGATAGTCGTTCTGCTTCGGCGTCGAGACGTAGTCCTTGTAGCGGCCCGGCACCATCGGCCAGCTCGTATGCACCACCCCGAGCGCGGCGTAGCAATCCGCCACGGTGCCGACGATCACGCGGAAGCCGACGATGTCGGAGAGCTGCTCGAAGGCGACCGACTTGCGCTCCATCTTCGACCAGATCGAGAACGGCTTCTTCAGCCGCCCCTTCACTTGCGCGGTGAGGCCGCGCGCTGCTAGCCGCGCGGTGAGGTCGTGCTCGATGCTCTCGATGACACTGCCGGACTTCGCCGAGAGGTCTTCGAGCCGCTTGGTGATGGTGGCGTAGACCTCGGGCTTGAGGGTGCGGAACGAGAGGTCTTCCAGTTCGTCGCGCAGTTCCTGCATGCCCATGCGGCCGGCGAGCGGCGCGTAGATGTCGAGCGTTTCCTCGGCGATCCGCGCCCGCTTGTCGTCGCGCATGAAATGGAGCGTGCGCATGTTGTGCAGGCGATCGGCGAGCTTGACCAGGAGGACCCGCACATCCTCGGCCACCGCCAGCAGCAGCTTGCGGAAGTTCTCGCCCTGCACCGCTCGCTTCGAGACGAGATCGAGGCGCTTGAGCTTGGTCAGCCCATCCACCAGCGCGCCGATCTCGGGCCCGAAGATCTCGCGGATTTCGTCGAGGGTGGCGGCGGTGTCCTCCACGGTGTCGTGCAGCACCGCCGCGACGATGGTGGCGTCGTCCAGGCGCAGGTCGGTGAGGATCGCGGCAACTTCGAGGGGATGGGCGAAGAATGGATCGCCCGAAGCGCGCTTCTGCGTGCCGTGCGCGCGCATGGCGTAGACGTAGGCGCGGTTCAGAAGCGCTTCGTTCGCGGCCGGATTGTAGCGCTTGACCCGCTCCACGAGTTCGTACTGGCGCATCATCCGCCGAAGAATCCTGCTCTCAATGTGTCGGAAGCCCGGCCGGGAGCGGCCGCGGTTGATCGCGCACCACCTTCCCGCATCAGCGGCCGTTTCGCCAGACCCCAAGGGTCACGCACGGCGTCGCGGAGGATGCGCCACCGTTCCGTCCGGCCTGCATGGTTTGCAGGTTGCAAAGGCGCCAAGAGACGAGAACGCCCGCCGCTCGGGATCGAGGGCGGGCGCGAAAATCGGACTCGACTGCGAAAAGGCGCTTACTCGCCCTCGTCGTCGGTCTCGGTCGGCGGAGCCAAGTTTTCCAGGCCGCGCAGAAGATCTTCCTCGCTCATGAAATCGAACTGCACGTTCTTGTCGTCGGAGGACGACTGAGGCGCCACCGCCGCAGCGGCGGGCGAGCTCGACAGAAGCGGCACGGTCTCGGCCTCGGGCTCGTCCACCTCGACGTATTTCTGCATCGAGTGGATGAGCTGCTCCTTGAGATCCTCGGCCGTGATGGTCTCGTCGCCGATCTCGCGCAGGGCCACGACCGGGTTCTTGTCGCGGTCGCGCTCAACGGTCAGAGGGGCGCCGGCGGCGAGCAGGCGCGCGCGGTGGCTGGCGAGCAGGACCAGCTCGAAGCGGTTCTCGACCTTCTCGATGCAGTCTTCGACGGTGACGCGAGCCATGCGAGGCGGCTCCTTCCTCAGGCGCGGATACGAACGATATGCGTGATGAACGGGCTTCCTACACCGGATGCCGCTGCGCAACAAGTCGCGGGAGCAGTTGAGAATCCGCGAGCCCCGGTCCACATGGAAAGCGGCGCCGGCTCATCCCGGCGCCGCTTCCCGGCCGGCCTTGAACCGGCGCCAGCGGACCCGAGGATTCTTCTCATGTTCATCCAGACCGAAGCCACGCCGAACCCCGCCACGCTCAAGTTCCTGCCCGGCCGCGTGGTTCTCCCCGAGGGCACCTTCGAGGCGCGCGACGCCGAGGGCGCCGAGCGCTCGCCGCTCGCGACTGCCCTGTTCGCGGTGCCGGGCGTGACCGGCGTCTATTTCGGGCACGACTTCATCTCGGTCACCAAGGCCGACGGCGTGAACGAGTGGCCGCAGGTGAAGCCTGCGGTGCTCGGCGCGATCATGGACCACTTCCAATCCGGTCGGCCGGTGCTCGCCGAGGGCACGGCGCTCGCCGAGGACGACACGGAGGAGTTCTACGACGAGGCCGACCACGACACGGTGGCGACCATCAAGGACCTGCTCGAGACGCGGGTGCGCCCGGCGGTGGCGGGCGACGGCGGCGACATCACCTTCCGCGGCTACCGTGACGGCATCGTCTATCTCGAGATGAAGGGCGCCTGCTCGGGCTGTCCGTCCTCCACCGCGACGCTGCGCCAGGGCGTGCAGAACCTGTTCCGCCACTTCCTTCCTTCCGTGCGGGAAGTCCAGGCGATCTGATTTCGGTCGCGGCTCTACGGGCATCGGAGCAACACAGCCGCGCTTCCTTGGGGAGGCCGGCGTCGGGTGCCCTGACGAGGGCGGTCGTTTCGTCCTAAACTGAACCCGATGGCGGGCGCGTGTGGCCCGCCGCCGGATGGAATCGACGTTTGCGAATCCTTGCCATCGATACGGCGCTCGAAGCCTGCGCCGCCTGTGTGGCCACCGACGACAGCGACGACCTGCTCGCCGAGGAGTCGATGCCGCTTGTGCGCGGCCATGCCGAGGCGCTGCTGCCACTGATCGAGCGGGTCATGGCCCGGGTCGAAGGCGGCTTCGAGGGGCTCGACCGGGTCGCGGTCACGGTTGGGCCGGGCAGCTACACGGGCTTGCGCGTCGGCCTCTCCGCCGCCCGCGCCATCGGACTTGCAGCAGGCATCCCCGTTGTCGGCGTGACGACCCTATCCGCCCTGTTGGCGCCCCAGCTCGCCCTCAACGGCGAGGACACGGTCGTCGCCGCGATCGATGCGCGCCACGGCGCCGTCTACCTCCAGGCCATGAGCGTGAATGAGGGCACGGTGATCCCGCCCCGTCACGTCGCCCTGGAGGAAGCGGTCGGTCTGCTCGCCGGGCGACGGGCGATCCTCACCGGCTCCGGTGCTCCCGCCCTCGCGGCAGCAGCGGGTGGAGCCGGCCTCTCCGTGGAGGTCACCGAGACGGGCGCGCCGCAGATCGCCTGGGTCGCCTCGCTCGGGCTCGTGGCCGATCCGGACCAGGCGCTGCCGCGCCCCCTCTACCTGCGCGGGCCAGACGCCCAGCCGCAGGATCATGCGAGGCTCGCAAGGGCATGACGCGCACCGTCTCCCCGTTCTGGCCGCTCGATTGGTGGTCCGCGTGGTGGGATGCCTGGGGCTCCGTGCCCTACGTCGCGCCGCTGCGGGACGCAGGGCAAGCGGGCGATCTGGAGAGGTTGCACGCGACCGCCTTCGCCCGCCCCTGGGCTGCCCACGAATTCGAGCGGTTGCTGTGCGAGCGCTCGACCGAGGCGCACGCCCTGCGCCGGGGCAACGCGCTGCTGGGCTTCGTGCTATCGCGCAAGGCCTCGGACGAGGCCGAGATCCTCACCATCGTGCTGGCGCCCTCCGCCCGCGGTGGCGGCCACAGCCACCGGCTCCTGCGCGAGCACCTGACCGCACTGGCCTTCGGCGGCATCCGCACGGTCCATCTCGAAGTCGACGAAGGCAACATGCCGGCCTTGAAGCTCTACGCCCGACACGGCTTCCTGAAGGTCGGCGAGCGCAAGGGTTACTATCCGCTGCCCAACGGCAGTCGGGCCACGGCGCTGACCATGAGCGCGTCTCTGTCGTGAGACGTCGCGAGAGCGCAGCCGCCCGATGACGCGCGCCGGCATCGGCCTCCGCCTGCTCGCCCAGGCGCTGGCCTTCCTGATCGTGATCGGGCCGCACTGGCTCAGTTTGCGCTTCGGGCGCGGTCGGCTCGCCGCACATATCCCGGTCCTTTTCCACCGCCTGTTCCTGCGCCTGTTCTCGGTGCGGGTGACGCAGAGCGGCACGCCGCCGCCGCCGGGCGAGCCGGCGCTCGTGCTGGCGAACCACGTTTCCTGGCTCGACATCGTCGCGCTCGGCTCGCTGCGCCCGCTCTCCTTCGTGGCCAAGTCAGAAATCGCGGGCTGGCCGTTGATCGGCCCGCTGGCCAAGCTCCAGCGCACCGTCTTCATCGAGCGGGCCAAGCGCGCGGCGACCGCTAGCGTCAATGCCACGGTCGGCCAGCGGCTCGCCGACGGCGACCTGATCGTGCTGTTTGCCGAGGGCACGACCGGCGACGGCCTGCGGCTCCTGCCGTTCCGCTCCTCGCTGGTCGGCGCGGCGCGCGCGGCCCTCACCGCGGAGTCCGGCGGCCTTGCGCGCATCCGGCTCCAGCCGCTGGCCCTGGCCTATCCGCGCCGCAACGGGCTGCCCGTGACCCGCGCCGAGCGGCCGGAGATTGCATGGTACGGCGACATGGAACTCGCCCCCCATCTCACCCTGTTCGCCAACCGCGGTCCCATCGACGTGCACGTGAACTGGGGCGCGCCGATCGCTTTCGAGCCGGCCACCGACCGCAAGCTCGCCACAGCCCAGGCCGAAGCCGCCGTGCGCCGGGGCCTGCGGGAGATTCGTCACGGCGGCCCGCCATCTCGCCCAGTACCGGCAGTGCCGGAGACGGCCGGGGAGGGCGCCGACGTCTCGGCGCCCGGCATGGCGGCGGTGTGAGCGGTCAGGCCGTCAACGGAAAGGTCGCCGCCTGCCCGCGCACGGTCCCGCATTCATCGACGAGTTGCCAGACGATGCCCTCGGTGACCGGGAAGCGCCGCCCGTCCTTGGCGACCCGGATGCCGGCATAGCCCGAAACGAAGCCATCGCGGGCCACCGCATCGAGCAGCCGCTGCCGCTCGGCCCGCTCCGGCGCTTCCGCCGAGAGGCGCGAGGGCATGCCGACGACTTCTTGCCAGTCGTAACCGAATGCCCGCTGCGCCGCCCGGTTGGCGTAGACGAAGCGCGGGTCGGCGCTCGTGTCATGCGCGAGCACCGCGAAGGGCGCCTGCACGTAGAGCCAGTCCGGCCCGTAATCCGGCTCGGGGATGAGCGGACGGCCGACGAGGCGCAGGAAGCTGCCGGTCAGCAGGGCGAAGAAGGCGGGATCTTCGGCAGGCCTCACGGGCGGACCTTTTCGGGTAGGCGAGAGGGTGAGCAAGAGAATCGTGTCGGCGACCGAAGCGTGATACAGGGCCTGTCGAGCAAAAAGTCCCCCAAAAATCGCCGCCCGCCGGCGGCAGGGTTGCGATCTTGAAGAAAGCCTACGTCAAGTCCTACGGTTGCCAGATGAACGCCTACGACGCCGGCCGCATGGCCGACGTGCTGGCGGCCGAGGGCTACAGCGCGACGGAGTCGGTCGAGGAGGCCGACGTCGTCGTCCTCAACACCTGCCACATCCGCGAGAAGGCCGCCGAGAAGGTCTACTCCGAACTCGGGCGCCTGCGCGTGCTGAAGGGCGAACGCGCCGAGAGCGGACAGGATACGCGGATCGTCGTGGCGGGCTGCGTCGCCCAAGCCGAAGGCCGCGAGATTTTGTCTCGCGCGCCCGCCGTGGACGTGGTGGTGGGTCCCCAGAGCTACCACCGCCTGCCGGACCTGCTGCGCCAGTCGCGCGAGAGCCGCGTCGTCGACACCGAATTCCCGGTCGAGGACAAGTTCGATCACCTGCCCGCCCGGCGCAACCGCGGGGTCACCGGCTTCCTCACGGTGCAGGAGGGCTGCGATAAGTTCTGCGCCTTCTGCGTCGTGCCCTATACCCGCGGCGCCGAAGTCTCGCGCTCGGTGGCGGCGGTGGTGGAAGAAGCGCGCCGCCTCGTCGAGGGCGGGGTGCGCGAGATCACGCTGATCGGCCAGAACGTGAACGCCTATCACGGCGACGGGCCGGACGGCGCACCGGCGACGCTTGGGCATCTGATGGACGCGCTCAGCGCG
>Ga0268290_100211_pt1 | contig 13727 bp, 20 predicted proteins | sample MetspRMADM_FD_191346 | JGI IMG/M metagenome (GOLD analysis project Ga0268290, IMG submission 191346) | Soil microbial communities from San-Diego area, Southern California, United States - Methylocaldum sp. RMAD-M | ecosystem: Environmental > Terrestrial > Soil > Desert | place: USA: California... | reverse complement strand
GCCGGGGAGATTGAGCGCTTGGTCGGACACGTGGAGGACAGACACGTGACAGACTTCGGCAGAGCAACCGGCCGGCACCTCCGCAGGGAAGCGTCGGAAACCCATGGTGTTTCGATGAGACGAACGGGATTACTCGGCCTCAGCATCATCCTCCTCGCCGCAGCCGGCGCGCGCGACATCAGCCCTTCTCACGCCAGCGAGAGCGTGAGCGGGCGACCGCGGATCCTGAGCGGCGACACGCTGGTCGTGGGCGGCCGCATAATCGGCCTCTACGGCGTGGCGGCGCCAAGCCTCAAGCAGACCTGCCTGAACGCCAAGGGCCAGAATTACGCCTGCGGCGCCTCGTCGGCCCAGGCGCTCGCAGCGCACCTGAAGGACGCGACCGTCACCTGCCAGATCCGCGAGACGGACAGCTACGGCCGTGCGCTCTCCGTCTGCCACCGGGACAAAGAGGATTTGAGCGCCTGGATGGCCGAGAAGGGGTTCGCCATGGCCGAACGGGGCGGAAAGGCTGCCTATGTCGGCGCAGAGACCGTCGCATGGGGCAAGCGCCTCGGCCTCTGGGCGGGCTCCTTCGAGGATCCGACCGGGCGGCCGCGGACGAGCTACTCGAAGGCCAGCACGGTGGCCGACGCCCAACCCGAGACGTATTGAGGGGCCGTTGCGGATCGAGGCGAGGACGGAGGCGGTATCCGAGAGACGCCTTCGAGAGCGCGGGTGCGTCTCCGCACGGGACCGGCCGACGCATCGCCGCCGCGCCGCTTGCGGCCGGCGCGCACCGGTGTCAACTAGATCGCTCAGGCGCGCGGCAGGGACGTCGCCCCGATGTCGATGTCGGAGGTCATCCTTCGCGCCACACTGTGCCTGCCCGGGCCCGTCGGCACCGGTGGCCCGCGCCAGGGAGTGATTGAGAAGCCATGCGTCGCCCGATCGCCGTCTCCGCCCTCCTGCTCACCGGCCTCATGGCCGCCGTCCCGGCCCTCGGCCAGGATGCGGGCGATACCCGGCTCAGCCCGACCGGGCGCACGGTCACGACGACGGGGCAGACCAAGCCGCCGGCGCCGGGCGCTCCGCAGGGTCAGGTGTCTCCGGCCTCCCAGGACCAGATGCTCAAGGCCCAGCGCGCCGCGCAGGCGCGCGACAAGGCCTGGGATGCCAAGATGAACAAGACCATGGGCTCGATCTGCAAGGGCTGCTGACGACAGCCACCGACCGGCGCAACCGAACCAGCTCAATCCGCATCACCCGCTCCGCGACGACCCCACGCGGACGACGCCGTCGCAGCATCCGCAAGGGCGTATGGCAGGGTTTCAGCCGGCGTTCGCGCCGGCACATTTCACCCTTGAAACCCCACCGCGTGCGGCCCGCCGGCCGGGATCGCCACGCGATTTCGCATCACTCCAGGCTTGCACGCCGCACGCGTCCGTAGTATCGGGCACGCCTTCGCGACAGTCCTTGGGATGTTCGCATCCCTTCGTACGCGGTGACCGCGCCGGCGTTTCCACGCCGATAGCGCGGTCTCTCACATGAGCCGGGGACATCAGATCCCCATCAGGCGTCGTCCGCCGGGCAATACCGTCCGTGTGCGGAAACCCGCCTGAAACAAGGAAAGGTCACTCCCGTGATCCAGATGCAGACGAATCTGGACGTCGCCGACAATTCGGGTGCGCGCCGCGTGATGTGCATCAAGGTACTCGGCGGGTCGAAGCGCAAGTATGCCGGCGTCGGCGACATCATCGTCGTCTCCGTCAAGGAGGCGATCCCGCGCGGCCGCGTGAAGAAGGGCGACGTCATGAAGGCGGTCGTCGTGCGCACGGCCAAGGACGTGAAGCGCGCCGACGGTTCGGTGATCCGCTTCGACAAGAACGCCGCCGTTCTGATCAACAATCAGAAGGAGCCGGTCGGCACCCGCATCTTCGGGCCGGTGCCGCGCGAGCTGCGCGCCCGCAACCACATGAAGATCATCTCGCTCGCTCCTGAGGTGCTGTGATGGCCGCCAAGATCAAGAAGGGCGACACGGTCGTCGTTCTCACCGGTCGCGACGCGGGTCGCTCCGGCGAGGTCATCCAGGTCATGCCGAAGGACGGCAAGGCCTTCGTGCGCGGCGTCAACCTGGTGAAGAAGCACCAGAAGCAGACGCAGAACGCCGAGGGCGGGATCATCTCGAAGGAGGCTGCCATCCAGCTCTCCAACCTCGCGTTTCAGGACGTGAACGGCAAGCCGACCCGCGTGGGTTTCCGCATCCTCGAAGACGGACGCAAGGTCCGGTTCGCCAAGACCACGGGGGATCAGATCGATGGCTGAGGCCGACAAGAACGCCTACGTCCCGCGTCTGCGCAAGCACTACGACGAGGTCGTCCGGCAGAAGCTGATCGAGCAGTTCGGGTACAAGAACCCGATGCAGGTCCCGCAGATCGAGAAGATCGTCATCAACATGGGCGTCGGCGAGTCCACCGCGGACTCGAAGAAGGCCACCGTTGCGGCGGGCGACCTCGCGCTCATCGCCGGCCAGAAGCCGGTCATCACCCGCGCCCGCAAGGCGATCGCGACCTTCAAGGTCCGCGAGGGCATGCCGATCGGCTGCAAGGTGACCCTGCGCAAGGCTCGCATGTACGAGTTCATGGACCGCCTGATCACGATCGCGCTGCCGCGCGTTCGCGACTTCCGCGGCCTGAACCCGCGTTCCTTCGATGGCCGCGGCAACTATGCCATGGGCCTCAAGGAGCACCTCGTGTTCCCGGAGATCTCCTACGACAAGGCGGAGCAGACCTGGGGCATGGACATCGTCGTTCAGACGAGCGCCACCACGGACGAAGAGGCCAAGGCTCTCCTCGCCCATTTCAAATTCCCGTTCCGGCAGTAAGCGGCGGCAACGTCGCTTAGACGCGGACACTGGAGACAGACATGGCTAAGAAAAGCTCAGTCGAGAAGAACAACCACCGCAAGGAACTGGTGAAGCGCTTCGCCGAGAAGCGTAAGGCCCTCCTCGCCATCGCCAACGATGAGTCCCGTGAGATGGAGGAGCGCTTCGAGGCGCGCCTGAAGCTCGCGGAACTGCCGCGCAACTCGTCGGCCACCCGCATCCGCAACCGCTGCGAGATGACCGGCCGTCCGCGGGCCTACTACCGTAAGCTCGGCATCTCGCGCGTGGCTCTGCGTGAGCTCGGCAACCGGGGTCTCATCCCCGGCCTCGTGAAGTCCAGCTGGTAAGGGGAGGCATCCATGGTGAACGATCCCGTGGGTGACATGCTCACCCGCATCCGCAACGGCCAGAGCCGTCGCCGCAACGTCGTCCAGACCCCCGGCTCGCGTCTGCGCGCCTCGGTTCTCGACGTGCTGAAGTCCGAGGGCTACATCCGCGACTACGCCGTGGCGGATCTCGGCAACGGCCGCACCGAGTTCCAGATCGAACTCAAGTACTACGATGGTCGCCCGGTCATCCGGGAGATCAAGCGCGTTTCGAAGCCCGGTCGCCGCGTCTACTCGTCGGTTGGCGAGCTGCCGCGCGTCGCCGACGGTCTCGGCGTTACCATCATCTCGACCCCGCAGGGCGTCATGGCCGATCACGAGGCGCGCGAGCGCAACGTCGGCGGTGAAGTGCTCTGCAAGGTGTTCTGATCCGGAGGACAGCGACATGTCTCGCGTAGGCAAGAAGCCCGTCCCCGTCCCGTCCGGCGTCACCGCCACGGTTACGGGTCAGACGGTGAAGATGAAGGGCTCGAAGGGCGAACTCCAGTTCGTCGTCCCGCCCCAGGTCATCGTGGAGTTCAAGGACGGCGCCGTCTCGGTGCAGCCCAAGGACCAGACGAAGCAGGCCCGCTCTCTGTGGGGCACCTCACGCGCCCAGGTGGCGAACCTCGTCGAGGGCGTCTCGAAGGGCTTCGAGAAGAAGCTGGAGATCACCGGCGTCGGCTATCGCGCCGCGATGGCCGGCAAGGCGCTCAAGCTCTCGCTCGGCTACAGCCACGACATCGAGTACGAAATCCCGGCCGGCATCACGATCGTGACGCCCAAGCCCACGGAGATCGTGGTGTCGGGCATCGACCGGCAGCGCGTCGGTCAGGTCGCGGCGGAGATTCGCGAGTACCGCGGTCCCGAGCCCTATAAGGGCAAGGGCGTCAAGTACGCTGGCGAATTCATCTTCCGCAAGGAAGGCAAGAAGAAGTAAGGGGGGCGATCATGTCGAACAAGAACGAAGCCCTCCTGCGCCGCAAGGCGCGGGTCCGTCGGGCCCTCAAAGCCACCGCCAACGGCCGTCCGCGGCTGTCGGTGTTCCGCTCATCCAAGCAGATCTACGTCCAGGTTATCGACGACGCCGCGGGCCGCACGCTCGCTGCCGCGTCCAGCCTCGACAAGGATCTCAAGGCCAGCCTCAAGACCGGCGCCGACAAGGCGGCGGCCGAGGCGGTCGGCAAGCTCGTCGCCGAGCGTGCCAAGGCTGCGGGCGTCACCAAGGTCGTCTTCGATCGCTCGGGCTACATCTTCCACGGCCGCGTCAAGGCTCTCGCCGACGCCGCACGTGAGGGTGGCCTGGACTTCTAAGACGCGTTCCCCCCTCCCCCTCGTGGGGAGGGCGGCACATCGAGCGAGCGGGTCTTTCCGATCCGCGTCAGTGAGATAACAGGAAAAGAATATGGCACGTGAACGCGAGGGTCGTCGCCGCGACGACCGCGAGGAGCGCGACAGCGAGTTCGTGGACAAGCTCGTCCACATCAACCGCGTCGCCAAGGTGGTGAAGGGTGGCCGTCGCTTCGGCTTCGCGGCGCTCGTCGTCGTCGGTGACCAGAAGGGCCGCGTCGGCTTCGGCCACGGCAAGGCCCGTGAGGTGCCGGAGGCGATCCGCAAGGCGACCGAGGCCGCCAAGCGCGGCCTGATCCGGGTCTCGCTCCGCGAGGGCCGTACCCTGCACCACGACGTCAACGGCCGCCACGGCGCCGGCAAGGTGATCCTCCGTGCGGCCCCGCAGGGCACCGGCATCATCGCCGGCGGTCCGATGCGCGCCGTGTTCGAGACGCTCGGCATGCAGGACGTCGTCGCCAAGTCGCTCGGCTCGTCCAACCCCTACAACCTCGTGCGCGCCACCTTCGACGCGCTCAAGAACGAGGACAGCCCGCGCTCGGTCGCGGCCCGTCGCGGTCTCAAGGTGTCGGCCCTCCAGGCCCGTCGCCGCGATGCCGACCCGGCCGACAGCTCCGAAGCGGCTGTCGCGTAAGGGAGGGCAGCATGGCAACCAAGACTGTCCGCATCGAGCAGATCGGCTCGCCGATCCGCCGTGAGGCCTCCCAGCGCGCGACGCTGATCGGCCTCAAGCTGAACAAGCTGCACCGCGTCGCCGAACTGGAGGACACTCCCTCGGTCCGCGGCATGATCCGCAAGGTCGCGCACCTCGTGCGCGTCCTCGATGACGCCGCGGCGTGAGGAGGGCTCCACCATGAAGCTCAACGAGATCCGCGACAACGAAGGCGCGACCAAGAACCGGATGCGCGTCGGCCGGGGCATCGGCTCCGGTAAAGGCAAGACCGGCGGCCGCGGCGTGAAGGGTCAGAAGGCCCGGAGCGGCGTGTCCATCAAGGGCTTCGAGGGCGGCCAGATGCCGCTGCATCGTCGCCTGCCGAAGCGTGGCTTCAACAACATCCATGCCCACGACCTGAACGAGGTGAACCTCGGTCGCGTCCAGGCGGCGGTGGATGCCGGCAAGCTCGACGCCAATGCCCCCGTGACGGTCGATGCGCTGGTGAAGGCCGGCATCATCGCCCGGGCCCGCGACGGCGTGAAGCTGCTCGGCGTCGGCGAACTGACCTCGAAGCTCAGCTTCGAGGTGACCCGCGCCTCCAAGTCGGCTGTCGAGGCCGTCGAGAAGGCCGGCGGTTCGGTGACCACGACCTTCGCCGCCGGCGTCGCCCATCGCGGCGCGGCTGAAGGCGCGGTTGCGTCCGCCTGACACCACGATTAAGTCGAACGCCGAAGCGGCGGCCCGTGCTCGCACGCGGCCGCCGCTTTCGCTTTCAGGGACCGCTCGAGACGCGTCCCGACGGCATTTTCCGGGATCAATGACATGGCCTCAGCCGCCGAGCAGCTCGCCGCCAATCTGAATTTCGGCGCCATCGCCAAGGCCGACGAGCTCAAGAAGCGCATCTGGTTCACCCTGGGCGCGCTCATCGTCTTTCGGCTCGGCACCTACATCCCGATCCCCGGCATCGATCCCGAGCAGTTCGCGCGGAACTTCCAGAACCAGGCCGGCGGCGTGCTCGGCATGTTCAACATGTTCTCCGGCGGTGCCGTCGAGCGCATGGCGGTCTTCGCGCTCAACATCATGCCTTACATCTCGGCCTCGATCATCGTTCAGCTCCTGACCTCGGTCGTGCCGAGCCTCGAGGCGCTGAAGAAGGAGGGCGAGTCGGGCCGCAAGGTCATCAACCAGTACACCCGCTACCTCACGGTGGTGCTGGCGCTGGTCCAGTCCTGGGGGATCGCCTTCGGCCTGCAGGGCTCGAACGCGGTCATCAATCCGGGCCCGTTCTTCGTCCTCTCGACCGTGGTGACGCTGACCGGCGGCACGCTGTTCCTGATGTGGATCGGCGAGCAGATCACCTCGCGCGGCATCGGCAACGGTTCCTCGCTCATCATCTTCGCGGGCATCGTCGCCCATCTGCCGGCCTCGATCTTCGGAGCGCTGGAACTGACCCGCACCGGAGCGCTCTCGCCTGCTATCCTACTCGGAGCCGGCATCGCGGCGATCGCGCTGATCTACTTCATCGTGTTCATGGAGCGCGCCCAGCGCCGGCTCCTGATCAACTACCCGAAGCGCCAAGTCGGCAACCGGATGTACGAAGGGCAGTCCTCGTTCCTGCCGCTCAAGCTCAACACGTCGGGCGTAATCCCGCCGATCTTCGCCTCCTCGCTGCTGCTGCTGCCGACCACCGTCGCGAGCTTCTCGGCCAGCCAAGGCTCGACCGGCATCCTCGGCACCCTGACGGCCTATCTCGGTCACGGTCGGCCGCTCTACATGGTGGCCTATGCCGGCCTGATCATCTTCTTCACCTTCTTCTACACGGCGATCGTCTTCAACCCGCAGGAAACCGCGGACAACCTGAAGAAGCAGGGTGGCTTCATCCCCGGCATCCGCCCCGGCGAGCGCACCGCCGCCTTCATCGACAAGGTGCTGACCCGCATCACGGTGATCGGCGCGGCCTACCTGACCTTCGTCTGCCTCGTGCCGGAGATCGTGGCCTCCTATACCTCGGCCGCTCTCGGCTTCGGCGGCACCTCTCTCCTGATCGTGGTCTCGGTCACGATGGACACGGTGGCGCAAATCCACGGACACCTGATGGCGCACCAGTACGAGGGCCTCGTGAAGAAGGCGAAGCTGCGCGGTGCCTCCACCACTCGCCGCCGCTGAGAAGGCCGACAACAGGTCAGCCTTCGACAAAGGTTCGGTGGACGCGCGAGCCGGAATTGCGCATCACAGCGGTGTGACGACGGCGCGGCCTGTAGAAGGCAGGCGCGCCGCCCATGAAGAACGAGCCCGGCGCCGGGCCTTGAGGACGGGGAGACGCTATGCGGATCATTCTGCTCGGACCGCCGGGAGCGGGGAAGGGCACGCAGTCCGAGCGTATCGTGGAGCGCTACCGCGTTCCGCAGCTTTCGACGGGCGACATGCTGCGCGCGGCGGTGGCCGCCAGGACGCCGGTGGGACTGGAGGCGAAGTCGATCATGGAGAGCGGCGGCCTCGTGCCGGACGCGGTCGTGGTCGGGATCGTCGCCGACCGCATCGAGGAGGCGGACGCCAAGAACGGCTTCATCCTCGACGGCTTCCCGCGGACGGTTGAGCAGGCCAAGGCTCTCGATGCCATGCTGGCGGAGAAGGGCATCGCTCTCGACGCGGTGGTGGAATTCGTCGTGGACGAAAACGCTCTGGTCGGCCGCATCGCCAAGCGTGCTGAGGAGACCGCCGCCCGCGGACAACCGGTGCGCAAGGACGACACGCCGGAAGTCTTCAAGACGCGCCTCGACGCCTACAGGAAGCAGACGGCGCCGCTCTCGGACTACTATGCCGGAACCGGCCTGTTGCGGAAGATCGACGGCATGAAGCCGATCGATGACGTCACGGCAGAGGTGACCCGCCTGCTCGACGGTTTCCGCGAAACGGCCGCCTCCTGAGGCCACCGACGAGCGACGATCTTGAAGCCCGCCGCCGTTTCGACGGGGCGGGCTTTCTCATGTCTTCCCATGCATGGCTGGTCGGCCGGCGGCCCCGAAGTGCATTCCGGTTTGCAAAGCGTTGACAAGTCAGCGGCCCCGCGCTAGGCGGACCCCCTTCGTCCAAACGGGATGTGGTTCGAGGCACCTCTGAGAGGCTGCTTGCGGACCGATTTGTCGTTTCGGGCGGGCGTGCAGGGGCCGGCCTCCACCGGACGCGCGCTTATCCTTGTGTGATGGCAGGCCGAGCGGCCCGCCACATGGAGAGATCATCTTGGCCCGTATCGCAGGCGTCAACATCCCGACCGCCAAGCGCGTCGTCATCGCGCTCCAGTACATCCACGGCATCGGCCCGAAGAAGGCCGAGGAGATCACCGAGAAGGTCGGCATCCCGGCCGAGCGCCGGGTGAACCAGCTCACCGACGCCGAGGTGCTCCAGATCCGCGAGACCATAGACCGTGATTACCTCGTCGAGGGTGATCTGCGCCGTGAAGTCTCGATGAACATCAAGCGCCTGATGGATCTCGGCTGCTACCGCGGCCTGCGTCACCGCAAGCAGCTCCCGGTCCGCGGCCAGCGCACTCACACCAACGCCCGTACCCGGAAGGGCAAGGCGAAGCCGATCGCCGGCAAGAAGAAGTAATATCTGGCATCGGAAGGCCGTGCTTGGCTCGGCCTTCTCTCCGTCGCGTCGGGTGTCACTCGGCGTCGTCGGTTGATCGGGACGGTGCTGCACGGCAGCCGCGCCCAGGTGACAAAAGAATCCCGAGCGCCTGGTGTTACGGGCGTGATTGAAGGACCAGCGAGAAAAAGATGGCCAAGGAACCGACCCGCGTCCGCCGCCGCGAACGCAAGAACATCGTCTCTGGCGTGGCGCACGTGAATGCCTCGTTCAACAACACGATGATCACCATCACCGACGCGCAGGGCAACACGATCTCTTGGTCGTCTGCCGGCGCGATGGGCTTCAAGGGCTCGCGCAAGTCGACCCCGTACGCCGCCCAGGTCGCCGCCGAGGATGCTGGCCGCAAGGCTTCCGAGCACGGCATGCGCACCCTCGAGGTCGAGGTCTCCGGTCCCGGTTCGGGCCGCGAGTCGGCGCTGCGCGCGCTCCAGGCCGCTGGTTTCACCGTGACCTCGATCCGCGACGTCACCTCGATCCCGCACAACGGCTGCCGCCCGCGCAAGCGCCGCCGCGTCTGATCGGACGACACCGGAGCCCCCTCGGACGGAGAAGCCCATGGCGGACGGATCGAAGCCCCTTCCCGGCGCGCTGCGTTGGAACCTCGGCGACCTCACGGTCACCGCGCTCAACGACGGCTGGTTTCAGGGCTCCCTCGATCTCGTCACGGGTATCTCCAAGGAGGAGGCCGGCGCGCTCCAGCGTGCGGGCTTCCGTTCCCAGGCTCCGGTCGTCACGCTCAACGCCTTCCTCGTCACCGGCGCCGGCCGCAAGCCGGTGCTGATCGATTCGGGCTACGGCCATCTCGGCCCCGCCACGATGGGCCGGGTGCCGGCCGCGCTCGCTCTCGCCGGCGTGAAGCCGGAGGAGATCGAGACCGTGCTCCTCACCCACCTCCATCCCGACCATGCGGGCGGGCTCATCAAGGAGGATGGAAGCGCGGCCTATCCGAACGCGGAACTCGTGATGCACACGACGGAAGCCGCGCACTGGCTTCCCGACGAGGCGCTGTCGAGGGCGCCGGACGAGGCGAAGCCGTATTTCGAGAACGCCCGCAAGGCTGTCTCACCCTATGCCGCCCGGCTGCGCAAGCATGAGGGCGGCGAGTTGGTCCCTGGCATCACCGCCGTGCCGTTGCCAGGCCATACGCCGGGGCATTGCGGCATGCGGATTGTATCGGGGGACAAGTCCCTGCTGATGTGGACGGACGTGGTGCATATGCCGGCGATCCAGTTCAAGCAGCCGGAAGCGGGTGTCGCCTTCGACGTCGACGGGGATCAGGCCCGCGCCACTCGCAAGCGCGTGCTCGACGAGGTGGCGATCGAGAAGACCTTCATCGCCGGCTCGCATCTCGAGTTCCCGGCGTTCGGATATGTGGCTCGCGACCGTGAGGGCTACAGCTTCGTCCCCGCCCTCTGGGTGGCGGGCGAGCAGCAGTGATTTTTGGGACCGGTCCGGATGCTCTCAGAGCATTTGAGGACCGGCCGAAGCGCCTTCCGGGACGCCGGCGGCGCAGGTTTGGCAAGAGGTAGGACCGTGGTCATTCAGAAGAACTGGCAAGAGCTCATCAAGCCGAACAAGCTGCAGGTCTCCGCCGGCGACGATCCCAAGCGGGTCGCCACCGTCGTGGCCGAGCCGCTGGAGCGCGGCTTCGGCACGACCCTCGGCAACTCCCTGCGCCGCGTGCTGCTCTCCTCGCTTCAGGGCGCCGCGGTCACCTCGGTGCAGATCGACGGCGTGCTGCACGAGTTCTCGTCGATCCCCGGCGTGCGCGAGGACGTGACCGACATCGTCCTCAACATCAAGACCATCGCCATTCGCTCGCAGACCGACCAGCCCAAGCGCATGACCCTGCGCAAGACGGGCCCCGGCCTCGTCACCGCGGGTGATATCGGCGCCGTCGGCGACATCCAGATCCTGAATCCCGACCTCGTGATCTGCACCCTGGACGACGGGGCCGAGATCCGCATGGAATTCACCGTCGCCACTGGCAAGGGCTACGTCCCGGCCGACCGCAACCGCCCCGAGGACGCGCCGATCGGCCTGATCCCGGTCGATGCGCTCTACTCGCCGGTGACCAAGGTCAGCTACCGCGTCGAGACCACCCGTGAGGGCCAGGATCTCGACAAGGACAAGCTGACCATGACGGTCGAGACCAACGGTGCTGTCTCGCCGGAAGATGCGCTGGCCTATGCCGCCCGCATCATCCAGGATCAGCTCCAGGTCTTCGTGAACTTCGAGGAGCCCCGCAAGGAAGAGGCCGCGCCGCTCGCGCCGCAGCTCCCCTTCAACCCGGCGCTGCTCAAGAAGGTGGACGAGCTGGAGCTGTCGGTCCGTTCGGCGAACTGCCTGAAGAACGACAACATCGTCTATATCGGCGACCTCATTCAGAAGTCGGAGGGCGAGATGCTGCGCACGCCGAACTTCGGCCGCAAGTCGCTCAACGAGATCAAGGAAGTGCTCGCCGGCATGGGCCTGCACCTCGGCATGGACGTTCCCGGCTGGCCGCCGGAGAACATCGAGGATCTCGCCAAGCGCTTCGAAGAGCACTACTGAGCGGGCGAGTCTCCCCGGGTCGAACTTGGCGGCGCGGCATGGCGTCGCTTGCTTGGCCGATCCGATCCAGCGCGAAATGCGTCGGCTCGACCTCCCGCCCCAGCGAAGCCGGGGCGGGCACTTCTACAAAAATCCCGCCGCGGGGTTATGCGGATTCTTGAAAACAGCCCTAGGGCACTCGGCCGTACCGTGGCACGGCGGCCGTGACTGAGAAGGACCAGCCACCATGCGTCACGCCTATCGCGGTCGCCGCTTTAACCGTACCGCCGAGCATCGGAAGGCGATGTTCACCAACATGTCCGCCGCGCTGATCAAGCACGAGCAGATCGTCACGACTCTTCCGAAGGCCAAGGATCTGCGTCCGGTCGTCGAGAAGCTGATCTCGCTTGGCCGCACCGACAGCATCCATGCTCGCCGCCTCGCCATGGCGCAGATCCGCGACGCCGACATGGTCAAGAAGCTCTTCACGGTGCTCGGGCCGCGCTACCAGTCGCGTCCGGGCGGCTACTGCCGCATCATGAAGGCGGGCTTCCGCTACGGCGACAACGCTCCCATGGCCGTCATCGAGTTCGTGGACCGCGACGTCGATGCCCGCGGCAAGGATTCCGGCCCGACCGCGGTCGAGACTGGCGACGCCGCCTGAGCTCGTCTCCTGCCGCGATGCGCGGCAGATCCGGTGACAATGCGACACGTGCGAAAGGCGGCCTCAGGGCCGCCTTTTTGCGTGTTCGCCCAAGAGAGGTAAGAACGAGAGTCCGAACCGGCGGTGGAGAAAACACCGGGACGCGGGCACTGGGACAATTGTGCATATGCCTTGCCGGCTTGCATCCGTTATCGTCGGGAAGCGCGGCAGGGTTGAAGATCACTGGCAGGTAGGCGCCCCTTTTCCTGGTGTGGCCGGCCGGAAGGCGTTGTCGAACGGCAGGATGTGAACCGTGAATGCTCCCAATGAGAGCGCAGAGGTGCTGAGGGATCCGCTGCTGCTCGACAACCAGCTCTGCTACGCGCTCTACGCTGCGGCTCACCGGATGACGAAGTCGTACCGGCCGATGCTCGAACGGATGGGGCTGACTTACCCGCAATATCTCGTCCTGCTCGTGCTCTGGGAGAACGACGGCATTACCGTCTCCGAGATCGGCCGACGCTTGCGCCTGGATTCCGGCACACTCACGCCCGTCCTCAAGCGGCTTGAAACGAGCGGGCTGCTGAATCGCAGCCGCCGTCAGTCCGACGAGCGGGAGGTGGAGATTGCTTTGACCGATCAGGGCCGGGCGCTCCGCTCGGAGGCAATCGCCGTCCGCCAATCCGTCATGTGCCAGCTGAACATGTCGGAGCCGGAGATCCAGGCCATGCGGGCCGATCTGAACGCACTCATCGAGAACCTGTCGACCGCGAGTTGATCGCCGGAGACCGCGCGCGTCGAGTCCCTTTGCCGGTTAAATTTCGATTGAGTTACAGCCCCTGCTTCCGGTAGTGACCCTTGTCGCTCAGAGCTGAAAGGCGACGGCAGCTTCGATCGCAGCGACGTGCCTCCCCGTCATCAATCCTTCAAGGAAGTTTGGCCTTGTCTTGGCCCGATCGGGACAGGCCCGGAGGCAAACGCTGAGCGCGAACTGCGCCGGCCGCAGGGCGTTTCAGAAGTATGACGGCCGGCCCGATCGAGAGCAGCCGCGAAGCGCGGCCCCAGGTCGGCGTGTTGCCGATGCGCCGGACGCCTGAGGGCGGAACGGAAGTGCTGCTCGTCACCTCCCGCGAGACGCGGCGCTGGATCATCCCGAAGGGCTGGCCGATGAAGGGGCGCAAGCCGTTCGAGGCGGCCGCCCGCGAGGCCTACGAGGAGGCCGGCATTGTCGGCCGCGTCGGCAAGCGCCCGATTGGTTTCTATCTCTACGAGAAGCGCCTGAAAAACCGCGATGCGGTGCTCTGCCAGGTGACGGTATTCCCGCTCGAGGTGCGCAAGCAGCTCAAGAAGTTCCCCGAGCGAGGACAGCGCGAGGCGCGCTGGCTCTCACCCTCCGAGGCCGCCGAGATGGTGATCGAGGCGGGCCTCGCTGGCCTGATCCGCGCGGCAGGCAACCGCGATCCGAAGAAGAAGCGCTGAGGGTGGGACGGCGCTCATCCTCGCGGCTGCGTCAGGGTGCCTGCGGGCCCGTTCGGCGGGTCGGATGTGGGTTTCCCGCGGCCTGTGCGAGCCGGCGTCTCTCACGCCCCGTCCGGCATTCGGGATGAGGCTTCAGAGATCGCATCACAACCGTCCAAGGGCGACGCCTGCTTGCCTACGCGACCGGGC
>Ga0268290_100210_pt1 | contig 13762 bp, 9 predicted proteins | sample MetspRMADM_FD_191346 | JGI IMG/M metagenome (GOLD analysis project Ga0268290, IMG submission 191346) | Soil microbial communities from San-Diego area, Southern California, United States - Methylocaldum sp. RMAD-M | ecosystem: Environmental > Terrestrial > Soil > Desert | place: USA: California... | reverse complement strand
GGGTCGGCCCTCAACGACCGTGTCGTCGGCCTGACCGCCGCGCAGGCGCAAGGCGCCTTCGTCGGGCTGGCCGGCGACGTCCATGCGAGCACGACATCGGCCGCGTTTGAAACCGCCTCCTTCGTGCGCGAGACGCTGCTCGACCGCCTGCGTCGCGGCGGCACTCCGGAGGTGTCCGGCACCGTGCCGGCGACCTACACCGCCGACCTGCCCGGCCGCTCCGCGCTGATGGCGGTGGCGACCCTCGATCCGCGGGTGTTCGGCCTGTGGGGTCAGGGTTTCGGCAGCTTCGGCGACGCTCGCAGCGACGGCAACGCCGCCGGGCTGACCCGTCAGACCGCCGGCTTCGCGCTCGGCGCCGACCTGCGGCTCGAGAACGGTTTCCGGATCGGTGTTGCGGGCGGCTACAGCCGCACCACTCTCGACACGACCGGGCGCCTGCAGTCGGGCGAGATCGAGAGTGCCTTCGGTGGCGTCTACGGCGGCACCGAGTTCGGGCCGGTGGCCCTGCGCCTCGGCGCGGTCTACGCCAACAACAGCCTGCGCACCCGCCGCAGCGTGACCCTGCCTGGCCTCTCCGAGAGCGAGACGGCGCGCTACGGCGGCCGGACGATCCAGGGCTTCGGCGAACTCGGCTACCGCTTCGCGCTGGCTTCCCCCTTCACCGCATCCGCGGCGGTGCTTTCGCCGAACGGGGCCGCTCCCGCGCCGCTCGCCTATATCGAGCCCTTCGTCGGCGGCGCCTACGTCCATATCGGACAGGACCGCTTCCTCGAGACCGGCGGGGCCGCGGCCCTGCGCGGGCTCGGCCGGGACAACGATGTCGGCACGGCCACCGTGGGCCTGCGCGCTCAGACCTTGCTCGATCTCGGCTTCGGAGCGCCGGTCGTGGCCCACGGCCTCGTCGGCTATCGCCGCGCCTTCGGCGACGTGATCCCGACCGCGCTGCTCGCCTTCCAGGGCGGTGCCTCCTTCGTGAGCGCCGGCATCCCGATCGACCGCGACGCCTTGGTGGCCAGCGCCGGGCTCGACCTGAGGGTCTCGGCCAGCACCACGCTGGGGCTCGCCTATACGGGACAAGTGGGCGCCCGCGCCCAGGATCACGCGGTAAAGGGCGGCTTCACCTACCGCTGGTAAGTGCGGTTCACACCGGCGATGCGGACGGCCCGGATCGTCGATCCGGGCCGTTTTCTTCGAAGCGACGGCATCCCTACCGGCTCGGCTTGCACCGCTCGGTCAGCGGCAGGTCGATGGAGCAGTGCAGGGTGGTCTCATCCAGCTCGTAGTGGGTGCGCGCGTCCAGCGCGTAGGGCAGCGCTTTCTCGATCAGTTCGCGGCCGAAGCCGCGGCGCTGCGGAGCCTGCTCCTTGGCTGAGCGCTCGAGGCCGGTCTCCTGCCAGCGCAGAGCCAGCCGCGTCCGTTCGCCCTCGGTGTAGGTGCGCCACGTCACGCTCAGGCGTCCCCCACCGGCTGCCAGGGCGCCGTACTTGCGGGCGTTTGTCGCGAGCTCGTGCAGGGCGAGCGCAAAGGTCTGCACCGTCGCCTTGCGCAACCGCACGGACGGGCCGTCGAGAAAGATGCGTTCGGCCGCCTCCCAAGCGCCCAGGGCGTCGAGTTCGGTGCTGATGAGCGTGTGCAGGGTGATCGGTTCCAGAGCCGAGCGGGAGAGAAGGCCCTGCACCCGCGAGAGCACCGAGAGCCGGTCGTAGAAGCGGCTGCGGAACAGCTCCATGGAGGCGCTTCCGGCCATGGTCTGCTCGGCCAGCGAGCGCACCACCGTGATGAGGTTGCGGGTGCGGTGCTGCAGTTCGGCCACCATGACACCCTGCTGCTCCTGAAGCCGGCGCAGGTCGTCGATGTCGGTGGAGGTGCCGAACCATTCGACGATACCGTTCTCCCCACGTACGGGCAGTGCCCGGGTCTGGAACCAGCGGTAGCGATCCTCCGCGGCGTGGCGGATGCGGTAATCGACGGTGAGTGCGCTCGCCAGGGCGGCCCCGTTCCAGGCCTCCCGCGCCCGGGCGCGGTCGTCGGGGTGGAGCGCATCGAGCCAGCCGGAGCCGCAGCTCTCGGCCTCGGTCTGGCCGGTATAGGCGTGCCATTGCGGGCTCGCCCAGCTCCAGCCGCCGTCCTGGTCCGCCCGCCAGACGAGCTGGGGAATGCCTTCGACCAGGGCGCGTTGCCTTGCCTCGCTGGCGCGCAACTCCGTCTCGGCCTGCGCCCGCTCGGCCGCATCCCAGGTTCGGGCGGCCACGTCCTCGGCCAGCGCCACCTCGGCGCGCGACCAGACCCGGGGCTTGCGGTCGTTGAGAAAGAACAGGGCGCGCAACTGGCCGTCGCGCACCAGCGGAACCGCCAGGAGGCTGCCGATATCCACCTTCTTGTAGAAGTCGGGGTTCCGGAGGTCGGCAGCATCGTTCACGATGATCGTCTCGCCCCGGTGAAGCCGATCGCGAAAGCTCTCGTCGAAATCCCTGATGCGCAGCGGCCCCAGGGCCGGCTCCTCAACCGCGGTGTAGCGCACCTGCCGCTCGAGGATTTCGCCGTCGCCGTAGACACGCGCGTAGCCGACCCGGCTGAGGCCGAGATGAGGCCCCAGCGCCTCGACCGCCGCGCGCAGGGTTGCCTGCGGATCGGTCAGGCCGTGCAGCCGGTCGGCGAGGTCGAGCAGGAAGGCTTGGCGCGCCTCCTCTGCCCGAAGGTTCTCGGCCGCAAGATGCTGGTCGTGGATGTCGGTGGCCGCACCGAACCAGCGCCCGATCCGGCCCTGCGCGTCGCGGGCCGGGGCGTGGCGGATCAGGAACCAGCGGTAGGACCCGTCGTGGCGGCGGATGCGCTGCTGCAGCTCCAGGGTGCGGCCGGTGGCGAGAGCGTGGGTGAAGGCGTGCCAAGTCTCCTCCATTTCGTCGGGATGGAGCGTCGCCAGCCAACCGCCCCCCTGCGCCGTCTCCTGCGTCTGGCCGGTGTAGTCGCACCATTGCTGGTTCGTGACGGTGGACTTCCCTTCGGGATCCGTGTTCCAGAGAAAGCTCGGCACGAGTTCGGTGAGGCTGCGGAACCGCTCCTCGCTGTCGCGCAGGGTGTCGGCCGTCCGCTTGCTCAGCAGCGCCTGGAGGATGGCCGGAGCCAGCGCCTCGGCGGCCTCCAGATCCTCCCGGCGGAAGCCACCCTCCCGGTTGCCGAGGCCGATCATGCCGATGGTCCGGTTCTCGCGCTTCAGCGGCACGCCGAGAAAGGCCTTGAGGGGCGGGTGACCCTTCGGCGTGCCGATCCGGTCGGGATGCGTCTGCGGCTCGTTGGCGATGAGACCCTTCCCGTCGCGCAGCACCCGGCCGTACAGGCCGTGGATCGCCAGGCCCATCGGTGCCTTCCCGCTCGGAAAGGCGGGGTCGTCCATGCTGAAATGCTGCCAGCCGCGGTCGCTGATGCAGAGTTCGTCGAACCGGCCGGTTTCAAAGTTGACCTCACCCATGAAGCTGAAGGCGCTCTGCGTCACGTCCTCCGCGACCGCGAGGCAGACGCGGCCGAGCTCCTCCTGCGTGCGCGCGGTCAGCGCCTCGCGGAAGATGCGGTTGATTCCTTCGAGCACCGCGTTCTTGCGCCGGATGTCCGCTTCCGCCCGGCCGCGCTGGAGCGCGGACCCGATCCGCTCGGCCCCGTCGCGCAGCAATCCGATGTCGGTCTGCGTCCAGTTCCGCGGGGTCGCATGCGTGACGCAGAGGGCGCCCACCAGGCTGCCGTTCTCGATGAGCGGTGCGCTCAGGCAGGCGGCGATCCGGAGAGCCGCTAGTCCGGCACGGGCGGTCTCCGGAACCGCGGCCGAAGTCTGCGTGTCGGCCACGACGTGGCACCGGCCGCGGCGGAGGATGTCGAGCGACCCTGCGAAGTCCGCGATCCGGTGCTCTCCGGCCAGCGAGGGAACGTCGCCGCGCAGATGATCCCAGGCCACCCGCGCGGTTCCGGCGTCGTCGATGGCGACGTAGGAGGCTCGGTCGACCGCCAGCCGCTCGCCCAGCAACCGGCAGGCCTCCTCGATTGCCTCCGGATCAGTCAGCGTGCGCACCGCGTCGCTCAGGGCCAGGAGGAAGGCCTGCCGCTCCTCGCGTTCCCGCAGGGCCGTTTCGGCCGCTTTGCGCTCCGTGACGTCGTCGTAGAGGATCAGCAGCCGATCATTCGCCTGCGGATAGACGGAGACCTCGAACCAGCGCCCCATCGGCGTGGCCCTGTGCTCCAGCCGTGCCGGGATGCCCGCCGCGGCGATCCGCTCGTAGGTCTGCACCCACCAAGGATCGAGTTCCGGCACCACCTCGCGCACCGGCCACCCGCGCGCCTGCGCCGCCGGCAGGCCGATCAGACGTTCGAAGGCGGGATTCAGCTCGATGTAGCGGAAATCGATGGCACGACCCTGCCCGTCACGGATGAATTCGAGTTCGCAAAAACCCTGTCCCATCGTCTGGAACAGGGTGCTGTACTTCTCCTTGCTGGCCCGAAGCGCCGCCTCGGCCCGGCGGCGCTCGGCCTCCTCGCACACGGCGGCCGTTGCCGTTTCCCCGGTTCCGATGACGAGAGCGAGCACCCCCTCCACCCCGCCGTCGGGGCCGCGTACGGGGCTGAGACAGAGCGTGACCACGGGTGCGAAGGGAACCGTGCCCAGTGCGATCCCGGGGGCCGTGAGCGCCTCCCCGGCCCGGACGCGCCGGAGGAGGCGCGCGAGCCCGTCCGCGTCGCAGTCCGCGTCGCAGCCGGTACTCGCGAGGGTGGTGAACGCGACCCCCGGCGGGATGGCACCGAGAAGCGCCGCGAAGGCATCGTTGCACAGCGTCGTCAGCGCCGGACCCCAGGCGAGGGCCGCCGGCGCACTCAGACGGGTCACGAGCCCGACGGCGGAGCGCAGCGCGTCCGACCACGCCTCGGCCGGTCCGAGCGGTGTTTCCGCCCAATCGCGTTCGCGGATCTGCTGATCCGTCGTTTCCCGCTTCGAGGGCCGGGCAGGCGGCTCTGTTCTCGCGCCCATCCTACGCCCCGTTGCGGCCCGATGGGCTCAGCCTAAGCGACGGACGGCCAAATTTGCAAAGCGGGCGGGCACCGTGGAGGCGCACCTCGCCGAGATGTGTCCAGTATCGGGTCCGTCTCCCCGTCGATCCCGGTCCAGGGTCGGCGGGGAGGGGAGGCGCGCAAGGATGCGAACCGGTCGATCACGCTCCGCGCAGGGCCGAGAGATCGAGCGGCAGCGAGCGCAGGCGCTGACCCGTCGCGGCGAAGACCGCGTTGGCGATGGCCGGCGCCAGCACCGGCACACCGGGCTCGCCGATACCGGTAGGGGCGACGTCGGAGGGCACGATGTGGACCTCGACCCGCGGCATCTCGGAGATGCGCGTCGGCTGGTAGCTGTCGAAGTTCGTCTCCTGCACGACGCCGTCCTTGAGGGTGATGCGGTTACGCAGCACGGCCGAGAGGGCAAAGCCAACCGCCCCCTCGACCTGGGCGCGCACAACGTCCGGGTTCACGGCGATGCCGACATCGACCGCGGCGACGATGCGGTTGACCTTCGCAGTGGAATCGCCCGCCGTCACGTCGGCGACCATCGCCACGTAGGAGCCGAAGGATTCATGGACGGCCACGCCGAGGCCGCGACCCTTCTCGGAGGGTTTTTGGTTCCAGCCCGCCTTCTCGGCCGCGAGCCGCAGCACGCCGGACAGACGAGGCGCCCGCGTCAGCAGCGAGAGCCGGTAGGCGACCGGATCGGCGTTCGCGGCATGCGCCAGCTCGTCGATGAACACCTCCATCACGTGGGCGGTGTGGGTGTGGCCGACCGAGCGCCACCACAGCACCGGCACGCCCTCGCGGGCATTGTGCACTTCGAACCGGTAGGCCGGCAGGGCGTAGGGCGTGTCGGACGCGCCCTCGACGGTGGTGGAGTCGATGCCGTTCTTCACCAGCATCGCCTCGAAGGGCGAGCCGATCATGATCGACTTGCCGACCATGGCGTGACGCCAACCGGTGATCTGGCCCTTGGCGTCGAGGCCGGCCTTCACCGTGTGGTAGACCTGCGGTCGGTAATAGCCGCCGGCCATGTCGTCCTCGCGGGTCCAGACGAGGTGGACCGGGGCCTTGCCGTCCCAGGCCTTCACGATTGCGGCGGCCTCGGCGAAGTAATCGGCGCCCGGCGTCGCACGCCGGCCGAACGAGCCGCCGGCCCATTGGGTGTGAAGCCGGACCTTGTCCGTGGTGACGCCCAGCGTCGCGGCGAGCACAGCCTGCTCGACGGTCTGGATCTGGCAGCCGGCATAGACATCGTAGCTGCCGTCCGCCGCCCGCTCGATCGTGGCATTCAGCGGCTCCATCGCCGCATGGGCCAGGTAGGGGAACGAGAACTCGGCCTCCAACACCTTGGCGGCACCCTTGATTCCGGCGTCGGCGTCGCCCGCCTGCGAGGCGACGAGGCCAGGGGTCTTCGCCGTCTGACGGTACTCGGCCAGGATCGCGTCCGAGGACCGGGTCTCGGCGGCGGAGTCGTCCCAGGTGATCTTGAGAGCCTCGCGGGCCTTCATCGCGCTCCAAGTGTCACGGGCGATCACCGCGACGCCGGTCGGGATCGTCACGACGCCGACCACGCCCGGCATACCCTGGGCGGCCTCCGCATCCACCGACTTCACCGTGGCGCCGAAGCGCGGCGGGTGGGCGACGAGTGCCGTGACCTGGCCGGGGCGGCGGATGTCGAGGGAGTAGATCGCGGTGCCGTCGGTCTTCGCGGCCGAATCGATCCGCGGCACGCGCCGGCCGATCAGCGTCCACTCGGCCGGTGTCTTAAGGCGCGGCTCCTGCGGCACCGGCTTGGCGGCGGCCGCCTCCGCGAATTCCCCGAAGCGGGCCTGCTTGCCGGACTTGTGGCCGATAACGCCCTTGGCGACGGTGATCTCAGCCGCCGGCACGCCCCACCTCTCGGCCGCCGCCGCAACCAGCATGGCGCGGGCTGCGGCACCGGCCTTGCGGAGCTGGAACCAGGAATTGGCGATTGCCGTCGACCCACCGGTGCCCTGGACCGGACCCATCAGCAGGTTTGCGTAGAGCTTGGCGTCGGCCGGCGCGAAGGCGACGCGCATCTGGCTCCAATCCGCGTCGAGCTCGTCGGCGAGGATGGTGGCGAGGCCGGTCGTGTTGCCCTGGCCCATGTCGAGATGCTTGATCATCACCGTGACGGTGTCGTCGGCGGCGATCCGCACGAAGGCGTTGGGCTGAGCCGGGGCCTTGGACAGGGCGTCCGAGGCGTCCGCGGCGCGGGCGCCCTTCAGGTCGAGGCGGAAGGCGAGCAGCACGGCACCCGCCGCCGCGCCGGTGAGGAAGGCGCGCCGCGAGGGGACGGGCGCATCGATCGAATCGAGCTTGAGCATGCCGGGCTCCTTGTTCAGATGGGCTGCGAGGCGGCTCAGGCGAGCGAGCGGGCGGCTTCGTGGATGGCGGCGCGGATGCGCTGGTAGGTGCCGCAGCGGCAGACATTGCCGTCCATGGCGCCGTCGATATCCGCGTCGCTGGGCTTCGGGTTGTCGGTGAGCAGGCCGATGGCCGACATGATTTGGCCGGACTGGCAGTAGCCGCACTGGACCACGTCGAGGCCGCGCCACGCCGCCTTCACCGCGTCGGCCACCTTGCCCTGGACGCCCTCGATCGTCGTGATCTTGGCCTCGCCCACGTCGCCGATGCGGGTCTGGCAGGAGCGCACCGGCTGGCCATCGAGGTGCACGGTGCAGGCGCCGCACTGGGCGATGCCGCAGCCGTACTTGGTGCCGGTCATGTCGAGCCGGTCGCGGATCACCCAGAGCAGGGGCATGTCGGGGTCGGCATCGACCTCCCGGACCACGCCGTTCAGGTTGAGGGTCAGCATGGGCGCACTCCGTGATCGACGTGCCGCACGAAGCGCCCAGGCTCTCAGCCGCGCTCCGCAAGGGGAGGTGCTCGGGAGCATCACTTCGAGACGTCACTTGGAATCGTTCCGATTCTGATCCCGGACCGCCTTTCCTGATGTGCGGCAGCGCACCTGGATACGAAATGAGCTTTTCCCGACCCGGATCGGAGCAATTCGCGGGAGTGTCGAAGCCGCTTCTTAACGGTTCGAGGGCAGGCTGTCGGCTCTCCACCTCGGCCCGTGCGCAGCAAGACCACGACCGGTCCCCCGCATTCCGCTCCCGATTGGCGATTTCGACTGTTATGGCCGACCTCACAGCGGAGATGGTTCAGCGCGGGCGCGGGCCCTCCTCGCAGGAAGTGGCCAAGCGCCGCGGCATCGCGCGCGACATGCGCTCGGCCCGGGAACGGCTGACTTCCACGAGCGGGCTGGAGCGCGCCTTCGACTACGAATTGCTGCGCCTCTACGCCCAGTACAGGGTGGGCGCGGGCATCCCGCTCCTCGTGCTGGCGATGGTGGTGGCGGGGGCCTCCTCGATCTGGGTGTCGGCCGTGACCGCGGCTTTCTGGGCGGCCGGGGCGCTCGCCGCCACCGCCCTGATGCTGCTCCTGAGCCGCCGCTTCCTGCGGCAGGCGCCGGACAGCCTGCCCCTCAAGCGCTGGGGACGCCTCTTCATCGCCGCCGAGTTCGGCCAGAGCCTGGCCTGGGCGATGCTGCTGCTCGTCGGCATTCCCGATGCCCGCACCCTCGCGCTGTTCGGCCTCGTCATCGTCGCGGCGGTGACGACGATGCTCGCCGCGACCGTGCCGATCGCCGCCCTGTCCGGCCTGTTGCCGCTGATGCTGGCGGCGCTGTCGCTGCTGCTCTTCTCCCGCGACATGGACACGATGCTCCTCGTCGCGATGACGGTGGCGAGCCAGATCTTCTTCGCCGGGCTGGCGCGCCGCCTCTACGCCTCCGCCGTCGGCACCCTGCAATCGCGGGCGGAGAAGGACGCGATCTTCGCCGAGCTCGAACAGGCCAAGGCCAATTCCGACGAGGCGCGGCGGCGGGCGGAGGAGGCGAACCTCGCCAAGTCCCGCTTCCTCGCGACCATGAGCCACGAGCTGCGCACGCCGCTCAACGCCATCCTCGGCTTCTCGGAGGTGATGAAGAACGAGGTGTTCGGAGCCCACGCCGCCCCGGCCTACCGGGAATACGCCACCGACATCCACGACAGCGGGATGCACCTGCTCAATCTCATCAACGAGATCCTCGACCTCTCGCGCATCGAGGCCGGACGCTACGACCTGAGCGAGGAGGCGGTTCAGCTCTCCCACACGGTCGAGGAGTGCCGCCACATGATGACCCTGCGCGCGCGCAGCAAGGGTCAGACCTTCGCGAGCCTGATCGACGATTCCCTGCCGCGCCTCTGGGCGGACGAGCGGGCCCTGCGCCAGATCGTGCTCAACCTCCTGTCGAACGCGGTGAAATTCACGCCGCCGGGAGGTGAGATCACGATCAAGGTGGGCTGGACCTCGTCGGGCGGGCAATATGTCAGCGTCAAGGATTCCGGACCCGGAATCCCCGAGGACGAACTCGGCACGGTGATGTCCTCGTTCGGGCGCGGCTCGCTGGCGATCAAGACCGCCGAGCAGGGCTCGGGCCTCGGTCTGCCGATCGTGAAGGGCCTGGTCGATCTCCACGGCGGCGGCTTCCAGCTCAAGTCGAAGCCGCGCGAGGGCACCGAAGTGATCGTCACCTTCCCCGCGAGCCGCGGCATGGACACCCTGGCCGCCGTGAACCTCGGCACCGACAAGGCCGCGGCCGAAGCGAACCTGGCCCGGCGCGCGCGGGCGGCCTGACGAGCCCGTCCGCGCGTCTCGGCGTCTCTCACAGAACTCCCGCTGCCCTGTCGCCGCCGGAGGGAGAACGGCCCATGGCCGGGAATTTCGTGAGGCCGTCTTAGCCGGCGCGTCTCACTCCGCGCTCTTGCCCGAGACCCCCGCCTGCTCGAACGTCGCCATGTCGCGGTGGCAGGCGAGCGCGCCCTTCAAGAGGCCGAGTGCCAGGGCCGCGCCCGACGCTTCGCCGAGGCGCATGTCGAGCGACAGGACGGGCTTGAGGCCGAGCCGTTCCAGCACCTCGCCATGCGCGCCTTCCGCCGAGCGGTGGCCGGCGATGCAATGGTCGAGGGCGTGCGCGTCGGCGGCGTGCAGCACGGCCGCTGCTGCGGTCGCCACGTAGCCGTCGAGCACCACCGGCACCCGCTGCAGCCGCGCGGCGAGGATGGCGCCGGCCATGGCCGCGATCTCCCGGCCGCCGAGCCGCGCGAGCACCGCCAGCGGGTCCCCGAGATGATCCTTGTGGGTGTCGAGCGCCAGCCGCACGGCTTGCGCCTTGCGGGCGAGGCCGGCCGTGTCGAGCCCGGTTCCGCGCCCGACCCAGTGCTCGGCCTCGCCGCCGTAGAGGGCGGCGTAGATCGCCGCCGCGACCGTGGTGTTGCCGATGCCCATCTCGCCGACCGCGAGGCAGTCGGTGCCGGCCGCCACCGCCTCCATGCCGAACGCCATGGTGGCCACGCAGCCCTTCTCGTCCAGCGCGGGCCCGGAGCAGATATCGCCGGTCGGCAGGTCGACGGCGAGGTCGAACACCCGGAAGCCGAGGCCGTAGGCGGCGCAGAGTTGGTTGATCGCCGCGCCCCCGGCGGCGAAGTTCTCGAGCATCTGCCGGTTGACCGCGGCGGGGAAGGCCGAGACGCCGCGCTCCACCACGCCGTGGCTGCCGGCGAATACGCAGACCATCGGCCGGTCGAGGGTCGGCTTGGCCTTGCCCTGCCACGCGCCGAGCCACTCCACGAACGCTTCGAGCCGCCCGAGCGCCCCCGGTGGCTTGGTCAGCTGTGCGTCCCGCGCCCGGATCGCGGCGACCGCATCCCCGTCGGGGCCGGGCATCTCGGTGAGGAGGCGACGAATGTCGGCGAAGGGGGAAGCGTCGGAGGTTGGGCTGGGGGGCATCGGAAGAGCTCGTGCGCGGCGGATCCAGGGAAACACGAAAGGAGGTCGCCCGATCGGCGCGGAGATTGCCACCGGATAGAAGGCGGCGCCGCGTAGCAGGCAGGAGGCTCCCGGCGCTATAGAAGCGGATGGGTCCGCGGTACAGGCGGCCGGACGGAGGGGGACGGAATGATCGAGCGCAGCGGCCGCGATCTCGGACCGCCCTTTCCCGGGGCGGAATGGGTCTACGACCTTGCCGCCTGCCTCCGCTTCTTCACTCGCCTGCCGATCCCGCCCCTGCCCGACGAGCCGGCGCCTTATGCCGCGCCGGATTTCCGTACCGTGCCGCGCATGCTGCCCCTGGCCGGGCTGTTGATCGCAGGGCCTGCTGCCCTGGTGCTGGTGCTCGCCTGGGAGATCCGGCTCGGCCCCTTCGTGGCCGCTGCCCTGGCGCTCGTTGCCCTCGCGCTCATCACGGGCGCTATGCACGAGGACGGCCTGGCCGACGTCGCCGACGGGTTCGGCGGCGGGCAGAGCCGCGAGCGCAGCCTGGAGATCATGCGTGACAGCCGCATCGGCGCCTATGGCGGCACCGCGCTGTTCCTCGGGCTGGCGCTGCGGGCGGCGATGCTCGCGACCCTGCTCGACCGGTCCGGCTCGCTCGCCGCCGTATCGCTGCTCTTCGCTGCCGCCCTGTCGCGGACGGTGGCACTGATCCCGCTCGCGATCCTCGACCCCGCCCGTCCGGGTGGCGCTGGCGCCGCCGTCGGCCGGCCGAGCCGCGCGACGCTGGGAATCGCGGGACTGTTCTGCCTGATCCTCGCCGGAATCGCCGCCGTCCTCGGCCTGCCGCCGTTGGGGCTCGTCTTCGCCCTCGTGCTGGCGCCGCTCGCGGCCTTCGGCCTGAGCGCGCTGGCCGAGCGGAAGATCGGCGGCCAGACCGGCGACGTCGTCGGTGCTTGCCAGCAGATCGGCGAGATCGCGGTGCTGCTGGCCCTGGTGGCGGCGACGGCCTAGAGCATCGTCCCGAAAGGTGGTTGCCGGCTTTCGGAAAAAGACGATGCAACATCAAAGACCTAGGACCGCCCGATGCTGAAGGTCCTCCGCCGGCTCCTCGCCGGCCGACGGGCGGCGCAGAGTCGGACGCCTTCCGACACGCCCGCGGAAACGATCGACCGCGCCGACACCGCCGAGCGGATCGAGATCCTGGCGCGGGGCGGCTTCGAGACCGAAGCTTCGACGCTCGAGACGATCCAGGACGAGTACCTGAGCCCGGACGAGATCGCGCCCGACGATCGCCGGTGGATCGAGGCGGAGGTGGCCCGAGCCTTCGCACGCAAGCGGGCCGACGAGGCGACGTGGCCGCTGGAGACGGATTTCGAGCGCCTTGCCATCGCCTTCGACGCGCTCGATGCCAGTGGGATCATCGCGCTGCACGGTGCCGGGTACACCCGCTCGGACGGGATCTCGGACGCGGCCGAGGTGTATCATCAGCGCAGGGAGCGGGGGCGCCCGTCGCGCGGGTTCGTCTTCTACCACGGGCAGGATGTCGAGGCGGTCGTCGCCGACCGGGGACTTTACCTCGCCTTCGGCGCCTTCGACGACCGGGACGAGACCATGGCCGGCATTGCCGCCGAGATCGTGGCGGCTGTTGAGGCGCAGGGATTGCGGACCCATTGGGAGGGTGACGTGGGAAAGCGCATCCTCGTCCACCCGATTCGGTGGTTGAAGCGCAGTCCATCCGACGACCCGCGTGAGGGGTGAGGCTCGTGGCAAAACCCTTGATTCAGGGACCCGCTCCGTCCCATCTGCACGGGCGATGACAGCGACCCTTTCGAAAAAAGCCTCCTCACCCTGCACCAAGGTGTGCGTGCTCGATGCCGTGACGGGCCTGTGCGAGGGCTGCGGGCGCACGCGCGATGAGATCGGGCTGTGGGGCTCGCTCTCCGAGCCGCAGCGGTTGGCGGTCATGGCGGTGCTGCCCGAGCGGTTGCGCCGGGCCTACCCTGAGCGGGATCTGCGCGCGTGACGATGTGGCTCGGCCTCGCCATCCTCGGGATCGGCCTCGCCGTCCTGATCGCCAACCATGATGGCGGCCCGGTGATGGGGCTCGATTCGGATCAGCTCGCCGGCCTCGTCTCGATGACCGCGCTGCTGCTGCTTCTCACCGCGGGCCGCTGGCGGCAGGCACTCGCCCTGCCGGGTAAGACCCTGGGCTCGATCCTGATCTGGCTTGCCATCGGCGCTGTGATCGTCGTCGGCTACACCTATCGCGACGACGCGCAGCGCGTCGGCGCCAATGTCGTCGGAGCCCTGCGCCCCGGCACCGCCGTACTCGGACCCGGCGGCGAGGTGACGATCACCCGCCGCTCCGACGGCGACTTCGCCGTGCTGGCGGAGGTGAACGGCGGCGCCGAAGAACGCTTCGTCTTCGACACGGGGGCGAGCAGCGTCGTGCTCACCGCCACGACCGCCGAGCGGCTCGGCATCCGGCCGCCGGAGAGCGCCTTCACCCAGCGCGTCTCCACCGCCAACGGCACCGCGCTCACCGCGCCGATTCGGCTCGACTCGATCACGGTCGGGCCGATCACCGAGCGCGACGTCAACGCGATGGTGAGCCGGCCCGGTGTGCTGACCACCAACCTGCTCGGCCAAAGCTTCCTCGACCGGTTGCCCTCCTACGAGGTGCGCGGCGACCGGCTGATCCTGCGCAGCCGCTGACGGCACCCTTTGCGGGCGTCAATGGCGCCCCGCCGCCGAAGCCGCCTTTGCCGGGACCTTGCCTATCGGAACCGCGCCCGCTCCGTGCCGGCGCACCGTCGATGCGCACGCGCACGTCCGGCGGATGGGTGATGCGCAGGTCGTTGACGACGATCGAGCCGAC
>Ga0268290_100209_pt1 | contig 13794 bp, 10 predicted proteins | sample MetspRMADM_FD_191346 | JGI IMG/M metagenome (GOLD analysis project Ga0268290, IMG submission 191346) | Soil microbial communities from San-Diego area, Southern California, United States - Methylocaldum sp. RMAD-M | ecosystem: Environmental > Terrestrial > Soil > Desert | place: USA: California... | reverse complement strand
TCTTCTTCGAGTAGCCGATGGCGCCTGTCGCCGTGGGATCGTAGACCGGCGTCTCGAAGGAGAGGTTGCCGGCGATCTTGGCGCTGGTGGAGGGGCGTGCCTCCTGTCCCATCACGCTGACATTGATCGGCTTGAGGTCGGCCACACCGTTGAGGACAGGGTTCGGCGTGCCGTTGGCGAGGCTGTAGCCCATCAGGGTGAAGCCGCCGGCGTTGACGAGGTTGCCGCTCTTGCCGTCGACGACGAAGTTGCCGGCCCGCGTCATGAAGGGTGCGCCGGCCGCGTCGCTCACTACGAAGAAGCCGTTGCCCTGGATCGCGAGATCCTTATCGGAATTGGTCGAGGCAATGGGACCGCCCTCGCTCACCGATCGGCGCAAGGTGGTTTCGACCGCGCCCGAGTTGTAGTTGCCGACATCGCCGGTATCGAGCAGCAGCGAGGAGAACTCGGCCGAGGTTCGCTTGTAGCCGGTGGTACTGGCGTTCTGGATGTTCTCGGCCACCGTCGAGATGCGGTTCGACTGAGCGTTCATCCCGGAGACGCCGGTGCGGAGCACGCCGATAAGACTCATGCTGACACCTCGTTGACTTTCGAATTCTTGCGCACTGGACACGGCGTCGCTTGCGCGGGGCTGAAGGTATTGTGGGGCACGCTCATCCCCGCAGAGACTGGGCGAGTTCGAGGAAGGCGTCGCGGCTTAGGGGCTGGCCCGGCTCCTGGCGCAAAGCCTCGTAGATCCGCGGCACGAGGCTCACGGCCTGGTCGAGATCGGGGTCGCTGCCGGCGCGGTAGCCCCCCATCAGGCGCAGGTCCCGTGTCTCCTCGAAGCGGGCCATCATGCTCTTGAGCTTGCGCACCAGCTCGCGCTGGTCCCCGGTCCAGACCTCGCCCGAGAGCCGTGAGATCGAGCCGAGCAGATCGATGGCCGGATAGCGGCCCTGCTCGGCGATGGCGCGGTCGAGCACCACGTGGCCGTCGAGCGTGCCGCGGATCGAGTCGGCGACCGGGTCGTTGTGGTCGTCGCCATCGACAAGCACCGAGAAGATGCCGGTGATCGTGCCGGTGCCCTCGGCGCCGGGTCCGGCACGTTCGAGCAGTCGCGGCAAATCCGAAAAGACGCTGGGCGGGTAGCCGCGGGCCACTGCCGGCTCGCCCGCCGCGAGCGCCACATCGCGGGCAGCGTGGGCGTAGCGGGTCACTGAATCGACGATGAGCAGCACCGACTCGCCACGATCGCGGAAGGATTCGGCCACTGCCAACGCCACCTTCGGCGCTTGCCGGCGCATCATCGGGCTCTCGTCACCGGTCGAGACCACGATCACGGCGCGCTCGCGCGCGGCGGCGATGGGTCCTTCGAGGAACTCGCGCACCTCGCGCCCGCGCTCGCCCACCAGCGCCACCACGACGCTGTCGAAACCTTGAGCGCCGGCCAGCATCGCCAGCAGGGTCGACTTACCGACGCCCGAGCCGGCGAAGATGCCGATGCGCTGGCCGGCGCAGAGCGGCGTGAACAGGTCGATCGCCCTCACCCCCGTGGGCAGCGGCGTCTTCACCCGCGCGCGGGTCATCGCGGCGGGCGGGTCGGCGTCCAGCGGAGCGCTGTCGGGGCCCTCAGCCAGGGGACCGAGCCCATCGACGGGGCGGCCGAGCGCGTCGATCACGCGGCCCTTCCAGCGCGGATCCGGGCGCAGCTGCGCCGGCCCGATGCGGTGTGCGAGGCTGCCGATGCCGGCCTCGATCCGGCTCTCGAACGGCTTCACGGTCGCGCCGGCCGCATCGATGCGCACGACCTCTCCGATCTGCACCCGACCGTCCGCGGAAAAACCCATTCGGTCGCCGAGCCGCACGAAGGCGGAGACACCCGCGACCCGCGCGGCGCTGGCGGTCACCTCGCGCACGGGACCACTGACCCGCACCAGCGGCAGGTCGCGGCGCCCGGCCTCCATCGCCCTCTCGAGGCGCTCGATGGCGTTCGTGGTCATCGCTCGGCTAGCCCTGCGGACCCAGCGTCTTGACGGCGCCGGTGAGGGTGGTGTCGGCCTCCGAGGTCATCGTCGCCGCGCTCTCGAAGGCGCGCTGGATCGCGATGAGCTTGGTCATCTCCATGATCGGGTTGACGTTCGCGCCCTCGACGTAGCCCTGCACGAGGCCGGTCCGGGTGAAATCCTGCACCGGCCGGCCGGGCATGCTCGCGGCGACCGCGTTCTCGCCCGATCGCGTCAGGGTGGCCTTCGGGTCGATGCTGAACAGGCCGAGTGCGCCGACTTGGTTGACGCCCTGATGGATGCTGCCGTCGCGGCCGATCACCGGCGGCCCGGCCTGGGGATCGAGCAGCAGGGGGCCGCCGCCCGGATCGACCACCGGCAGGCCGCCGACGGTGCGCACCTGCCCGTTGGCATCCATCGTCAGACGGCCGTCGCGGGTATAGAGCGTGTCGCCCTTCGGTCCCTTGACTCCGAGCCACGCATCGCCCTGGACGGCGACGTCGAGGGCGGAGTCGGTCTTCGTCGTCTGGCCGGCTACCCGCGAGATCGTATTCTTGCCGGGGCCGACGAAGGCGACCTCGCCCCGGTTCGAGCGAGCGAGCAGTTCCGAGAAGGTCACTTCCTCCGCCCGGAAACCCACCGTCGCCATGTTGGCGACGTTGTTGGCGGTCGTGGTCAGACGCTTCTCGAGCGCAATCTGACTCGACAGGGCGACGTAGAGGCTGCTCTGCATGGCCTTAAGCTCCGATCCGCGTCGTCTGCAGGCTCTGGAGCGTCTCGGCGTCGATGCCGCCCGCATCGGTAAACAGGGCCAGCACGGGCGCGCTGGCAGTGTTGTTCTGCGCGTCCCAGATCGCCGCGAAGCGTCGCACGAAGGCGTCGAGCTTGGCCGGATCCCGCAGGCTCGCGAGATCGATCTTCTTGGCGATCAGATCGGCGCGCTTGGCCAGGGCCTCGCTCGTCGCCGCTCCGCTCGTCGCCGGCAGGCCGATCACTGTGTTGGCCACCTGGCTCAGCGCCGCGTCGCCGAGAATGTCGTAGGCGCTGGTGAGCGTCGGCGCCTTGCGGGCGAAGTAGAGGGCGAGGCGCACGCCCGTGTCGGCGTCGCCTGCCTCGCTCTCCAGCGACTGGCGCAGGTAGGCCTGGCTGACGGTCTGTGCCAGCGCATCCGGTCCCAGATCTGTGCCGAAGCCGACATCCGCGGCAACCCTGTCGGCAGCCGACAGCGGCGCGTTGCGGATCGTCAGGCTGCGCTTCGCCCCGCCCGCGCTTACCAGCAGGTCGGCGTCGCGGCCCGTGCCGCCGTAAGCGCCGTCGGCGCCGAGATCAGTCAGCGCGGTGGTCTCGAAGAACAGGCTCCCGTCGGAGGCAAGCCCAGCCTGGACCTTGCCCTTGAGGTCGGAGGCGGCGATCTGCGCCGCCACCGCCGCCGCGATCTCGGAGGGCGTCACCTTCGAGAGGTTCGCCACCCGCCCGGCCAGCGTCTGCGCATTGAGTCGGATCGTGACCGACTGCGTGGTCGCGGTGTCGAGCCGGGATTCCACGAGGAAGCTCGTCTCGGCCCGGCCGCTGAAGTCGTAGGCGTCGGCCAGGCGTTTCGGCGCGCTGAGCGACGCGGCCCTGGCGGGCATGCCGAAACTCGCGGGGTCGGCGCCCGTGGCGGAGACGCCTTGGCCGAAGCTGAACGCCTTGGCGAAGGCGGTGTAGCGGTCATCCGCCAGCCGGTTGGCGAAGCTCGCCGAACTCGCAGCACCTTCCTCCAGTACCTTGCGCATGAACGCCTTGGCGTAGGTCATCTCCTCAAGGCCGTAGGCCTTCATGGCATAGGCGTAGAGGCGTTGGTCGCCGAGCAGGTCGTCGACCGATTTCACGCGGCCGATATTGGCCTCGTAATAGGCGGTCTCCCGGGCAACGGACGGCTCCGCCGCCTTCCGCTGGAGGGAGGCGGTGAGATCCTTGGCGATCAGCCGGTAGCTGGTGAGGGTGTCGGTCAAGGGCGGGCGCCTGAACGGGAGCGCGGGAGGAGGACGGCCTTCGGCTCGACGGTGAGGGCAGCATCCGAGGCTGCCTCTAGGCCTGTACGCTTGCTCCAGGCTTGCCCTTCGACGCGCGGGCGCCCGGCTGGGATGCGGGCCCGCGTCACGACGCGGGCCCGATGATCGTCTCGGTCGTGATCACGACCCAGCCCGCGCCGGTTCGGCGGATCGACAGGACGCGGCCCGCGCCGGGCAGGACGCTGCCGAGCGAGACCGTGAGTCGTCCCTCGTGGCTTTCCAGGGTGGCGACGCCATCGACGACGCCGCGCAGAGCGTAGGTGCCCGAGGAGATGGCGGCGATTGGTGGGACCGGCTGCCCGGTCGGAGCCTGAGGGCCGGTGGCGGCCACGGGACGGTCGGGCAGCGAGCCGGTGGTGACGGGATCGAAGTCCGGATCGGCCAGGCGGCCCTGCGCCACCGTCTTCTTCCAAGCGAAAGGCGCCGTGCCGGCCGGCAGCACCGCCTGCACGTCATAGGCGTGGGTGCCGGTCGAGATGGCGTAGCCGGCAAATCCACTCGCGGTCAGGGCGAGCAGGACGAGACCGGCGAGCACGGTGCGCTCGCCTGCCGCTTCCCTGGCACGGCGGGCGGCGACGCTTCCGGCCAGCGGCCGAGACGGAAGTCTCGGGGCGCGTGTGGCACTGCGGGAGGAGGATCGCCTTGCAGGATCGGGCGTCATGCGGATCTCGGTGGATCGGTCCCGGGGCGCGGAGGACGGTAGGGCTTCGCGTCGCGCTCGCCGGGGGCGAAAGCGTCAAGGTTCATGATCCGTGAACTGTTATGCTTGACGCCGGGTTAACGACGCGGCGTGAAGGGGCCGCTCCGTCTCATCGCGTCTCATCGACAGCCCTACGAACGGTTGTTAAGCCGAAGGATGAGACAGCCGCCGGGGGCGAGCATGGCCGATGCGCGAGAAGCTGATTTGCCGAACCCGACCGTGCCGGTCGCGCGAGCGGGCAAGCGGCACCGCGTCGTCCAGCAGGGGCGTATCGTCCTGGGCCCCGAGCAGTTGATCGCCTGCACGGTGCACGATCTCTCCCCCCGCGGCGCAAAGATCCGCGTCGCGTCCGAACAGGTTCTGCCGGAGACATTTCCCCTCGTGATCGCCGCGCATGACCTGCGCACGGTGACCGTCCGGCTGCGCTGGCGGCGGGGCGACCTCGCGGGCGTCGCCTTCGAGGACGAGCCGGCCGCTTAGGGGATCGTGCCGGAAGGTGGCTGCCGGCTTTCGGAGAGAGACGATGCGCGAGCCGCTTGTCCACAGGACCGCTCCCGGCCTGTGGAGGGTGTGAGATGGGACGGTGGCGCCCCGGTCCGCTTAATCGGTTCGTAATAGGCCCCGGCCATTCTCGCGACATCGACAGGCGCCTCCAGCAACCATGCGGAGGTCTTCGAGAACAGGCCAGCGGGTGAACCTTCAGACGGGTTCATAGACATGATGTCGGTCCGTTGATCCGGTGCGAGTCCGGAGGTGTGATGCGCGCGGCGCCACGGGCCCTGACGGGCTCGCCGCGGCCCTCATGGGGCCGTGCGGCCGCACCGGTGCGAGCCCGGTCCTAAGTACCGCCCCCGTCCTTCATCATTCCCGGAAGACAGATCCGTGACCAGCCTGCTCACCAACACCGCCGCCATGACGGCGCTGACGACGCTCAAGGGCATCAACAGCCAGCTTGACGCGACCAGCAACCGTGTCTCGACCGGCCAGCGCGTCTCCGGCGCGTCCGACAACGCCGCCTACTGGTCCATCGCCACGGCGGTGCGCACCGACAACGCCTCGCTCTCGGCCGTGAAGGACTCGCTCGGTCTCGGCTCCTCGGCCGTCGATACGGCCTATAACGGCCTCAACTCGATCCTGACCGATCTCCAGAACATGCGCGCCAAGCTGCAGACCGCGATGCAGCCCGGTGTCGATCGCGCCAAGGTCCAGACCGAGATCGACGCGATCCAGAACAAGATGTCCTCCACCGCCGCCTCGTCCGTGTCGAGCGGCCAGAACTGGCTCTCGGTGGACTCGGCGGATGCGAGCTACCTCAAGGACCGCAACGTCGTGGCCGGCTTCTCCCGCGACACCAGCGGGACGGTCAACTTCTCCTACGTGACCGTCAACGTTTCGAGCATCAAGCTCTACGACGCCAACAGCAGCACCAGCGTCGACGTGCCGGCGACCTCCGCGGAAGTGTTCGCGAGCCAGTCGCTGACCTCCATGACCGCATTCCGTCCCGGCGGCGCCGCCGCCGTCAAGGGTACGGCGGACTTCTCAGGCGCCCAGACGGTCGATCTGCTGATCAAGACCGAGACTGCTACGGCCGGCGTCGCGATCACGCTGAACAAGGCGGCCCTGACCGCCGCCGTGAAGGACACCTCAAAGGTGACCACGAGCGAACTGCTCGATGCCCTCAACAACCAGATCGCGAGCACGTCGCTCAAGGGTGAGGTGACCGCCTCCCTCGACACCACGGGCCGGCTGATCTTCACGCGGGTCGATACCGGTTCGACCAATACCATTCAGGTCGACAGCGTCGCCACCAACACGGTCGATATCGGTTTCGGTTCGGCTGCCAAGACCGGTGTGCTCGCCAAGGGCGCGGATGCGACGACCACCTCGGGTCGCGGCATCCTCGACAGCCAGGCCGGCTCGTACAACGCTGCGTTCGGCGGCGGCTCCTATTCCATCGCCGACTTCGACATCTCCAAGCTGGTCGGTACGAACGGCGACAGCGACCTGTCCGCCATCATCACCGCCGTGGACAAGGCGATCGCCAAGGTCACGGATGCCGGCACGAAGCTCGGCGCGAGCAAGACGCAGATCGACGGTCAGTCGAGCTTCGTCGACACTCTGATGAAGGCCAACAACCGCACCATCGGAACCCTCGTCGACGCCGACATCGAGGAGGAGTCGACCAAGCTGAAGGCGCTGCAGACGCAGCAGCAGCTGGCCGTCCAGGCGCTCTCGATCGCCAATTCCGGCAGCCAGAACGTCCTGTCGCTGTTCCGCTAAGTCGCGCCGTCCCGGTCGCTCGCGCGGCCGGGACGCTTCCGACACACGAAAAGGCCGCGCTCGGACCGAGCGCGGCCTTTCCTTCATTCAGGGTCTGGTGAGGGTTCGTCAGCCGACGAAGGTGTAGCCGGCCATCCGCTTGGCCTCGATCGGGTCGTAGCCCAGCCGCATCCGCAGCTTCTTGCGCAGCTTGCTGATATGGCCCTCCACCACGCTCTCCTCGACGCTGGTGTCGAGGTCGCCATAGACAGCCGTGAAGATCTGGCCCTTCGTCACCTGACGGCCGCGGTTCTTCGAGAGATATTCGAGGATGTGCCGCTCGCGCCGGGGGAGGATCAGGCAGGCGCCGTCGATCTCCGGGTCGCGGCCGTCGGTGTAGACCTTGAGGCGGCCAGCCCGGTCGGGAGCGGGGGCCGGCTCGGCGCCACGGCCAGTCCGGCGCCGGATCGCACTCGCCCGGGCGATGATCTCGCGGACATGGACGGGCTTGCGCACCACGTCGTCGATGCCGGCGGTGAACAGGGCCAGGGTTTGCTCCAGCGAGCGGGTCTCGTTGAGGGCGATGATTGGCGCCCGGCTGAGCGAGCGGATCGCCACGGTGCAGGAGGCGCGGTCGGCGCAATCGCCGATCAGGAAGCCGTCGATCGCTTCGACGTCGATCCGGGGGGCGGCGTCGAGCCAGCCCTTCATGGATCCGACAGCCAGCCCCTGCGCTTTCACGCCCTCGGCGCCAAAGCCGGCGACGTATTGGTCGGTGACGCTCTGCCGCTCGTCGACAACGATGTACATCGTCAGTTCTCGAAGATGTGCGAGGTCATTGCGTCCGGCACGGATATCCTCCGCGCGCCGCCATGGCCGACTGAATTGTGAAAGGGTTGTCGAATGCCGTCGGTTGGTGGCCTGAAGGGCGTGTCGGCTGTTGCTCAACGCGTCCTGTGTGCCGTTTCCTCCAACATTTGACGGTCTCAGCTTTTTGGTGAGAATGGTTAACGGCGTGTTAAGGCCAAGCTTGCGGGTGACGAAACGTTAGGAGTTTGGTCACGGCGCATGTCCGCTCGTGGCGGATGTGCCACAGTGTGACCGGACGGTCCCGACATGGCCCACTCCTTTCCGCCCGAACAGCCTTGACCGAGGCGGCGCCGCGGGTTCGAACGCTCGCTCGGCACCGCCAAGACTCGGTACCGCCAAGAGGAACCCCATGCCGTCGCTGTCCACCCTGTCGCCCGAGGCCCTGGCGGAGCTGCGCTCCGGCCTGCGCGGCGAGTTCGAGGCGCTCAAAGCGCAGGGCCTCAAGCTCAACATGACCCGCGGCAAACCCGCCTCCGATCAGCTCGATCTCGCCGCTGAGATGCTGGCGCTGCCCGGCAACCGCGACACCACCGCCGAGGACGGTACCGACGCGCGCAACTACGGTAATCTCCAGGGCTTGCACGAGACTCGCGTGCTGTTCGCACCTGTGCTCGGCGCTCCACCTGAGCAGATCGTCGTCGCCAACAATTCAAGCCTCGCGCTGATGCACGACGTGCTTGTCTACGCCCTGCTGAAGGGCGTGCCCGGCGGCGAAGGGCCCTGGTCGAAGCAGGAGCCGATCGCGATCCTCTGCCCCGTTCCGGGTTACGACCGCCACTTCGCCCTGTGCGAGGGCTTCGGCATTCGCATGATCCCGATCCCGATGACGGGGGAGGGGCCCGACATGGAGGCCGTCGAGCGCGAAGTCGCCGACCCGTCGGTGAAGGGCATCTGGTGCGTGCCGCAATACTCGAATCCGAGTGGCGAGACCTATTCCGACGAGACCGTGCGGCGGCTCGCTTCGCTGAGGGCGGCGGCGCCCGATTTCCGCATTCTGTGGGACAATGCCTACGCGGTGCATCACCTCACCGAGGCGCGGCCCGCGCTCGCCAACATTCTCGAAGTGTGCGCCGAGGCCGGGAACTCCAACCGGCCGATCGTGTTCGCCTCGACCTCGAAGGTCACGCTGGCCGGCGCCGGCCTGGCGATGCTGGCCGCCTCGCCCGCGAACGTGAAGTGGTATCTCGCCCAGGCCGGGCGCCGCAGCATCGGGCCGGACAAGCTCAACCAACTCCGCCACGTCCGCTTCCTGCGCGATGCCGCCGGGATCGCGGCGCATATGGACCGGCACCGCGCCTTGATCGCTCCGAAATTCGCCGCGGTGGAGGAGGCCTTTGCCGCCCGCCTTGACGGTTGGGAGGTCGCGCGCTGGAGCCGGCCGCTCGGCGGCTACTTCATCACGCTCGATGTTGCCGACGGAACCGCCTCGCAGGTCGTCCGGCTCGCGGGCGAGGCGGGCATCGCGCTTACCCCTGCCGGCGCGACGCACCCTTACGGTCGGGATCCGTACGACCGGACGCTGCGCATCGCGCCGACCTTCCCGAAGCTCGACGCCGTGCGCAAGGCGGCGGAGGCGGTGGCGCTTTGCACGTTGCTGGCGGCGGTGGAGGCGCGGGCGGCGGGGTGAAAACCCCGCGTTCTTCGCAAGATATGCGGAGAAGAGCGGCTGCAATCTCCGCCCAGGCGCAGTCGGAGCGAGGATGAGGGGGGCTATCCGGAGTGAGGCTCGTTCTGGACCGCCCCGTCACCTTCGGTTGCCGCCTGGCTGCACGTCCGTGCCGTACGGTACGGCTCTTACACCACCACCGTGATCGCCTGCGCCGCGCGGGTCAGGCCCGTGTAGAGCCAGCGGGCGCGGTGCTCGCGGAAGGCGTAGGATTCGTCGAACAGGACCACCTTGTCCCATTGCGAGCCCTGCGCCTTGTGGACGGTGAGCGCGTAGCCGTAGGTGAACTCGTCGGTTTCGCGGCGCAGGAACAGCGGGATCTCCTCCTCCGAGCCCTCGATCACCTGCCGCAGCACCTTGATGTCGACGGCGCGGCGGCGCGCGGCCGGGTCGTCCTCCGGCACCACGTCGAGGCGGATCGTGTCGGGGCGGGGGGGCGCGCGCAGGGCCTGCACCGTCCAGGTCGAGCCGTTGAGCAGGCCCTTGGTGCGGTCGTTCCTGAGACAGACCAGCTTCTCACCGACCGAGGGCATCGGGTCGGTGTGGCCGGCAAGTTCCCGCAGTCGGTTGTTGTAGAGGCGCCGCGTCCGGTTGAGGCCGACCAAGACCTGATCGCAGTCGAGCACCTGGGCCGGGTCGATGTCGCGGCGGCGCACCACCCGGCTCTGACCGTACTCGCCGACTTCGAGCCGGCCACCCTCGCGGATCGTCATCGCCATGCGCACGATCGGATCGTCGGCGGCCTGCCGGTGGACGTCGGTGAGCATCACGTCGGGCTCGGCCTCCGTGAAGAAGCCGCCGCCACGCACAGGTGGCAACTGCGCCGGATCGCCTAGCACCAGCACCGGCTTGTCGAACGACAAGAGGTCGTGGCCGAGGTCGGAATCGACCATCGAGCACTCGTCGATGACGATGAGGTCGGCCTTGGCCGCCGGGCCGGAGCGGTTGAGGCTGAAGGTCGGGCCGCCCTCGTCGCCTTCCTTGGTACGGTAGATCAGCGAGTGGATCGTCGCCGCGTCGTGGCAGCCCCTCTGGCGCATGACGGAGGCCGCCTTGCCGGTGAAGGCGCCGTAGACGACCGGGCCGTCGATGTCGTCGGCGATGCGGCGGGCGAGCGTGGTCTTGCCGGTGCCGGCATAGCCGAACAGTCGGAAGACCTGGGAGCCACCGTCCTTGCGCCAGCGGGCGATGGCTTTCAGCGCCGCGTCCTGTTGCGGGGCGAACTGGGTGGGAACGGACTCGGCCATCGGTCTCGCGGGCGAAGGGATTACGGCCAGCGCACGGTCGGCGGCAGCGAGGACAGGATCGAGGCGACGTTGCCGCCGGTCTTCAGACCGAAGATGGTGCCGCGGTCGTAGAGCAGATTGAACTCCACGTAGCGCCCGCGCCGCACCTGCTGCTCCAGCCGGTCGGCCTCGGTCCAGGCTTGCGTGACGTTGCGCCGGACGATCTCGGGATAGGCCTTCAGGAAGGCCTCGCCGACGTCGCGGGTATAGGCGAGGTCGGCCTGCGGCTCGCCGGTCCAATGATAGTCGTAGAAGATGCCGCCGATGCCGCGGGGCTCGTTGCGGTGCTTGAGGTGGAAGTACTCGTCGCACCAGGCCTTATACTTCTCGTAATCGGCGGCAGGCGCGTGACGCTCGCACGCCTCTCGCAGGCAGGCGTGGAAGAGCTGCGTGTCGGGGTCCTCTTGCGTGCGGCGCCGGTCGAGCACGGGCGTGAGGTCGGCACCGCCGCCGAACCACGCCTTCGTCGTCACGACGAAGCGGGTGTTCATGTGCACCGTCGGCACGTTCGGGTTCCACGGATGGACGATCAGCGAGATGCCGGTGGCGAAGAAGCGCGGATCCTCGGCCGCGCCCGGCATCTGCGTGCGGAATTCCGGCGCGAACTCGCCGTGCACGGTGGAGACGTGAACACCGGCCTTCTCGAACACCCGGCCCTTCAGCATCGCCATGACGCCGCCGCCGCCCGGAGCGCCGCTGTGGTCCGTGCGCTGCCACGGCGTCTTCTCGAACTTGCCGGCCTCCTCCGGCGCGTCCGGATGGAACGGACCCTGGGCCTCGTCCTCCAGGGTTTCCAGCGCGGCCACGATCCGGTCGCGCAGGGTGGAGAACCATGCCCCCGCCTCGCTCTTCAGCGCGGCGAGATCGTCGGGTGAGGGGAGAGGAGAAGCCGTCGCGTCGCTCATGCGGAGGCTTTCCCACCCGAGGGGCGATCCGTCAATTCGGGCTCAGAACTTGTAGGTCAGGCTGCCGAGGATCGTGCGCCGCGTGCCGACGAAGCAGTCGCCTCGAGCGAGGCAGCTGGAGAGGTACTTCGTGTCGGCGATGTTCGAGACGTTGAGCTGTGCGCGCCAATGCGCATCTTCCCAGCCGATCAGCGCGTCGGCCAGCGTCACGGCCGGCGTGTTGAAGCTGTCGCGCGAGCCATCGAAGGACTCGCCGATGTAGCGTACGCCGCCGCCGACAAGGAACGTTCCGGGCATGTCGGCCAGGGAGAAGCGGTGCGTCACCCAGAGCGAGGCGAGATGCAGCGGCATGGTCTCGACCCGCGCCCCAGCATTGTCGCCCGCGGCGTAGCGGGCATCGGTGTAGGCGTAGCTCGCAATGATGTTGGTGTCGCCGTTGATCGTCGCGATGGCCTCGATGTCGCCGCCCTGGATCTTGACCTTGCCGGTTTGGATCGAGATCGGCAGGCCGCTCGGATCGGGGGTGAGACGGTTGCGCTCGACCGTGTCGTAGATCGCCGCGTTGACCGCGAACCACGGCGTCGGGTTGTACTTGAAGCCGCCCTCGACCTGCTCGCCCTCGATCGGCCGGCAGGCCCCACCCGCGCAGACATTGGCCCCGAAGATCGGGGTGAAGGAGGTCGCGTAGGAGACGTAAGGGGTCAGGCCGTTCTCGAAGGCGTACATCAGGCCGATGCGACCCGTGGTGGCCTCGCTCGCGACGCTCTCCGCGCCGCGCGTCGCGCTGTTCACCCAATCGTGCCGCACCGTGGCGAGTACGATCCATCGACCGAATTTGGCCTGGTCCTGCAGGTAGAGGCCAGTCTGATTCTGTGAGAGCATGGTTGGCGTACCGAGCGTCGGCGGCGTCACGCCGACATAGACCGGTGCGTAGAGGTCGAACGGGCGCGGATCGGTGCCGAAGCCGGTGCGGGTGCTGTCCCATTGCTGGCGGAAATCGACACCGCCCAGCACCGTGTGGGAGACCGGCCCGGTGTCGAAGCGCCCCTGAAGATTGGTGTCGGTGGTAATCCGGTCCTTGATCGAGCTGACTCGGTAGGTGAAGCGATCGACCGTCCGGCGGGCTGGATCGAGGAAGGGTGCGTTCGGCAGATCCGCGCTCGGCGTCAGCGTATACACGTTGCCGTAGGCGGATTGGTATGTGCCGTCGATGTGGCTGTAGCGCAGGTTCTGCCGCAGGATGAGGCTGTCGTCGAAGCGGTGCTCGAACAGGCTGGTGATCGAACTCGTCTCGGTCTCGTAGCGGTTGAAGTTCGGGTCGCCCGTGAAGCGGCTCAAGGGGATGAAGCCGTTCGGGCCGGCATAGAGCGAGCCCTCGCGCGGCAGGAAGGCGTCGGAAGCGCCGAACGTGTCCTTCTGGTGCAGGCCGATCAGCGTCCAGCTCGTGTCGGCGGAGGGGCGCCACGTGACTGATGGGTTGATGACGTAGCGATCGTTAGCCACGAAGTCGGTCTGCGCGTCGGCAAGCCGGCCGATGCCGACGAAACGGTAGAGGAACTGCCCGTCCTCGGTCAGGCGCCCGGTCGAGTCGGTGAAGGCTTCCTTCCAGCCGTAATTGCCGAAGCGAACGCCGGCCTCGGTGTAGGGCACGTCGAGGGGACGCTTCGAGACGAGGTTGATCAGGCCGCCGACGGGGCTCGACCCGTAGAGGGTCGAGGCAGGGCCGCGCAGCACCTCGAAGCGCGAGAGAGTGTAGGGGTCGGGCCGCGGCTCGTTGAAGACGTCCGCGTCCTTCAGGCGCAGGCCGTCGAGGAAGATCGCCGCGTCCGAGCCGCGGATGCGCGGATAGTCGCCGCGGGTGCTCGGGCCGTAGGCTTCCGCCGCGACGCCCGCGGTGTAGCGCAGCGCCTCCTGCACGCTGGTCGCCGCCTGGTCGCGGACTTGCTGCTCGCCGACGACGCTGATCGATTGCGGGGTCTCGGCGAGCGGGGTGTCCGTCTTGGTTCCGGTGGCACTGCGCTTGGCGACGTAGCCGGGCACGGGCCCGAAGGCGCTCTCGTTACCGGCGC
>Ga0268290_100208_pt1 | contig 13833 bp, 11 predicted proteins | sample MetspRMADM_FD_191346 | JGI IMG/M metagenome (GOLD analysis project Ga0268290, IMG submission 191346) | Soil microbial communities from San-Diego area, Southern California, United States - Methylocaldum sp. RMAD-M | ecosystem: Environmental > Terrestrial > Soil > Desert | place: USA: California... | reverse complement strand
TCCTGCCTCGAATGCCTTCCGCGTGGACGGGAACACGGCGAGGTGCTTCTATCCAGACTGCGTCCGATCCGGCGAAGCCGCTGTCGGCGCTTGGATTGATCAGCCGTGAGAGCGCTTGCCGTCGGGCCTCTCGGACGTCTCTCTCCCGCCGACGGCCGGTGCAACGAGGTTCAGGATCGTATGAGGGCCGTCACGCTGTTCTCGGTCGCGCTTGCCGGCCTGCTCTGCGCCCTTGCGCCGGCCGGCGCGGCACCAGCCGGAGACGGGGCGCAGGGTCAGTCTCAGACGCAGCCCCAAGGGCAGTCTCAAGGCCAGCCTCAAGCGCTGCCTCAAGGACAACCCCAAACGGCTTCCCCCCCGTCTCAAGCGGCGCCCGCGCCACGAGCCCAGAGTCAGGGAGCCCGTGCATCCGAGCGCCGCCGCCGAATCTCATACGCCGCCTGCAACCGCGAATCGCATCGCCGCAAGCTCTCCGGTGGCGCCCGCCGCCGCTTCCTCGTTCGCTGCCGTCTCGGTTACGAGCGGCGTACGGCCTCACAGCCGGCGCCTGCCCGTCGGCCTTGAGCCTTCGAGGCCCTGCCGCCGTGCTCAAACTGATCGTCTTCGATGTCGATGGCACTCTCGTCGACAGCCAGCACCTGATCGTGGAGGCACAGCGGCGTGCCTTCTCCGAGCATGGTCTGGAGGCGCCCGCGCGCAAAGAAGCCCTGTCCGTCGTCGGGCTGTCGCTGCCCGACGCATTCCGCCGTCTCGTCGGCGAGGCCGGGCCGATCGAGTCGCTCTCGCACAGCTATCGCAAGGCGTTCCAGGCGCTGCGCGTCGATCCCGACTATGAGGAGCCGCTCTTTCCGGGCATGGCCGCATTGGTCGAGCGGCTGCATCAGCGCGAAGACATCCAGCTCGGCATTGCCACGGGCAAGTCGCGCCGCGGCGTCGATCATCTCGTGGACAAGCACGGCTGGGAGCGCTGGTTCGCCACGATTCAGACCGCCGACGACGCTCCGTCCAAGCCGGATCCGGCCATGCTGCTCCAGGCGATGGGCGAGGCCGGCGCCGAACCGTCGATGACGGTGATGATCGGCGACACGACCTACGACATGATGATGGCCAGGAGCGCTGGCGTTGCGGCCATCGGCGTCGGCTGGGGCTACCACTCGCCCGGCGCCCTGTTCAGCGCAGGAGCGGTCACGGTCGTCGATACGGCAACCTCCTTGGGCGACCTTTTTTCGGGCCCTCTGGACGGCTCTCAAGGCGGCCCGGTCACGCCACGGCTTGCCGCCTCGTAAGCGTATCAGGTTTCGCCGACAGGCCAGCCGCGGCGGAGACTCGCGCGCACCTCCGAGACATCCTATCTGCGAGCCATGAGCACTTCAGGCGAAGACGTGACCCGTGATTGGCTGGGCGAGCCCGGCGACGACGGAAAACCAGATCCCATCCGAGCCGCCCGTGCAAGCACGGCGCCGACTTTGCCGAAGCGCTTCTACGCGCAGGCCGGCATCGCGGCGGCCGAGGGCGGCTTCCGCCTGGTGCTCGATGGTCGCGGCGCCAACACGCCCGGCCGTCGGCCGCTCGTCGTCCCCGACGTCGGGCTCGGCGAAGCGCTCGCGGCGGAATGGGCGGCGCAGGAGACGGTGATCGATCCGCGCACGATGCCGCTGACCCGCCTCGTCAACACGACGATCGACGGCGTCGTCGAGCGCCGCGCCGCGGTGGCCGAGGATCTCGGCGCCTTTGCCGTCACTGATCTCGTCGCCTATCGGGCCGGAACACCCGAACGCCTTGTTGCTGAGCAGGCCGCTGCCTGGGATCCGTTGGTGGACTGGGCCGCCGTGGCGTTGGGTGCGCGGCTGTTCCTCGCCGAGGGGGTAATGCATGTCGAGCAGCCGGAGGGCTCGGTGGCGGCGCTCCGCGCGGCGATCGACGCGGTCGATGATCCGTTCCGGCTGGCGGCGCTTCACGCCCTGACGACGCTCACCGGCTCTCTCGTGATCGCGCTGGCGGTGCTGCACAGGCGCTTGAGCGCGGACGAGGCCTGGGCGGCCGCCCACGTCGATGAGAGCTATCAGGCAAGCATCTGGGGCCGCGATGCGGAGGCCGAGGCTCGCCTCGCCCATCGCCGGGCAGAGTTCGAGGCGGCGGCAATCATCGCGCAGCGCCGCACCTGAGCGTCGGACTGCACGTCTTCTAGACCGAGGCGTTCACTTGCTGAGCAGCGTGCTTCTTCTTGGAGCAATTAAATTGTAGTTGTCTCTTTCAATCCTGGTGTCGTTTCTCTGCACTATCGAGCCCGACCGCTCACGCGTCATTGTCGTCCTCGTCTGACTTTGGAGACGAACGTGCCGACCCTTCGTATCAACGCCCGGCAGGTCATCCTTGCCACCATCGCCGCCGTGCTCGCACTGAGCGCCGCCGCCTGCGCCACCAAGCCCCCGCCCGCACCGGTCGAGCCGACGCCACTCGTCAAGAAGGGCTGAGCACGCGGGCTCTTCCACGAAAAGCTCTCGAATGCAGGTGGTCCCGGTCCGCGGACCGGGACCACCGCGCCGCGAGAATTGACTTCGATCGGCCCTGCCCCGGCCGTTTCCGAGTGCGAGAACGCGTGCTAAGGGCGATCGATCGATGCAAGGTCAAGCTCTTACGCTTTGATCTGCATTCAAAAAACGAATTCGGTCGCCAGGGAGTCTCGCCAGACCATGAAGGACATTCTCGAGAAGCTTGAGGAGCGGCGCGCGCAGGCCCGTCTCGGCGGTGGGGAGAAGCGGCTCGAGGCGCAGCACAAGCGCGGCAAGCTGACGGCGCGCGAGCGCATCGAACTCCTGCTCGACCACGGGTCGTTCGAGGAATTCGACATGTTCGTCCAACACCGTTCCACCGATTTCGGCATGGAGAAGCAGAAGATCTCCGGCGACGGCGTCGTCACGGGCTGGGGCACCGTGAATGGACGCACCGTCTTCCTGTTCTCGAAAGATTTTACCGTTTTCGGCGGTTCGTTGTCGGAAGCGCATGCGCAAAAAATCGTCAAGGTCCAGGACATGGCGCTGAAGATGCGCGCGCCGATCATCGGCATCTTCGATGCCGGCGGTGCCCGTATCCAGGAGGGCGTGGCGGCGCTCGGCGGCTACGGCGAGGTGTTCCGCCGCAACGTCGCGGCCTCCGGCGTGATCCCGCAGATCTCGGTCATCATGGGGCCCTGTGCCGGCGGCGACGTCTACTCGCCGGCCATGACCGATTTCATCTTCATGGTGCGCGACACGAGCTACATGTTCGTGACCGGCCCCGACGTGGTGAAGACCGTCACCAACGAGGTCGTCACGGCGGAGGAACTCGGCGGCGCCAAGGTTCACACCTCGAAGTCTTCGATCGCCGACGGTTCGTTCGAGAACGACGTCGAGGCGATCCTGCAGATCCGCCGCCTGCTCGATTTCCTGCCCGCCAACAACATTGAGGGCGTGCCCGAGATCGAGAGCTTCGACGACGTCAACCGCCTCGACAAGTCGCTCGACACGCTGATCCCCGACAACCCGAACAAGCCCTACGACATGGGCGAGCTGATCCGCCGTGTCGTCGATGAAGGCGACTTCTTCGAAATCCAGGCCGCTTACGCCCGCAACATCATCACTGGCTTCGGCCGCATCGAGGGCCGCACCGTCGGCTTCGTGGCCAATCAGCCGCTGGTGCTGGCCGGCGTGCTCGATTCGGATGCCTCGCGGAAGGCGGCCCGCTTCGTGCGCTTCTGCAACGCCTTCTCGATCCCGATCGTCACCTTCGTGGACGTGCCGGGCTTCCTGCCCGGCACGGCGCAGGAATATGGCGGCCTGATCAAGCACGGCGCCAAACTGCTCTTCGCCTACAGCCAGGCGACCGTGCCACTCGTCACCATCATCACGCGAAAGGCCTTCGGCGGCGCCTACGACGTCATGGCCTCGAAGCATGTCGGCGCCGACCTCAACTACGCCTGGCCGACCGCCCAGATCGCCGTGATGGGCGCCAAGGGCGCTGTCGAGATCATCTTCCGCGCCGAGATCGGCGACGAGGCGAAGATCGCGGAGCGGACCAAGGAGTACGAGGATCGGTTCCTCTCGCCGTTCGTAGCGGCCGAGCGCGGCTACATCGACGAGGTGATCATGCCCCACTCTACCCGCAAGCGGATCGCGCGGGCGCTCGGCATGCTGCGCACCAAGGAGATGGAGCAGCCTTGGAAGAAGCACGACAACATTCCGCTCTGATGCGGGCATGCGAAAAGGTCGCCTCGAAGGCGGCCTTTTCTTTTTGTTGCGGTAGATGACGCGTCAGCCGTGGTTGCCGGAGCGGCTCGTCACCAGTTCCGGCTTTCCGGCGCTCAGTCGTCGCTTGAGCCGAGCCAGCGCCTCCCGCTGCAATTCGCTCGGTGCCGAGTGAGCCGAAGCAACCTTGGTCAGCATGTCGATAAGCTGCATCCGCTCCTCGCCGGTCAGCTTCTCGCGGAACAGCGGCAGCAGCGGATCGGCAACGAGGGAGAAGGGACGGCGCTCCTGCGTGTAGCGCCACGCCCGCTCGAACGTCGCGGAGATCGTCTGGATCTCCAGCGGGTTCTCCATCAGTTCGAAGATGCGGGTCTTCTCGGACGCCGTGATCGGGCTGCCGGTGCGCACGATCTGGATCATCAGGATCACGGCGGCGAGCCGCACGTCGTTCACCCGCTGGAGCGGCGTGCCGACGATGCTCTCGAAGACGGACTTCGCCTGCCGCTGCAGCCCCTTGGTGTCCCGGTCGACTTCCTTGATCTGCTTGACGGTGTAATGTGCCCGCAAGAGCCAGAACAGCACGCCGGCGATGACGGTGGCGACGAGGATAAGAACCGGCAAAAGGCGTCTCCGCACGAGCGCGAGGAATGCGAATCGCGGCGAAGATCACCATGCAGCCGACGATGGGTCAAACCCGTGCAGCCGGCCAAGTCGACAATTTTAAAGGGAAGAAACGGTGGTGGGCGTGGTGGGCGCGACAGGGATCGAACCTGTGACCCTTCGCGTGTGAAGCGAATGCTCTCCCGCTGAGCTACGCACCCGAGCCCCACGATGCCGCCTGCGGAGGGCGGCACGGGTGTCGCCGTGGCGACGGAGGGCCGTATACGCCGAGGCCGGCCGCTGGGCAAGCGGGTTCCGCACCCCGCTACGACAGAATCGTGACGGCAACGATGATCGCGGGAGATCCTCCGCCCCCGGCTTGCGGCGTGAGAGGGGATAGACTAGGAGTGCGTACCGTACCGTACGGTACTGTTGACCAGCCGGATCATGCAGGCGAGCCCTCTGAGAAACGAAGAGACTCCGACCGAGGCGCCCTCCCCGCGTCAGCAGGCCGTGCTGGATGCAGCCCTTGCGCTGATGGTCGAGGGCAGCGATCCGCTGACCATGGATGCGGTGGCGCGCCGGGCGAGCTGCTCGAAGGAGACGCTCTACAAGTGGTTCGGCGACCGCGACGGCCTGCTCACCGCGACGGTGCGCTGGCAGGCTTCGCGGGTTCATGCCGGCCGCTACGAGGTCAGCGGCCTCGACGCGGCGACCTTGCGCGAAAACCTCCTCGATTTCGCCGAGAGCTGGCTCGCGGTCATTGCCAGCCGCACCTCGGTGGCGCTCAACCGCATCGCCATCGCCGAGGCAGGTTCGCGCAAGAGTAATCTCGGCGGCATCGTGCTGGCCAACGGGCGCTTCGCCATCGGCGAGCGGGTGAAGCCCGTGCTGGAGGCCGGCCGTGCGGCGGGCCTGCTCGCTTTCGAGGACAGTGAAACGGCGTTTCGGACCTTCTTCGGTCTGGTCGGCCGCGATATCCAGATCCGACTTCTCCTCGGCGACGCGCTCGACCTCGACGCCGCCGGGATCCGGAGCGACGCGGCTCGTGCCGTCGAGCAGTTCCTGGCCCTCTACGGCCAGGCGAACCCCTGAACGAAAACCCATTCAACCAGAGAGGACACCACCATGCGCGTCTATTACGATCGTGACGCCGACCTGAACCTGATCAAGGGCAAGAAGGTCGTCATCGTCGGCTACGGCAGCCAGGGTCATGCGCACGCGCTCAACCTGCGCGACTCGGGTGTGAAGGACATCGTCATCGCGTTGCGCGAGGGCTCGGCCACCGCCAAGAAGGCGGAGCATGAGGGCTTCAAGGTGATGAACGTCGCCGACGCCGCCAAGTGGGGCGACGTGGTGATGATGCTCACGCCCGACGAGCTTCAGGGCGACATCTACAAGGAGTCGCTGGAGAAGAACATGAAGGAGGGCGCCGCTCTTCTGTTCGCCCACGGCCTCAACGTGCACTTCAACCTGATCGAGCCGCGCAAGGATCTCGACGTGCTGATGGTCGCCCCGAAGGGCCCCGGACACACCGTGCGCGGCGAGTACCTCAAGGGCGGCGGCGTGCCGACCCTGATCGCAATTGCCCAGGACGCCTCCGGCAACGCCCATGATCTCGGCCTCTCCTACGCCTCGGCCAATGGCGGCGGTCGCGCCGGCATCATCGAGACGACCTTCAAGGAAGAGTGCGAGACCGATCTGTTCGGCGAGCAGGCCGTGCTCTGCGGCGGCCTCGTCGAGTTGATCAAGGCCGGCTTCGAGACCCTGGTCGAGGCGGGCTATGCCCCCGAGATGGCCTATTTCGAGTGCCTGCACGAGGTGAAGCTGATCGTCGACCTCATCTACGAGGGCGGCATCGCCAACATGAACTACTCGATCTCGAACACTGCCGAGTACGGCGAGTACGTCACTGGCCCGCGTATCGTCACGCCGGAGACCAAAGCCGAGATGAAGCGCGTTCTCAACGACATCCAGTCGGGCATCTTCACCCGCAACTGGATGCTGGAGAACAAGGTCGGTCAGACCTCGTTCAAGGCCACTCGCGCCAAGCTCGCCGCACACCCGATCGAGGAGGTCGGCGCCAAGCTCCGCGGCATGATGCCGTGGATCTCGGAGAAGGCCCTGGTCGACAAGACCAAGAACTGATTTTTCGGAGTTGGAGGCCGGGCTTGGCTCGGCCTCCGCCGACTTGCATGAGGCCGGTCCGCGCGCGTGACTGGCCTTTATTTATGCCCGAACCTTGGCTTACAAGTGCGTCCCAGGAGGCCCGGGAAAAGAGGCCCCGGAGGAGACGTACATGACATCGCTCTACTCGGAGGCGCACCGCGCCCTCCAAGAGGAATTCGGCACCACCAAGCTCGCCGTGCGCCTGGACGAGGACTGGGTGCACGAGACGATCCAGCCGGACGAGGCCGCCTTCATCGGCTCGCGCGACATGTTCTTCCTGTCCACCGTCGACCCCGACGGCATGCCGACCGTCTCCTACAAGGGCGGGCCGACCGGCTTCGTGAAGGTGCTCGACGGCTCGACGCTGGTGTTTCCCGGCTTCGACGGCAACGGGATGTTCTACTCGGTCGGCAATATCGCGGGCCAAGCCAAGGTCGGCCTCCTGTTCATCGACTTCGAGACGCCGCACCGCATCCGGGTGCAGGGCCACGCCTCGCTGCTGCGCGACGACCCGCTCATGGCCGATTACACCGAGGCGAAATATCTCGTGAAGGTCGACGTCACCAAGATCTGGGTCAACTGCCCACGCTACATTCACAAGTACAAGAAGGTCGAGCAGAACAAGTACGTCCCTCGCCCGAACCGCGAGACGCCGCTGGCCGCGTGGAAGCGGCTCGACCTCGCCGGTGACGTGATCAGCGACGACGACAAGGCGCGCGTGGCCAAGGAAGGCCGTCTCGAAGTCGCCGAGTACGAGGCGCTCGTCGCCCGCGGCGAGGCCTGAAGCGGACGGCAGGGCTCTCGCAATCGTTCGGCCCGGCCAGCTTTACGAGCCGCGCTGGGCCGCCTCTCGGCACGACGTTCCTCAGACGAACTCCGCGAACTCGTCCGCAGATCAAGCGGGCGATCAAGTCCGTCGCCAAGACCGCCGGTCTGTTTCGCGCCAGCCCAGCCAGCGGCTTCTACCGCGATCTGGCCGACGTGAGGACGCGTTCTCGAAGCTGTTTTACGGCGAAGACGGCGGCAACCTGATCAACATGTGGAACCACTTCCTGCCGACCGACAGCCGGCAGTTCGCGTCGTTCCGGAATGGCAGCCGGATCGGTGCACGCTGCGCTTCCTCGATAGCGTCCTCGACGACAGCAGCCATGTCGCGAGCCACCAGCGCGTGACCGTCGAGACGCTGTTCCCGCTGTTGGCGGAGGACGGCCTGTACGTCGCCGAGGACCTGCACACCTCGAACCGGCGCGACGACCAGAGCGGCTACCGCCCCAAGGGTACATTTCTGAAGATGACGAAGGCGTTCGTCGACGACATGCACGCCTGCTATCACGACCGCGGCGCGCCGAAGACGGGGCGCAGCATCGGCGCGATCCACGTCTTCGACAGCATCGTCGCCTTCGAGAGCGGCGGCGGTGAGTGGCCGTTCCACTCCACGATCGGCACACCGCAGCACGCGATCGACCGGGTGCGCTGAGGGTTTGAAAAAGAAAGCGCCCGCGCCTCCGTCGGGATGCGCGGGCGCTTATCCGTCACGTCGGCCGGCTTACATTGCCTTGAGCGGCCCGGCCTCGATCACGTCCTCGACCGTGCGCAGGCCCGCGCGGGTGGAATTCACGAGCACGGCCATGTTGCCCGGCGGGTGCTGGTTCTTCCACATCTTGGTATGGGCGGCCGGGATCTTGTCCCAGGGGAACACCTCGCTCATGCAGGGATCGACGCGCCGGTCCATCACGAACTGGTTGGCGGCCGAGGCCTGCTTGAGGTGGGCGAAGTGCGAGCCCTGAATGCGCTTCTGGCGCATCCAGACGTAGCGGGCGTCGAAGGTGATGTTGAAGCCGGTCGTGCCGGCGCAGAACACCACCATGCCGCCGCGCTTCACCACCAGCGACGAGACCGGGAAGGTTGCCTCGCCGGGATGCTCGAACACGATATCGACATCGTTGCCCTTGCCGGTGATGTCCCAGATCGCCTTGCCGAACTTCCGGGCTTCCTTGAGCCAAGTGTTGTACTCGGGCGAGTTCACCTTCGGCAGCTGGCCCCAGCAATCGAAGTCCTTGCGGTTGATGACGCCCTTGGCGCCGAGGCTCATGACGTAGTCGCGCTTCGACTCGTCCGAGATCACCGCGATGGCGTTGGCGCCCGACGCGGCGCAGAGCTGCACGCCGAACACCCCGAGGCCGCCCGAGGCGCCCCAGATCAGCACGTTCTGGCCCGGACGCACGGTATGCGGGGCGTGACCGAACAGCATGCGGTAGGCGGTGGCGAGCGTCAGCGTGTAGCAGGCCGCCTCTTCCCAGGTGAGGTGCTTCGGACGGACCATGAGCTGGCGCGACTGCACCCGGCAGAACTGAGCGAAGGAGCCGTCGCCGGTCTCGTAGCCCCAGATCCGCTGCGTCGGCGAGAACATCGGATCGCCGCCGTTGCACTCCTCGTCATCGCCGTCGTCCTGATTGCAGTGGACGATGACCTCGTCGCCGACCTTCCAGCGCTTCACCTTGGCGCCGACCTTCCAGACGATGCCCGACGCGTCCGAACCGGCGATGTGGTACTCGCCCTTGTGCACGTCGAAGGGCGAGATCGGCTCGCCGAGGCCGGCCCAGACACCATTGTAATTCACGCCCGCTGCCATGACGTAGACGAGCACCTCGTCGTCGCCGATTTCCCAAACGGGAAGCACTTCGAGCTGGTGCGACTGCTCCGGCGGCCCGTGGCGCTCGCGACGGATCGCCCAGGCATACATCTTGGCGGGCACGTGGCCGAGCGGAGGAATCTCGCCGAGTTCATAAAGGTCCTTGGCTTCTGCCGTCTGCCCGGTCCAGGCCGGCGCTGCGCTTGCAGCCATCGTGGCACTCCCTGTTTTCCTGGCTCGCGCGTGAGGAACGGCGCGACCTTGGCCGACGCTATAAGCACGATGTTTCAAGCCTTCCAAGTGGCCTAAAAGGCAAGGCTTTGTCCGATCCGCACAAAAAAGAGGCACCAGCCTGAGCTGGTACCCCTGTATTCAAAATAACGTTGAAACCATTCCATTCGCTCGGTCGAGAACTCACGGATCGGCGTGCCCGAGTCTGGTGTCTCGCCGTAGAGGGAGCGGCTGGGTCTTCGACGGGTCGGCGATGTCCCCGACGTGTCGATGTCAATTTTCACGCCTCGTTCGACAAGCTAGGCAGCACGCCTCGGTGCGCGCTTCAGGTTCGAGGACGGAGCAGGCGGACATGGCAGATCTTACGGCAGCTCAGAAGGACAAGCTGACGTTTCTGACCGGCATCGACGAGAACGGAGCCGTCGCTGCGGATACCTACTTCTCCTGGAGCGTGGGAGAGAATCTCGGCAAGGCTTGGCTTTCCAAGTGGAACAACGATGCGAATGGCGCAGTCCGTTCCCCAACGAGTGCGGCGGGCACGCCGGGCGGCACCGTCACCTACGCTTTCGGAGCCGGCCTCGCAGATGAGGAGGAGGCAGGGTACGAAGCTGCGCTGACCCTCTGGTCCGATATCGCGAATATCCAGTTTCGACAGACAGATGACGTCAAATCCGCCAACATCCGTCTCGACCCGACAGATGAGGCGGGGGGGGGCGGAGTCACGTTCATACCCGCCAACGGCCCCTCCTCAACGCGAGGCGGCATCACTGCCATTCCATCACAGAACTCTCCGAATACGCGAGGCGGACAACTCAACATCAGCATCGCTGCGCCGGATCAGCAATTCAACAGTTTCTCTCCCGACGCCGCCCACACCCTGACCGCGGTCACCCACGAACTCGGTCATGCCCTGGGTCTCGGCCATGCCGGTCAATACAACGGCGACGAATTCGCGGGGCAGTCCGACGTCTACGACAGCCAACTCTGGTCGGTCATGTCTTACGTGAAGCCGGACGACCCGAGGGGGGCGTTCAACGCGTCGAGCCCAGTGAAGGGTGCGAACTGGACAGTCAACAATTCCGGGGTGAGTTACGGACTCTACGCCCAAACACCGATGGTGCTGGACATTCCTGCTATACAGCGAATCTACGGCGCCTCGACAAGCAGCACCTTCGCAGGTGGTCAGACATACGGATTCAACACGAACATCTCGGGACAGTCTCGGCAATTTTACGATTTTACGAACAATACTGATCCCGTTTTGACGATTTACAATCGCGGCGTCGGTAACACCCTCGACGTCTCCGGATTCACCACGAACAGCACCATCAATCTCAACCCCGGAACCTTCAGCAGCGCCAGCACGAGCGGAACGCTCGTCAACAATATCGGCGTCGCTTACGGAACCAAGATCGACAAGGCGATCGGTGGCGGCGGCAACGATGTATTCTACACGAATGCCGATGGAGACGTCATCGATGGCGGAACAGGCACCGATACGGTCCGTTTCGCCGGAGCCCGCAACGACTACACTGTCACCAAGGCCTCCAACGGGGAGACCTTCGTCGTCAACAAGTCGACAGGTGCCGCCGATCGGCTAACCAACGTGGAAAATCTCGAGTTCGATGCGCAACCGGTCTGCTTCACCACCGGCACACGGATCGCCATCCTGCGGAGCGGGAGGATGACCGAGCTTCCGGTCGAGGCGCTGGCGGTCGGCGATGTCGCTGTCACGGCGCAAGGACAGGCCTGTACGATCCGCTGGATCGGCCATCGCACCATCGGAGCGGAAAAGGGGTGCATTGCAGCCCACCAATGGCCGGTGCGCATCCGGGCCGGCGCCTTCGGACGCGACGACGAGGGGCGTGCCGTGCCCGCACGTGACCTGTCTCTCTCCCCGGGCCATCCCGTGCTGATCGACGGAGGCCCGGCCCGTCCCGACGGTGTGCTCGTGCCGATCTCCTGCCTGATCAACGGCACCTCGGTCGCGCGCCAGCCGGTCTCGACGGTCACCTACTGGCACGTCGAACTCGACAGGCACGACATCCTGCTCGCCGAAGGGCTGCCGGCGGAAAGCTACCTTGACGGTGGCGATCGCGCCTTCTTCGGGCAAGCGTCCGATCATGCCCTCCACAATCCCGACTTCGTAGCGCCAGGATGGTCGGCGCGATGCCGCCCGGTTGCCACCGAAGGGGCCCTCGTTGAGGCGGAGCGCAGGCGCCTCGACATGCTCTTTGCCGCCACGCTGGAGGGCGACTGCGTCTGGTCTCCGGCCGAAACGATGTGGGCGAGCGCCTGAAGGCGGCCCTCCGATGTCGCAGTCTCGCCGGAAGATGCGGCGAGCCGTCTTCTGTCGTGACCAAAACGGTTTAGGCCGGCGTCAAATTTATCCAACGGAGAAGAGGGCGATCCTCGACCTTCCTCCCAGATGACGCGACGCGGCGGCTTCGCTACGGTGCCGGCCAACAGCCGCGCCTCGAGGCGCGCGGTCGCATCGGATGAGGGAGAGAGGGATGAGCGCGACGGCGAGCGTGGCGGAGGTGAAGCGCGACAAACCGTGGATCATCCGCACCTATGCGGGCCACTCCACGGCGGCGGAATCGAACAAGCTCTATCGCGGCAACCTCGCCAAGGGCCAGACCGGTCTCTCGGTCGCCTTCGATCTGCCGACGCAGACCGGCTACGACCCCGACCACGAACTCGCCCGCGGCGAGGTCGGCAAGGTCGGCGTCTCGATCGCGCATCTCGGCGACATGCGGGCCCTGTTCGACCAGATTCCGCTGGCGCAGATGAACACCTCGATGACGATCAACGCCACGGCGCCGTGGCTGTTGTCGCTTTATCTCGCGGTGGCCGAGGAACAGGGCGCGCCGCTCGCGGCGCTGCAGGGCACCACGCAGAACGACATCATCAAGGAATATCTCTCGCGCGGCACCTACGTGTTCCCGCCCGCGCCCTCGCTTCGGCTCACCAAGGACGTGATCCTGTTCACGACCAAGAACGTGCCGAAGTGGAACCCGATGAACGTCTGCTCCTACCACTTGCAGGAGGCGGGGGCGACGCCGGTACAGGAACTCTCCTACGCCTTGGCCATTGCCATCGCCGTGCTCGACACGGTGCGCGACGATCCTGATTTCGACGAAGCCAGTTTCTCGGACGTGTTCAGCCGCATCTCGTTCTTCGTGAACGCCGGCATGCGGTTCGTCACCGAGATTTGCAAGATGCGGGCCTTCGCCGAGCTGTGGGATGAGATCGCCCAGCAACGCTACGGCATCACCGACGCCAAGAAACGGATTTTTCGCTACGGCGTGCAGGTCAACTCTCTCGGACTGACGGAACAGCAACCGGAAAATAACGTCCACCGCATCCTGATCGAGATGCTGGCCGTGACGCTCTCGAAGCGCGCCCGCGCCCGCGCCGTGCAGCTCCCGGCCTGGAACGAGGCGCTCGGCCTGCCCCGGCCCTGGGATCAGCAATGGTCCATGCGGATGCAGCAGATCCTGGCCTTCGAAACCGATCTGCTCGAGTACGACGATATCTTCGACGGCTCGACGGTCATCGAGTCCCGCGTCGAGGCACTGAAGGAACAGACCCGGGCCGAGCTGAAGCGGATCGCCGAGATCGGCGGCGCGGTCACGGCGGTCGAGGCGGGCGAGTTGAAGCGGGCGTTGGTGGAAGCGAACGCCAAGCGCATCGCGGCCATTGAGAAGGGCGAGCAGATCGTCGTCGGCGTCAACAAATGGCAGCAGGGCGAGCCCTCTCCCCTCACCGCCGGGGATGGCGCGATCTTCACCGTCTCCGAGACGGTGGAGATGGAGGCCGAGGCGCGCATCCGCGAATGGCGCTCCAAGCGCGACGACCGTGCCGTCGGACAAGCGCTGGACGATCTGGAGCAGGCAGCGCGCTCGGGCGCCAACATCATGCCGCCCTCCATCGCCGCGGCGAAGGCGGGCGTGACCACCGGCGAGTGGGGCCAGC
>Ga0268290_100207_pt1 | contig 13877 bp, 10 predicted proteins | sample MetspRMADM_FD_191346 | JGI IMG/M metagenome (GOLD analysis project Ga0268290, IMG submission 191346) | Soil microbial communities from San-Diego area, Southern California, United States - Methylocaldum sp. RMAD-M | ecosystem: Environmental > Terrestrial > Soil > Desert | place: USA: California... | reverse complement strand
TGCCGACCGAGCTGCGGCGACCCGAAGACCGCGCCGCCGGGCAGGTGAAGGGCGAGGCGACGGTAACCGGCATGCTGCGGGCGAGCGAGGCCCGCGGGCTGTTCGTGCCGGAATCCGACCCGAAGCGCGACGCGTGGTTCACCCGCGACATTCCCGGCATCAGCGCGGCCCGCGGGCTGACCGACGTCGCGCCCTACCTGATCGAGGCGGACGCGACGCCCAATCCCGGCGGCTGGCCCCGCGGCGGGCAACTTCGGGTCGATCTGCCGAACAACCACCTGCAATACGCCTTCACGTGGTTCGGCATCGCCGCGTGCCTGATCGGCGTCTTTTCCGTTTTCGCGTGGCGGCGGTTGTACGATCCGGCGGAGCCGAAGGCCGGCTGACGGCGTTGGCCCGCGGGATGCCAGAACGATGGCAGGCCGCGCGGGACCGGGAAGCCTCGCGCGGCAAGATCCGCGGAGGGCCGCCGATGCGCACCGTTGCCGTCCTTCTCTGTCTCGTCCTGACAGGCGCGCCGGCGTATGCCGACGACGTGGCCCGCACAGCGGCCCGCGCCACCATCGAGCGGCAGATCGACGCCTTCCGCCGCAACGACGCGGCGGGCGCATACGCCGAGGCCGCGCCGCAGATCCGCAACCTGTTTCCCTCGGCCGAGACCTTCATCGCCATGGTGGCGAAGGGATATCCCCCGGTCCTGCGCCCCCGCAGCTACCGCTTCGAGACAGTTGAAGAGACAGGCGAGGACGAGATTGCCCAGGGCGTGAGCTTACAGGACGAGGCCGGCATCGATTGGGTGGCGCTCTACACGCTCCGGCGTCAGGCCGACCGTCAATGGCGGATCACCGGGTGCCAGTTGAAGAAGGCGTCGGGCGAGAGGGTTTGACGCCGCGGGGCCAAAAACTGATCCGGCTTCGCTTCGACATGGCGAAATCGATCGTGTAGAGGGGGCGCCTTCCCGGAGGCATCCTTGCTGCACGTCTCGACCCGCGGCGCCGCCGCGCCCTTGAGCTTTTCCGATGCGCTGCTCGCCGGCCTCGCCCGCGACGGCGGCCTCTACGTGCCCGAGAGCTGGCCTCAGCTCAGCCGTGAAGAGATCGCGGGCTTTGCCGGAATGCGCTATGCCGAGGTGGCCAAGCGCGTGTTGCGCCCGCTCATCGACGGCGAGATCCCGGACCCCGAACTCGATGCCATGATCGAGGCGGCCTACGCGACCTTCCGCCATCCCGCGATCTGCCCGCTGACTCAGATCGACGACAACCTGTTCCTGATGGAGCTGTTTCACGGGCCGACGCTCGCGTTCAAGGACGTGGCGATGCAGCTGCTCGGGCGCCTGATGGATTATGTGCTGCGCCGGAAGGGCGCGCGCGCCACCATCGTCGGCGCCACCTCGGGCGACACGGGCAGCGCGGCGGTCGAGGCCTTCAAGGGACTCGATCAGGTCGATGTGTTCATCCTGTTCCCGCACGGCCGCGTCTCGGAGGTGCAGCGTCGGCAGATGACGACGATCAACGCGCCGAACGTCCACGCGCTCGCGGTCGACGGCAATTTCGACGATTGCCAGAACCTCGTGAAGGCGATGTTCCAGCACGGCGACTTCGCGGACTCGGTCAAGCTGTCGGGCGTGAACTCGATCAACTGGGCCCGCGTCGCGGCGCAGACCGTCTACTACTTCACGAGCGCGGTGGCCCTGGGCGCCCCGCATCGAAAGGTCTCGTTCGCGGTGCCGACCGGCAATTTCGGCGACATCCTCGCCGGCTGGGTTGCCAAGCGGATGGGCCTGCCGATCGAGCGGCTGATGATCGGCACCAATGCCAATGACATCCTGGCGCGCACCCTGGAGCACGGGGCCTACGAGCCGCGCGGCGTGCAGCCGACCACCTCGCCCTCGATGGACATCCAGATCTCGTCGAACTTCGAGAGGCTGCTCTTCGAGGCTTTGGACCGCGACGCCTCCGCGCTCGGACGCCTGATGGCGGGTCTGAAGCAGTCCGGCGGCTTCACGCTCAGCCCCGAGGTTCTGGCGAGTGTGCGCGAGGAATTCGATGCGGCCGCCGTACGCGAGCCGGATGTGGTGGACGAGATCGCCGGCACCTACCGCAAGACCGGTATGGTGCTCGATCCGCACAGCGCCATCGGCGTGCGCGCCGGCCGCAAGTTGCTCGAGAAGGATCCGGCGACACCGGTCGTGGCGCTCGCCACCGCCCACCCGGCCAAATTCCCGGACGCGGTCTCGCAGGCGACCGGCGGCGGGCGCCCGGTGCTGCCGCCCCACCTCGCCGACCTGATGACCCGGCCGGAGACCGTGGCGAATCTGGCCAATGATCAGGCCACGATCGAGCGCTACATTACGGAGCATGCCCGCATCACGCGGGGCGACTGAGACGGCATGAACCAGCATTTCTCGACCTTCGGCGCCTCGCCGGGCCTCACCGTCAGTCGCCTCGGCAACGGTCTGACCGTCGCCACCGAGACCATTCCCGGCGTCGCCACGGCGACGCTCGGCGTCTGGGTCGGGGCGGGTTCGCGCCACGAGCGGGCGGATGAGCACGGCCTGAGCCACCTGATCGAACACATGGCCTTCAAGGGCACAGCGACGCGCTCCGCCCGCAAGATCGCCGAGGACATCGAGAATGTCGGCGGTGAGATCAACGCCGCCACCAGCACCGAGAGTACGAGCTACACCGCTCGCGTTCTCGGCGAGGATGCGGGCGTGGCCCTCGACGTGCTCGGCGATATCCTGACCCGCTCGGTCTTCGACGCGAACGAACTCGCCCGCGAGAAGGGTGTGATCCTCCAGGAATATGCGGCAGTCGAGGACACGCCCGATGACGTGGTCTACGACGCCTTCATCGAGACGGCCTTTCCCGACCAGCCGATCGGCAGACCGATCCTGGGCCGGCCCGAGACGATCCAGAGCTTCGACCGCGCGGCGATCGAAGCCTACATCGCCCGCGAATATGTCCCCGAGCGCATGGTGCTCGCCGCCGCCGGCGCGGTCGAGCATGCCGAGATCGTCGAGGCGGCCGAGCGCCATTTCGGCAGCCTCAAGTCCGTCGAGGCACCGCCGGTCGAGGCCGGAATCTACGGCGGCGGCGAGCGGCGGATGCAGAAGCGGCTCGAACAGGCGAACCTCGTGCTCGGCCTGCCCGGCCTCTCCTTCCGCGACGATGGCTACTATGCGCTGCACCTGTTCTCCCAGGTGCTCGGCGGCGGGCTGACCTCGCGGCTCTGGCACGAGGTGCGCGAAACCCGCGGGCTCGCCTACGACATCCAGGCCTTCCACTGGCCCTTCGCCGATTGCGGCCTGTTCGGCATCGGCGCCGGCACCTCGGGTGCGGACCTCGCCGAACTCGTCGATGTCACCATCGCCACCACCCGCGAGGCGACCGAGCGGCTCGACGCAACGGAGCTCGCCCGCGCCAAGGCGCAGCTCAAGCTCTCCCTGCTCTCCGCCCTGGAGACGCCGGGCGGGCGCATCGAGCGCAACGCCCGCCAGCTTCTCGCCTGGGGCCGGGTGATCCCGCCGCAGGAGCTGATCGCCAAGGTCGATGCGGTCGAGGTCGAGCACGTTCGCGCGGCGGGCCGTACTCTTCTGCGCGGTGCGCCGACGCTCGCCGCAATCGGCCCAATCAAGGGACTGCCGCCGCTCTCCCGCGTCACGGCGGCTCTTCAGGCGGCCTGACGGCGCACTACCTCTCTGGGTTGAAGCCCGGCGCCCACAAAGGGTGCCGGGACCGGCTCCAAGTGAAACACCGCCCGCCATGAATCCCGTCGCCGTCGCGACCATGCTCGGTATCGCCCTCGGCTTCTTCGGTCTGCTCGCCTACGCGCTGACCGTAGGCGAGGCGTGGCTGCTCGCCATCCTCGCCATCATCGCCGTCGGGGTGTTCGTGCGCTGGGGGGAGTGAGACGCAGCCTTGCCGCACATCGTCCCTGCGGATGTCGGCCGGGCTACTTCCGCTCCTCCAGGGCCGGTCCCCGCGTCGCATCGGTCCCCTGCCCCGTTCCGGCCAGCGGGCCGACCGTGACCGGCTGGCCGGTGCGGGCGGCCGCGTAGATCGCCTCCATCAGGATCATGTCCTGCAAGCCCTCCTCGCCGGGCGTGCGAGGGCGGCGGTCGGTGAGGATGCACTCGGCCATGTGGTCGAGTTCGAGCGCGAACTGGTTCTTGTGCGTCAACACCGGTTCGTCCCGCTGGACGTGGCTTCCCTCGCGGTGGGCGATCGTGAGGCTCTGGCCGCGATAGGCGAAGGCGTTTGCCAGGTCGAGCGAACCTCCAGTGGTATGGACGCGAAGTGACCGGCTCTCGTGGACGCCGTAACTGGTGCCGCACTGCGCGATCACCCCAGAGGGGAAACGGAGCGTAAAGGCGACGCTCTCCTCGACCTCCTTGAAGCGTGGGTCGTTCTCGGGCGTGACGATCTGCGCCTGGATCGAGACCGGCTCCTCGCCCAGCAGCGCCCGCACCCCGTTGAGGCAGTAGAGGCCGATATCCGGCAGCGCGCCGCCGCCCGCGAGCGCCTTGCGCAGGCGCCACTGTTCCGGCAGCGCCGTGGTCTGACCGTTGAAGGCCTCGACCATCTTCACTCGCCCGAATTCGCCGGAGCGGGCGAGCCGCACCACCTCACGGTTGAACGGCTCGTACTGGCAGCGATAGGCGATCATCAGCTTGACGCCCGCCTTGTTGCAGGCCTCGATCATCTCCTGCGCCTCGGCCGACGCGTTCGCCATCGGCTTCTCGCACAGCACGTGCTTGCCCGCGCCCGCTGCCGCCAGGACGTTGTCCCGATGCAGGCCGTTCGGCGTGACGATGTAGACCGCCTTGACCGCGGGATTGGCCTTCAGCCGATCCCACTGGTCGTACGAATAGATCGCGTCGGCCGGGATGCCGTACTGTGCCGCCGTCAGCCCGGCTTTCTCCGGCGAGCCGGACATCAGCGCCACGACCTTCGCCTTCTTTGCTTCGCCGAAGGCCGGCAGGATCTCCTCCAGGCTCAGGCGCCCGAGCCCGACGATTGCGAAGCCGACCCGCTCGGAGGGCGGCATCGGCGCGGGCGGCGGCGGGGGCGGTGCGTCGGCGGAATCGCGCCAGTTCGGGAAGACAATCCGCCCGCCCTGGACCGCGCCGGTATCGGCCGGTACCGACGGAGCCGGCGGACCGGACGCGGCCCGTGCGCCCGCGCCGAGGCCCAGGGCCGCGCCGGTCAGGCCGGCGCTGCCCGCAAGGAGGAGGCGCCGGGACAATCGGAGGTCGTCGCTCATGGAGTAGGGTCCGGCCTTGCTGAAACACGAGGCCGGAACGCGTCAGCCAGCCTAGGTGGTTCCTTTGACCTGGCCGGGTCCGGTCGACGCGGGGGTCGGATCTGGGTCCTCCACCTCGCCCCGGCGCTGGAGCTGGAGTGCGACGAACCAGCAGAGAGCCGCCCAGGCGGCGCCGACGCACCAGCCCGCCAGCACATCGCTCGGCCAATGGACGCCGAGATAGACGCGGCTGACGCCGACCAGGACCGTCATGAAGATGCCGAGCGCGAGCATCAGCGCCTTGACGCTGCGCCGCCGCTCGACGCGGGCGAGCAGGGTGGCGAGCGTGAGGTAAGCGATGGCCGACATCATCGCATGGCCGGAGGGGAAGCTTGCCGTGAACACCTCCATGCCGTGCGGCACCAGGTCGGGCCGTGGGCGGTGATAGAAGAACTTGAGCACCGTCGAGACGGCCTCGCCGCCTCCGACCGCAGCCAGCACGAACACCGCAACCCGCTGTCGGCCCGCGAGCGCGAGGTAGATCACCGCCGCTGCCGTGAGGAACACGATGGTGACCACGCTGCCCCAGCCGGTGATGTCGCGCATCGCCTCTTCCAGCCAAGCCGGCCCGATCGGGTCGGAGAGGTCGGCGGGGTTGCGCAATCCGAGCAGAATCTTGCGGTCGAGGGCCGCGGTCGAGCCTTCGCCGACCTCGCGGGCCAGGGCGAAAAAGCCGTAGCCGAGGGTGCTGACGAGGAGCAGCGAGACCAGCGGCCCGACCTCGTTGAGGTGGAGCCGCAGCCATACGGCGGACGAGCCGCGCCAGAGGGCGCCGCCGCCGGTGCGTGCAATACCGGGCAGTCTCATGCCGCATCCCCGAATGCGATGGTCGCGATCCGCTCCCACGGACCGCCGAGGTAACGCCATAGCAGCATGCCCGGTGCCCGAAAGTGCGAAGGTCGGAAGTTCTCGGCCAACGCGGCGTGCAGCGCACGGGCGGTCTCGGGAGCGACCTTGTTCTGCACGGTGACGTGCGGGCGCCAGCCCTGCCGGTCCTGTGCGTTAAGATGCTCGCGGAACGCCGCCGCGACCCGCGCGCGAAAGCCGGACAGGGCTTCCGATTCCAGGGCGTAAGCGACGCCGCGCCCGGTGAAGCGTATGCCCGTGACCGCAACGTCCGGTACGCTCTGCGTGCGGGCAAGCGCCGCCACCGTCTCGGTCACGCCCGCCACGTCCTCACCCGGCAGGTGGTGGAACAGCGTGACGTGGGCAGGGATGTGGTTCAGCGCCTCCGGGAAGTGCCGCCGCCTCAAGCCGTCGAAGGTGACGAAGGCCGCCTCGTCCATCTGCAGCGTTAGGATCAGCGGGGCAGGCTCGGGCAACGCTTCGGACTCTCTCGATCGAGGCCGGTCGCCCGGCGCGGTTCGAGCAAGATGGTGCGATGGGATCGCGTATCCAGCCGAAGGGCTGTGGTGCGCCTGCGCTGTTCAGCCGGCCTAGCTGCGTCTAGGAAGCTGCGATGGCCCGCAGGAACAGAGAGATCATCCACCGGGGGCGCGACGGGTGGCTGTTCCTGATCGGGGGCACCAACGGGGTGCTGCTGCAATACCGGCGCTCGCTCGCCGGCTGGTGGCACCTGCGCCGCTGGGCACGGCTGATCGAGGCGCGCGCCGCCCGCGCCCAAGCGCTCGGCATCCGCTACGTCCACACCATCGTGCCGGAAAAGCTCTCGGTCTACGACAACCAGACCCTCGACCTCGACTACGACCCGCGCCTGTCGCCGGCGCGCCGGCTCGCCCGGCGGCTTGCGCGGATGAGCGGCTTCGTCGATCTCGTCGCCCCCTTGCGCGCGGCCCGCGACGGCGCCGAGCCGCTCTACCGCCGCACCGACTCGCACTGGACCTACGAGGGCTGCCTGATCGGCTACCGCGCCCTGTTACGCGCCTGCGGCGCCGTCGCGCCGCGCGACATCGCCGAGCGCCCGCGCTTTCCCCACGACGGCCTGTGGGATCTCGGCGACAAGCTTCCCGATCGGCCGCGGGAAACGGTGGTGAATTGGGCGGTGCACCGCGATGCGTCGCGCGCCTATGCCAGCCCGCTGGTCGAGTCCTACGAGGCGGCGGGAAAGGCGGGCGACCTGCATGTCGGCGCCCATGTCATCTACCGGAACCCCTCCCCGCAGGCCGACCCGCGCACCCTGGTGCTGTTCGGGGATTCCTACGCGCATTTCGCGCCGATCATGCTGACGAGCTTCCTCGCCGAGACGTTCCGCGAGATGCACTTCGTCTGGTCGTCGAGCATCGACTGGGCCTACGTCGAGCGGGTGCGGCCCGACATCCTGATGTTCGAGATGGCCGAGCGCTTCCTCGTCCGCATCCCGACCGACGATTTCGACGTCACGGCCTACGAGAAGCCGGGGATGGAGAAGCCGGTGCGTCAGGCGGAGATGGCGCCGCTGGTCTGACGCGCTGCGGCGCCCCTTCGAAGAGGGGCGCCGGGTTGATCCTCACACGATCCGGATCTTAGCGGGAGCAGACCCGCTGACGGGCCGGTCCGCCGCCGCCGGCCTGGTAGCTCTTCGCGTGGCCGATCGAGCCGGTCATGTCCTGGGTCGGATTGCCGCCGCCGCGCTTCACCACGATGTCGCAGTAGCCCGAGGCGCCGCCGGCCGCGAGCGGAAGCGCGCCAAAGCCCCCGTTGGTGACGCGCGGCGGGGCCGGCGGTACGACTTGCGACGGCAGCGCAGTCCAGGTTCCTTTCTTGGATCGAGCCGATTGCGCGGCGACTGGCGTGACCGCAGTCGCAAACGCAACCAGGAGGATCGGTGCGACTGATGCGAAGCGCAGCATGTTGTGCTCCTCTCTTGTACAAGTTCCGCTTAATTCCGAAGCAGAAGCACAGGTAGCATGCAATTTTCCCAGAAGAAGTGTGATTGAGCACAATATTGTGACAAATTTTAATCCGCAGAAATATATATAAATCGAACGGGATTAGATCTTTTGCTCAGACGAATATAAGTAATACTGAACGTTGCTGCTGTCGGTGAGCCTTGCGACTTGAAGCGGCATCCGCCAGGGCTCGGCTGGTCGGACGATGTCGACGATGCAGCCACGTCGTGACGGCCTCTCGACGATCAGCGCATGCCGTGTTGGGAGGTGCGCGGGGCCTCGCTTCGGCCGCGGCAGATGCGGGGCGACAGAATGCGGACATGACACAGGCCGCGCCCCGGTCCGGAACGCGGCCTGTCTGATCTCGAGAGGCCCTGCTGCGTGAGGCGGGCTCGGAGCGCACGCCGACGAAGCGGTGCGTGGTTCGTCGGAATGTGTCTCAAGACAAGGACCGGGAGATCCCCGTCTGAGCCAAGAAGGTGGGGCGGTTCTAGACTCCGACGCGCTTCTGCACCGACGATTCGAACGTGCTGTTCGGCATGCCCGGCGACGGTGCGCCCATCAGCGACATCGGTGCTGCGGCGGTGGCCTTCGGGGACGGCGCCTCGTTCGCGGCCGGATCAGCAGCCTTCGCCTTGAAGCCCGCGGCGAGGCTCTTCGCGTCGGTGAGATCCTTCGGCGAGAGCTTCGTGGCGACCTCGTCCCGCTTGCGGCCCGCTTCCTGATCGCCCTGCGCCGCGGCGGCCGAGAACCAGAGGTAGGACTGGACGAGATCCTGGCCGACGCCGAGGCCGCGGGCGTAGAGCACGGCGAGATTGTACTGGCTGTCGCGCACGCCGTGCTCCGCCGCCCGGCGGAAGGCGTTCGCGGCGTTCGTGAAGTCCGGCTTGCCGTTGGCGGCCGGGTTCTCGGCATGCAGGACGGCCAGATTGTGCATCGCCCGGATGTTGCCCTGATCCGCGGCGCGACCGTACCAGACCTTCGCCTTCTCGATGTCGCGGATCACGCCGGAGCCCTTCTCGTAGGCGTTTCCGACCTTGAACTGGGCCGGGGCGTAACCGGCCATCGCGAGCCGCTCGTAGAACTTGACGGCGAGCGCGAGGTCGCGCGCCACCCCGCGGCCCTCGGCTTGGCGGGAGGCGATCTCCCACACGGCGGCGCCGGCGCCGTCGAGCGCGTCCTGCTTGAGCTTGGCCAGGGCCGGCGGCAGGCTGGCGAGGTCCGGCCCGAGCGCGCCCATGCCGGCGAGCTGGGGCAGCGCGCGCTTGCCCGCCGGTGCTTTCGGCTCGGCGATGGATTGCGTCGTCGCCGGATCGGCCGGACCCGTCTGGGCCGCGGACGGGGTCGGCGCGTCGGAGGGAGCTGGAGCGGCGGATGCCTGAGCCGTCTCGGCCTTGGCGTCCGCGCTGCGGCTCGCCGGAGCGTCGGAGGAGGTCGCAGGGGCGGTGCTCGCCACCGGACGGGCATCCGCAGAGGTCGCGTCCTCGGCAGGCGCGCTCTTGCCCGCGAGGAAGGCTTGGTAGGCGCCGAGCGCCAGAACGACGGCGGCGAGGCCGAGCAACAGCGTGCGGCGGCGGCTGTCGAGGGCTCCGCGGAGCCGCGACAGGGGCGCGGCCTCCGCGCCCGGTATACGGACCGCCGGTGCAACCTTGTCGCGCAGCCGCGCGGTCAGCGGAGCCTCAGTCGCGGCTTCCGCCTGAGCAGCCTGCGCCGCGCGCCGGGCGGCGGCGATAAAGCTCGTCTTGATGTCGGCGCTGCCGGCGGCTGGGCTCGCCTCCGGCGCTGTCGAGCGGCCGGGCCCGGGTCTGCCGGCGCCGGGCTCCAGCAACTCGTCGGAGAGGCGGCTCGCCTCCGTCTCGCCGTTCTCATCGGACGGTGCGGTCCGGCGCGGGCGGGCCGGCGACTCGGCAGCCGCCTTCGGGGCGGCGGGGCGCTCTTGAGAGACGCGCTCCTGAGCAATGCGCTCGCTCGGGGTCAGCCCCAGGGGTGCGCGCTCCTGCGGAGCGCCAGCGGTGAGCGCCGCGGAGGACGTCATGGTGCGATCGAGCTGCTCGCTCAGACGCGTCAGCACCGCCTGGACACCCTCCATCGTCGATTGGAGGCGCTGGTCCGAGCCCTTCTGGTTCGCGCGCAGTTCGGCGAGATCGGCCCGCAGCAGCTCGAAATCGCCGCCGGCCGCTTTGAGCGGGACAGCCGAGCCCACCACGGCCTCGCGGACCGCCCGCTCAACGGTGGATTCCAAGTCGGTCCCGCTGCGCAGGGCGGCGACCTGAGAGAGCAGATCGCCCATGGAGCGCTCGAGACGTGCCACGGCCGGATCGGTGTCGCGCGGAGCGTCGAGCCGGCTCGCCAGGGCGAGGACGTGACGCTCCAGGGCGTCAAGCCCGCTGCCGCCCGCGCTGACGCGATCGACCTTCTCGGCCACGGTCTCGAGCCGCTCGATCAGTTCGCCGACGGAGCCGGCCTCGGTCCGGCCGAGTCGCTCGGCGAGCGCCTCGAAGCGTCCGAGAAGCTCGCGGGGCAACGCGCGGGAGGGATCGGGCGTCTTCAGCTCACCGCGGATCTCCTCCAGCAGCGGCTTGATGGCGGCGATGCCCGCATCCTCGTCCCGCTGGAGCTGCGCGATCTGAGCGCTGATCGCCTGCACGCCTTGGGCGAGGCTCTGGATCCGCTCCGGTCCCGCCAGGGCCGCCACGAGGCGGCGAATCTCGTCGAGTTCGCGGAACACGCTGTCGAGGGCGCTCTGATCGGCCGGATCCGACAGGGCGCCGGAAAGGACGTCATCGACCTTCGCGACCAAGCGCTCCACTTCACCCGCGACGCGGGCATGAACGTTGTCGGCCACATCCCCGGCCAGCCGCTCCACTTGGACGCGCATCAGCTCGATCGGTGCGGCGATGGCGGAGAGTTCCTGCGGGTCGCGTGCTCGCTGGAGATCGCTGGCGACCGCCTGCATGGTCTGCTCCAGCTCGCCCACGTCGCGGCCGGTGGCGAGCCCGCCGAGAGCGTCGCGCAACCGGCTCGTTTCGCGCTGCAGCTCGACGATGGCCGGAGACGGCTCCTGGCCGTACACCACCTCCGCGTGCGGGCCCGCGACAGACACTCCCGCCTCGGAAGTCTCCGGCATCTCCTGTCCGCTGCGCTGCGGCTCCACCGCACTGGTGGCATTCCATTCGGCGATGCCCTCCTCCAACTCGCGCTGGCGGCGACGCACCTCGGCGACGGCGTCGCGGACCTCGGTAGCGAGCGGGCGTCCGCGCCGGCCCAGCGGCCGGGGAGCGCTGAGCTGCCCGGCGAGCTCTCCCACCTTGCGCTCGATGTCGCCGATCATCCGGGCCGCGTCGGCCTTCGAGGCCTCGCGCTGCTCGCTGATCGAGCGGTCGAGGGCGTCGAGCCGCCGCATCATCGCGCCGATCGACGCTTCGATCGAGGCGGCGGGCGACGCCGTCGCGGTGTTTCCGGACACCGGAGCGGCGGGAGCCGCCTCACGGCGCTTGTGCTGCGGGGCCTCCTTCCGGGGCGCTGCCGTCTTGTCTGCTGTCTTGTCCGCTGTCTTGTCGGTCGCCCGTCCGCCAACCTGCCGAGCCTGGTCCGGGCCTGCCTCCTTGGCCGGAGACGAAGCATCCCCGCGCCGCCGCCGCGGTCCCGGCTTCGATGTGTCGGGCACGGCCACCGACGCGATCCAACTCTCCAGCGGCACCCCCGCCCGCCGGGCGACCTCGCGGGCAGCCGCAAGCACCTCCGGGTCGAAGCTGTCGAGGCTGATCGGGGCTGTCTGTTTCATCGCGCGGAGATCCGAAGTCAGCGGCTTCCGGTGTCCGCCGGGCTGCCGATTCGCGCGGTGGCGTGAGGCGGCGGATCGCGGATCGGACAGGAGCGACCATTTCCATTCTTGGTAAATGGCTAGTTAAGAATACGACCGAACGGCCGCGCTTTTCCGGGACTCGCGCCGGTCCAGGGAAGCGTGATCGCCCGTGGGTCGCGGGGGACACAGCCCGGACGGGCCTTGCGAAGCGGCCGCAGGATAGTTTACATGTGAACTATCCTGGGTCGAAGCCGGCCGGACCGGCTCGGCCCACCTGAAAGATGCGGGAGGCTGACGCGATGCCGAGCTACCGGGCTCCGGTCGAGGACACCCTTTTCCTCCTCAACGACGTTCTCGCGATCCACCGCTACGACAACCTGCCCGGCTTCTCCGAGGCGTCGCCGGATGTTGTCGAGGCCGTGCTGCGAGAGGGCGGAAAGCTCGCCGCAGAAGTCCTCTCGCCGCTGAACCTGTCCGGCGACCAGGAGGGATGCACCCGCCGCGCGGACGGCAGCGTCGCCACGCCGAAGGGCTTCAAGGCGGCCTACGACGCCTACGCCGCCGGCGGCTGGATGGGTCTGTCGGTGCCGGAGGAATTCGGAGGTCAGGGCCTGCCGCACGTGCTCAACACGGCGATCCAAGAGTTCGGCTCCGGCGCCAACCTCGCCCTCAGCATGTATCCCGGCCTGACCCAGGGCGCGGTCGCCGCGCTGCTGGTCCACGGCTCGCAGGAACAGAAGGCCACCTACCTGCCGAAAATGGTCGAGGGCGCCTGGACCGGCACCATGAACCTCACCGAGCCGCATTGCGGCACGGATCTCGGGCTCCTCAAGACCAAGGCGGTCCCGAACGGCGACGGCTCCTACAGCCTCACCGGTACCAAGATCTTTATCTCGGCGGGCGAGCACGACCTGTCGGAGAACATCGTCCACCTCGTCATCGCCCGGATCGAGGGCGCGCCGTCGGGCACCAAGGGCATCTCGCTCTTCGTGGTGCCGAAGTTTCTCGTGAATGCGGACGGTTCGCTCGGAGAGCGCAACGCGGTCTCCTGCGGCTCGCTCGAGCACAAGATGGGCATCCACGGCAACGCCACCTGCGTGATGAACTACGATGGGGCCAAGGGCTGGCTCGTCGGCGAGGAGAATCGCGGCTTGGCTGCGATGTTCGTGATGATGAACGAGGCGCGGCTGGCCGTCGGCGTGCAGGGGCTCGGCCAGTCCGAGGTCGCCTACCAGAACGCGGTGGCCTATGCCCGCGAGCGGCTCCAGGGCCGGGCGCTGACCGGGGCCAAGGAGCCGGCCAAGGCGGCCGACCCGATCATCGTCCACCCGGACGTGCGCCGCACCCTGATGCAGATCCGCGCCTTCAACGAGGCGGGACGCGCGCTGATCCTCTGGACGGCCCTCAATTCCGATATCGCTCACCGCTCGCAGGACGCGGCCCAGAGGCAGGCGGCCGAGGACATGCTGGGCCTGATGACCCCGGTGGTGAAGGGCGTGCTGACCGACCGGGGCTTCGCCAACGCGGTCGAGGCGCAGCAGATGTTCGGCGGCCACGGCTACGTCGAGGAATGGGGCATGTCGCAGTTCGTGCGCGATGCCCGCATCGCCATGATCTACGAGGGCGCCAACGGCATCCAGGCCATGGACCTGATCGGCCGCAAGCTGCCCAAGGATGGCGGCCGGGCGATGATGGCCTTCCTCACCGAGGTGCAGACCTTCATCAAGGACCACGGCGAGGACGAGGCGATGAAGCCCTTCGTCGCTCCGCTCCAGCCGGCGCTCAACGATCTCCAGGCCGCGGTGATGTGGCTGATGCAGAACGCCTTCTCGAAACCCGACAATGCGGGCGCGGCCGCCACCGACCTGATGCACCTGCTCGGGCAGGTCGTGCTGGGCTACATGTGGGGCAAGATCGCGAAGGCGGCGCTGGCGCGGAAG
>Ga0268290_100206_pt1 | contig 14103 bp, 14 predicted proteins | sample MetspRMADM_FD_191346 | JGI IMG/M metagenome (GOLD analysis project Ga0268290, IMG submission 191346) | Soil microbial communities from San-Diego area, Southern California, United States - Methylocaldum sp. RMAD-M | ecosystem: Environmental > Terrestrial > Soil > Desert | place: USA: California... | reverse complement strand
CTCAGATTGCGGCCCGCGATCCGAAGGAGGGGCGCGTTCTTTTCGCTGGCGGCCATCGTGTCTCGCAGGGCTGAAGCTGACGAATTCAGGCCCTAGCTGTGTGGCGCAATTCTTTAGAGATGCTTTCTCGCGTTGAGGAGCATTTGAGCCAGGCCGCCACTTTCACCCTGGATCAACAGGGAATGCTAGTCCGTACTTAATCGAAGATTTTTGTCTATTTTATTGGCAGCTCTGATGCTGCCGTGAGCAAAACAGCTTCGGCCACCCCGAAGACAGGTGCCGAGCGGTTACGGCACGGAGCGCGTTGCACACGATGTGCATGGTCCCGCTCGCCGCGCGGCCGCCGTCCTGGCGGCGCGGGCAGGATCGGGGCGCAGCGGACTCGTTCTCAGGTCGCCGAAGCTCGCGCGACGAGATCGGACTTGCCCGTCTCCTCGGAAGGTGTCGTCGATGAAGATCGCCTATGTCGGTTGCGGGTACGTGTTCGACATCTACATGCGCACCGCCTGGGCCTACCCGGAGATCACGGTCTGCGGCGTCTTCGACATCGATACGGCCCGCTCCGCGGTCGTGTCGGGTCATTACGGCTTCCACGTCTACCCCGATCTCGACGCGCTGCTCTCCGATCCGGACGTCGCCATCGTCGTCAATCTGACGAGCATCCGCTCCCATTATGAGGTCACCAAGCGGGCGCTCGAGGCCGGAAAGCACGTCTATTCGGAGAAGCCGATCACCACGGATCTTGGCCAGACCCGGGAGCTCTTCGCCCTCGCCGCGGCGCGCGGACTGGTCCTAACGGGTGCGCCCTGCAACCTCTTCTGCGATGCGATCGCGACGATGTGGAAAGCGGTCGATGACGGCGCCATCGGAAAGCCCGTACTCGTGTACGCCGAACTGGACGACAACCCGGCCCATCTGATGAACCTGGAATCGGTGCAGAGCCCGACCGGGGCACCCTTTCCCTATGCGGAGGAACTGCAAGAGGGCTGCACGGTCGAACATGTCGGCTATCACTTGGTCTGGCTGTGCGCGATGTTCGGCCCGGTGCGCTCGATGACGGCGTTCTCCTCCACCTTGGTGGCGCACAAGACCGACACCCCGCTCGACCCAGCCGATACGCCCGACCTGTCGGTCGGCTGCCTCGAATTCGCGGGTGGGGTGTCCGCACGCGTGACCTGCAGCTGGGTCGCGCCGCGCGATCACAGCATCCGCATCGTCGGCGAGACCGGCGAAATCCGCGTCGATAACGTGTTCCACGATCAGGCGGCCGTCCATCTCGAACGATTCTCGCGCGTCAGCCTCAGTGCTCGGAAAGCCTACACGTTGCGGACCCAGCCCCTGCTCGGCCGCATCTTCGGGATCGGGGGCCGGAGGATCCGCCTCATCCGCCGGTGGAAGTCGCACGCCGTCGAAGCTGAGCGCGGCGTCGGACGGTCGGTGAAACACCGTATTGTCAGTTGGCTGCGACGCCGCGAGGTCTACGCTCAGGACAAGCTGCTCGGCATCGGTGAGATGGCCCGCGCGATCGTCGAATCCCGCCCGCAGCCACTTCCGCCTGATTTCCTCCTGCACCTCAACGAGCTGACGCTCGCGATCCAGCGCGCGGGGCCGCGAGGGGCGACGATGACACCGACGACCGGCTTCGCGAAGGTCTCTCCCCTTCCGGATGTTGTCGGAAACCGTCACAAACCGCTTATCGATGTGCGTCCCGGTCTCGCAGTCCGGTGGTTCAGCGGTGTTGTGGAGGCGCTGCATCAGCGCTGAGGCCAGCCCGCAACACTCGCGAGCGACCGCTGTGAATACAGCGCCAACCGCCCGTGACCCGCATTGCGTCGGGAGGTAGGTCGGCGGAGCTAGTCGGGCGAAGGCCGCTGCCACCGATTATCTCCCAATCTCAACACTATATGCCTTCGTATTCTTGTTAGGAGCAGGACGTTAATCCTCTCAACGACTGAGCCGGCTCCTCGCCCTGATTGGTGGCGCGCTGCGGAAGAAGCACAAAGTACTTCATCATTTCGCGCATCCAGCGGAGGACACCGCCGGAACTGGCTCCGGCGGGTCTTGGTCGTTACATGCACCTGCCCCCAGACTGCACGGACTTCCCGAGCCAAGCTGCCGAGCGATCGAGACAGGAATGGAGGCAGCCAACGTCGGAAATGCCGACTGGCGGCACGGTCGGCCGGGTCAGCTTTATTGTCCAGCCGTTTGATAGGCGTGTGCAGCCCGCAATACCGTGCTCTCGTCAAAATGGCGCCCAGTCAGCATGAGGCCGATCGGAAGTCCCTTCACATCGTGCACCGGCACCGAGATCGATGGATGACCTGTCAGATCAAAGGCGGCCGTGTTGCGGATCATGTTCAGGGCTTGACCGACATAGGTCTTGCGATCGGCCTCAACCGATGGCGGAACAGCATGAGCTGTTTGCGGTGTCGTCGGCATCAGCACCAGATCGGCGTCACGTAGGACGCGATCATAGGCCGCTGTCAGCACACGTGAGAGATTCTGCGCCCGACCGTAAAGAACACCATGGTAGCGCTCGCGCATGTAGTGGGCCATGATCACGCCCATCTTGGCCGTCGCTGAAAAATCTCCGCCATTCGTGACGATCGCACGTGACATGGCCGACATGAGTCGCGTGTTGAAGTAACCCTTCGTCTGGTAGGCAGCATGGCCGTGGTAGAAGCTGTCAACGCCTCCCTCGATGGCGATGGCATTCCAGATCGGTACGGTCTGCCGATGCTCGGGAACGGAGACTTCGGAAACCTCGGCTCCCATGCCGGCCAGAGACTTCGCTGCGTTGCGAACGGCCGTGTCGACCTCCGTCATCGATTCGGGCGTCTCGAACCCCTCTCTAACAACCGCGATCTTGAGACCTTTCAAGCCACCGTCGAGCCGGCTGCGGTAGTCTGGAACTTCGATCGCAGAAGGCTGGCGAGGGTCGATAGCCGTGTCGTCCTTGCCAGCGATCACTTGGAGCATCAGCGCGCAGTCTTCGACCGTCATGGCCATCGGACCGATGTGATCGATGGTTTGGTCGAAGCCGACGATGCCCGTGTAGGGCACCAGTCCGTGAGTGGGCTTCAGCCCCACGATGCCCGACCAAGACGCCGGCATGCGGATCGAGCCACCTTGGTCGCCGCCGATGGCGATGTCGACCAGGCCCGTCGCCGGTGCGATGGCGGAGCCGCACGAAGACCCGCCAGCGACATGCTCGGGATTCTTGGGATTGAGGCCCGGCCCGTACGTGCTGGTGTGCCCCCCACCCGAGAATGCGAAATCGCAGGTGTTGAGCATGGCCGTGATATGACCGCCCGCCTCGATAATGCGGCGGACGATCGTTGCATCGAGATCCGGCACGTAGTCATACAAAAGGCGTGAAGCACAGGTGGTCGGAATACCTGCGACGCATACGGTATCCTTGATGCCGATGCGTTTACCTGCGAGTGGACCGCTCGGATTGACAGCCTGAACGCTGCAGAAGCGGACGACACCATTCAGCGGGTCGTCGTCGCGACTTGGCCGAGTCCCCGGAATACGAACTGCGGGGACGACCTCCCGCGACGGATCAGGATACTGATCCAGCTCGTCGTAGCCGTCCATGACCCCCTTAACAATATCAAGGTAGTCATCCACCTCGCTCTCGGTGAGACGAAGATGATGTCGCCGCGAAATATCCTCGATGTCGTCGCGCGAAGGTCGCCGCAAGGTCATGCTGCATTCCTTATGGTTGCCCTGCAGAAATTTTCCAGGGATTGACGCGGTGGAGCTGCAAGTAGAATATTAGACCGATCGTCTAATTCTAAAAAGTCCTCAGTTCTTGCTATGATGCTTGTAATTTATGCGCTACACGCCGCATCTGAGTTAATTTTTGAGCAAGCTGTACATATTGTGAGCCGCCGCCGTGTTCTGGCATGGCAGGGCTGCATCAGAGAAAATCGGGCATAATGCGTCGACGCCTGCGCCGGCGAAGGCATCGCAACTTACCTTCGCCCGACGTGCGAAGTCGCAGCGCAAACCGATCTTCCCACAAAGGCTGCAATTTCGGACGTGATGACAGAGGCGTGCTCAGGCACGAATCATTGCGAAAAATCCGTCCGCGAAAGTCTGAAGCGGTTGACTGCGCCGTTCGAGCTTGGCCCGCAGCACCGCGCCCTCCCATCCGATCCAGAAGAAGGCAGCAAGCCTGTCAGGCTCATGATGGGCACCGATCTCACCGGCTGCCTGTGCGCGGGTCAGACACTCGCTCGTGCGCCGCTCCCAGTCGGCGAACACATCCTTGATATGCTTGCGATAGGCCTCGGGGAGCGCTCCCATCTCCTGACCTAGATTTCCGACCAGGCAGCCACGCGAAAATGCAAACCGCTGCATAGCGGCCTCCGCGTCGCGCGTGAAGGCTTCGAGTTGTTGCATTGGCGTATGGCGACTGTCGGCGAAGAAGCCATCTAATTTTCTCGAAAAATACTGTGCATATCTCTGGAGCAATTCGATGCCGAACGATTCTTTGCTCTCAAAATAGTGATAAAATGATCCTTTGGGCACGCCGGCAGCACGTAGAATTTCGTCGAGGCCGGTCGCAGAAAAGCCTTTCTCCGTCAGCGCGACGACACCGACCCTTATCAGCATTTCGCGCGTCGATGTGTGGCCGGTCAGCACTTTGGGAGGACGGCCACGGCGACGGAGCGGATGAGTAGCGGTCATCCCGAATGACTAAGCGCACGATACCGGAGGATCAAGTGAGCTGATGATCTGGCGGCATCGTCTTAGCTTGCACAAATCCGAGAAACGCGAGCCACAATCTCAAGAATTTGCCGAAATTTCATTGTCCGTGCAAGTCAAGTGCGGCGAGACGAAGCGCATCTACGAAGATTAAATCTCCTACAACAGCACTGATCAAACCGGGGCCGGAGCCTGAGGCCAACGCCTGGAAGGCCGCGCCGGCTTGAGCGCTCGCGGAGCGCCGTCGTGGCGTCGATCCGGCAGCACGTGCAACCGATTGGACAGCTTTCACCTCATCGGTCGACCATGCCGCGCTGTTTTTAGCCGGCCTACTTCGGCAGGGTGCGATCCATGTTCCACAGGTTGAAGGCGCGCTCGCCCAGCATCGTGTCGAGGCCCTCCTCCTGGATCTCGTCGGGCACCCGCAGCGTCCCGAACCGGTCCAGGCCCTTCAGGATCGCGAAGGTGACCAACGAGGCATAGGCGCCGACGATGGCGACGGCGAGAAGCTGGACGCCGAATTGCTGCAGGCTCGCCGAGACCTGGTTGATGTGCGGGCTGGCCAGAAGGCCGACGAGCAGGGCGCCGGTGACGCCACCCACGCCGTGTGCGCGCCAGACTTCGAGCGTGTCGTCGATCCTCAGCCATTGCTGCACGTACTTGGCGTAGTAGCAGGTTGTGGCACCGATGGCGCCGATCGCTAGGGCGGCGATGGGCTCGACATAGCCGGAGGCCGGGGTGATCGTCGCGAGACCCGCCACCGCACCGACGAGAACGCCCGAGAAGGACGGGTGCCGGGTCTCGCGCCATTCCCAGAACATCCAAGTCAGCATGGCAATGGAGCCGGCGAGCATGGTGTTGGTGAAGGCGTAGGCCGCCAGCGCATCCGCGGCGTAGGCGCCTCCGGCATTGAACCCGAACCAGCCGAACCACAGCAGGCCCGCGCCCAGGGCGACCAGCGGCAGGCTGGCCGGCGCGGATTCGGACTGTCCCGCTGCGAGCTTGCGCTTGCCGAGAAACTTCGCCGTCGCCAGTGCCGAAAAGCCCGCGGAGGTGTGAATGACGATGCCACCTGCGAAATCGGCGACGCCGAGCTTGGCCAGGAAGCCGCCACCCCAGACCCAATGCGCGGCCGGCAGGTAGACGAGGATGGTCCAGGCCGTGACGAAGAACAGGAAGGCGCCGAACTGGAAGCGTCCGACGAAGGCGCCGGTCATCAGGGCCGGCGTGATGATGGCGAACATCATCTGGTAGGCGAAGACCATGATGAAGGGGATGTTCGGCGCATAGACCGGATTGGGCGCGATGCCGACCTCGTACATCCCGAAATAGAACGCGAAATTTCCGATCGTGCCGCCGATATCGGGGCCGAAGGCGAGGCTGAACCCCCCGAACACCCAGATCACCCCGACGACACCGATGCAGACGAAGTTCTGGATCATGACCGACAGCACGTCGCGCTGCTTGACGAGGCCGCCGTAGAACAGCGCCAGGGCCGGCGTCATCATCAGCACCAGCGCGGTGCAGATGAGGATGAAGGCCGTGTCGCCCGCATTGATGCCGTGCATCGCCTGCTCCTTGATCGTGCGTTTCGAAAATTCCGAGGCGCCGGCCGCGTCGGTCAGTGCGTCGCGGGTCCAGGGTCGAGACGAAGTGGGCCGATCACGCCGGGATCGAGGCCGCGGGACGTCACCGCGCCGTGCCCGCCGAATGGGCCGGCGTCCCGTTGCCGACCATGTGATCGGCCACCGGCGCGTGCGGGTGAGGCGCCATCAGGCGCTTCGGCGCGATGAACAGGTACATCGTCAGGACGTAGGGGGCGGTGAAGGAGGGGATTCCGGCCGGCGCGACCATGACGTCGAGGGCGCCCTGGACGAAGACGGTCATCACGGTCGCGAGGGCGGCATAGGCGGCGACCCGCGGCGAGGGCGTCAGGAAGATTACGCCGACGGCCATCGCCGTCAGGACCGGGCTGAAGCCGTAGAGCCCCTGGCTCACGGCGGACGGATCAGCGCCCATCGCGATCGCCACGACCAAGCTGATCAGCGATCCGGCGACCGCAGCGATCCCAGCCGGAACCGAGGCGATCAGGATGCCGGCCAGGAGGATGGCGCCGCTCACTGCGCTGCCCAGAAGGTAGACCTGGGCGATGTTGCGGAAGAAGATCGCGACGAGGTCCATCGGTGCCGGAATGCCGGCGGCGCCCCCCACGAGGTCGCCGGCGAGCCGGGGCGCGTCGCCCGTCACCTGCAGGCGGCCGAAGGAATAGGCCGCGGCCACCATCAGCCAGCCCGTGAGAACGAAGGGGCCGGTGGAGCCTGGAATACCCCACTTGTCGGTGAGCGTCGCGCTGAAGGCGGCGGTCAGTACCGTGCTCACCGCCGCCCCGATCACGATCGAGACCCAGAGCTGGGGCGAGGCGGCGATGAAGGTGGGAAGGGCGGCGCCGACGAGGATGCCGTTGAAGCCGTAGAGGCCGGAGGAGACGGAAGCCTCGTCGCACTCCAGAAGTCGCGCGGTCAGCGTCGCGACGCCGACGCCGACCGCCGCCCCGATCGTCGTGGCCCAGTTGCCGCTGACCGAGGAAGCATAGGCCATCGCGGCGAAGAACAGCACGCCCGTCGCCGCGTTCTCCATGAAGAACACCTGGCTCGCTCCGCGCAGCGACTGGACGAGAAGGTTGGGGTTCGCGCGCGGCATCTTTCCGGCCCTCGCTCAGCGCCAGTAGGGTTCGGCGGGAAGGGACCGGCCGCGCGCTTCCTCACGCACGATGCGCCAGAACCGACGAACCTCGTGGCGGACGTCGTAGCTCTCCACGCCGACCGCGCGCAGCATCAGCCCGGCGGCGTTGGGCAGACGGCTCACGCCGGAGACCGCCCGCGGCGCGTCCGGGGAGAAGTTGGTCTCGAACCGGTCCTTGATGCGTGCGGCGGTCTCGGGCGGTGTCACGCAGAGGATGTTGGCGAAGGCATCGAAGCCGCGCATCACCGCCGCGAAGGCGATGGTCGGGTCGCCGCGCTCGATCAGGATCTTTTCCGAAAACAGCTTGCGCCCGTCGGGCCGGCGCAGGGTCACGTCCATCGACAGCAGGTCGAAGCCGAAGCGCTCCTCGGCATGGTGATGCTTGCGGCCCGCCAGCACCATCTCGCCGTAGAGAAGGGTGGCGCTTTCCGCGACGACGATCTCCGTGCGGGAGAGGAAGCGCGAGCCGCGATAGGGGATGGTGACGTCCGGCAGGTATTCGAGGTAGCCGCCAGCCGCCACCGTCACGCTCTGGTGCTGCGCGGCGTAGTTCGCATCCATGCCGTGGATGCGGTTGGCGCCCTGCGTGGAGACGTGCGCACAGGCGCCCTCCCCCACCGCGATGTCGATCGTGTAGCGGTCGCCCTGCAGGATGCCCCCGCCGACCGAGATGATCGGGCAGACCGGCAGTTCCGGCATCACCTCATCCCAGTAGAGCGCCTGCTGCACCAGCAGCGGAGCCACCCGATAGAGGTCGTGCAGCACCGAAGACCCGTCGCGCAGTGCGAAGCCGAGACGCAGCTGACCGACCTTGCCGGGCGCACCGGCCCGCATCTGCGCCGGCTCGGTCTGGAACCCGCGCAACTCCCGCGCTCCGTTGAGACGGCTGAGCTGTCCGTGCAGGGTCATGGCATCACGCGCTCGCCGCGAGTGGGGGGTTCGTCGCCACGTCGAACAGCGCCATGTCGAGGATGAGCTGGAGGAGGTCGTCGACTCCCTCGCCGGTCTTGCAGTTGGTGAAGAGGAACGGCTTTGGGCCGCGCATGATCTTGGAATCGCGCGCCATGACGTCGAGGCTCGCTCCGACATAGGGGGCGAGGTCCCGCTTGTTGATGACGAGGATGTCCGACTGGCAGACCCCGGCGCCGTTCTTGCGCGGGATCTTGTCGCCGGCGGCGACGTCGATCACGTAGATGTAGAAGTCCGCCAGTGCGGGACTGAACGTCAGAGTCAGGTTGTCGCCACCGGACTCGATCAGGATCACGTCGCTGTCGGGATACTTGTCTTCGAGTTCCTCGACCGCGGCGATGTTCATCGACGGATCTTCGCGCACCGCCGTGTGCGGGCAGGCTCCGGTCTCGACGCCGACGATCTTCTCCTCGATCAGCACGCCGTTGAGGGTGCGGCGCACCTGCTTGGCATCCTCGGTCGTGACGACGTCGTTGGTGATGATCAGCGGCTTGATGCCCCGCTCGATCAGGCGCGGCGTGATCGTCTCGATGATCGCGGTCTTGCCCGAGCCGACCGGGCCGCCGATGCCGATACGGGTGATCTTCTTCATCTCTATTTCCTTTGCCGCACTCGGAGTGCCTCACGAAACGCCCGGTTACCGGCCGTTCTCGCTCTGGCGACGAGCGTGCGGCGGGCGTTTCGTGAGAGACACTCAGTTCATGAACAGGCGCACATGGACCGTGGTGTGATGGGCGACGAGGACGTCGAAGACCGGCGCGAAGGCCGCCATCTCGTCGAGGGCGAGGTCGCGCACGGCCAAGTAATCGTCCTGAACGCGCCCTTGGGCGGCGAACAGGATGCGCTGGGTCTCGAAATGGTCGATCCGCATCAGCCGCAGCGCGGCGCTCAGGATCATCGAGGCGATGCCGTACTGGTGGACGACGAAAGCCTCGCTCTCGTCGGCGCCGAGATGGGCGAGCGCGATCGCCTGGCCGATCGGCAGGCAGCCGGGGGTGGCGTCCGACCGAATCTCTGAAAGCCAGCGCGCCAGCATCGGCGAAGGGCTGATCTTGAGCGCCAGTTCGGCGAATTTTTTCCCCATCCGCGTCAGCATCAATTGCTGCTCTTCGCCGACGCGGCGGCAGATCAGCTCCCGGTCGGCCGTGACGACACCGGAAAAGTCTTCCACCAGGACGGCGCGGTGGGCGTGCAGCAGCGCGATGCCGTCCACCCGCGCCGCCTGGTGCAGAACGAGTTCGACGAAGGGCAGCAGGCTGTCCGCGTCGGTGACGATGCCCGTCTGCAGCGCGGATTCGAGCCCGTTGGAGAAGGCGAAGGCGCCGACCGGCAGGGCCGAATCCGAGAATTGCAGCAGGCGCGCGAGATGCGTCATGCCGTGCGGTGCGAGACGGGCCCTCGGCTCACCGTGCCGCATCACGCCACCGGACCGTGTCGGTGGTGATGCTCGTGCCCGTGGTCGTGCCCGTGATCGTGCGGATGGTCATGGGGCTCATGATGATCATGGCCGTGCGCCCCGCCGTGATCGCCGTGATGGTGGTGCGGGGTGGCGTCGGCGCCGGCAAACAGCAGCCGAACCTCCTTCGCGTCGAGCTTCGCCGCCACCTCCTCGCCCGGAGCGAAATGGGTCTTCACATGCGCGAAGGCGTGAGTGCGCATGACCGAGGCCATCACCTTCTGATCGACCGAGAGCGGCACGTAGACCGTCGATCCCTTGATCACCGCCGGCCAGTGCTGGTTGCCGAGGCCGTGCCCGAGTTCGAAGCAGGCGCGCAGGATCTCGTGCGGCGCGAGGCGCTCCAGCCCCTCCAACTCGATGACCAGCACCTCCTTGAGGGCGATCCGGGCAACGACGATGAGCTGACGCGTCGCGTCGTAGTGGAGCACGTCGCCGTCGTGCAGGTGCTCGGAGCGCGGCAGCGAGACCGCCAGCTCGATCCCGCTCTCGCTCGCCTTGCGCAGGCGGCTCTTGGGCGCCTCCCACTGCTCCAGAACCAGCGGATCGACCCGGGCCTGCCGCGCGCGCTCCTGCCAGACCGGATCGCTGAGATGACCGAGCTTGTGTTCGACGAGGATCATTCGTCTCTCCAAACCGGCCGTGCTCATGCACGGCGCAGGCGTTTCCCGGATTCGATCCCGAGCCGGATTGCGGCGTAGCCGACGATCAGGCTGGAGAGGCCGTAGAGGACCGCAAGACCGGCTTGGCCCGGCGCCACGGCCTCGGATAGGACGCCGTAGATGAAGCTCGAGAAGGTCGACATTCCGCCGGCAAAGCCGGTGCCGACCAAGAGCATGAACTCGTCCGAGACTTGACCGAGGCGATGAAGTCCGAAGGCCGCGCCGAGGCAGAACGAAGCGAAGATGTTGGCGGTGAAGATATCGAGCGGAAAGGCGCCGCTCTGCTGAGGGATCAGCAGCATCAGGAATTCGCGCGTGATCGCGCCGCACCCACCACCGATGAAGACGAAGACGGCCTGCGCGCCCATGCGAGCTTCCATGACGAGCCCCTATGCTCGCGCCAGGGCCACGCCCGCCGCCGCGGCGCAGAGGCCGAGGCCGACGGAGGCGACGAGGTACAGGGCGGAGAGCGCGTGGCGATGCTCCATCGCCATCTGCACTGTGTCGAGCTGCATCGAGCTGAACGTCGTGTAGCCGCCGAGAAAGCCCGTCAGCACCAGGGACGACATCATGTCCCCGTGGCGTTGCTGCCAGCCGACGGCGAACGCGGCGGACAAGTAGGCGATCCCGAAGGCGCCCGTGACGTTGATGAGGAAGGTGCCGAACCTGAAGCGCGCCGGGATCGCGCGGTCGATGATCCCGCCGAGCTGCCAGCGCAGCAGCGAGCCGGCTCCGCCGCCGAGGCACACCCACATGATGTCGATCGGTCTCATCAACGCATGTACCGAGCTGTGGCGACGCAGGGGACGTCAGCTGAAGTAATGGAGCTGAGCGAGCGGCAGGTGGGTCGCGGGCTCGATCGTGGCGTGCTTGCCATCGACGGTCACCGCGAAGGTCTCCGGATTGACCTCGATGACAGGGAGCCGGTCGTTTCGAACCATCGACGCCTTGGTGATGGTGCGCGTGCCGTAGACGGGCACCACCTTGGACGTCAGCGCGTAGCGGTCCGCGATGCCGGCCTCGTAGCCGGCATGCGAGGTGAAGGTGACCCGGGTCTTGGCCACCGCCGGGCCCAGCCCGCCGAACATCGGACGGTAGACGACCGGCTGCGGCGTCGGCAGCGAGGCGTTGGGATCGCCCATGACCGCCCAGGAGATCATGCCGCCCTTGATCACCATCTTCGGCTTGGCGCCGAAAAAGGCCGGCTCCCAGAGGACGAGATCGGCCATCTTTCCGACCTCGACCGAGCCGATCACGTGTGAGACGCCCGCCACGATGGCGGGATTGATCGTCACCTTGGCCACGAAACGCAGGACGCGCTGGTTGTCGTTGCCGGAGGCGTCGCCCGGATAGGCGCCGAGCCGCGCCTTCATCAGGTGGGCCGTCTGCAGGGTGCGCGCCCAGTTCTCACCGACGCGGCCCATGGCCTGGCTGTCGCTCGACAGGATCGAGATCGCGCCGAGATCGTGCAGGACGTTTTCCGCCGCGATGGTCTCGGCCCGCACGCGGCTCTCGGCGAAGGCGACGTCGGTCGGGATCTTCGGGCTGAGGTTGTGGCAGACCATCACCATGTCGAACAATTCGGCCTGCGAGTTGATGCCGTAGGGCATGGTCGGGTTGGTCGAACTGGGGATGACGTTGGCGATGCCCGCCACGCGGATGATGTCCGGCGCGTGGCCGCCGCCCGCGCCCTCCGTGTGGTAGGTGTGGATCGTGCGCCCCTCGAAGGCGGCGATGGTGCTCTCGACGAAGCCCGCCTCGTTCAAGGTGTCCGTGTGGATGCAGACCTGGACGTCGTGATCGTCGGCGACGGTCAGCGCCATGCGGATCGCCGCCGGCGTGCTGCCCCAGTCCTCGTGAACCTTCAGCCCCATCGCGCCGGCGCGGATCTGCTCGTCGATCGGCAGCGGCGCCGAGCCGTTGCCCTTGCCGTGCACGCCCGCATTGACCGGCCATGCGTCGAAAGAGCGGAGCATCATCTCGATGTTCCAAGTGCCCGGCGTGATGGTGGTGCCGTTGGTGCCGTCGGTGGGACCGATACCGCCGCCGAACAGCGTCGTCACGCCGTTGCTGAGCGCGGCCTGCGCCTGCTGCGGCGAGATGAAGTGGACATGTGCGTCGATGCCGCCCGCAGTGAGAATGAGGTGCTCGCCGGAGATGGCGTCGGTGCCCAGTCCGAGCGCGAGGCCCCGCGTCACCCCTGACATCGTCGAGGGATTGCCGGCCTTCCCGATCCCGACGATCAGGCCGTTCTTGATGCCGAGATCGGCCTTGATGACGCCGAGGACCGCATCGACGATCGTGACGTTGGTGATGACGAGATCCGGCGCGCCCGCCGCGCTGGTCAGCTCGTTGTCGTACCCCATGCCGTCGCGCAGCGTCTTGCCGCCGCCATAGACGGCCTCCTCGCCGTAAACCCGAAGATCCTTCTCGATCTCGATGTAGAGATCCGTGTCCGCGAGCCTGATCCTGTCGCCTGCCGTGGGTCCGTACAAATCCGAATATTGCCGCCGCGAGAGTTTGGTCATCCCAGCGCTCCAGGTCCGACTGTCGAAGGGGCGAGATGGAGCATCGTCTTTTCCCGAAAGCCGGTAGCCACCTTTCGGGACGATGCTTGATCCTCTTGTTTTTGCATCGTCTGCTTCCGAAAGCCGGTAGCCACCTTTCGGGACGATGCTCTACGGCTTGTTCTTGAAGCCGTAGCGGTTCACGCGATCGAGCGCGTCCGTCAGCCGAGGGCGGTCATCGTCGTAGGTCTCGTCGCCGACCCAGCCGTTGACGAGGCCGTTGAAGCCGAGCACCCGCTGCTTGCCTTGATAGGGCACCAGCGAGATCTCCTTCTCGTCCCCCGGTTCGAACCGCAGGGCGGTCGTGGCCGGGATGTTGAGCCGCTTGCCGAACGCCTGCGCGCGATCGAATTCGAGCGAGGCATTCACTTCGAAGAAATGGTAGTGGGACCCGACCTGGATCGGCCGGTCACCGGTATTGCGGACCTTGAGCGTCGTCGTCGGGTAGCCGGCATTGATCTCGATGTCGCCGGAGCCGAAAACGATGCCTCCGACGGGCGCCTTCTTCTGGACAGGACTCATCGCGGCCTCTCCTCACGTCTCGGGCTTACTTGATGGGAGAATGCACGGTGACGAGGCGGGAGCCGTCCGTGAACACCGCCTCGACCTGGACGTAGGGAATCATCTCCGCGACGCCCTCCATCACGCTGTCGCGGGTGATGGCTTTGCCCGCGAGTTCCATCACCTCCTCCACCGTCTTGCCGGCCCGCGCGCCCTCCAGGGCCGCGACGGAGATGAGGGAGACGGTTTCGGGGTGGTTGAGCTTGAGACCCTGTTCCTTACGGCGCTGCGCTACCTGCGCGAGCATATAGATCAGCAGCTTGTCGGTTTCGCGCTGAGTGAAGTGCATAGGCAGCCTCCCGAGCGAATGCGGCCAGCCCAGGCAGCCAAGTGAGCGGCGGCCAGGAAATCTCTCTCTTTTCAACCTATAGCAGCAGCTTCTCTCACAAGGCCAGCCCCTTCGCAACACCGGCGATTACTTTCTCAATTG
>Ga0268290_100205_pt1 | contig 14136 bp, 17 predicted proteins | sample MetspRMADM_FD_191346 | JGI IMG/M metagenome (GOLD analysis project Ga0268290, IMG submission 191346) | Soil microbial communities from San-Diego area, Southern California, United States - Methylocaldum sp. RMAD-M | ecosystem: Environmental > Terrestrial > Soil > Desert | place: USA: California... | reverse complement strand
CGGATGCGCCGTGAGGTAGGCGTTCGTCCCGAACGCGGCCGACGGATCGCGGCCCTCGCGCCAGCCGTACTGCTCGTAATGCAGCAGCGGGTTCATGCCGCTGGCCGCCACGTCGGGATTGTGCGCGAGGTAGAAGCGCGTGTCGAAATACGGATTCGGATCGCGACCCTCGGCGGCGCCGTAGCGCAGATAGTGCGAGAAGGCGAAGCTGTCGCTCGCGACGCCGGACGACCGGGCGACCGCGGCGACGTCGGGGTTGGCGGCAAGGTAGAAGGAGGCGTCGAAGTCGCCGTAGAGGTGGTCGCCGTCTCCCGTCAGGGTGAGACCGGCGACGGTCGCGCGCCCCTCGGACCGACCGTATTGCAGGTAGTGCGCGAGAGGGTCCAGGCCGGCCGCCGCCACATCCGGGTTCACGGCAAGGTACGCCTCGGCCGAGAACGCGGATCCGGGGCTGCGGCCCTCGTGCCGGCCATACGTGTCGTAATGGGTCAGGGGGTTCACCCCCGCCGCCGCAACGTCTGGATTTTGCGCCAGATACGCGCGCGTGTCGAAATAGGCGTTCGGGTTGCGGCCCTCGCGCCATCCGTACTGCGCGTAGTGCTGGTCGGGATCGACATGCGCGGCCCAGACATCGGGGTTGGTCGCGACGTAGTAGAGGTCGTCGACGAGGGGCGACCCGTCCGCCTCCTGCACGGTTCCGTCCGTGAAGGTGATCGTTCGCGCCCCGGTCAGATCGGTCACGGTCCCGTCGGGCGCCGTCATCAGGTCGTGACCGTGGCTGAAGTCGAACCGGGCCTCGGTCAGGGCGAAGGTGAAGCTCGGCGCCGATTGAGGGATCGCCGACGAGGTCGCGATGTGCAGGCTGGTCCGGCTGACATTGCCGGCGGCGTCGGCGACGTCGATCGAAAAGGTGTCACCGTCCGCGGCGTAGGCGGTCGGCACGTAGCGGTAGCTGCCGTCCCCCGCGATCGACAGGGTTCCGTGACTGCCCGAGACCACGGTCTGGCCGCCAGCCGGGACAGCAAACTCCGCGCCGTTACTCCCGAAGCGGGCATCGACGACATGCAGCGCCGTCGCGTCCGTCGCCCCGGCCAGGACCGTACCCTCGGCCGGAACAAGCCCGACCTGCATGCGCGAGATGGGCTGGAGGACCGGGGCCTGGCTGTCCAGCAGGAAGCTCAGCGAACCGGCGGCCGAGACGTTGCCGGCGGCATCCGTCTGCGTGACGGAGACGGTGTGCGCGCCGTCCTTGAGCGCGCCCGGGTCGTAGACGGCGGCAGGAGCACCCCCATCGACGCGGAACGCCCAGGTCGCCCCCGGCTCCGCGTTCGGGATCGCCAGCGCGGCATCGGCGGTGATCCCGTCACCGACGATACCGGTATCATGCGCCAAGGCGAGGCTCGGCGCTTGAGGCGCGACCGTATCACCAACTCATCGCTCAGCAGGCCGGATAGGGACCAACTATGCCCCGTACCCGCACAGCGCTGATCGACCCGACGCAGCTCCGCGAGGGCTTCAGCAGCCTCGCCTCCGCCTTCGCGCCGCCCTCAGCGCAGGAGATGCTGGCCGGCGCCAAGATCCGCGAGACCAACCAGAAGGTCTCCCAGATCGCCGACCTCTACTCCATGGCAGGCGGCAGCGACGTGGATCAGGCCCGGCTCGACCGGCTGGCCGGGATCGCAGGCGCCTACAGCCCGAACCAGAGCCTGACCGCCGTCGGCATGAACAACGCCACGACGCTGCGGGCCAACACCGCCGACAACGAGCGCGCCCTGACGCAGACCCGCCTGCAGCAGCGGGGCGAGCTCGACCGCGCCATGCTGGCGCCGGTGAGCGCCGGCGGTACGCGCTTCGTGCCGGGCTCGATCGCCTCCGCCTACGGCGTGCCGGAGACGCAGACGGGCGTCGTCTCGCTCAACCCCGGCGACCGTGCCGTCCTGCCCGACGGCCGTACGCTCGACGGCGCGCCCAAGCCCCTGACGGACGAGCAGCTCCGGGCGCAGATCCTCGGCGGCCTGCCGGAGAACGAGCGCCGCGCGGCGGCCCTTGCCAACGTGCCGGTGGAGACCGTGCAGTCGCCGGGCGGCCCCCGCATCGCCTTCCGAGCCGATGCCGTGGGGCAGGCGCCCGCGCCGGCCCAGGCCGCGCCGACCAACCTCGCCCGCCTGCAGGCCGAGCGCACCGCGCTGCCGCCGGGCGATCCGCGCGTCGCCGAGTTCGACGCCGCCATCGCCGCCGAGGGCCGCGGCGTCACCGCTGACCCGTACCGCAACACGACAGAGCAGGAGCTCGCCAAGCGCCACGCCGAGATCGTGAAGGTCGGCAGCGGCGCCGCGGCGACGTCGGGGAATCTCGACCGCCTGGAGACCTTGCTAGCCGACGTGCCAACTGGCGCGCTGGCCGAGCGAAAGGCCCAGGTGGCGGGCTACGCCAGCGACCTCGGACTGACCGACGTCGCCGCGTCGTTGACTGACGGCAAGCTCGACCAGATGCAGGCCGTCAGGGCGATCATCGAGCGCCTCGCGCCGGGACTTCGCACACCGGGATCGGGCGCGCAGTCCGATCGCGAGCTGCAGAACTTCCTGCGCAGCCTGCCCTCGCTCAGCAACACGCCGGGCGGTAACCGGATCATTCTCGACACGCTGCGCGGGGCTGCTCAGCAGCAAGCCCAAGCCGCCGACCTCGCGCGGCAGGCCCAGGCCGGCACGCTCGATAAATTCGAAGCAGAGCGGCGCATCGCGGCCCTGCAGTCGCCCTTCGCCCGGTTCGGCTCCGGCGAGGGGCTGGCGGCTCAGCCCGACGCCGCGGCCGGCGGCGCGCCGCGTCAGCAGGAGCCGGTAGCGGTCTCTACGCCGGAGGAGGCGCGACGGCTGCCATCGGGCACGCCGATCCGCCTGCCCGACGGCTCGGTCGGGCGGGTGCCGTAGGCCGCCACATCCTGAAGACGCATTCGCTATCGGCTGAAAGGAACGAGCAATGAGCACCCCGATCGCGATGCTGGACCTCGGAAACGACGTCTATCTTAGATTCACGTCAAAAGATGTGGCGCAACTCTACTCTCCATATCGCAGCATAGGGCAGCCACCATTTCTTGCATTGACGAAACAGCGGTTGGACATCAACGATCCAGATTTTATCTTCAGCGCTCTAAGTTACGGGCTGAAGGATTCAAGAGGAAACTACATAAGAGATCTCAATGCATATGGGGCGCCAGGCCCGCTCAACCTGAACGACATTCCGGTGCCGCTGAGCACTCTTACAGGAAGGATCTACCAAGCGCTGCAGCAGGTCATCACCGGCTGACGGTCGGCCGCGGAACACTCTTGCTAATAGGACGAGTCGATCACGCGTGCTTCGCTAACGCCCTTCGAATGTTTCGCGAATTGCAAGGATTTGTTGCAGCAAGAAGGATACTGTCATGATTACTTCGATTGCAATGCACGACCTGGGAAATGACGTTTACCTGTGGTTTACGTCAGGAGACGTTGCCTCTCTTAGGGCTTCATATGGCGAAAATATAAATACCTATCTTGGAATGAACGACCCAGAAGTTATCATGAAAGCACTGTCTTACGGACTGAAACGCTCCGACGGCGTGTACATCAGAGACACGTCGCCCTACGGTCCCCTCAATTTGGATGACATTCCCGTTCCACTGGTCAATCTCAAAGCGAGAATCTCCCAGGCGCTGCAGCGACCTATCACCGGCTGATGGCTGAACCGCGAAACACCTCGGCAGCCAACGAAGATCGGCTGCCATTCGGACATTCTGAAATCTGGTGCGTCAGGTGCCAGGAACTTGAGTGAGGACCGCCGTGATGGCCGATGATGCCTGGGCCGCGTTCCGCGTCGCACCGCCAGCTGATGAGTGGGCCGCCTTCCGCACGCCCGCCGCGTCGACCCCGCCGGCGCCCACGGCACAGCCGAATGTGGCCGTAGACGTCGCAAAGGCCCTGCCGACGGGCGCCGTGAAGGGCGCGATCGGCCTCGCGGGCCTGCCGGGCGACGTGCAGGAGATGAGCAACAGCCTGTTCGATCGCGCTGCACTCGGCCTCGGCCACATGCTTATGGATGCAACAGGCCTCGGTCCGCAGGCTGGTACGCCGGGGCGGAAGGCGTTCGACGACCTGTTTCGCGACGTCGGATCGGGCGGTGGCTTGCCGACGTCAAAGGATCTGCGCAGTGGTGTTGAGAAGGTCACCGGCCCGCTCCCTGAACCGCAGACGGTGCCGGGCCAGTACGCGCAGACCATCGGCGAGTTCGCCTCCGGCGCGCTAGTCGGACCCGGCGGTGTGGTGCGCCGTGCGGCCGAGACCATCATCCCGGCCGCACTGTCCGAGACGGCGGGCCAAGCGACGAAAGGCACTTCGGCCGAGCCGTTCGCACGCCTCGCTGGCGGTGTGGCCGGCAACCTCGGCACGGCTGCCGCTGCGGCCCGATCCGACGCGCCGGCGCGCGCCATCGCCGCCGCGACGCGCGGCACCACTGAGGCCGACCTCGCTGCAGCCCGGACGCTCGGCGAGACCGCACAGCGCGTCGGCGTACCGCTCACCGGCGCCGAAGCGATCCAGGGCGCCACGGGCAACGCGACGAAGCTGGGCGACCTGCAGCGGGCCGTGGAAGGCTCGCTCGACGGAGGCACCATCCTGTCGCGGGCTTATGCTGACCGCCCTGAGCAGATGCGCAACGCTGTAGTGGATGCGCTCGCCGCACTCGGCCCGCAGAGCACGGCGCCGTCCACACTCGGCCCGCGCGCATCCCAAACCGCCGCCGCGGTGATCGACGAGACGCGCCAGGGTATCAATCGAGCGACACGAGCCGACTACGCGGCGGCAGGGCTACACGAGCTCCACCCGGCTGACTTCGAGCCGTTCGCCCGGAGCCCCGCGTTCCAGGAAACGCTGCGCCAACTCCGCGCCGATCCGGTGCTTGGGCCCACCTATCGCGACCTCTCGGACAGGTCGATCGCGGTGATCGACGCGGTCACAAAGGGGATGCACGACCGCGGCGTCGCGCTCGGCAACCGGGCGAATCCAGGCTTCAGCTCCGAAACAGCCGGCCTCTATACCGGAGGCGCCGCCGAGGCCCGCGCCATCGCCCGGGATCCGGCCCGCGGCGGCTCCCAGGCCTACGACGACGCGCTCACCGCCCAGGCTCAGGCCCGGCGCCAGAACCTTGAGCCGCTTGAGCAGGGTCCCCTCGGCCAACTGGCGCAGGCCGGCGACACGGCGGCGGCGACGCAGGCTGTCCTGCCGGCGCGGCCGCTCGTAGGCGGCGAGGCCGAGCTTGCCGATGCGGTAACGCGCCTGCGCGCCCGCGATCCGGATCTGACGAACGAGCTCATCCGCCAGCGGCTCGCCGGCCAGTACGACGTCAGCGCTACGCGCACCGTGAGCGGCGAGGCCCAAGGCGGCGGCGCGCGCTTTGCCAAGGACATCGCTGGCACGGAGCAGCAGGCGCGCAGCCTCGACGCCGTCCTGGAGGCCACCGGCGGCCCGGCAGTCCGGCAGCCGATCGCCGACGTGCTCGACGTCTTCCGCGCTACGGGCACCCGCAAGCCGCAGGGCAGCCCGACCGACTTCAACCAGCAAATCCGCGAGGCCGTCGGCGAGATGCCGCTGACCGCCCAGGCCCTGACGGCTCTGCGCACGGGTGGCGCCTCGCTGCTGACGCAGGCCGGCGACGGGGCACGGCGGGCGTGGTTCGGCCGTAATAACCGGACGCTGGCCGAGATCCTGACGGCGCCAAACAGCGTGGAGCAGATCGGCACCATTCTTCAGCGCGGGACGGCAACGCCCTTCGCTGATGCCGTGCTGCGGCAGGCGCTGCAGTCACGTAGTGTCGAGGCTCGGTGAAACGGATCGGCCTGTCACTTAGGCCGCGCTTGGCGATCATATTTCCGGGCCTTGTGGCTTTTCGATCCTCGACTCACGGAGCTGTTACCTCGAACCTGACCTCCTTTTCGGGAGGCAGGCGTGGCGATTTTCACGACCAACTTTGCCATCTATCCAGATAGCTCTGCTGTACCGTTCGCGTCAGGCCAGATCCAAGTCGATGACAGTACCAATACCGTCGTCGGGATTTCCGGAACGATCGACGGGCGCACGATCACTGGGCTGTCAAACTACAATGGCGCAGATAACGTTCTAGTATCCGTTCCGCTATTCACGAGAAACTATAATTACTATGTCAACAATGCCGGCTTAGGCATAGTAGCTGGTGGTGTGTCTTACAATATATCTGGGACGCCACCGCAGCCGGGACGCACTAAAACAACCTATGACACGATCGTTGGAAGCGATGGGTCGAGTAGGTTGTCGGGATTTTCGGCCAGCGCTCCAACAATCATCTGCTTCGTCACCGGCACGATGATCGCCACGGCCCGCGGTGAAGTCGCCGTCGAAGATCTGCGGGCTGGGGATTTCGCCCGTACGGCCGAAGGCGGCCTCCGCCCAATCGTTTGGATTGGTCACCGCGAGATCGTGTCAGACGCTGGCTCCGTCTCCTTCAGTCAACAGCCGGTGCGCGTCCGGACCGGGGCCTTCGGCTCGAATCTGCCCGCTCGCGATCTCTACCTCTCGCCCGGCCATCCGGTGCTCGTCGGCGCCGGCGCCGACAATGAGGGCGGCACGCTCGTGCCGATCATGTGCCTGATCAACGGCACCACCATCGCTCGCGAGCCGCGCACCAGCGTGACCTACTGGCACGTCGAACTCGATGCCCATGATATCTTGTTGGCCGAGGGCCTGCCGGCCGAGAGCTACCTGGATCTCGGCACACGAGGTTGGTTTGCGGGCGCAGACGGCGTTCTCGTCGACCCAGACACAGCCTTCGTCGAGGCGCCCGGCCGCTGTCGCCCTGTCGCGACGGATGGTCCACTCGTCGCGGCCGAGCGGATGCGCCTCGACGCGGTGTTCGCGGACTCGCTGGCCGAGCAGTGCGGTTGGCCAGCGAGCGAGCTCAGCTTCTGAGCCGTGCCGACCGTCGCCCGAGGTGCGCCTACATCATGCGCCCTCGGGGGTCGATACGATCCGGGTGTTTCGAGACACGCCAGCGCACGGCTTGCCGTGCTCGTCGACCACGCGGCTGAAGTTGATCGGCGGGACGCCGGGGATCTCTCCAGCTTGACGCTCCACGGCCGCGGCCACTTGCAGTATCTCTGCGACGCGCTGCCGATACCAAACCTTCCAGGGGCCATCGGGCGGCATCAGTCCGATCGCTTTGGCAATGCCGCTGAAGCGCATCCTCTGATCAGTCGTCTCCAAGGTCCGCAGGACAGCGACTGCGGCGAGGGCGTATTGCAGCCGCTCGCGCACGTTCAGCTTCTTGCCCGCGTTGTCGGCGTCTTCGCTCATGTGTCCGGCTCGCAGGCTAGAATTATCGCTACGCTGGAGTGCGTGAGGGCCGGTCCGCTTCAACCTCGAACCGCTGGATGGATGTGGATCCTGCCGACCAGACGTTGACGACGAAAAGATACGTGTCGCCGGCCTGGGCGCCAGCATACATGCAGGCTTGCTGCTGGCACGCCTCCACGTGCTTGCGAGCTATCTCTTCGTTGGGCGCGCTCGAAACCCACACGCGGACATCTGCGCGCGCTTGAACTAGTTTCTGAAAGTCGTGATCGACTCGGTGCTGATCGACGATGGCGTAATGATATTTCCACTCGGATTCGATGGCGACGGGCATGCTTAGCAGCCAATCGCCCTTCATCTCCGTCCAAGTCATGTCATACAGCCACTCGGGATAGTCAGCTTCCCACTCTGGAAACGCGGCGTCTAAACATCGCTTGGCGCCGACCAAAAAACCGAAGCGCTTGCCGATCTGGCCGAACGTCACCATCACTCGCGCCGTTGCCTGCCTGCGACCCAATCGCAAATGACCGGCGAGCAAACCGCCACCGAAAGCCGTTTCTGCCGCGGCCTCCAGGGCTGTAAGAATCTCCTCTTTCGTCGGACGGGACATTGGCAGCTCTCCGGGCGCTGGTTTCGGCAACCTAACGCACTCAGCGAGGTCACCGCATCTCACTTCACAGCGCGCGCCTCGGTGAACGAGCGCACCAGCACCCGCCTGCCCCGCGCATCGTGGACATCAACCAGCCAATCGGACCAATCGGTATCCGGCGCCCCGGCCATGATCGCCTGCGCAACGCGATCGGCTTGAAGCCTGAGCTCGCGCAGCCGCACGATCCAGTGGCCGGGCAGATCGAAGACAGCGTCTCCGCCGCTCCCGACGCAATGGAAGTGATAACGCTGGACAGTCACTCGCCTTTTCGCTCCGCGTCCACAGCGCTCCCCATGCCATTTCGGCAGCTCGCCATTCCGCGTTGAACCAGGCCGAGCCGTCTGATTTGTTCCCGTTGTGTTCTAATGGATTCGGGGATGACATGCACGCTGCGGTCGGGCGTCGAACGATGCTGCGCGACGATCTGCCGGATGCGGTCGACGCGCGACGGGCGGAAGCAGCGGTGATCGCCGAGGCCTACCGAAGCGCCCACCGCGGCGATGATCGGGCCGCCCTCTTGGCGGCCATCGCCGATGCCCTGGCCGATCTCGCAGCCGCGGAAGAGCGGACAGAGGCGGTGCGGCGTCAGGTATCCCACGGCTACGTGCGCGCCGGAGCGCCGGCGGCTGACGAGCGTGCCTGATGGCCGATCCGATTCCGTGCCTCGCGCTCTATCCCTATGTCGTCGTGCGCGTGGAGTGTGGCATCTGCCCGGCGCGCCGAGGCGCGTATCGCCTGGCCCGGCTCGCAGCCAAGTTCGGACCGGAGACCCCGCTTGATGAAGTGCTCGCCCGCATCTCGGCGGATTGTCCCTACCAGCGAGGCCCGGCGCGTCCTGGCGACAAGGTGCCTGGCCAGTACGTGCCGCGGTGCCATGCCTTCCTGCCGGACATCGCCCGGCCGGTGCCACACCCGCCCGATCTGCCGCCGGCTCTGATGCGGCCGCGGCTCATCAGCGGCGGCAAGGGGTAGGCGCATCTGCTACGGTTGCACCATGTGCAATCTCTACGCCCTGACCAAGAGCCATGACGAGATCCGGCGCTTGCTAGATGCTGCGGCAGAGATCCAAGTCGATCGCAGCCAATTTCCGCCCCGCACTGTTAGCTTTTGATGTTTTGAGGTGGCGGCCTGAGCGACCTGCGGCCTGGATGATCGAAGTTTCCCGTGTTGTCGACCCATCACCTACGCTCAGCGGCAGACAACACGTATCATTCGTGAGACGGTCTGCTCAGGGAAGCCTTGCGAATCAACGACAAGGCGCTGGCAGGGCGCTGAGATGGGCTTTCGGTTCAGGCGGTCGGTGCGGATCGCGCCAGGAATACGCATCAACCTCAGCAAATCCGGTCTCAGCTACAGTTTCGGCGGTCGCGGCGCGACCGTGAACGTTGGTCCGAAGGGCACGAGGGCGACCTACGGCATTCCAGGCACCGGCCTGACGTACTCGGAGCAACTGGCGCCGGCGAAGAAGCGTCGGAAGGCGAGCGCGCCCATTGAGCCCGCACCACCGTTGCCGGCGCCCGCCCCGCGCGCCGGCTGGCGCTTCAGCCTTCCACGCGCGATCGGCGTGGCTGCGGCGCTCATTCTGGCTGTCGTGATCATGAGGCAGCCTGACAGCGGGCCAACCGCGTCGGCTCCTGCGCCTTCCCTGCACTCCAACCAACCCATCGTGTGGTCGGCCGCACCAGCATCGCCGCCGCCTTCCGCGGTCGCACCGCTTCTCGAGCTGCCACCGGCGGCCCGTGTGGAGGCTTCCCCGTCGCCTGCTCCTGCTTGGACACGTCCGCCCGCGCGCGCTCCAGAGGCAGCCCCTTCGGCAACTGAGACGCTGTACGTCTCCGGCCGTAAGGTGGCTCTGCGTGAAGCGGCCGATCAGAAAGGGCAGATCCTTGATCGGCTCGGCCCAGGCCAAGCCGTCACGGCCCTAGAGAGGCGGCCCGGATGGGTTCGGGTGCGGCACAGCGTGACGCAGCGCGAAGGCTGGATCCAGGCGAAGCGGCTACGAGACGCGCCGCCGGTTGAGGAAACAGAGAGGCCGCCTGCACCGAAGGCCACTCCGGCACTCAGCGTCGCGGCGATTGCCAAGCTCCTGATAGCGGAATCGATCGCGAGCTATCCCGGCAGCTGCGCCTGCCCCTACCAGAGCGACCGCGGCGGCCGATCGTGTGGACGCCGAAGCGCTCACTCGCGGCCGGGCGGCTACTCGCCGCTTTGCTACCCGGCCGATATCACGCCGGAGATGGTCGCGAGCTACCGGGCCAGCCATTGATTGTGCATTCAACGCCGTGGTTCGTGGTTCGCCGAGGAGATCCCGGACATCGGGAAGGCCTACGGCAGGCCCGTGTCGGCGCGCCTGGAACGAGCGGTGCAGAGGACCGAGCCGCGCGACCTGCCGCGGGCAGCAACGGCCACTGTCCGCGCCGGCAACCGGGCCGCGGCGCGGAGTTTCCTGCGGGCGCGGGACGGTCGCGTCAGCCTCATCAACCGCGCCAGCCTCGCGATGTTTGGCAGACATTTCTGGTAGGCGGAACTACACATATTGAGCGGAGGCAGCGTGTCTAAATCTGCGAAGGCGTTTCACGGAGTAGAGTTTGCCAAGCGCTATGGCTCCCCGGTTGGGGGGTGGTTTAGCGCTGCCACTGCGCTCCGTCGACTTGATAATCTTATAGTCGACGCCAGGAGCATGGATGATTTAAAAAGCAAAGACTTTCCCGGAATCTTCCGACTTAATGCTGAAATATTTGCTGAAATTGTCACATATTACAGCGTCGGATATGTGACTTGTATGGAATGGCACGCGCGCTCCCGTATTAGGGACCTGCTTACGTACAAGCCGAGCGCTGCGGGCCCCGAAGACATCAGGCAGATTAAAGACAACGTGTTGCGCGAAATGCTTTCGGCGAACACGACCGTCCCAGATATCGTCGGCGCAACGACGACAATAGCTTCACTTGATGACTATATCGGCGTCTTTTCCAGAATTTTCAAAGAGTTAGATATAAATGAGAGCCCATTTGAGGCGATAAAGGGCGTCTACCGCGAAACCGGAGAGCCTTGGGTGTCGGGCGCGGACATTGAATTGTTGCAGCAGCTTCATCCCTTGAGGCACCGGTTGGTGCACGAGATAGGCATGGGTTCAATGGGGCATCAGCACATGCGTGAAGCTTGGTCGCCAAAGGAGGCGATCAGGTATGGGGAGGTTGTTATGAACGTCATGCGTCTTCTAGAGCAGAAGCTCACTGAGAAGGCGCCTCTTTCGTTTCCCAATCTAATCGGCACGGACGGGCTGCCAATTTCACAGTATCAGGTACTTCTGGCCGAGATTAGTAAAATGGAAGCGACCATCGAAGAATATGTCGCAGTTCTTGATACGGGAAGCAAGGCAGCTGATGCGTGGCCTGTCGCCAAAAGGCTTTCCAGAGATCACTTGATGGCGGAAATTCAATTTATTAATTCATCTGATATGTTCTTTTATAAATATGCGGACCTCCGGACGCCTCTCAAAAATGCGGCTGTGAAGGCTCGCCACGATTATCTTCGGTCAATCCTCGACATATTCGGGACCGCATGGGAGCCTGAGATGCTTATTGCGGCGATCGAAGCAGCAGCAGATCCCGAGCGATAGGTTAGCCGGAAGTAGCAGGTAGGCAGCTGCCGATCTCCTTCCAGGTCCGTTCAGCGTAATAGTCATCGCCGAGCACGGACCACGCTGACCGAATCGTCACCGCCGTGCCCTTGCCGGCCCGGCGCACATCCATGTCGACGAAGCGGTTCCTCGCAGAGCTGACGAGGCCGATCGCGTCCTCCTCCATCACGATCTTGATGGTTTCGGCGCCGCGCAGGTCGGTGAGGCGCACCATCGACGGATAGGCTCGATCGAGCACCTGGAAAGCGCAGGCCGCGAACTGAGCATGGTCGACAGCGATCTGCCGGGCGAAAGCCGCGTGAGCGGGCGCGGCCGACGCACCGAGCAGTAGCGTGATGCAGAACGGAAGACCGATCCGACTTTTCTCAACAGTCTGTCCGCTCACGGGTTCTTCCTTAGCCGCACGCCAGGCCCCTCGCCATTCTCAGCGATGAAGAGCACGCCCGCAGCCTCCAAGGCGGCCTGCAGCTTGTTAAGCGTGTCGACCCGCGTCTGCAGAGTGCCTTCGCCGGGCTCCAGGCGCTTGATTGTTGGGAGGGAGACGCCAGAGGCCTCGCTCAGCCGATCCTGAGACCAGCCTAGCAGGGCGCGTGCGGCTCGAAGCTGAGAGCGTGTCATCGATACTTTTAGAATCCTTTTTGATGCCAACGGCATTGACGGCGCACGAAGCGCCTCATATGATCCTAAAAGTATCAATGCTGAGGCGAAAAGTCTATGTCCGCCCGCCGCTCCCTCTCTTGGTCGACTGCCCTCTCCGACATGCGGGACGATCGTGTGCAGGTTCCGGCCGGCTTCCTCGGCGCCCGCGGCCGGGTCGAGGGCATGGTGCGGTTTGGCAAGGTCGCCCTGGTGAAGCTCGACGGCAGCTTCGATCGAGCCGGCATCATGACCGCGGCGGCTGCCGCCGCGAAGGCCCATCAGCTCACCTACGGCTCGACCTGGGCCGTCGCCATGTCCGTGGCGCTCAAGGCCGCATGGCAGGCCGCGCGCACCACCCACGCTCGCGCCGCTCACTGAGCCCGCCGGCAGCCGGATCGGCGCTGCTCACTCATCCCACTCGTCAGCTTCTCTGCGCTGTCTCAGCCACTCGGGTTTCGGCCAGAGCAGCTTGTTTGCTGGAAGATTCACTGGTTTGCCGTGTAGGCTGATCGTCGCCTGCGTATCAGCCTCGCTGTATGGGCCGTCCTCGCCCTCAGGATCATAGCATCTGACACTGTACTCATCCGTCACGGTGATCAGCGTAGCGTCGAACAGCTTGTGGTGCGTGGCACAGAGCAGAAGGCCATTTCGCGGGTCGATCCGTTGCTGCTTCGTTGCCTCCGGCCAGCGAATGATATGTGCTGCCTCTAGAGCTCCAGAGAACGATAATCCGCACATGGCGCATCGCCAGCCATATGCTCGTGAGACGGCGTTTCGAAAAATTTGCTGTGTGATGCCTCGGGCCTGCACGCGCGTGTAGATGGCTTCGCCAGCGTCAGGGTTGTCGTTCAATCGATCGGTGAGAGTTTCCAGCGTTTCACCGGCGGCGAGCTGCCCAAAAGGATTGGGCAGAGTGTTCCAATCGAAGGCGAACACTCTGGCTTGCATCTCGTCCAGGTCATCACGTCCAGCTGCGATAGAACCTGCGCCCGGCTTGCCGTGCTCTGCGTTGACGACGATCGCTGCCAAAATCGGTAACTGCTCCTCCGAGCAATAGTCCTGAATAAGCCCGAGAGTAAATCGTACGACGCGATGATGAAGGCCGATCGCTGTTCCAAGCTGTTTGTAGGTTGTTGGCCTCCTAGATGCGGCTGTCTTCGCCAGCACTGCCCAGGCCTGCCCGGCTTTCACAAACCAGTCGTCGCGACGCTTCGCCATGGCTCCCTCCGATGCGGCCTTGAGCCAGACTAGCCGGAGTTAGGCCCGGACGCACGGTAGCTAACGTGGCTCCGTCCAGGCTCGCAGCGGCAGGCCGGCGTGGAAGCGCTCGGCCCCTTGGATCAGGAGCGCCGATGGGTGCTGCGTGCAGAACGCGCGCAGGGATCCCACCACCAGAACGGCGTTCAGGCCGGACAGGTCGCGGAACTGCCGATCACGCACCACCAGCACGTTGTTGACGCCGGTGGCGAAACCAAGCGTCCAGGTGAAGAAGGCGGATCGGTAGGCTGGCTGATCGAACAGTGGCGCGGCATCGGCGCAGGACGTCAGGCCAAAGCCGGCAGCGTTCGCGCCCTCGGCTCTGCAAGGCGCAGCGGCGAGGCAGCCGCACAGCGCCAGAGCCGCAATCCGCAGAATCGGTCGCAACCGTGTCCAGCGTCGCGGTGACACTCTGGTGACACCACCGCCGCAAAGGGTGGTCGCGGCGTCTACTAAGTTATTGAAGGTATTGGCGCACCCGACACGATTCGAACGTGTGACCTTTGCCTTCGGAGGGCAACGCTCTATCCAGCTGAGCTACGGGTGCTGACCGTGGCTCGTGAGTAGCCCAACTGGGCGGCGGACGCAACGGCGCT
>Ga0268290_100204_pt1 | contig 14139 bp, 8 predicted proteins | sample MetspRMADM_FD_191346 | JGI IMG/M metagenome (GOLD analysis project Ga0268290, IMG submission 191346) | Soil microbial communities from San-Diego area, Southern California, United States - Methylocaldum sp. RMAD-M | ecosystem: Environmental > Terrestrial > Soil > Desert | place: USA: California... | reverse complement strand
GCCGCCTCGAAGGCGGGATCGGGCGCTGGCGGGGCCGGGGCGGCGGGCTTCGGCCGGACCTGCGGGGCCGGTGGGACGGGCCCTTGCGCGAGCGCTCCGGTCGCAAGTCCGGCAGCGAGGAGAGCCAGCAGGCCGGTGCGAAAAGCGTTCATCCGTCCCGTCATCGCCGCCATTCGATTCGAAATGCGGGTCATGATGCCAGCGGGAATGGGCCGCCTACAAGTCGCGGCGGACCGCAACCCCCTGCCTGGACCGGCGGCTGGCTCGGCGTGCCGATCCACGAGGCGGCCCTCCCGCGGGCCGCTGCGCCGAGCAAGCGTTGCGGCCGGCGCGGCAAGTGATAGCTTGCCGGCCGCGGACGCCCTGCTTCGGGCGCACCGGTCGGAGGAGACGAGAGCATGTCCCAAGGCAAAAGTCTCGGGCGCCTCGGCGCGGCCTTGGTCGGCGCGACGCTGCTCGGTGTTTCGGCCCTGGCCCAGACGCCGCGCCCAGCCGCGCCCCCAGCCGCGCCACTGAGATCGGCGACCGCGCCGATCGCGAAACCCTTCGTGCGTGAGGCGCTGGCGAGCGCGGGCGTCCGACTCGAGACCGCCCTCAAGAGCGAGGCGCCTCCCGGCGCCAAGACGGCCGCGCAGTGGCGCCGCGAGGCGGAGACCGCCGCGCGGAGCGAGGGGGCCGAGCCGGATGCCGAGCTGAACGCCTATGCCGCCGCCGTCTCAGCCGACCCGAACGATGTTCGCAACTGGCTCGACTACGCCAGCGCGGCCATTGCCGCCGGCAACGACGAGGAACGCGCCGATTATTCCGCCCGGTTCAAGCTGAAGGGCCGCGCAAGTGCCGCCGCCTACCAGGGTTATCTCCGCGCCAGGAATCCGGCGGACGAGGCGCGGGCGCTGGCCCGGCTCGGTGAGATCCAGGCGGCCCAGGCCGAGTGGCGGCCCGCCTTGGAGGCCTACCGCGCGAGCCTCGCGATCAAGGACGATCCGCAGATCCGGACCGCTTACGAGAGCCTGCGCGCCGAGCACGGCTTCCGCATCCTCGACTACAAGGTCGACTCGGACGCCGCCGCGCCGCGGGTCTGCTTCACCTTCTCCGAAAGCCTCCTCCCGAAGACCGATTACAGCCCCTACGTCGCCGTCTCGGGCGCGACCAACGCTGCCGTCACGGCGGAGGGCTCGCAAGTCTGCGTCGACGGGTTGAAGCATTCCGAGCGCTACGCCTTCGTGCTGCGCCAGGGCCTGCCCTCCTCCGTGGGCGAGAACCTGCTGAAATCGGCCGATTACGAGGTCTACGTTCGCGACCGCTCACCCCAGGTGCGCTTCACCGGCCGCAATTACGTCCTGCCGCGCACCGGTCAGGCCGGTGTGCCGCTGGTCTCGGTCAACGCCGCCAAGCTCGACGTGGAAGTGCTGCGCATCGGCGACCGCGGCCTGTTGCCGGCGCTTCGCTCGGAAGAGTTCCTGAGCCAGCTCAGCGGCTCGACGGCCAAGACGATCGCCGACCAGAAGGGCCAGCGTGTCTGGAAGGGCTCCCTCGACACGGCCAAGGCCGAGACCAACCGCGAGGCGGTGACCGCCTTCCCCGTGCTCCAGGCCGTCGGCAAGCTGGAGCCCGGCCTCTACCTGATGCTGGCGAAACCCACCGGCACCACGGACTCGTCGGAGGACGAGGACGGCGGCTACGAGAGCCAGGCGACGCAGTGGTTCGTCGTCTCCGATCTCGGGCTCACCGCCTTCAAGGGCCGCGACGGCGTCCACGTCTTCGCCCGCTCGCTCGCCAGCGCCAAAATCGTATCCGGCGCCGAGATCCGGCTGATTGCCCGCAATAACGATGTGCTCGCGACCGCCAAGACCGACGGTCAGGGCCACGCCGCCTTCCCCGCCGGCCTCGCCCGCGGTGAGGGCGGACTGGCGCCCGGCCTCGTGGTGGCGCAGGTCGGCGACGATTACGGCTTCCTCGATCTGGCGCTCGGCGCCTTCGACCTGTCGGATCGTGGGGTGAAGGGCCGTCCGGCGCCCGGCGGAGCCGAGGCCTACGTCTTCCCCGAGCGCGGCGTCTACCGCTCCGGCGAGACGGTGCAGCTGACGGCTCTGCTGCGCGACCCGCAGGGAGCGGCCGTCAATGGGCTGCCGCTGACGCTGGTGGTGAAGCGGCCCGACGGCGTCGAGTACCGCCGTGCGGCGGTCGCCGACGAGGGGCTCGGCGGACGCTCGCTCGCCCTGCCGCTGATGGCCGGCGCGATGCACGGTACGTGGCGCGTCTCCGCCTATACCGATCCGAAGGCGCCGCCGGTCGGCGAGGCGAGCTGGCTCGTCGAGGATTATGTGCCCGAACGACTGGAGGTGGCCCTCACTCCGAGGACACCGACCCTGACCCGTGGCGAGCCGGCGGTCATCGATGTCGCCGCGCGCTACCTCTACGGCGCTCCCGGCTCGGGGCTCGACGTCTCGGGCTCGGTCGCGGTGCAGGCAGCAGCGAATCCCGGCATCAAGGGGCTGGACGGCTTCTCGATCGGCCTCGACGACGAGGCAGTGGAGGCGACGACCGCCGAGATCGACGCCAAGGCGACCACCGACGCGCAAGGGAAGACCAGCATTACGGTGCCGGTGCAGGAGGTGGCCGCACCCCGAGCGCTGGAGGCGAAAATCACACTTGCCGTCGGCGAGCCGGGTGGCCGGGCGCTGAGCCGCAGCGTGACGCTGCCGATCCTGCCGACCCAGCCCGTGCTGGCGATCCGCAAAAACTTCGGCGGCGATCTTGCCGAGAACGCGACCGCGACCTTCGACGTCGCCATGGCCGCGCCCGACGGCCGCCGCCTCGCGCAGGACGGCGTGGCGTGGACGCTCTCGAAGGTGGATCGGACCTATCAATGGTACCGCGCCGACGGGCGCTGGAGCTTCGAGCCGGTGAAGTCGAGCCGCCGCGTCGCCGACGGGCGGGTGGCGATTGGTGCCGACGCGCCCGCGCGCATCGCCGTGCCGGTGGGCTTCGGCCAGTACCGCCTGGAGGCGAGCGTGCCGGGCCAGCCACAGGCGGCGGCGAGCGTCTCCTTCACCGTCGGCTGGGGCGGCTCCGAGAGCGCCGACGTGCCCGATCTGCTCGACCTCACCCTCGACAAGCCGGCCTACGCCGCGGGCGAGCGGCTGCGGGCGCAGCTCCAGCCGAAATTCGCCGGTACGGCGACGCTGGCCATCGTCAGCGACCGGGTGCACGAGATCCGCGACGTGACGGTCGCCGAGGGCGGCACCACCGTCGACATTCCGGTCAAGGCGGAATGGGGCGCGGGCGCCTACCTCGTCGCCACGGCCTACCGGCCGCTCGACCAGGCCGCCAAGCGGATGCCGGGCCGGGCGCTCGGGCTGGCGTGGTTCTCGGTGGACAAGGAGAAGCGCGGCCTCTCCGTGGCAATCGAGGCGCCGGAGAAGGTGCGCCCCCGCGGCACGCTCACGGTGCCGGTGAAGCTCGCCGGCCTTGCTGCCGGTGAGGAGGCGCGGGTGACGCTCGCCGCGGTCGATGTCGGCATTCTCAACCTGACCCGCTACGAGGCGCCGAACCCCTTCGCCTATTTCTTCGGCCAGAAGGCACTCGGCCCCGAGATCCGCGACCTCTGGGGCTACCTGATCGACGGCATGCAGGGCACGCTCGGTGCAATCCGCTCCGGCGGCGACGGCGGCGCGACCGAACTCGCCGACGCCCCCCCGACCCAGGCGCCACTCGCGCTCTACTCGGGCGTCGTCACCGTCGGCCCGGACGGCACGGCCAAAATCCCGCTGGAACTGCCGGCCTTCAACGGCACCGCCCGGCTGATGGCGACCGCCTGGACCAAGACCAGGGTGGGTCAGGCCCAGGCCGACATGATCGTGCGCGACCCCGTGGTGCTCACCGGCACCCTGCCGCGCTTCCTCAATGTCGGCGACCGCTCACGCTTCTACGTCGCCCTCGACAACGTGGAGGGAGCTGCCGGCGACTACACCGTCGATCTCGACCTCACCGGCCCGGTCGTGGTGGCGGGCGAGGCGGTGCACACCACGATGCGGCTGGAGGCCGGCGCCAAGGGGCAGCTCGTAATCCCGATCACCGCCGCCGGCCCCGGCCTCGCCCGGCTCGACGTGAGCCTGACCGGCCCCGGCATTCAGGGCAGCGCCGGCCAGTCCTTCGCGCTCGGGATCAATCCCGGCACGGGCGCGCTGGTCCGCCGCAATGTGCGCCCGCTGGAGCCCGGCGCCGGCCTCGACCTGACGCCGGATCTGCTCGCCGACATCCTACCCGGCACCGGTGCGGTCTCCGTCTCGGCCAACCGCCTCGGGGGCATCGACGTCGCCGCCCTGCTGCAATCCCTCGACCGCTACCCCTACGGCTGCTCGGAGCAGATCGTCAGCCGGGCGATGCCGCTGCTCTACGTCAACGCGCTGGCGGCCGGCGAGAAGCTCGGCCTCGACGGCGGGCTCGACGAGCGGGTGCGGGGGGCGATCGAGCGGGTGCTGGCGCGCCAGGATTCGAGCGGCGCCTTCGGTGCATGGTCCACAGAGAACGCGGGCGACACGTGGCTCGACGCCTATGTCACCGACTTCCTCACCCGCGCCCGCGAGCGGGGCTTCGCCGTGCCGCAGACCGCCTTCAACAGCGCGCTCGACCGCCTGCGCAACACGGTGGCCAACACCACCAACGTCGAGAACGGCGGCATGGACCTCGCCTACGCGGCCTACGTGCTCGCTCGCAACGGCCGGCCGGTGATGGGCGACCTGCGCTACCTCGCCGACACCAAGCTCGCCGACTTCGCGACCCCTTTGGGCCGCGGCCAGCTCGCCGCCGCACTCGCCCTCTTGGGGGATCGCGGCCGCGCGCAAAAAGGCTTCGAGGCGGCCGTGCAGGCGCTCCAGGTCGAGCGCGATAAGGGCGCCTACCGCGCCGATTACGGCTCGCGTCTGCGCGACGGCGCCGCCCTGCTGGCGCTCTCGGCCGAGACCGGGTTTTCTCAAGGGACGCTGCAGCCGGTCGCCGCCGTGCTCGGCCAGGAGCGGGCGGACGGCCGCTCCACCAGCACGCAGGAGAATGCCTGGATGGTGCTGGCGGCCCAGAGCCTCGCCAAGGAGTCCGACAGCCTCGCCCTGACCATCGATGGCAAGACCGAGACGGGTCCGCTCTCGCGGCTCTACCGGGCACCTGCCCTGGAGGTGCGGCCGGTGCGGATCGTCAATGCCGGCCGCGAGGCGGTGCCCGTCGCGGTCGGCGTTCAGGGCAATCCGATCGCCCCGGAGCCGGCGGCCTCGCAGGGCTTTTCGGTCGAGCGCGCCTTCTACCGGCTCGACGGCAGCCTGGTGGACCTGGGAAAGCCCCTGCGCCAGAACGACCGCCTCGTCGTGGTGCTGAAGGTGACGGAAGCCAAGGCCAGCGCCGGACGCCTGCTGCTGGTTGATCGCCTGCCGGCAGGCCTCGAGATCGACAACCCGAAGCTCCTCGACGCCGACGCGCTCTCAGGCCTCAGCTTCGCCAAGTCCGAGGTGGCGCCGGTCCATACCGAATTCCGCGATGACCGGTTCGTGGCCGCCTACGACCGTACGCCGGAGCAATCCGCATTCTTCTCGGCGGCCTACACCGTGCGCGTGGTCTCGCCCGGCACCTACGTGCATCCGGGCGCGAGCGTAGAGGACATGTACCGCCCCGAGCGGTTCGGACGCACCGCGTTCGGATCGGTCGAGGTCACGTCGGCGAAGTAGGGCCATGGCCGCCGAACTAGATTCTCTTTCCCCGGGTGTGGGGAGGGGGAGACGCGTCGGCGCTGTTCTCGCACTCTCCCTCACCATCGCGTTTCTGCTGGCGGGCGCCCTCTGGCGCTACGCCGCCACCCTCCCCCCGCTCGACCTGACCCAGGCGAGCCTGCGTTCGACCGTCATCCTCGACCGGAAGGGACAGCTCCTGCGCCCCTTCGCTACGGCCGACGGGCGCTGGCGCCTGCCCGTGACCGCGACGGAAGTCGATCCGCGCACCCTCGCCATGCTGAAAGCCTACGAGGACCGCCGCTTCGACAGCCATCCCGGCATCGACCCGGCAGCGACGGTCCGCGCCGCGTGGCAGTGGCTGGCGCACGGAAAAATCGTCTCGGGCGGCTCGACCCTGTCGATGCAGGTCGCCCGCCTCGTCGAGCCGCGGAGCGAGCGCTCGCTCCTCGCCAAACTTCGGCAGATGGTCCGCGCGGTCGAACTGGAGCGTAAGCTGGGTAAGGCCGGCGTGCTCGACCTCTACCTCGCGCTGGCCCCCTATGGCGGCCCGGTCGAGGGGCTGCGGGCGGCGAGCCTCGCCTATTTCGGCCGCGAGCCGGCCCGCCTGTCGTTCGCCGAGAGTGCGCTCCTCGTCGCCCTGCCGCAGGCGCCGGAGGCGCGCCGGCCCGATCGGTTCTCCGCGAACGCCCGGCGCGCCCGCGACCGGGTGCTCGACATCGCCGCCGCGCGCGGCGTGCTGACCGCCGAGGAGGCGCGCGCCGCCAAGGCCGAGCCGGTACCTTCTTTCCGAAAACAATTCCCGATGCTTGCGGCCCACGCCGCCGAGCAGGCCCACGCCGCCGACCCGGAGGCGCGGGTGCAGCACCTGACGCTCGACGCCCGGCTCCAGGCGAGCTTTGAGGCGCTGGCGGCCGAGCGCGCGGCGGCGGCCGGGCCGGCGCTCTCCGCCGCGATCCTCGCCATCGACAACCGCACCGGCGCGGTGCTCGCCCATGTCGGCAGCGCCGGCTATCTCGACGCCGCCCGCGCGGGTGCGGTCGATGCGACGGGGGCCGTGCGCTCGCCGGGCTCGGCTTTAAAACCCTTCATCTACGCGCTCGCCTTCGAGAACGGGCTCGCCCATCCCGAAACCCTCCTCGACGACCGCCCGGCCCGCTTCGCCGCGAGCTACGCCCCGGAAAATTTCGACATGGGGTATCGCGGCACGGTGACGGCGCGGGTCGCGCTCCAGCAATCGCTGAACCTGCCCGCGGTCGATCTCCTCGACGCGGTCGGCGCCGCCCGCTTCGTCGCGCGGCTGCGCGGCGCGGGCGCGACGATCCTGCTGCCGCGCGACACCGCTCCCGGCCTGCCGGTGGCGCTCGGCGGGCTCGGCATTACCCTGACTGACTTGGCTCGGCTCTATGCCGGGCTCGCCCGAGCCGGAAGCGTGCCGGCGCTGGCCCGGCGTCTCGACGGCCCTGCCGCCGCGCTCGAACCGGAGCGACGGATCGCCGATCCGGTCGCGGCTTGGTACGTCGCCGATATCCTGCGGGGCGCCCCGCCCCCGGAGAACGCCCTGCCCGGCCGGATCAGCTTCAAGACCGGCACCTCCTACGGCTATCGCGATGCCTGGGCGGTGGGGTTCGATGCCCGCGTGACGATCGCCGTGTGGGTCGGCCGCCCCGACGGCGCCTCGGTGCCGGGCCTCGTCGGGCGGAGCCACGCCGCGCCGATCCTGTTCGACGCCTTCGCCCGGTTCGGCGGCGAGCCGGAGGCCCTGCCTCGCCCCCGCGACGCCCTCGTCGTCGCCACCGCCGCCCTGCCCCCACCCTTGCGCCACATCCGCCGCGACGCGCCGAAAACCTTCGCGGCGACGCTCGGCGTGCCCCTCAAGATCGCTTATCCGCCGGACGGCGCCCGGGTCGATCTCGGCCTCAGTGAGGGCGCGCAGGCCCGACTCGCCCTCAAGGCGCTCGGCGGCCAGCCACCCTTGACCTGGATGGTCGATGGCTTGCCGGTGGCCGAGGCGATGCGCCGGCAATCGGAATGGAGCCCGGAGGGCGCGGGCTTTGCGCGTATCTCGGTGATGGATGCGGCGGGCGCGAGCGACAGCGTGGTGGTGCGGCTGGAGTAACGCACCGCACTTACCGCTGTGCGATGGCACACGTGACTCCCGCGCTTCGAACTTTAGCTGCTCCCGTCGGAGGCAACGTCCTCCCCCGCCTTCCCTTCCTCGAGGTGGGGTCCAAGGAGGTGGGGTCCAAGTCCGGGACGGCCCGGCTCATGAAGCGCATGAGGCTGCCGTGGCCTGGATCGTTCTCGTCGTCGCCGGTTTGCTGGAAGTCGTCTGGGCCTTCGCGATGAAGCAGTCGGAGGGGTTTTCCCGCTTCTGGCCGAGTGTCGTCACCCTCGCCGCCATGGTGCTGAGCTTCGCTTGCCTCGCATGGTCGATGCGCAGCCTGCCGCTCGGCACCGCCTACACGATCTGGACCGGCATCGGCGCCGTCGGCGCCTTCATCGTCGGCATCGCCTTTTTGGGTGAGGCGATCAACGCCACCCGTATCCTGGCGGCGCTGCTGATCGTCAGCGGGCTCGTGCTGATGAAGCTGTCGAGCACGGCCTGAGAACGGGCATCAGTCCTCGCCGCAGCCGGGAAACACCGCGAACACGTCCTCGCGCACCCGGTCGAGGATGCGCCGATAGGCCGGCTCGCAGGCCATGTCGGCGGTGATGCGCCCGTACTGCGCGCCTTCGGCCAGCGCCCCGCGCTCCGGCACCAGAGCGAGCGGGGTGGCCGCGGGGGTGAGCTGCGTGCCGCGGCCGGAGAACAGGGTGGTGAGGATGCCGAACATCTCGCCCTGGATCGTCGGCCGCCCGAGCACGGCGAGGCGGTACTGCCCCTGGAAGTTGGTGACGAGGTAGATCTGGCCCGACTGGTTCGGCACCGAGACGGTGCCGGACTGCGCGAACGGCGCATCGAGTCGCTCGGCCTCCCGGAAGACGAGCCGGGCGGTCCCGGCATCCCAGGCGATCTCGGTGCGGTAGGCGAAGATCGCCCCCGCCTGCCCGAAGGAGGGGCGCAGGGTCAGGTAGCGTCCTTCGAGGAAGGCCACCGCCTCGCGGGTATAGGAGCCGAACTCCTCCGGCGCGTGGCGCGCCTTTTCCGTGAGCGCTACCGGCGGCGCGGTCGCTTGCACTCTCAGGGCAAGACCCAGCGCCTCCTCCAGGCGTAGCGTGGTTGCCAGGGTGAACGGCCGGCGTCCGGACAGCGCCTTCTCCAGGGTCGAGATGCTGATGCGGGCCGCGTCCGCCAGCGCTTGCCGCGACATCCGGCGGCGGGCGAGCGCCTCGCGCACCGCCTCGGCGATGAGACGGCTCTGCGCATCGGGCAGCTCGGTCTCGGGAAAATCGGCCTCGATCGGCGGCATGGTACGGGTTCCGGACGGATCCGCACAGAACCGCACCGGGGCGGGAACCGTCAAGGTTCGGCCACCGCCTCCACCAGCAATCGCTCCGGCCCCGGTGTGATCGCATGGAGCGGCCAGCAGGTGACCAGCACGAGGTGGCGGCCCGGTGCATCCGGGTCGAGGCCGGAAGCGTCCCAGCGCGCAACCCGGCGGCCGGTGACGCGGAAGCGGACGCTTCGGCCATCGCGGCGCACGACCTCGATCGGATCGCCCGCGGCGAGTCGGCCGAGGCTGCGGAACTGGGTGTCGCGGTGGGCGGCGTAGACCGCTGTGCCCGGCTCGCCCGCCTCCGGCGTGCCCTCGACATGGCCGGGCCCGAAGGCCAGCGCCTGCCCGCTCGATCCGGCAAGCACCACGTAGCTCTCGCCGAGGCCCGGAAAGGCGATGCGGGCGACCGGCACCGTATCGGCCCAGGGCCAGGGGCGCATGCCCGTCCCCTCGGCGAGGGTGAGGGCGAAGGCACGCTCCAGAAGCACCTGCGCCAGAGCGGCCTTGGCCGGAATCCAGGCGGCCTGCACGAGCAGAACCAGCCCGGCCGCGACGAGCAGGAGGGCCGGCAGGGTTTTGATGCCCCGCCGGTCGGGACGCTGCGCGACGGCACCCGGGTTTGCGATATCGCTCACGCCGCGACCCGGCGGCGGCGGAGGGACAGACACAGGCCGAGCGCCAGCAGCACTCCGCCGAGCCAGGCGCGGATCTCGAAATCCGTCGCCGTCTGCGGCAGCGCGACCGGCTGGGCGGCGGCAAACTGGGTGGCCGGGGTCGCAGCGCGGCGCTGGCGCGGCGGCGCGGGAAGCGGCTGCGCCTCGCCCTCGCCGAACACGCTCGCGAAATCCCAACCGGCCGGCAGGTTGAGCGGCAGGTCGGTGCTGACGAGGCGCGCACCCTCGGGCCGGCGCGGGGTGGCGTCCACTGCCACCAGCGAGGTCAGGCGCGTGGTGAGCCCGTGGTCGAGGGCGAGCCGTAGGATCGCGGCATCGCTTGCGTCGGGCGAGAGCCGGCCGGTCAGCCGCGCCGTCTCGGCCTCGGCGATCTTCGCCCGCGCCCAGAGCTTGCCGATGCCGGTGCCGGCCTCCGCCGTGTTGAGCGACAGCACCGCCTGCCAGGGTGTCCCGCCGATCCGGCCGGTGAGGGTGAGCGTCCCCCGCACCGCGCGCATCCGGGCCGGCAGGATGAGCGGCTCGCCGCGGTAGAGATCGGGCAGGCGGGTGGGCGTGGCATCGACGCTGGGCTCGGAGAAGGTCGCCGTCAGGTCGGTGACGGCCGGGCTCTCCAGCTTCACCAGCAGCGCGCGCATCCGCTCGGTCACCTGATCGGGCGTGCCGATCTGGGTGAAGCTGCCCTGCCCAAGTTCGGCGGCGTGGCTCATCAGGTAGCCGTTCGGGGCCGAGCCGATGCCGACCATGAACAGCCGGGAGCGCCCGCGCTCCGCCGCGATGGCGGAAAAGATCTGCGCCTCGTTGCCGATGGCGCCGTCGGTGAGGAACACGATCTGCCGCAGACGGCCGGTCTCCTCGGGCGTCGCGTCCCGCAGCGCGGCGCGCAGCGGCGCCAGCATCTCGGTGCCGCCGCTCGCTTCCAGACCGGCGACGAAGCGCTTGGCCCGGTCGAGATGGGTCTCGTCGGCGGGCACGAGGTCGGGGAACAGCGTGTCGAAGCTGTGATCGAAGCGGATCACGTTGAAGCGGTCGCCCGAGCGCAGCCGGTCGAGGCCGATCAGCAGGCTCGCCTTGGCCTGACGCATCGAGGCGCCGCCCATGGAGCCGGAATTGTCGATCACGAACACCACGTCGCGGGGCACGGGCGCGGCCGGGCTCGCCGCCTCCGGCGGGGTCACCACGGCGAGCACCGCCTCGCCCCCCGCGACCCGTTCGCGGAACAGGCCGACCGAGGGCGTCTCACCGGGCGCGGCGGTCCAAGTCAGCTCGAAATCGCGGTCGGCGGCGGTGGCGCCGTCGGCGAGCGTGATCCGGCGCTCGCTCCCCGATAGCTCCTCGACGCGGATGGCGTGGGTGGCGCTGCGCATCTGGCCCAGCGGGAAGCCGGCCTTGAGATCGATGGTGAGCGTCAGCGGGTTGACCGGCGCGTGGCGGGCCGGATCGAGCACCGGGGCCGCGATCTTTTGGCGATCAGGGACGGGATCGGCGGCGGAGGGGCCCTCCACCACGGACGTTACCGCCGACGGACCGGGGCTGTAGCGAGGGGCGGCGACGGTCGGCAGGCGCAAGGCGTAGATGCCGGCGGTCGGCCGCACCGGCTGCTGGTATTCGAGCTGCACCAGAACCGTCTCGCCGGGGCCGATATTGGCGACTGCGTTGGTGAACAGGTTCGGCCGCTGCTGCTCGGTGAGCGCGGCGGCCTTGCCCTCGGCTTTCGCCGCCTCGTAGACACGCCGCGCCGCCTCGCGCTCGCGGATCTCGGCGACGATGACCCGGTCGCCGACCACGAGCTTCATCGTATCGACCGCCGCGTCCTCCGGCAGCGGGAACAGGTAGGTGCCCTCCACCCATTCCGCCGTGGTGTTGCGGAAGACCTGGGTGATCGTCGCCCGCGCGGTCGGGCCGCTCACGGTGATCGCGGCGTCCGCCTTGAGGCGGGGCGCCTCGACGGGCGCGCCGCCCTCGAAGCGCAACAGCAGGGTTCCGCTGCCGTCCTGCGCCCTTGTCTCCTGTGCCCTTGTTTCCTGTGCCCTTGCCGGCGCGATGCCGGCGACGAGGGCGAGCAGGAGGGCGATCAGCGGCCCGAGCAGCAGGTTGCGCGTCAGGCCCGGAGCCGGGCGCGCGAGCGGCGATCGAGAATGCGAGGACGGTGGGAACGGGGACAGGGGAAGCGAGAGCATGGGAGCCTCCGTCGGCGGGTCCCGGCCGGGCGGCCGGTTCCTGCCAAGGCTCCTCCAGCGGACGCTCCGCCGCCACGGGACGCTTCGCCCACCTTCGGCCCCGCGCCGCACCTGGCCGGCCGGCGATGTCCGGAAAGCGGCGCAGTTCGTCGCTGACAGTGACGCTTCGTCCGGATCGGTGCGGGGATCGGGCGCGGCGTCGCGGCCCGCTGTTCGGCCGGCGCGAACCGCCTACATCGGACTCATGTCCCGCTCGACCCCGCCTTCCACCCGCATCGTCTGCATCCGCCACGGTGAATCGACCTTCAACGCGCATCACGAGGCGACGGGGCGCGATCCCGGCCATATCGATGCGCGCCTGTCCGAGCGCGGCCACGCTCAGGTCGCGGCAGCCCGCGAGGCGTTGCGCGAGATTCCCTTCGAACTCGTCGTCACCTCGCCGCTGACCCGGGCGCTCCAGACCACCGCCGGCATCTTCTCCGATCACCCGGCCCGCCCCGACCTGCTGGTCGAGGTGCTCCACCGCGAGTGCCAGGAGAGCAGTTGCGACATCGGCCGGGCGACCTCGGTGCTGGCGCGGGAGTTTCCGGCCTTCCGGGTCGATCACCTGCCCGAGACGTGGTGGTACGCGCAAGGGGAGGCCGGGCCCGACGGCTGGCACGTGGAGCCGCGGACCCTATTCGACCAGCGGGTCTCGGGGTTTCGCGATTGGCTGCGGGCGCGGCCGGAGCGGACCATCGCAGTCGTCGGCCATTGCACCTTCTTCTACCACCTGACCGGGCGCTGGCTCGCCAACTGCGAGGCGCTCAACATCGATCTCAGGGAGGAGCCGCGACCGCGCGCCTACGGCTGAACGCCGGCTCGGGCCGCCTCCAGGCGCTCGCGGGCGGAGAGCAGGTCGATCGCCGGCGCCTGGCGGCCGATGCGGAGCGCCTCGTCGAGGATGCCGAGCGCGGTCCGCCACGTCCCTTCGGCGAAGGGAGCCGCCCCCTCCGCCACCTCCGCGGCGCTGCGCGGGTCGGCGAAAGCGCGCAAGGCCGCCGTGGCGGTGCGCGACGCGGCGGAGGCGCGGGCGCCGACGATCCAGGCATGGCGGCCGGCGGCGGCGTGGGCGAGCGCGCCGCCCTGCATCTCGGCATTGCGCAGGGCGGCCATGGCCGTTTGTGCGTCGGACGCGATCTCGCAGCGGGCGGCGAGCGCCGGCAGCCCGGCCGCGTCGAGGAGCGGCGGCAGGATACGGCGGGCGCTCTCGAGCGCGAGGAAGGCGGTGCGGGCGGCCTCGATTGCGGGCGCGTCCGCCGAGCCGGAGAGCCGCAGCACGAAGGCCATCAACCCCTGCCGCTCGGCCTCCGGCATGGCGTCGTTGAGGCCGAGCGCGTAGGCCGCGAGCGGGCGCGAGAAGCAGGGCGGGCAATCCTCGGTCGCGGTGATCGCCCGGTAGGGCAGCCCCGCCGCGACCAAAGCCGCCTCGTTGATGCAGGTGCCCCCGTCCGGTCCGGGGAAGGTGTGCGATCCCTTCAAGAGCCGCCAGTTGAGGATGGGCGCGAAGGCGTCGAGGGCGTGGTGTTCGCTCAAGCAGGGCTCCTCCCGATCCGGGACCAACCTGCCACGGGTTCGAGGGAGTTGGCGAGAGGGCGTTTAGCCACCCAGGCCGGTCGCCAGCCCCGACAGCATGGCGAGCCCGAGCACCAGCACGGAGGCGCCGGCCAGGAGCTCCAGCCCGCCGACCGCGAGGGCCCCGGCCTGCCCGCGCCCGCCCGCGAGGCGCAGCGCCAGGGCCTTGGCGAAAACCGCGAGGCTCGCGAGCGCCCCGGTGGTGAGTGCGGTACCGAGCGCCATGGCGAAGGTCGCGGCGATGCCGGCGGCGAGCAGCCCTTGAGCGGCGCAGAACACGAGGATCAGCACCGCCCCGGCGCAGGGGCGGGAGCCGGCGGCGAGCACCACGCCCGCCCGTTCGCGCCAGCCGCCGAGCCTGTCGAGGGCGGCGGCATCGGTCAGGTGAGTATGGCCGCAGCCGGGGCCGCACGCCTCGGCCGAGCTATCGGTGGTAAGGCCGGCGAGTCGCCCGGCCTTGCGCCACGTCACCGCGGCCCCGAGCCAGGCCACGAGAGCGAAGCTGACGGTCTCGATC
>Ga0268290_100203_pt1 | contig 14147 bp, 12 predicted proteins | sample MetspRMADM_FD_191346 | JGI IMG/M metagenome (GOLD analysis project Ga0268290, IMG submission 191346) | Soil microbial communities from San-Diego area, Southern California, United States - Methylocaldum sp. RMAD-M | ecosystem: Environmental > Terrestrial > Soil > Desert | place: USA: California... | reverse complement strand
ACCGACCTGATCGGTCTCGACCAGGGGGAGACTTCCGGCTCGGAGAATGCGCGGGCTGCGATGCGGACCCAGGTCGATCACATCCGCACCTCGGCCACGCGCCTGATCGACATGATCGACAGCCTCATGGCCGACGCCATGAACGATGCCCTCGACATCACCCTGCGGCGCGAGCCCGTGGATCTGGCCGGTCTTGCCCGCGAGGTCTGCGAGGCCAACCGGCCGCTTGCCGAATCGAAGGGCCAGAGCCTGACCACGAATCTGGCTGCCCCGCTCCATCTCTGTGGCGACGCCGAGCGGCTGCGCGAGGCGCTCGACAACCTCGTCTCGAACGCGATCAAGTATTCCTATCCCGGCGGAGCGATCACGGTGAGCGTGCGGGAGGAGGGGGGCAACTACGTCTGCGCGGTGGCCGACCAGGGCCCAGGCCTGTCCCCGGAGGATGCCGGCCGCCTGTTCGGTCGTTATCAGCGCCTGTCGGCCAAGCCCACCGGCGGCGAGGGTTCGACGGGGCTGGGCCTCTCCATCGTCAAGCGCATCGCCGAACTCCACGGTGGCCGCGCCGAGGCGTTTTCCGATGGCGCGGGGCGGGGCGCCGTGTTCTCGATGCGGTTCCCGAAGGAGACGGTGGGATTGGTGTAGGCGTGGCTGTCAAGCGCCCTCAGCCGTGAGATGCGGCCACCGTCTTCCGGAAGGGGCCGATCAGGCGCTCGTACTCGGCTTCGGCGGGACCGTAGCTGTTGCCCGCCAGGTCGCAGAGCATGCCGCGGTCGCGGATGATGATCAGGGCGCGCCTGGCCTGAATCGCGCCGTAGCCCTCGAGCGCCTGGATCGCCAGCGTCACGGTCGATCGCTGCGTCGCCAGCATGATCGATAGGAAGTCATGGGTGAGCGCGAGTTCGTCGCCCTCGAGCCGGTCGTGCGCCATGAGGATCCAGCGGGCCAGCCGCTCCTCGACGGAGTAGGCGCCGTTCGACATGGCCGTTTGGCTCACGGTCATGATCATGGTGTGGGTGTAGCGCATCAACAGGTCGTGCAGGGCAGGGCTGCTCCGGAGAGCGTCGCGGAAGGCTTCGGCCCCGATCCGCAGCCAGGGACCACCGACCTGGACCAGAAGCTCGTGCGGGGCGCGATCCACGTTCAAAACGCTGGCCGTGCTGACCATGCCCTCGTAGCCGAAGCAGCCGACCTCGATTCGCCGTCCCTCACCCGTCACGGCGACGTTCGACGAGAGACCGGCTTCCGGGAAATAGACGAAATCGAGCGGATCGCCGACAGACCAGAGGATGTCGCCTTTCTGGACCTCGACACGCTCGAACTGCGGCAGGAGCTGTTCCAGTTCTCCCGGCGGCAGCGCCTGAAGCAGGAGGTTTCGCGTTGATGTAACACCCATTTCCGGCCCCCAATCCCTCTCGTGTCTTTGCGAGAACCCCGGCCCGGAACCTGAGTTCGATGATCGCGGAGGCGCTGACGCGCCGTCATCCTCGTGCGGACGCCTCGGCCGGACGAGCTGAGCGGTCTGGAGCCCGTCGCCGCCCGGTCCGGCGCCGCAACGCGTAGAGCGTCAGCCCGGTGGCGAAGAAGCCGGGGAGCGCGAGCGCAGCAAGGCAGAACAGCAGGGCGGCGGGCGCGCCGAAGAAGCGGCCCCGATGCACCTCGAGCATGTTGTCGGCGATGCGCTGGCCGAGACCCGATTCAGCGGCGCGCTGGTCGTTGAGCGGGGCACCGGTGCGGGCGTCGTAGGTGGCCTCGTTGCGGAGCGTCGCATCCGGGGCGTACCAGCGAATGCGGATCGCTGCCACCTCGGGTCCCGGCAGGGTCAGGGTCGCGAGGGCTGCCGCATGCGTGGCCGAGAAGTCAGCCCAGGCCGTGTCGATCGCCGGTGCGCCTTCGGGCGCGCTGCGATCAGGCGTGCGGTCGGCTGAGCGCCCCGCCGATCGTTCCTTCGGCGCGGGCCCCGTGACTTGCCCCATGACTTGCCCCGTGAGGAGCCATGTCGCGCCCGCGCGATATCCCTCGTAGGACCACCACAGGCCCGACAGGGCGGTCACCGCGTAGACCGGCAGCAGCCACGTCCCCGCAACCGCGTGCAGCGACCACCAACGGGCCCGGCCAGGCCGGGCGAGGTTCGGCCGGAGCCAGACCCGCCAGCCGTGCCGTCCGGGCCAGCGCAGGTACAGCCCGCTGCCGAGGAAGATGAGGAGCGCGATGGCACAGGCTCCGGTGATCGTGCGGCCCCAGCCCTTGCCCTCGCCGGGAAGCAGCAGCCAGCGGTGCAGGGCCCGCACGGTGCCGAAGAACGCTTCGAGCCGCACGGGGCCGAGCACGGTTCCGTCGTTGGGGTCGGCGTAGACAGGGGAGGGCCGCTCGCCGCCGGCCCGGTTGCGGGCAAAGCGCGCCACGGCGCTCTGAACGGTACTTTGGCCGGGATTGCCCGACAGGGTCAGCGCGGCGACCCGCTGCCCCTGAAGCTGCGCCTCGATCCGTGCTGCCAGGGCCGAGGGCGCGAGCGGCGGCCGATCCTGCGCAGCCGCGACCTGCACCCGGTCGCGGTTGGCCAGGGCGGTGATCGCGTCCTCGTAGCTCATGAGGGCGCCCGTCACTCCCATCAGCGCGAGCACGAGTCCGGCGGTGAGGCCGAGCGCCCAGTGCAGTCGGAACAGCACGGTGCGGGCGGGAGAGAAGGCAGACGGCATGACGTTCCGAAAATTGAACTCGTTCGGTTCTTGAAGTGTCTCGCAAAGCTCCCGGGTCTCGGGAGCACTCTCTCTGGACGCGACGGCGCAGCGGGCGTTTTATGAGAGACACTTAGACGGGCCGCCCTCAATAGCGCGCTGTCAGGCTGGCGAGCACCGTGAGCGGAGCGCCGGGCAGGTTGTTGAACTGGTTGAACGGCTGCTCGATGTAGCGCCGGTCGGTGAGATTGCGGCCGTTCACGGCGAAGCGCCAGGTCGGATCGATCTCGTAGAACACGGCTGCGTCGAGGCGGGCATAGGCGCCGACCTTGTAGGTGTTGGTGATGTCGCCGAAGCGCTCGCCGACATAGGTGAGGCCGCCGCCGAAACCCCAGCCCCGCAGGGGGCCACCTTGGAACTGGTAGGTCGACCAGACGCTGGCGCTGAAGACCGGCGCCGCGGGCAGGCGATTGCCGACAGCGACGGTTGAATCCTTCGTGACCGTGGCATCGAGATAGCCGATGCCGCCGATGATCTTCCAGCCCGGCAGGATCTCGCCGGCAATGTCCGCCTCGAATCCCTGCGCGCGCTGCTCGCCGGTGATGATCGAGAAGCCGGTATTGACCGGATCGGAGGCGGCGACGTTTGCTCGCAGGATGCGGAAGGCGGCAGCACTGACCGTGAGCTGATCGGGGATCAGGTCGAAGCGCGCGCCGACCTCTACCTGCTCGCCGGTCTCCGGGGGCGGGCTCGCGACGTTGAGGACATTGGCGGTCTGCGGGACGAAGGAGGTGGTGTAGCTGCCGTAGAGCGTGAGCGGCTCCACCGGCCGCCAGACGAGACCGACCCGTGGCGAGACCCCGGTGAGGTTCTGCTCCGGCGGGATCGTCCGCGTGCTCGGCGTGCGCTGGAAGTAGAGTTGGTCCGCTGTATCGAACCGCACCCCGAGCACGAGTTGCAGGCCGGGGAAGAACTCGATCTGGTCCTGCAGGTAGAGGCCGAACAGGCTGAGCTTCTGCCGCAGATCGCTCTGCAGGGTCAGCGTGCCGATCTGCGGCACCGAGCCCCGGATCGGGTTGAGGAAGGAGACCGAGGTCGCGGTCCCCTGCGTCGTGTAGGGGTGGCGGTATCCGTCCACGATCTCGAAGCCGGCCAAAGCCGTGTGGCGGAACCCGAACGGATCGACGAAGCGCCCGACCGCCTCGGTCCGGCTGTCGATCGAGTGGTAGATCGAGTCGCCCTCGGTGAGGCGCCGCGTCACCGTGGTGCCGGCGGCGTTCACGCCCGTCGCCCGAGTCGCGAGGAGATCGAACGATCCCCACTGGCCGTTGATCGCCTGCCGCAGGGTCAGGTTCTCGTTGACGTCGTGCTCGGCGAGCAGCGTGATCGCGTTCGCTTCGCCGTAGTAGCGCGACCACGGCTCGCCGTAGAAGCGGCGGACATTGTCGAGCGGCACCCGGCCGCGGAAGGCGATCAGGCCCTCGTCGTACTGGCTGTGCTGACGGGTGAACTCGGCGTTGAGGTAGACGCGCGTCGACGGATCGGGCGTCCAGACGAAGGCCGGCGCGAAGAAGTGCCGCGAGTTTTCCGGACCGCCGAAATCGCGGAAGGTCTCCTCGTTCTGCGTGCCGAAGCTGAAGCGGGCGGAAAGCCCTTCGACGCTCGGGATCGCGCCCGAGACCGAACCCTGCACCCGCCGGAAACCGAACGAGCCGCCCTGGACGGTGACGTCGGCGGAGGGTGCGAGCGTGGGCTGGCGCGTGACGATGTTGATCAGGCCGCCGGGGTCGCCCTGGCCGTAGAGGACGGAAGCCGGACCTTTCAGAACCTCCACCCGCTCGACATTGGCGAGGTCGCGCTGCGTCGGTTGGAACGCGTTGGCCGGGTTCAGCACGAGGCCGTCGATGGCGTAGGTCTGGGTGCGGAAGCCGCGCAGGATGTAGGTGTCGGAGCGCCCTTGGATGGTGCCGCCGGGCTGGACGTTGCTGACATTGGTGAGCGCGTCGGTGAGGCGCACGTCCTGCTGATCGACCAGAACCTCGCGCGGGACGACCTGGATCGATTGCGGCGTGTCGCGAAGTGCCGTGTCCGTCCGCATCGCGGTGGCCGAGCGCGTGGCGCGGTATCCGACGACGGGTCCGCCCGCCCGCTCGCCGCTGCCCGTGACCGAGAGTTCGGACAGGACGGCCTCGGCGCCCTCGGGCGGGACGGTCTGGGCGTGAACGTCGAGGGGCCAGGACAAGGCAAGGGCGGACAGGGCTAAAGCGAACAGAGCAAAAGCGAACAGGACGCTTGAGGTGGCGGAGCGAGGCATCGCTCTCCCTCTGTCATGACGCCTTTTTCCCTGCGTTGCGTTGCACATTGCCGTTCCATATCGAGAGCCGGCGCGTCGAAACCGGTACGGCGCCTTTACCGATGCGGCTCCACCGGCGGCAAGCTTTTGCCGAGATCGTTTTCAGGACTTTGGCAATCGGCAGCATGTCGTGGCGGCGGCACAACATTTTATTCCAAGTCTAAAGTAAGAATACCTACGGGCCATCTCGCCGGTGCGGATGGTTTGACCTGTGATCGACCGCGTAAGCGCACGCGCCGTTCGGAGGCGGTTGCATCCCGCTGGGAGCCGCTCGCGCTGTGTCCGCTTTCGTGTCTACAATCCACGGAGGTTTGCCGCGGCGGGGGCGCACCGGGATGCGACGCCTTCTCAAGTTCCTCCACACCATGGGGGCGGTCGGGCTGATGGGGGCGATGGCCTGCCTTATCGTCCTCCTGAGCCTCACTCCGCCGCCCGACGCGCTCGCCGGCTACGCCCTGATGCGCGGGGCAATGGGGGCGGTCGCAACGTGGATCTTCCTGCCCTCCCTCGCCTTGACGCTGGTGGCCGGGCTGCTGGCTGTAGCGTTCCATCCGGGTTTCCGGGAGGCGGGCTGGGCCTGGGTCAAGCTCGCCACCGGCGTGCTGGTGTTCGAGGGCGGCTTCGTCGGCATCCAGGGACCGATGCAGGAGGAGGCCCGGCGCAGTGCCGCCGCGCTCAGGGGCGAGATCGATCCCGCCACCCTCACGGGCGCACTGGCAGCCGAGCGTAATACCCTCTGGGTGATCCTCGCTGTCGCGGTTCTCAACGTCGTGCTCGGCATCTGGCGGCCGCGCATCCTGCGGCTTCCCCGCTCCGACCTGTCCCGGCCGGCCTGACCACATGCCTGGCATCTCGCGAATAAGCGTGGCGGTGGGGAACGCTTTGGGGCCAAGTCTCGTTGCCGCCCCCGGGGTTCGTGTCGGATATGGGGGCGGTGTGCCGGCGCGGCTTCCGGCAGCAAGACGACCAAGCGAGACGGCGGAGGAGCGTGATGGCGACGCGAGGCTTTACCGGGCGGCCCCCTGCTGCGGCGACGCGCGAGCGGCTTCCGCCGGGCCAGTACCTCACCCACGACTTCCCCGTGCTCCAGCTCGGGCCGACCCCGCGGGTCTCGACCGACGGCTGGCGCTTCACCCTGCGCCAGGGCTCTCGGCCGCTGGCGAGCTGGAGCTGGGACGAGTTTTCACAGCTGCCGCGTACCCGCTGGAGCGGCGATATCCACTGCGTGACCAAGTGGTCGAAGTTCGACACCGCCTGGGAGGGCGTGAGCTTCGACGACATCCTCGCGGCGGCCGGCCTCGAGGCGCCGACAGGCTTCCTCTTGGCAGAGAGCCATGACGACTACACCACCAATGTCCCGGTCGCGGATCTCACCGGCGGCAAGGCGATGGTGGCGACCCTCTACGACGGCAAGCCGATTCCGCCCGACCACGGCGGCCCGGCGCGTCTCCTCGTGCCGCACCTCTACTTCTGGAAGAGCGCCAAATGGGTAAAGGGCCTGCGCTTCACGCAAGCGGACGAGGCTGGGTTCTGGGAACTGCGCGGCTACCACATGTACGGCGACCCCTGGCGTGAGCAGCGTTTCAGCGGCGACTGAGAGGATTGCCCGACGTGAACGGTGCCGCGTCCCCACCTTCGCCCTCGCCGTCACCCTGGCGGGCCACGGTGATCCGGGCGATCACGCCCGTGACGCCGCGGGTGAAGAGCTTCCGCTTCGATGCCCTCGATCGGCCGCACCGGGCCGGCCAGCACGTCGATGTGCGCCTCACCGCGCCCGACGGCTATCAGGCGCAGCGCAGCTACTCCATCGCCTCGGCACCGGGCGATCCCGCCGGCATCGAGCTGATGATCGAGGGGCTGGAGGCGGGTGAGGTTTCGGGCTTCTTCGACACCGTGGCCGAGGTCGGCGACGCGATCGAGCTGCGCGGACCGGTCGGTGCCTTCGCCTGGGGTCCGGAGGATGGCGGCCCGGTGCTGCTGATCGGCGGCGGCTCCGGCGTCGTGCCGCTGCTGGCGATGGTGCGCGAGCGGGCCCTGCGCGCGCCCGAGGTGCCGATGCTGCTGATCTACTCGGTGCGCAATGCCGCCGAGGCCATCGCCCGCGCGGAACTCGCCGCCCGCTCGCGCGACGAGACCGGCTTCGACCTGACCCTGCTCCTCACCCGCGAGGGCGCGACTGCCGGCCGGCGCATCGACCGCGTGATGATCGACACGGCGATCGAGTGCCTCGGCATGCCGCGCCACGCTTTCGTCTGCGGCGGCAACGGCTTCGTCGGCACCGTGGCCGACCTGCTGGTGGATGCCGGCCTGAAGCCGGGCGTGGTCCGCACCGAGCGCTTCGGCGGCTGACCGGTTTCGATCCGCCGCCGGAAGGGAGGGCGTCAGCCCTCCTCGTCGCCGTCCGAGTCGTTGTCGATGAGGTCGGAGACGTCGTCGTCGCCGTCCTCTTCCTCCAGGAAGGTGTCGTCGTCCGTAGCGCTGGCGGCGTCGTCACCGCCCTCGTCGTCATCCACGCTGATATCGGCATCGTCCTCGCTGGCTTCGGCCTCGTCGAGGGAGACGATCTCCGGACCGCCCTTCTCGTCCTCGTCCTCGTCTTCATCCGCCGCGCGGCTGGCGACGGGCGGGGCGACGCGGGAGGTCGCGACTTGGTAGATCGTGCCGCATTTCGGGCAGGTCGCCGGATCACGGTCGAGATCGTAGAACTTGGCACCGCAATTCATGCACTGGCGTTTGACGCCGAGTTCCGGTCTAGCCACGGCTGCAAACCTCTGGGGACGGATAAGGGGGAAAGGATCCGGGAGAGCGGCCCCGTTAGTCGCAGCCTCAGCCCATGTCAAACGGCATGTCGCGCGCTGTGTCGCATCCCGCGCGGGAGGTTCGGCGAGGACGGCCGTGAACGGAGAGAGGAACCGCGTCAGGCGTAGCGCGACCACTTGTTCTGGCGCCGCTCGACGGTGAGGCGCAGGAGGCGGCTGAACGGCGTGTCGTTCACCCGACCGGCGCGGTCGAACTCATGCAGGACCGCTTCGAGAGCGACGATGCGCTCGCTGGGTCGGCGATAGGCGCTTTCCAGCTCATCCAGGGCTTGAAGAACGCGCTCGGCGGCCATCGAATCGGCGACGGCGGAAGCATGATCGACCTTGCGCAGGCACTGGATCACGGGCGTCATGACCATCAGCATAAACTTATGTTGCGATTTGTCGAGCGGTCGATGGGCGTCAACGCCGGTCCGACGCGCCTTTCACACAGGATCCGTCCGACAGAGGCACGTCGTGTGCGCTGAGAAAGCCGATGAGCCGGGGCAGACGCATCCCGACCTGCAGCTTACCACTCGGTGCCAGCAGATTCGGAGCCATGGTGCGAAACGCGACGGCTGCCGGACCTGAGGCGAGCGAAAGCGCCACGCCTCGCAACTCGGGAGGCTCGCAACTCGGGAGGCACGATCCTCTCCCGCCCGACTTCCGAATGATACGCGGATGACGCGCGGATGACGCGGGCCGGCTCGCATGGTAACGGGCGCCCGTCGCGCCGGGCCCGTCCGGCGGGCGGCCTCGGCAACCTTTCGGGTGCCGACACGCCTCAGCGCAGCGCTCGAGTGAGACGTAAGATCCCCGTGTCGCACGATTCCGAACCGCAGCCCGTCACCGCGCATCCCGGCGGCCCCTTGAACGGGGCGCTGAAGCCGCCGGGCGACAAGTCGATCTCCCACCGGGCGATGATTCTGGGCCTGCTCGCCATCGGCGAGACGCGGGTCGAAGGGCTTCTGGAGGGCGACGACGTGCTGCGCACCGCCGCCGCCGCGAAGGCGCTGGGGGCTCAGATCACCCGCGAGGGCGAGGGCCGCTGGCGGATCATCGGCGTCGGTATCGGTGGAATGCAGGATCCTGCCGACGTGCTCGATTTCGGCAATGCCGGCACCGGCTCACGGCTGATGATGGGTGTCGTCGGCGGCCAGCCCGTCACCGCGACCTTCGACGGCGATGCCAGCCTCCGCAAGCGGCCGATGCGGCGCATCCTCGATCCGATCCTGAAGATGGGTGCGCAAGTCGTGTCCGAGGCCGAGGGCGGACGCGTGCCGCTGACCCTGAAGGGCCCGCGCGAGGCAATCCCGATTCGCTACGAGCTGCCGGTCGCCTCGGCGCAGATCAAGTCGGCGGTGCTGCTCGCCGGACTCAACGCGCCGGGCACCACCACCGTCATCGAGAAGGCCGCCTCCCGCGACCACACCGAGCGGATGCTGCGCCTGTTCGGGGCGGAGGTCAGCGTGACGCCGTCGGGTGAGGGCGGACATGGCCGCACCGTGACCCTGACCGGCCAGCCGACCCTGCGCGGCACCGACGTGATCGTGCCGGCCGACCCGTCATCGGCCGCTTTCCCGCTGGTGGCGGCGCTGATCGTGCCGGGCTCGGAGGTGACCCTACGCGGCGTGATGATGAACCCGCTGCGCACCGGCCTCATCACCACGCTGATCGAGATGGGCGCCGATATCGAGCGCCTCGACGAGCGCGAGGAGGGCGGCGAGACCGTGGCCGACCTGCGGGTGCGCGCGAGCCGCCTCAAGGGTGTCGATGTGCCGGCCGAGCGGGCGCCCTCGATGATCGACGAGTACCCGATCCTCGCGGTCGCCGCAGCCTTCGCCGACGGAACGACCCGGATGAACGGCCTGCACGAATTGCGGGTCAAGGAATCCGACCGCCTCGCGGCAGTCGCCGCAGGGCTCGCTGCCAACGGCGTCACCTACGCGATCGAGGGCGACGACCTGATCGTGACGGGCAACGGCGGCGCACCCGCGGGCGGCGGTACGGTCGCGACCCATCTCGATCACCGTATCGCCATGGCCTTCCTCGTCATGGGACTCGCCGCGGGGCAGCCTGTCACCGTGGATGACGGGGCGATGATCGCCACGAGCTTCCCGAGCTTCCGCCCGACCATGCTGGCGCTCGGCGCCCGCATTGAGGACGGGGCTGCCGCATGATCTCGGATGATGCCTCCGTGGATCGGGACGCCCGGCCCCTCGTCATCGCGATCGATGGCCCGGCCGCTTCGGGCAAGGGCACGCTCGCCAAGCGGCTCGCCCAACATTACGGGCTGCCGCATCTCGATACCGGTCTGCTCTACCGCGCGGTGGCCCTGACCCTGATCGACGAGGGGGCCGACCTCGACGACACGGCGGCGGCGGCGCGGGCCGCCTCCGCCCTGTCGGCCGAGCGCCTCTCCGACCCGCGCCTGCGGGAGCGGGCGATGGGTGAGGCGGCCTCGCGGGTCTCCTCGGTGCCGGAGGTGCGCGCCGCCCTACTGTCCTGGCAGCGGCGCTTCGCCGAAGGGGCGGAGGGTGCAGTGCTCGACGGGCGCGACATCGGCACCGTCGTCTGCCCGGAGGCGCGTGTGAAGCTGTTCATCATCGCCGCGCCCGAGGAGCGGGCGCGGCGGCGCCATCGCGAACTGCTCGGCCGCGGCGAAGAGACGACGCTCGCCGCGATACTCGCCGACATCCGCGCTCGCGACGCCCGCGATTCCAGCCGGGCCGCCGCCCCGCTGAAGGCCGCCGATGATGCGGTGGTGCTCGACACCACCGAACTCGATGCGGAGGCTGCCTTCGCCGAGGCGGTCGCCATCGTCGAGCGGCTCAAGGCCGCTTGAGGCGCGCCCGCTCCGGCGGGCCTAGCGCTCCGCCCGGGTTAACTCTCCGGCGAGCCAAGCTCTCACCCGCGTGGCGAGACCCTGCGGATCGCCCGAGAGATGCAGTCGCTTGGTGCGGGAGGTCTCGCCGGAGAGGAGCGTCACCTCGACCTTGCGCAGCCCGAGGCTCCTGGCGACGAAGGCGATGAGGGCCGCGTTGGCGGCGCCTTCGACCGGAGGCGCTGCCACGCGCAGGGACAGGATGGGACGCCCATCCGCCTCCGTGCGCACGCCGTCGAGGCCGGTGCGACTTGCCCGCGGTGTCAGCCGCACAGCGAGAATGAGGCCGTCCGTGTCGAGGGTGAAGGGGCTATGCATCAGGAAGGTCTCGCCGACGCCTCCCTGCCTGATACCCCGGAACCGGTTCCTGAGGCAGCCTGACGGCGGCCGTTCTCATCCCTTCGTATCGGGAGGGCCATGACCGATCTAGGGAACGATGCTCTGTGAATCGGATGGTTAGCGGGACTAGCTGCGAATGACGCGAAGCCGCCCCCGGGCCGAATGCTTGAAATCGGCGGAGGAGCCGAAGGTCAGTTGCGCGCAATATACGGCTCACGGCCTATGAAAGCAGAGAGAGCCGCCCGGGATGCGCTTGCGCCGTCTGGGACAGGCTGATAGCGGATTGAGCGATGCCGGTTTAGCTCAGTTGGTAGAGCAACCGCCTTGTAAGCGGTAGGTCGCGAGTTCGAGTCCCGCAACCGGCACCATTGAGCTCCCGATCTGACAGCATGGTCAGGCCCAACCCGCCATCCCTGTCGTGCTCGGTGTTGGACCGCCTGTCCGAGATGCGATCGCGCCATTCGATCGTTATGCATCGCCTGAAAACGGTATCGAGCTCAAGACGCATGCGCTCTTTTCACGTCTCCTAGAGTCGTAACGAATGATAGTGCATTTGGGCGAGGTTTAAGGCTCTCTCGGTGTGCGGCGGACCTGCTCGACCACGGCGTGAGAGCAGTCATCCGGATGGGGCATTCGGACGTATGCGCAACTCGTTGAGTTTCACGCCGCCGGATCTGCAGGAGGCGCGGCTCGGAACGGTGCGCCACCGCTACGTCTTCTATATTCCCGGTTACGATCCAGAAGCGCGGACGCGCTACCGATTGCTGTTCGTGCGGGAATGGGCCCGCTACACGAAGCGGTTCGATGGCGGCAAGCGGGAGATCTCCCGCGCTCACCTGAGCCAGGACGGCCTGGTTCAAAGCTGGACCGTCACTGCGCCCGAGCAGGAGGACGGGGCGGAGACCCGATACGACGTGCTCTTGTGGGACGATATCGTCGCCCGCGACTTCGCCCGCTCCCGCTTCCTCAGCATCGCGCTCCTCGTCGCGGGCACGCTGCAGACGATCCTGAGCGGCCTGCTGTTCCGCTTCTACCGGCTGAATTGGAAATACGGGAACGTCATCCTCTATCCGTTCGTGATGGTGATCCTCCTCACCGCGTTGTCCGTCGCCATCGGGGTGACGGTGCATGCCTATTTGGGTGACGGGTTCGGCCACAGCCTCGGTTTGCCGCTCTGGGTCTCGCTGCCGCTGAGCGTCGTCGCGGGCATCGTCTGGATCAAGGCCATCGAGGTCTTCCTGAACCGCGTCTTCTTCTGGCAGCTCCTGAACGATTGGGTGTTCAACTGGCAGCACGGCCAGGGCTGGCGGCCGGATTACGAGCGGCGTCTCGATGCCTTTGCCGAGCACATCCTGTCCTCCCTTGCTGTGCGAGCCGAGACCGGGCAGCCGACCGACGAGGTGATGATCGTCGGCCATTCCTCCGGCGGGCTGACTGCGGCCGAGGTCGCGGCCCGGGTGCTCGCCCGCGACGCTTCGGTCGGCACCTCGGGTGCGAGCCTGTCGCTGGTGACGCTCGGGTCCGGGCTGCCGCTCGTGGCGATGCAGCCCGCGGCCGCGCGCCTGCGGGCCGAGATTGCGCGCCTCGTCACGGAGCGGCGCGTCGTGTGGTGCGATTTCCACGCGCCGCAGGACTGGATGAACTTCCCGGGCTTCAATCCGCTGAACGACCTCAAGCTCCGCTTGTGTGGTCAGCCGGTCGCCAATCCTCTCGTGCGCTCGGCGCGCTTTCGCGAACTTCTTTGCCCGGAGACCTACCGGCGGGTGCGCTTCCGCCCGTTCCGGATGCATTTCCAGTTCCTCCTCGCGAACGAGCGGCCCGGCGCCTACGACTTTTTCGCGATGACCCTGGGCCCGCGGCGGCTGCGCGAGCAGGTGCTCGCCCCTGCCACGTGCCGCGAACGTGAGCCCGCCCTTCCACTCTGATCCGGACGCTCGTCCCCGCGGGTGACGAGCGCAAGCCAGCCGTGAGGTCGATGCGCGTTTTCATCGTTGCCGTCGGCAGCCACGGCGATGTTCTGCCGCTTCTCGCCATCGCGACCGAGCTGCGGCGGCGGGGGCACGCGGTCACATTGGCAGCACCCGCTCCCTTCGCCGCGATGGCCGCGCGGGCGAGCCTGCCGTTCTTCGCCCTCGGGACAGATGCGGATTACCGCCTCGCCGCGGCCGAGACCGAACTCTGGCGCCCCTGGCGCGGCGTCAGGACGATGTTCCGCCACGTCTCCGCCCTCACGGAGCCGACCTATGCTTGGCTCGCCGGCAACGCGCGACCCGGCGAGAGCATCGTGCTCGCCTCGACGCTGGCGCTCGGGGCTCGGGTGGCGCAGGAGAAACAGGGGCTCGACGTCGTCACGGTGCATCTCATGCCGCTGCTCGCCGGGAGCCGCACCGATCCCCCGGTTCTGCCTGGCCTGCCACTTCCCGAGCGCCTGCCGGCGCGCTTCCGGCACTGGATCGGACGCGGCGCGGACCGCTTCGTGATCGGGCCCGCCGCCCTGCCGGCCCTGAACGCGTTTCGGGCGAGGCTGGATCTTCCGCCGGTGCGCCGACTCCGCCGCTGGTGGAGCAGTCCGCAGCGCGTCCTCCTCACCTTTCCCAGATGGTACGCCGCGCCGCAGCCGCACCGGATGCCTCAGTCGCTGCAGGTCGGCTTCCCGCTCGCGGATCGCTTCGGCGACGTCGCCGAGCCGTCGCCTGTCGTCACGCGCTTCCTGAATGAGGGGGCACCGCCGCTCGCCTTCACCTACGGTTCGGCCATGTCCCGGAGCCAAGCCTTCTTCCGCACCGCGCTGCGGGTCTGCGCCGGACTCGGCCGGCGCGGAATCCTTCTGGCGCCGCAGGGCGGGCAGGTGCCGGCGGATCTGCCCGCGAGCGTGCTGCACGTGCCCTATGCCCCGTTCAGCCGCGTGCTGCCCCGCTGTGCGGCGCTCGTCCATCATGGCGGGATCGGCACCGTCGCGCAGGCGCTCGCTGCCGGTATCCCGCAGCTGGTCGTCCCCGTTGCCTTCGATCACTTCGACGAGGCGCGCTGGCTGCGGCGGCTCGGCGTCGGCGCGGCCCTGAGCCGCCGCCGCTTCACGCCGGCTCATGCCGCGCCCG
>Ga0268290_100202_pt1 | contig 14257 bp, 15 predicted proteins | sample MetspRMADM_FD_191346 | JGI IMG/M metagenome (GOLD analysis project Ga0268290, IMG submission 191346) | Soil microbial communities from San-Diego area, Southern California, United States - Methylocaldum sp. RMAD-M | ecosystem: Environmental > Terrestrial > Soil > Desert | place: USA: California... | reverse complement strand
CCGCCACCTCCGCCGATGCCCGCCCCTACGGCCGCGGCTACGGCCATCATTACGGTCATTATCATGGCGGATACGGCCCGCGTGCCTATTACGGCGGCCGCCGTCGCGGCATCGGAACGGGCGCGGCCGTCGGGCTCGGCATCGCGGGTCTCGCGGCCGGGGCGATCGCAGCTGGTGCTGCGCGCGACGCTTATGCCCGTGACAGCTACTACGGCCGTCCGGCCTACGGCGGCTACTACGACGGCTACTGAGACGCAGGTTTCAGTCGAATGAGAGAGGCGGCCGGGCAAGCGGCCGCCTTTTTCGTGCGCGCCGGTGTCTGAAATCCGTCGAGAGGCCACGGCTAGCGGGGAACGAGACGCACGCCAGGATTGCGCCCCCGTCACCGATGCGACAAGTTCCCGCACCGCAACAGCTATGGGGAATCATGGCTGTCATCGCAGCCATCGTCGGGGCGTTCATACCGGGCTGGTCTACTACTTCATCTACGGAAACGGGATGGAGCAGCTCGACCGCTTTCTCGGCGACCGGCGCAACGCGAAGCTGAGAGCGAGAAGCGAAGCGTCTTTCCGCGGGGCGCCGCTGCGCGCCATCCGCGATCCCGCCGACGCGGCCGGCGTGCTGATGATGCTGGTGGCGCTCGCCCGCGGTACTCCGACACCGGAGCAGGAGGCGGCCATCGAAGCGGAGATGCGCAAGGTCACTGCCCCCGACGACGACTACGCGACACGCATGGCCTATATCCGTCACGCCGCTGCCCAGGCATCCGATGCCAACACCGCGGTCGATCACCTCGCGCCGCTCCTGCGTGAGAAGCTCGACCCGTCCGAGCGCGACGACCTGGAGCGGATGCTGGAGGCGGTCGCCGTCATCCATGGCGGCCCGATCGACGCGCAAGAGAAGTTCATCGCTCGTACCGTCCGCGTGCTGGCCGAACAGCACTGACGGCGAAGACGATCAGCCCCGGCCGCGATAGGGTGCGACGCCCTGGTCGGGCAGCCAGACGGATTTTGGCGGCTCGCCCGTCTGCCAGAACACGTCGATCGGAATGCCGCCGCGGGGATACCAGTAGCCGCCGATGCGCAGCCAGCGCGGCTCGAGCACGGCGACGAGCCGCCGCCCGATGCCGACGGTGCAATCCTCGTGGAATGCGCCGTGGTTGCGGAAGGCACCGAGGTAGAGCTTCAGCGACTTCGACTCCACCAGCCAGCGATCCGGCACATAGTCGATGACGAGCGTTGCGAAATCCGGCTGTCCCGTCACCGGGCACAGTGAAGTGAATTCCGGCGCGGTGAAGCGGGCAAGATAATCGGTGTCGGCGTGAGGGTTCGGCACGCGGTCGAGCTGAGCGGCCTCCGGCGAGGTCGGCAGCGGCGTCTGACGTCCGAGTTGCTTGGCGTGAGTCTCGATCGAATCCATGGTTGGCCTATACGCGGCCGGCGAACATCCGACTATGGCACGCGGTGAATGCCAGGGATTCCTGCGGATCGGCCGCGCTGACCTGAGAAAATTGCGTCATTGAGCGGATTTTGTGGAAACGGCTCGGCTCGGAGCACCCGCCGGGAGCTTGCCGACGTCCCGAGGTTGGCGGATAAGCCCGCGATGCAGAGCGTCGCAGCACGCGCGGGCCTCGACGGCATCCGCGAGACGACCCCGCCGCGATGCACCGCCAAGGAGCGCCCATGACAGCGATCACCAATATCGCCGCCCGCGAGATTCTCGACAGCCGTGGCAATCCCACCGTCGAAGTCGATGTCCTCCTCGAGGACGGCTCCTTCGGCCGCGCCGCGGTCCCGTCCGGCGCCTCCACCGGCGCCCACGAGGCGGTCGAGCTGCGCGACGGCGACAAGAGCCGCTACAACGGCAAGGGCGTGCTCAAGGCGGTCGACGCGGTCCAGACCGAGATCCTCGACGCGATCGGCGGCATGGATGCCGAGGATCAGGTCGCCGTGGATGAGGCGATGATCGCGCTCGACGGCACGCCGAACAAGGCGCGGCTCGGCGCCAACGCCATCCTCGGTGTCTCACTTGCCGTGGCCAAGGCCGCCGCCGAGACCGCCGGTCTGCCCCTCTACCGCTATGTCGGCGGCGTGCAGGGCCGGGTGCTGCCGGTGCCGATGATGAACATCGTCAATGGCGGGGCCCACGCCGACAACCCGATCGACTTCCAGGAATTCATGGTGATGCCGGTCGGCGCCACCTCGCTGTCCGACGCGGTGCGGATGGGTGCGGAGATCTTCCACACCCTCAAGACCGCTCTGAAGAAGGCCGGTCACAACACCAATGTCGGCGACGAGGGCGGCTTCGCCCCGAACCTGCCCTCCGCTGAGGCCGCGCTCGACTTCGTCATGGAATCGATCAACGCGGCGGGCTTCAAGCCCGGCAGCGACGTGGTGCTCGCGCTCGACTGCGCCTCCACCGAGTTCTTCAAGGACGGCGCCTACCACTACGAGGGCGAAGGTCAGACCCGTTCGATCGAGGCTCAGGTCGAGTACCTCGCCAAGCTGACGCAGGATTACCCGATCCTCTCGATCGAGGACGGCATGGCCGAGGATGATTGGGAGGGCTGGAAGCTGCTGACCGACCGGATCGGCAACCGGGTGCAACTCGTCGGCGACGACCTGTTCGTGACCAATGTCGAGCGGCTCGCCCGCGGCATCGAGTCCGGCACCGGCAACTCGATTCTCGTGAAGGTGAACCAGATCGGCTCGCTCACCGAGACCCTGGCCGCCGTCGATATGGCCCAGCGCGCCGGCTACACCGCGGTGATGTCGCACCGCTCGGGCGAGACGGAGGATTCCACCATCGCCGACCTCGCGGTCGCGACGAATTGCGGGCAGATCAAGACCGGCTCGCTCGCCCGCTCGGACAGACTGGCCAAGTACAACCAACTCATCCGCATCGAGGAAGGCCTGGGCGCACAGGCGCTCTACGCCGGCCGCAGCGCGATCCGCCAGCTCGCCGGGCGCTAGAGTCTTATCCGACCTGATTGCATCAGGTCGGCGTCAGTCGGTCTCGGCTTCGGCGCTCTTTCCTTTGCCGAGCCGGTATCCACTTCGTCGGAAAGCACTTCGAGTCGTTTCTCAGCATCGGGGCGTGGCGGGCCGGACGAGCGCGCCGCGCCTTTTTTGTGCGCATTTTCCGAAGGGCACCTCGGCTGTGGAAACGCTTTCTTCACCCTGTTCGGGCGAGACTTCCACCTGCCATGGTCATCCGTCGCCGCGTCCGCGCCATCGTCGTCCCCGCCGTTCTCTGGACGGTGTCGGCTCTCGTTGTCGGCTACTTCGTGCATCAAGCCGAGAGCGGCAGTCGCGGTCTGGAGGCCAAGCGGGTCCTCAAGGTCGAAGCCTACGGGCTGACCCAGGAACTGAACGCTGCCAAGGCCGAGCGGGCGACCTGGGAGCACCGCGTTTCCCTGCTGCGAAGCGAGCAGATCGATCGTGACCTCTTGGAGGAGCGTGCCCGCGTGGTTCTCGGCCGCGTGCATGCCAATGACCTCGTCATCATCGGCCCTTAAATTTTATTTCCGCTAGACTAAACACTCAAAAGATTCATTTTGATTGTCTTTGCAGATTATCCACCGTTGCAACCGTGACGGTAACAGCACTTGATGGCTGTCAGCGCGCCCCTCGATTTCCGCAAATCGCTGCCCTAGAACCCCTCCCAACAGAGCGATTTCGGGAGGACACCGATGGCTGCAGGCAGCGAGGCAGGGAGACCTGCGGCGGGAACAGATGCACCGCAACATCGGCCGGCCCCGAATATTCCTCAATTCACGAAAGACGAAGATCTTCACGCCTACCGCGAGATGCTGTTGATCCGCCGCTTCGAGGAGAAGGCGGGCCAGCTCTACGGTATGGGTCTGATCGGTGGCTTCTGCCACCTCTATATCGGCCAGGAAGCGGTCGTCGTCGGCATGCAGATGGCGGGTGAGGACGGTGATCAGAACATCACCGGTTACCGCGATCACGGCCACATGCTCGCCTGTGGCATGGACCCCAAGGGCGTGATGGCCGAGCTGACCGGGCGCCGCGGCGGCTATTCCCGCGGCAAGGGCGGCTCGATGCATATGTTCAGCCGCGAGAAGCAGTTCTTCGGCGGTCACGGCATCGTCGGCGCGCAGGTCGCGCTCGGCACCGGCCTCGCCTTCGCCGACGCCTACCTCAAGAACGGCAAGGTCAGCTTCACCTATATGGGCGACGGCGCGGCCAACCAGGGCCAGGTCTACGAGAGCTTCAACATGGCGGCTCTTTGGAAGCTGCCAGTGGTCTACGTCATCGAGAACAACCGCTACGCCATGGGCACCTCGGTGGCCCGCGCCTCGGCGCAGACAGATTTCTCCAAGCGCGGCCTGTCCTTCGGCATTCCCGGCGAGCAGGTCGATGGCATGGACGTGCGCACGGTCCGCGAGGCCGCAACCCGCGCCATCCATCACGCCCGCTCCGGTGAAGGTCCCTACATCCTTGAGATGCAGACCTACCGCTACCGCGGCCACTCGATGTCCGATCCGGCCAAGTACCGGTCGAAGGACGAAGTCTCGAAGATGCGCGACGAGCACGATCCCATCGAGATGGTGCGCAAGCGCCTGATTGAGGCGCATGGCGTCCCCGAGGCCGACCTGAAGGGCATCGATGCCAAGGTCCGCGAGGTCGTCAACGAATCCGCCGACTTCGCGACCCACGATCCCGAGCCCGATCCCTCCGAGCTCTGGACCGATATCCTTCTCGAAGCCCGCGCCTGAACGTGTCGCCGACACGCCCCTGGACCGTTCCGGCCCGGGGGTTTTTGGTGAGGCCTTCGCAAGAACAAGCCCGCGAACAGTCCGCCCGACCGACGCAACCGGATCGATAGAGCAGCGCAAATGGCGACCGACATCCTGATGCCCGCCCTCTCTCCGACCATGGAGGAGGGAAAGCTCGCCAAATGGTTGAAGAAGGAGGGCGATCCGGTCAAGGCCGGCGATGTCCTGGCCGAGATCGAGACCGATAAGGCGACGATGGAGGTCGAGGCGATCGACGAGGGCATCCTCGCCAAGATCCTCGTTTCGGACGGAACCGAGAACGTCGCCGTCAACACGCCGATCGCAATCATCGCCGAAGAGGGCGAGGACGTGTCGGCGGCCGCCGCGAGCGGTGGCAAGGGCAAGCCTAACGGCGCCTCCGGCGGCGCACCGGCTCCGACACCCGACATGCAGGCCGAGGGTATGGCGGACAAGTCGGCCGCCAGCGCCAAGACCGGCGATGACGCGCAGCGCGCCCCGGCCTCGCCGGCCGTCATCACCAACAAGGCGCCGGACCCGGTGATGGAAGAGTTTCCCGCCGACTCGCCCATGAAGACCACGACCGTGCGCGAGGCCCTGCGCGACGCCATGGCCGAGGAGATGCGCAGGGACGAGAAGGTCCTCGTGATGGGCGAGGAGGTCGCCGAGTACCAGGGTGCCTACAAGATCACGCAGGGGCTGCTTCAGGAGTTCGGCGCGCGTCGCGTGGTCGATACCCCGATCACCGAGCACGGCTTTGCCGGTATCGGCGTCGGTGCAGCCTTCATGGGTCTCAAGCCCATCGTCGAGTTCATGACCTTCAACTTCGCCATGCAGGCGATCGACCATATCATCAACTCGGCGGCCAAGACTCTATACATGTCCGGTGGTCAGCTCGGCTGTCCGATCGTGTTCCGCGGCCCCAACGGCGCCGCTGCCCGCGTCGGTGCCCAGCACAGCCACGACTACGCCGCGTGGTACTCGAACGTGCCGGGCCTCAAGGTGATTGCGCCCTATACGGCGTCCGACGCCAAGGGCCTGCTCAAGGCCGCGATCCGCGATCCCAATCCGGTCATCTTCCTCGAGAACGAGATTCTTTACGGTCAGTCTTTCCCGGTGCCTGAGATCGAGGATTTCGTCCTGCCGATCGGCAAGGCACGCATCCACCGCCCCGGCAAGGACGTGACCATCGTCTCCTTCTCCATCGGCATGACCTACGCCCTCAAGGCGGCTCAGGCGCTGGCCGAGGAGGGCATCGAGGCGGAGGTGATCGATTTGCGCACGATCCGTCCGATGGACAGCGCCACGGTGGTGGAATCGGTGAAGAAGACCGGTCGCTGCGTCTGCGTCGAGGAGGGATTCCCGCAATCGGGTGTCGGCGCCGAGATCGTCGCTCGCCTGATGGCCGATGCCTTCGACTACCTCGACGCGCCCGTGCTGCGGGTGACCGGCAAGGACGTGCCGATGCCTTACGCCGCCAACCTCGAAAAGCTGGCACTGCCGAACGTGGCGGAAGTGATCGAGGCAGTCAAAAGTGTCTGCTACAAGTAAATGGAAGTAAATGTCGGAAAAGTTCGAAGAACTTGAGATCCCACCGGACGCCCTGGAACAGGGCGGGATCGAGATCGTGCGCGCGTCGATCGTCGATGGGGCCGTGAGCGTGGCGCTCCGACGTGCCTTCGACGATCCGGCGACCTGGGGCCGCCTGCTGATCGACCTCGCGCGGCAGGCGGCCCGCGCCTACGCCCTGGAAACGGAGAGCTCGGAGGAGGAAGCCTTCGAGCGCATCCGTGCCGGGTGGGAGGCGGAAACCCTCGACCCAAACAACGCCCTCAACTGACCCCTCCTTTCAAGGCCGCTCGGGAACGATACGATGCCGATCAACGTCCTGATGCCCGCGCTCTCCCCGACCATGGAGAAGGGCAACCTCGCCAAGTGGCTCAAGAAGGAGGGCGACGCCATCAAGTCTGGCGACGTGATCGCCGAGATCGAGACCGACAAGGCGACCATGGAGGTCGAGGCGGTCGATGAGGGCGTGCTCGCCAGGATCCTCGTGGCCGAGGGCACCGCCGACGTCCCGGTCAACGAGCTGATCGCGCTGATCGCCGAGGAGGGCGAGGATCCGGGCAGCGTTCAGGCGCCCAAGGGCGGCGCCGAGGCGAAGACCGCCCCGGTCGAGCCGAAGGCTACGCCCGACCAGAATGCCGCGCCCGACGGCGCCCACGCCGCCTATGCCAGAGTCGATCAGGCACCCGAAGGTGCCAAGCCGAACGGCGCCGCCCAGCCTGCGGGTCAGGGATCCGGCGGCCGCGTCTTCGCCTCGCCACTCGCCCGCCGCATCGCCAAGCAGGAGGGTGTTGATCTCTCGGCCGTGAAGGGCTCCGGTCCCCACGGCCGCGTGATCCAGCGCGACGTCCAGGCGGCGATCGAGGGTGGTACGGCCAAAGCCGGCGCGTCGGCAAAAATCGAGGCGCAGACTGCAGCCGCGCCGTCCGCGGAGAAACCCACTCCGAAGGCGCCGACCGCGGGCGGGGCCCCGGCCGGCCTAAGCCTCGAGCAGGTCAAGGGCTTCTACGAGAAGGGTAGCTTCGAGGAAGTTCCCCTCGACGGCATGCGCAAGACCATCGCCAAGCGCCTCACCGAAGCGATGCAGGTCGCGCCGCACTTCTACCTCACCGTCGATTGCGAACTCGATGCGCTGATGAAGCTGCGTGAGACGCTGAACAGCGCAGCCGGCAAGGACAAGGACGGCAAGCCGCTGTTCAAGCTTTCCGTCAACGACTTCGTCATCAAGGCGATGGGCCTCGCGCTCACCCGCGTCCCCGCCGCCAATGCTGTCTGGGCGGAGGACCGCATCCTGCGCTTCAAGCACGCCGAGGTCGGCGTCGCGGTGGCGATCGACGGCGGCCTGTTCACGCCGGTGATCCGCAACGCCGATCAGAAGACGCTCTCCACCATCTCCAACGAGATGAAGGACTTTGCGGGCCGTGCGCGCGCCAAGAAGCTGAAGCCCGAAGAGTACCAGGGCGGCGTCACCTCGGTGTCGAACCTCGGCATGTTCGGGATCAAGCACTTCACGGCTGTGATCAACCCGCCGCAATCGACGATCCTCGCGGTCGGTGCCGGCGAGAAGCGGGTCGTCGTCAAGGACGGCGCTCCGGCGGTGGTCCAGGCCATGACCGCGACGCTCTCCTGCGATCACCGCGTCCTCGACGGCGCGCTGGGCGCCGAGCTGATCGCTGCCTTCAAGGCGCTGATCGAGAACCCGATGGGAATGCTGGTGTGACGTTCTTCGGTCCCAGATGCCTTCTACACGGAGGATCCAGGGATCGGTGACGTGCAGGACAGAGCGGTGCGGAGCCTCCCGCGCCGTCCCACACCGCCCTCCCAGCGAGGGGAGGGGAACGCGCGGAGAGCTGAATGTCCGAAACTTACGACGTCCTCATCATCGGGGCGGGACCCGGCGGCTACGTCACCGCAATCCGCTCAGCGCAACTCGGCTTCAAGACCGCCGTGATCGACCGCGAGCATCTCGGCGGCATCTGTCTGAACTGGGGCTGCATTCCGACGAAGGCCCTGCTGCGTTCGGCCGAGATCTACCACTACATGCAGCACGCCTCCGATTACGGCCTCTCGGCCAAGGAGGTCAGCTTCGACGCGGCGGCGATCGTCAAGCGCTCCCGCGGCGTTTCGAGCCGGCTCAATGGCGGCGTCGGCATGCTGCTCAAGAAGAACAAGGTCGATGTGATCTGGGGCGAGGCCTCGATCGACTCTGCTGCCAAGGGCAATGAGCCCGGCAAGGTCACGGTCAAGGAGACCAAGCGCGCCGAAGCCCCGAAGGGCGCCAAGGGTGCGGGCACTTATTCGGCCAAGCACATCGTCGTCGCGACCGGTGCGCGGCCGCGCGTCCTGCCCGGCATCGAGCCCGACAAGAAGCAGATCTGGACCTATTACGAGGCCATGGTCCCGGAAAAGATGCCGAAGAGCCTGCTGGTGATGGGCTCGGGCGCCATCGGCATCGAGTTCGCCTCGTTCTACCGCACCATGGGTGCGGAGGTGACGGTGATCGAGCTGCTGCCGCAGATCCTACCGGTCGAGGATGCCGAGATCGCTGGCCTCGCCCGCAAGCGTTTCGAGAAACAGGGCATCAAGATCCTCACCGGCGCCAAGGTGACGAAGGTCGAGAAGGGCGCCGACTCGGTCACCGCCACGGTCGAGGACGACAAGGGCAAGACGCAGCAGCTCACCGCCGAGAAGCTCATCTCGGCCGTCGGCGTGGTCGGCAATATCGAGAATCTCGGTCTCGAGAAGCTCGGGGTGAAGATCGAGCGCGGCGTCGTCGTCAACGACGGGCTCGGGCGCACCAACGTTCCCGGCATCTACGCAATCGGCGACGTCGCCGGTCCGCCGATGCTCGCCCACAAGGCCGAGCATGAGGGCGTCATCTGCGTCGAGACCATCAAGGGCCTGCACACGCACCCGATGGACAAGGGCAAGATCCCGGGCTGCACCTATTGCCACCCTCAGATCGCCAGCGTCGGCATCACCGAGGGGAAGGCCAAGGATCTCGGCCTCTCGATCAAGGTCGGCCGCTTCCCCTTCGCGGGCAACGGCAAGGCGATTGCGCTGGGCGAACCGGACGGCCTCATCAAGACGATCTTCGATGCCAAGACCGGCCAGTTGCTGGGGGCTCACATGATCGGTGCCGAAGTGACCGAGCTGATCCAGGGCTACGTCGTCGCGATGACCCTCGAGACGACCGAGGAAGAGCTGATGCACACGGTCTTCCCGCACCCGACGCTCTCCGAGATGATGCATGAGAGCGTCCTCGACGCCTATGGCCGGGTGATCCACGCCTGACGGGACCGATAAAGCTGAAAACGGCTTCAATGGGCGCGCAGGACCAGGCGTGATGCCGCGATCCCGCGCGCTTTTTTGACGTGACCCTCCGACTTCGCACCATCCCGCGCTGAGGCGTGAAATTTAGCGGTGGAAGGTGGTACCGGCACCTACAAAATAAGCTTTGGTTGTATTTTCGCAGGTGAGGCTCCTCGTACACGGAGAGCCAAGCGCCCTTGATGCGAAGACCTGCAGCTCCATGATCATACGTGTCCTTCTGCTCGTCATCGGCTTTGCTGGCCTCTACGCTTCGTTGACCGTGATGCAGGTCCACCTCTACGTCACGCTGCTGCTGCTGTTCCTTTGCGCTGGACCGTTGAGCTACATCGTCTTCCGCGAGGAGCATGAGTAGGCGAGCTCGGTCGACCGGCGCCTGGACGATCATCCGAGACAGCGGCCGGCACACGGCCGCCTAGCCGCCTCCATCGACGCCGCCGATGTGTCGGCATGGGCCGCTTTCGGGAAGCGCTCAGGAGGCGTTCTGTCGACGCGCCGAAGCGATGCCGGGGATTGCCATCAGAGCCAGCAGGCCGGCGGCAACGAACAGAAGGGCAGTGCCGAAAACGCGCCACGCCATCACGCCCGTGACACCCCCAGCTAGGAAGGCGGCCACCGTCACGCCGTAGAGCCGCATCTTCTCTCGATCCGGTCCTAAGGTGTCATCACCACGCGACAGTCGGTGAGCGAGGCCGATGCCGAGATCCGTCACCATGCCGGTCACATGGGTGGTGCGCACCCGCGCATCGGTGATCTGTGTGATCGTGGCGTTCTGCAGGCCGAGCAGAAAGCTGAGCCCGGTCACGAGAATTGCGCCGTGCCACCCTGCAGGCAGCCAGAGACCGAGGAGGCCGAGGCTGACGAGCAACACGGCTTCGGTCAGAACGCTGTAGGCGTAGACGCCGTACAGCCGGCGATGGCGGCCCGCGCTGATGAGCAGCGTCGCACTCATGGCCCCGGCCATGAAGGCAGCAATCAGCGCCAGAATCGGCAGGGCAAGTGCCAATTGGCCGAGGCCAAGGTGATCGGCGAGGGCCGACACGTTTCCGGTCATGTTCGAGGAGAAGGTCCCGAAGGCGCAGAAGCCGGCGGCGTTCAATGCGCCGGCGATCCCCGCGAACGACCAGGCGAGGCGACGGTCGATGCCCGGGGTTCGGCTTTGGCCTTCGTGGACGAGCATCGTGCGAGGATCGGCGATCGAAAAGTGTAGGTCGATATCACTGTAATCGTCATACCCCTTACACAACCTGTCCAACCGTCCGACTTCGTCGCGCTTTCGAAGCCTCAGCGCTTCTCCTGGGCGGGCCGACGCTTCGACTGCCCGTGCCGCTCTTGGCCGTCGTTGTTGTGCCTGTTCGGGGGACAGAACCGATCTGCCAGCATTGCAGCCTCCTGTCGGCACAGCGGCAACTGCGCCGCCGACCCGGCGTTGCCCCTCCATGCTCGCGAAGGCTGATGCAGGGGAGGGAATCGCGATGGCGGGGAAGCGGACGCTTCGGTTTGGCCTGCTGGTCCTGAGTTTGGGGCTCGGTGGCGCGCCCGCCCTGGCACAGACCTCTGCCGGCGGCGGCATGCCCTCCGGCTTCACCGCGCCCGGTCTTCCTTTCGGTCCCACTTCGACGGTCGCGACGGTCGCGGCGCCCACCGCGACCATGGCCATCGCGAATCCCGGAGGTTTGAGCTTCGGCGGCGCGTCCGGAATCTCGGGTCTCGGCATGTCCACGCCGGGCATTTCCACCAATGCCGGTGGCTTGAGCTTCGGCAGCGGAAGCGCCTCGGCCGCTTCCGGCGGTGCTGGCCTGAGTTCCGGCGGCGGCGGGATCGGGGCCGCCGCTCGGCGGCCGTTGGACGACGTGACCGGCAGCATTGGATCGGGCGGAGGGGGTGCGCCCGCAGGGGCCGGCATCTCCGGCGGCGCGGGTTTCTCTCGCAGCCCGACCGATGCCTATTTCGACCCGCTCAGCGGCTCCGGCCTGCGCTAAAGACATGACGGCCGCGGCCGAACGGGATGTCCACAGCCTCGACAGGTCCCGGTAAGGTCTCGTTAACCATTTCGGCATGTTCTATCTTCGTTCTCGCACCGAGTCGGAGAGAGACCATGCCCAAGCCCCAGATGGCCGAGCGAAGCTACGGCACGTCCGCCCGCTCCGCCGATCCGCGACAGGAGAGAGCGGCTTCCTGCCCGGTGGAGGAGATTGCCCAGGCCTATCTCAGCAGCACGCAGGGCGATGCGGGGATTGCTCTGCGCTGCGCCATCACCGACGCGCTGTCGGACCTGATGGAGGCCGAACGCCGCGCCCGTGAGAACAGCCGCCTCATCTCCCGTGGCTTCGTCCGCAGCGCGTCGACGGCCCGGTGAGGCGTCCATGACGCCTTCGCGTTCGCGGCGTTGAGGCGCACCGCTTGAAGCGCGGCGCAGGAGGCGCATTTTGCATGCATCGAACTCGGGACGATCGCCATGCGCTTGCCTCTCCTCGCGGTTCTCGCGAGTCTTGCCGTGATCGCCGCAGCCCCGGCGGCGCGGGCCGATCTCCTCATCGCCGTCGACAAGGATGCTCAGCGCATGAGCGTCGCGGTCGATGGCGCGCCCCGTTACAACTGGCCCGTCTCGACGGGCGTCGCGGGCCACGACACGCCGAACGGCAGCTACCGGCCGTTCCGCATGGAGAAGAGTCACTTCTCCCGCGAGTGGGACAACGCGCCGATGCCGCACGCGATCTTCTTCACGCAGGTCGGCCACGCGATCCACGGCACCACACACACCCGCCGCCTCGGCCGCGCCGCCTCGCACGGCTGCGTTCGCCTCTCACAGCGCAACGCCGCCACGCTGTTCGCCCTGGTGAAGCAGCAGAAAATGGCCAACACCCGCGTCGTCGTCGAGGGCAGTGTCGGCGACGCTCCGGTGGCCGAGATCCAGCGGCCTACGCGGGCGCGCTCGGCCCGACGCGGCTACGGCAACGACGAGGGCGTGGTGGCGGTGCGCTCGCGCGGTCGGACCTGGGAAGACGAGGCTTACGGGCCGCCCGTCCGCCGCTATCGGGACGTGTTCGACGAGGGCTACGGTGTCGGCGCGGGCTACGGCGATCTGTACTGATGGCGCGCAGCCGGATCAGTTCGACGCCGTGGCCCCGGTCACCCGCCACACCGTATTCCCGACATCGTCCGTCACCAGCAGTGCGCCGGCCTTGTCGATCGCCACAGCGACCGGCCGGCCTTGGGCCTTCTCGTCGGCGTTGAGGAAGCCGGTCAGCGCATCGACCGGCGCGCCGGCGGGTTTGCCAGCCTGAAACGGCACGTAGATCACCTTGTAACCGCTCTTCGGGCGGCGGTTCCACGAACCGTGCTGGGCCACGAACAGGCCGCTCTTCCAGGCCTCCGGCAGCATCGACTTCATCGAGAACGCGATGCCGAGGGATGCCGTGTGCGTGCCGACGGCGTAGTCGGGCGCGACCGCCAGCTTCACCTTCTCCGGCTGCGGTGGCTGCACCCGTTGGTCCACGTGCTGGCCCCAATAGCTCCACGGCCAGCCGTAGAAGGCGCCCTCCTTCACGCGGGTGATGTAGTCCGGCACGAGATCGCTGCCGATTTCGTCGCGCTCGTTCACCACCGTCCATAGGTCGCCCGTCGCCGGTTCGAAGGCGAGGCCGTTAGGGTTGCGCAGGCCGTTGGCGTATTCGCGCATCACCTTGGTGGCGAGGGTGTATTCCCAGATCGCGGCGCGGCCCTTCTCGATGTCGAGACCATTCTCGCCGACATTGCTGTTCGAACCGACGGTGATGAAGAGCTTTTGACCGTCCGGGCTCGCAACGACGTTCTTGGTCCAGTGATGATTGATGCCGGCGGGCAGGTCGACGACCTTTTCCGGGCTCGCCGCGATCTCCGTCTGGCCCTCGGAATAGGGCACGCGCACCAGCGCATCCGCGTTCGCGACGTAAAGGTCGGAGCCGACCAGCACCATTCCGAAGGGCGATGTGAGCCCCTTGAGGAAGACGTGGCGCTCCTCGGCAACGCCGTCGCCGTCCCGGTCGCGCAGGAGCACGATGCGGTCGGCGCTGGCGCCGCCAACCCCGGCCATGCCCTTCACCTTGTCGGCGACCCAATCGGTGACGCTGGTCGAGTGGTCGCTGGATTTCGGCGCCTGGCTCTCGGCAACGAGAACATCGCCGTTGGGCAGAACATAAGGCCAGCGCGGATGGTCGAGCCCCGTGGCGAAGGCGGCGACACTCAGACCTTCCGCCGCCTTCGGTTTGGCACCGTCGCTCCAGCGCGCCACGCGGGCGATGTTGACGGTGGGCATCAGCGTCGGGTTCGGCGCCGGCAGGGACGGGCTCGACCCGCTGCTCGCGGCCACGTCGAGCGAGGCGGATTCCGGATAGACGATGAAGCGCAGGAAGGCCGCCCCACCGAGCAGCACGACAACGAGCGCGGACAGCCCGATCTTGGCGGAGGTGCGCATCGAGACCTCGACGAAAAGGGGTCAGGTGAGCGCGGCGGCAGTCTGCATGGCGGCTTCGTCGGCGCCGGGATGGCGGCGGGCCGAGTAATAGAGCCCGATCGCATTCCAGAACGCGTCGCGCTGCTCGTGGGTGAACCGCTGCAGCG
>Ga0268290_100201_pt1 | contig 14267 bp, 15 predicted proteins | sample MetspRMADM_FD_191346 | JGI IMG/M metagenome (GOLD analysis project Ga0268290, IMG submission 191346) | Soil microbial communities from San-Diego area, Southern California, United States - Methylocaldum sp. RMAD-M | ecosystem: Environmental > Terrestrial > Soil > Desert | place: USA: California... | reverse complement strand
TGGGACGAGCCGCTCCCGGCTAAGACGCCGAAGCGGGATGAGGACGGCGCGGCGGTCATCGCCCACTGATCCGATAGGCCTCCTGATGACGAAGCCCCCGGAGCCTTGCTTCGGGGGCTTTTTTCGGGCGGGAGAGGGCTGAGCACGGGGCCGGACTTGCGCAGCCGCGTCCGCTTCCGTAACGCTGCGCCGGTTCGGGCGGTTAGCTCAGTTGGTAGAGCGTCTCCTTTACACGGAGAGGGTCGGGGGTTCGAGTCCCTCACCGCCCACCAGGAACTCCACATGCATCGCAGAGGCTTGCGGGCTCCCATTTTGGGGCGGAGGGTAGTTTCTAAGTTGGGCACCGTGATTGTCCCCAAAACCCCTAATGGCGCGCCCTGTTCTGTACCTGCAAGTCCGTCCGGGCAGGGCTCCGACTAAGTTCATCAGGTATCACAACGCAGAGATCAGAATCGGGCTACAGGAGCGGGAGCGCCCCAAAGCCGAGGAGATGCTCGCCACTTGTGACGAGAGGCGTCGGACGGTAAAAAGCCGGCGGCACCGATACCCTACTGGACACATCTATTTCTTCTCCTGCCCAGACGAACGGAGCTACGAAGCCGGTCCCGCCTCGGTGGTTGTAGTCGATTACCTGCGTCCGACAATTGGTCGCCATGACGAAGCCGAGCAAGGCTGACGGCGGGTATTGCGAAATGGAGCAGGAGGCGGTCGAGGCGCTACGCGCCGCATGGGCGACGGAACGCGTTTGGCGGGCCGAGATGCGGACGCAGACTGCCTACCATGATGCGGGCATGGCGGACTGGGTCGCGATGGTGGCTTGGGAAGGGTACGAGCGACCGGCCAACGTCGAGGTGCGCGGCTTGCTCAGCTTCGCGCAACGTCTCAGCCTGAACGAGATCAAGGTGCGGGAGATCTACCAAGCCGTGACCCAGGAGACAGAGCCCAGCGAGGCAAGCCGTGATGAGCGGTTGTCGAGGTGCGGAAGAGAATTCTCGCGCGGCGGGTTGGTGCGGGACACGCAAGCGCATTGACGGCGATTATATGGGAAGCAGGGGGGGCGATCCGACGCTGAGGTCGGTGCGGTAGGCCAGAGGCAGAAAAGTCCCGCTCCAGCGGTTGCAGGACGGGCTGAGAGGCGGAGCACCCTCATTTCGTCGCTATTCTGCGGGACCAGAGCTCTCGCCACTGCCCAGCGTGACGGATTCCATGGTCGCCGACGTCCAACTCCCTCCGAGCAATAAGCAGCCGGCGAGTTACCTCGACGTCTACTTGCGTGTCCTGAGCGCGTTGATGCTGCGCGACATGCGCAGCCGTTTCGGTGGAACCTACTGGGGTTACCTGGTTCAGGTGCTGTGGCCCTGCGTGCATCTCGGCATCATCGTCGGTGCCATGACCTTCCGCGGTATCAAGCCGCCGATGGGTGATGATCCGATGGTCTTCGTTGCATCAGGAGCGCTTCCAGCGCTCGCTTTTCAGTATATCTCACGTGAATTAATGAAAGGTTACATGGTTCACAAGCCGCTGACCTATTTCCCGCAGGTGAAGCGCTTCGACACTATCGTCGCGCGTATTCTTGTCGAGATCGTCAGCAGCTTCATGGGCGTTTGCCTCGTCTGTGTCGTACTCCTCTGTTTTGGCGCCGACCCTGTTCCGGTCGATATGATGACGGCCATTGGTGGTTACCTGACGGCCATTGCGCTCGGGATTGGTGTTGGGACAATTAATGTTGGAATTTGTTCTGTTTTCCCAGGGTGGTCTCTCGGGTATATATTGGTAACTTTGACTTCATATCTCACAAGCGGCGTCTATTTCATGGCATGTTATATGCCTGGCGAGATTTATTACTATATGAAATGGAATCCGATTACCCAGATCATCGAATGGGTACGCTTGGGATATGATCCGACGATCCCTGTCCAGATCGATTACCTCTACCTCTACGGCTGGATTTTCGGCAGTCTCACCATCGGATTGCTGATGGAGCGGTACGTGGTTCGAGCTCAGCAGTAGTTCACGGATGTTGAGGATGTGAGGTCCGCCGCCGCGGAATGCGCGGAGACGTTCCAGGTGCGGTTTGGTCGCTGGCTCGAAGTCGTCACTGAGGGCCACCCGGCCGACCTACCCGTGCGGCGTGACCATTTCTCGGGAGAGTCGATGGAGCTTGCTCACTCGCAGGGCGCCACAAGTGAGGCCATGCTCGCTGGTCGCAGCAATCCTGAGAGCGTCGTCAAGATCCGCTGAAAGCGTTCAGCCCGGCACGGACGCAGTACGCTCTTCAGCCTCGACGCACCCGCTCCCCTGTTCTCCTCCGGTCAGGGAGACGAGTGATGGCCTTCTGAGACAATCACGGCGCCCTATTGCTGATCTGCGCTGGCCTCTTTCCGTGCCTGACGGTCCTGTTCGCGACGGGACTACCGGCGATCCTCGGCGTCCTCGGATGGCTGCTCCCGGGCTTCGTGATCGCCTACTACGCGACCCTCCCCTATGGGGACACGGGCCCATTCCTCGTAGCGGCTGCGGGGGTGTCGGCCGTCCTGTGCCTGCTGGGACGCGGTAGCGAAGCCGTCTCCCAGAACAATGTTCGGAAGTCGCCTTGACCGCACAACTACCCCTCGAGGCGCTGGTCGCTGCTCCGCGCCGGGCCTACGAGCGCTTCGTTCAGGCCGGAACCGCCCTTCAGCAGGTCATGGCCGAGAGGTAAAGAGGCGCGGGCCCGACAAAGTAACTGAAACGACAGCCTGCCTTCGCGTTCTCCGTTCAGGCATGAGCGGAGGACGACATGGAAGGCGGACTGATCTGGCTCGGCATTATCGCCGGCATCTTGGGGGTGAGCGGCGTCGGCTATCTGTTTGCGTCCTGGGCCAAAGCGCGCAGGACGCAGCGCTGACGCGCCTCGCTGAGAGAGGAAACATGGGTGAGGCGGAGCCCAAGCCTCACTTCGCGGCGAGCGATGGCTCCCAGCCACGCTGCCCGTGCATGTTCGGGGCTGCCTGCCCAGCCAAATTGTCGTTGTCACCGGGCTTTACGATCCCGGCAGCCATCCGTCCGGCCTTCGCCTTCGCGCGAAGCAACAGCAGCACGAGGCGCGTCGAGCGCCGATAGATCCAGGCCTCGTGCCGCCCCCTCAGGGGCCGGCCGTACTGGACGATCTCTTTTCCAAACATGGTCATTTGTCACGGTGCCGTTTGGCTAATTTGCCCGAGAGGCTAACGGCAGACCGCCCGGATGAATTGACTGAGCGTCCCAAATTTTTGGCCGGCGTGATTCCAAGCCTGAGCGCGGCGTTGGTGCAACGCCGTATGCGGACCCCGAGCGGGCCGTGGTTTCGCTGTCTGCGGCATGCCGGTCCGCACCTGAGCGAAGCTGCCTGACGCCATTTCCCGGAAATCGGATTCCAGGACGATGCGCTGGCCTCTTGTTCGCGCACGGTCGTTGATTCGAAAGCCGGCGGCCCCTTGTCGGGACGTTGCTCTATCGCGCCTGGAACAGGTGCAGGCTGAAACCGCTGTCGTCGTCGACCCAAAGGCGGATCGGTTCCCACCCCTGCGCCATCGCGAGCGCCCGAAAGGCATCGGGCGCATATTTGTGGGAGGTGTCGGTGCGGATGCTCTCGCCGGCGGCGAAGTGGATCGTCCGATCACCGAGCCGATAGGAGGCGGCCCGGATCGCTACGAGATGTGCCTCGACCCGGAACGGCCTGTCGGCGAGCCGTGCCTCGTGGCGGAAATTGCCGCGATCGAAGTCGCTGCCCAGCTCCCGGTTCATCCGGTCGATGAGATTGAGGTGCAGAGCCGCCATCAGGCCGCCCGACTCTCCGTAGGCGCGGCGCAGGCGGGCCGGGTCGCAAGTCGGGTCGGCGCCCACCAGGAAGTGGCTCGGACCCAGCGTCTCCCGCGCCCGTGCGAGGAAGCCGCCCGCCTGCTCCGGCGTGAAGTTGCCGATGCTGGTGCCGGGAAAGAAGCCGAGGATCGGCGGTGCCGCCGCCCCCGGCGGCAGGTGCACGGGCTTCGAGTAGTCAGCGCAGACGGGTGTCATCGCTACGCCCGGATAATCCGGCGCGAGCCGCCGGATCGCCGCTTCGAGATAGGCACCGGAAATGTCCAGGCCGAGAAAGGCGGCGGGTGCCTCCAGGGCATCGAGCAGGGTGCGGATCTTCCGGCTCGCACCGCTGCCGAACTCCACGACGCTGACCCCCGGGCCGACGAGCGCGGCGACCTCGTCCGCGACGCGGGGCAGAAGCGCCATCTCGCGCTTCGTCGGGTAGTAATCGGGGTGATCGCAGATCCGGTCGAACAGGTCGGAGCCGATCTCATCCCATAGGTACTTCCCGGGCAGGGTCTTCGGTTCACCCGAGAGGCCAGCGAGCGCGTCACGCAGGAACTCGGCGCGCTCGCTGGCCTCCTCGATGACCGCGCTCATCGCGCGTCGGCCGGGCGTGTGGCGGTGAGAATGACGAGTGCGATGCGTTCGGCCGCCGCGTAGCCCGGATCGTCGAGCTCCTCGCCGTACTCGTCCGGATCGAACTCGCGGTAGGACCAGTCGAGCCCAGCCCGCTCACAGATCGCCCCCGCTTCGGCCCGGAAGCCGTCATCACCCTCGACGATGGCCGAGCCCGTGAACAGGACGAGAGAGCCACCGGGTGCCAGCCGCTCAGTCGCAGCCTCGACGACGCGCAGCGACAGCCCGGCACCGAGCGGTCCGCCGCCGTGCCGGTAAGCGCGGCCGCCGGCATCCACCATGAACGGCGGGTTGGACACGATGAGGTCGAACGAACCCTCCACGCCGGTCAGCATGTCGCTGTGGACGGGATGCGCGTTCTGCACGCCCGCGAGCCGCGCATTGTAGCGCGCCGCGCGCAAAGCGGCGGGATTGATGTCGACGAGGATGACCTCGGCTTCCGGTACCCGCTTGGCGACGAGGATACCCGCTGCCCCCGACCCGCATCCGATATCGGCGACCCGCCGCGGCGCCGGTTGCCCGGTGCGGGCGCGCTCTTCGAGATGGGCGAGGACAGCTTCCGCGAAGCGCATGGTGTCGGGACCGAAGAACACGGAATCCGCAGCGAGCGGCGGATAGGCCGCGTGCAGGAACAGCTCGCCGTCCAGGCTCGACAGCCGCACGCGCGCCTTCATGAGGGAGCCGTCCGAGCCCTCCGTGCGATCGAGCACGCCCGCCTGCTCCATCAGGGTGGTCAGCTCCGTCGGGATCAAGCCCTCGCGGAACGGACGGCTCCAGCCCAGCACGTCGCGCAAAGACCGCGCGACGGCGTTCTCGGGCCGGGCATTGACACGGGCATGTGTGGAGGGGGTCACCGTGGTGAAGCGGTACCCGCTCTCACGCACCGCGCGGGCGAAGGCGAGAAGCGCCTCCTCGCGGTTCTCTTCGCGGGCGCCGGTCTCAGGCTGGGGGGTAGGGCGAGTCAGAACATCGGCCATGGTCATTCTCAGCCCTCCATCTGTCCGGCGACGAAGGCGCCCGATCGCAGATCCGCCGCGACCTGCTGTGCATCCCACTGCGTCGCCCCCTCCCGGCGCCGGTAGGGGCAGACCCAATCGTCGGGCACCGCCCGCCCGCTGAACTGCCGGGCCGCAGAGCGCTCGCCGTGCTGGGCGAGCATAGGATTGACCGAGCCGGTCCAGGCGACGTCCCGCTCGACGATCGAATCGCGCAGCCGGTCGTAGCGACCTTCCGCCCGCAGCCGGTCGAATTGGTCGTGCAGGTTGAACACCAGCACGGGGTGATCGAAGCGACGCGCCTTGCGGCTCGCGCCGGGATGCAGGCCGACGATGAAGAAGCCTTCGCCACCCAGGCTCATCGAGAAATGCGGGTCGTCCGGATCCGCCGAGACCCGCGGGTCCTGGGCATGACCCAGCCCGCTGTCACGGTCGGACAAGGACTGCATCCGCTTCCACAGCGCGGCCTCGAACGCTTCTTCCGTGAGGCGGGGGGATTCTTCGAACACCACGGCGAAGCTCTGAAACTGGTCGCGGCGCGCCCGGTAGCGGCAGATGAAAGCGAGGAGCGCCGGGTAGATCCGCGCATCGTCGGTATCGGAGGTGATGTCGCGGGCGACCAAAACCTTGAGCTGGCCGCGGGACAGAGCGGATTTGGCGCCGACGCAGGGGAAAGGCTGTTGGCGGATGAAGTGCCGGAAGCGCTCGGCGAGCGGATGACCGGTGTCGTCGGTAGGCAGCAGCATGACACCTCGTATGAAGCGGGCAAGCGAACGTCGCGACCAAGCCTGCCGGCCCGGTTCGGTGCAAAGCGAGATAGGTAAGGCGGCCGCCGCGCAGTCCGCCGGCCCTTGCAGAAGGTGAACTGCGCGAGGAACCTCGGCCTCGAACCATTGTTCCGCGGGGCCTGGGGATAACGATTGGGCTAGGCGCAGGGGTTCATCTGCGGATCCACTTGATCAGCGCGGCATCGTGGCGCAGATTCTAGTCGGCTTGCGAAAATATCTTCTCGGGAGCCATCAAGACTCGATCTCGTAGTGGATCGGTTTGAAGGAGAAGTTGTTCGATTGCAGCGCCGAGCAGGCGGTCAGGCCGATGACGAGATCGGTCTCCGCCACGAAGCTCACCCGGTCGCCAGCCCGGCTGAGCGGCGGGCGCACCGCGATCTCTCCACTCGCTCCATCGACGGTGACGTGCATGAACACGTTGAAGGCGACCGGAATGCGGTCCGGCACGATGCCGTAGGGTGCCAGTGCTGCGGCGAGGTTGCCGAGGCAGCCCCGGTGCGGATGTTCGTCGCCGTAGATGATCCGGAACGTGTCGGCCGAGCAGGGCGTGAGCAGGAAGTCGTGGCGGCCCACCGTGTCCTCGACGATGCGCAGGAGAACGTTGGAGCGGTTGGAGTAGATCGGGTCGCCCGTCGTCAGGAAGATGCGCGAGGCGTAGTCGATGGTGCGGCCCGAGGAAATGACCTCGTCGAGGTTGTCCCGGCGGAAGGCGACCAGGTCGGCCACCTGCTCACCCCGGGGGTCGATCACCGTGAGACGCTGGCCGCGGTCGAGGGTGAAGGCAGCCCCCGAGCGCGGTGGAATCTCATGACGCACGGGTCGGGTCATCTATCGTTCTCTCTTCGATGCGGGTGAAGACCGCGGGATCGCGCCGGCGCCTCGGCGACCGGGCTTGGCAGCAGCTAAGGTGCGACGGGGGATCAGACGAGGGGGCCATCGGGTTCCCGAACGGTGTCGACGTCCCGAACCGCGGGGCAGCACCGGAGACGCCTGCCCGTGGATGCACGATCCGACGAACGCTCCTCACCGCTTGGCGAGGCCAGCCAGGACGGTTCCCGTCACATTGCCGAGATTACCCTGCGAGGGCTTCTCCTCGGAGCGGTGATCACGGTCGTGTTCATGACCGCCAACCTCTATATGGGGCTGAAGACGGGCGTGACCTTCTCGACGTCGATCCCCGCGGCGATGCTCTCGATGGGCTTGCTGCGCCTTTTCGGTGGGTCCGGCATCCTCGAGAACAACATCGTCCAGACTCAAGGGTCGGCGGCGGGCACCCTGTGCAACGTCATCCTCGTCTTGCCGGGCCTCGTGCTGATCGGCCACTGGCACGGGTTCCCCTTCTGGCAGACCACTGCCGTCTGCCTCGTCGGCGGTCTGATCGGGCTCGTCTACTCGATCCCTCTGCGCCGCGCGCTGGTGATGGGCGCCGGGCTTCCCTATCCCGAGGGGACCGCCGCGGCCGAGGTGCTGCATGCCGGCGAGGCGGGCGACCGTGGCGGCCTGCGCATCCTGCTCGGGGCGGCCGGTGCGGGCGGGCTGATCGGTCTCGCCACCACCGGCTTGCGTCTCCTCGCGGACGGCCTCCACACCACGCTTGCCGCGGGGCCGGCCCTGTTCCGTTTCGCTACCGGATTCTCCCCCGCGCTCGTTGGGGTCGGCTATCTCGTCGGGCTCGGTGCCTGCCTCGCTCTGCTCGCCGGCGTAGCCCTGGCCTGGGGCATCGCGGTGCCGCTGCTCACCGCCTTCGGCGATGGCGCTGGCCCCGCAGGTGCGGAGGCGGCAGCGCGGACGGTGTGGTCGGAGAAGGTGCGCCTCATCGGTGCCGGCATCATCGCCGTCGGTGCGATCTGGACTGTCGCTTCCCTCGGCCGCTCGATCCTGGGCAGCATCCGCTCCGCGTTCCGTGCCGCACGAGGGGGCGGCCACGCCCTGCGCCAACTGCCCCGCCAGGAGCGTGACCTGCCGATCACCTGGGTCGCGAGCGCCTCGCTCCTGCTCGCGCTGCCGCTCGCATGGCTCTTCTTCCATTTCAGCACAGGTGCCGAACTCGGGGGCATGCGTTTCGCGTTGATCGCCTTCGCAACCCTGTTCACGGTCGGCTTCGGCTTCCTGATGGCGGCGGCCTGCGGCTATCTCGCCGGCCTGCTCGGCTCGTCCTCCAGCCCAATCTCCGGCATCGGTATCCTGACGACGCTGCTCGCGGCCCTGTTGCTGCCGCTGCTGCTCGGACGCGCCGCCGGGCCGGAGGGGGAGCGCTTCGTCGTTGCCGCCGTCCTCCTGCTGTCAGCCATCGTCGTTACCACCGCCTCGATCGCCAACGACAACCTTCAGGATCTCAAGACGGGCCAGCTCGTCGATGCCACCCCCTGGCGTCAGCAGGTGGCGCTGGCGGCCGGCGTCGGGGTCGGCGCTCTCGTGATCGCCCCGCTCCTCGACCTCCTCTACAACGCCTACGGCTTCGTCGGCGCCCTGCCACGCGAGGGCATGGACGAGGCCTCCGCCCTGCCGGCGCCGCAGGCGGCCCTCATGACCCAGATCGCCGGCGGTATCGTGCGCGGCGAGTTGCCCTGGTCGATGGTGGCCACGGGCGCCGGCCTCGGAGCGCTGCTCGTCGCACTGGAGACACGTCTGCGCCGCAGCGGTCGCTCCTTCCCCGCGCTCACCGTCGGGATCGGCATGTACCTGCCTCTGGAGGTGGTCGTGACAATTGCCTTCGGCGGTGTCGTCGGCTGGCTCGCTGCGCGCCGCCTCCACGGAGCCGGCGAGGCGGAGCGGGCAGGTGGGCGCCGACGCGGTGTTCTGCTGGCCTCGGGCTTCCTTGTCGGCGAGAGCGTCGTCGGCGTGCTGCTCGCGGCCGCCGACACGCTGAGCGGCCGCAGCGCCTCGCTCGCCTTCGCGGCGGATGCGCTGGGCGGGGCAGGGCCGTGGCTCGGCCTCGTCGTCTTCCTTCTGGTGCTCGCCGCCTTCTACCGCATTGCGTCGCACTCGGACGAGGCCGGACGCCGCGGCGTTTCCTGACTCGTCCTCGATTTCGTCGCGACTAGGGGCGAGCTGGTGTCGGGACGATCGCTGTGAGGATCTGTTCTATTTCAATAGGCGTTCTCTCAAGTATGTATTATCCAATTTGATTTTATATCAAAAACAGCAGTATATATCTCGTAGTATGTTGTATATCTGGTAAAATTCAGCAATATATAATATGGAATCCGATTGTGCAGATCGTCGGGCGGGTTCGTTTGGGGTATGATCCGGCGATCCCTGTCCAGATCGATTACGTCGATCTCTGCGGCTGGGTTTTCGGCAGTCTCACCATCAGATTGCTGATGGAGCGCTACGTGGTTCGGGCACAGCAGTGACGGAGACCGGGCAGCGCTGGGCGCATTCAAGCTCCGTCCCCCATGCGGCTTCATCGACCTCCGCCTGAGCCGGAGCACTTTGCGCGGACCGATCCTGAGATCGAGAGAACCCTCGGATTGAGAGGCGGCTCAAAAATTCGGCCAAGCCTCCAAAAAAGGGGTTGAGTCCCGCCGATCCTCCGCTTATAGAACCGCCCATCGCCGACGCACTCAGCGCCGCCGGTGATGCCAGAGACTGGAGACGGTCACGGCAAAAATGATGGGGCCTTAGCTCAGCTGGGAGAGCGCTTCCATGGCATGGAAGAGGTCATCGGTTCGATCCCGTTAGGCTCCACCATCTTACATCTCTCGTCGACATAGCGGTAGACGCGCTGCGGATTGAACGGTCCGCAAAATGTGTCTGTGAAGTCTGCATTTTTTGTCGACGTGACTGCCGCGTTGATTGCAACTCACGCGCACGGTCGAATTTCTGCAGTGACCGGGAGCATCGTGATCAGGCAGGTGCGTCTGGGCTCCTGTTGCCCCGGCAATCTTTCAGCGACGTGGCCGGATTCTCGCTTGCCGTGAGACTTATCGGGCAGTCTGCCACGGGCTGATGACGCGGGCGAGAGACGGCCCTGTCTCGGCGCGGGCCTGCTGGTCGAGCGGCTCGATCGTTTCCTGCGGCGCGAGACGGCGGGCCTTGGCGAGTACCTTCCGGGCCTCATCGGCCGGCATGGCGCCCTGCGGCAGCATCATCGCCATCAACTTGCGGCGTGTCTTCACATCAATCGTGCGTGAGTGCTTCACATCCTCGAAATCGCTCATCCGGTGACGCGCGGCCTTCGCGCCGCGCCCGCGATCCTCGCGCCCCATGAAGACCTTCGGGCCGCTCGGCATGACCACGATGTCACCGGGACGAAGAGTTTCGTCGCGCAAGAGTGCCGCTGTCGGATTGGCGGCGATCGCCTTTGCATCGACTGGCTGCTTGCCGCTGATTCCGTCGCCCTCATCCTTGGGCAAGGCCGCGTAACGCACCTTCGGCAAGGCCGCGTAGCGCATCTTCGGTCGGCTCCGCTCCGCCGTGCCGCGGTGGCGGCGCCAGCGATAGCGCTCGTTGACCTCGCCGCTGCCGTAGACGGGGGCTGCCGGTGACGGAGCAGGCGCCGCCTGCTGCGGGGCGAAGAGCTGCTGGAACAGACCGCCGAGACCACCCTCCTGGGCATGTACGCCGGCAGCGGTGGAGAAAACGAGAGCGGACGAAGCCAGGACGAGCGCGAAGCGACGTCCGGAGCGGGGCGAAGTCGAGGGCATCGACGGCTCCTGAAGCGAGGTGGTCGCGTTCGACCGATGCGCTGTAAACTAAGCCGGATCTTAACAGTTCCGGCGAAAACTTGGCGCGAATGTGGATTTTTAGGGGAGCTCGGCTCGAATACGCTGGCGGCTGAGAACCTCACATCGGTGTGAACCCGAAGTCGGGGCAAAGGGTTGCTGAACAGCGCCGCTGATCCTGCGGCGGACGGAGCCGATCTTTCGATGCCTACAACCGACCGTGCCGTTCCCGACGCCGCTGCGGGCTCAGCCGGCGCCTCCCGCTATCCGGCCCTCTGGACGATGGCGCTCGCAGCGGCCCTCCTCGGGGTCGTCGCTCTTCCGCGCAGGTCTCCTTCGTCCACGGTCGCCGCTCGGCCGAGGCCGAGCGGTGAGGCGGCGGCGGACTCGGCTCGACAGGAATCGCCTTCGCATGAGGGCGCTGACGCTCACCGGGTTGCGCAGACCGAACGCGATCGCGGCCGTTCCGCCGACCGTCCGACCGAGGTGCCGGCCGCGGGTTGGATGGACGTCCTCAAGCGGACCTATCGCGATATCGGCGAGAATCGCCTGACCCTGGTCTCGGCTGGTGTGACCTTCTTCGTGCTCCTCGCGATCTTCCCAGCCATCGCGGCACTGGTGTCGGTCTACGGGCTCGTCGCAGACGTCGCGACCATCAACCAGCAGATCGATGCGTTGCGCGGCGTTCTCCCCTCCGGCGGCGTCGATATCGTCTCGGAGCAGGTGAAGCGGCTCACGGAGAAAGGCGACACGGCGCTTGGTCTCACGGCACTGATCGGCATTGCGCTCTCAGTCTGGAGCGCCAATGGCGGCGTGAAACACGTCTTCGATGCTCTCAACCTTGTCTACAACGAGCGTGAGCGGCGCGGCTTCTTCAAGCTCAATCTCGTCTCGCTGGCCTTCACCGCCGGTGCGCTGCTCTTCATCGTGCTCGCGCTTGCCGGCATCGTCGCCGTGCCTGTAGCGATTCAGTTCCTGGGGATGTCGGGAGACGCGTGGTGGCTCGCGCTGCTGCGCTGGCCGGTCCTCTTCGTCGTGGTGATCCTGATGCTCGCGGTGCTCTACCGCTACGGGCCGAGCCGGGACGCGCCGCGCTGGCGCTGGGTGACGCCCGGGGGGATTGGTGCCGCGTTCCTGTGGCTGGCCGGCTCACTGCTGTTCTCGTGGTACGTCTCGAATTTCGGCAGCTACGACAAGACCTACGGCTCGCTCGGCGCCGCCATCGGCTTCATGACCTGGATCTGGCTCTCGACCACGATCGTGCTACTCGGGGCTCAACTTAACGCCGAACTTGAGCACCAGACCGCCAAGGACACCACCGTTGGCGAGCCAAAGCCGTTGGGGACCCGCGACGCGCGCATGGCGGATACGGTGGGAGCCGCCGCCTGAAGGCGGGTCCTCGTCCTCAGTATTTCGCCTTGCTTGGGGCGTCGGCGGGGTTGAGGCAGTTCACGCTGAATGCACTGCTGCCATTGACCCGGAGGACGACCACCTCGCTCATCATCCAAGGGCGTGTGGCCTTTCCGTGGAGAGGAAGTCGAAGCCGCCCGCTTTCAGCTCGGCTCCCTCTGGCAGATCCGGCGGCTCTTTCTCCCTTCCGTGGTGGACCCATCGCTCGACGTGGCGGCGGGCGGATGGGATTACGCAAAAGAAAAGCGGCGAGGCTTGTGCCTCGCCGCTCCCTTTGACGGCGTCTGTGCGCCGGAGACGCTCAGTAGGCGGAATAGCCGGCCGCCGGACCGCGGACCGAGCCGGTCACGATGTCGTCCGCTGCGCCGACGGTCCCACCCACCACGTTGCCCGCGGCATTCGCGGTGCCACCGACAATGGTCCCGGCTGCGCCGAGCGTCCCGCCGACCACGTTGCCAACGCCGCCAATGAGGCCGCCACGCTCGCGCACGGGGTCGATATGCGCACCCCAGACGTTGAGAGTGCCGTCGCGGTTGAAGCTGGCGCTGTCGGACGGAAGGCCCTGAGCGAAGCTCGGGGTCGCGGCCAGGCCGAGAGCGAGTGCGAGAGCGGTGGTGATCTTGGTGCGGTTCGTCATGATCGTACCTCTATGCGTTACGGCAGGCGACGTTGCACGGAGACTCAGCTGTATTGAGTCTCGTCCAAGCCATGGACCGTCTTCGATGAGCAGGATCTGGGTTCGATCCATTCTGAGACAATGCCCATTTTGTCGCAGCGCAGCATAGATATATTTCAAAACAACTGGATAAAGGGCGAAATTTCGTGCAGCGACATCGTGCGCTTTGAAAAAGGCACGTCTTTGCAGGGGTTTCCCGCATCTGCGTCGTCGGGAATCCGGCTTGTGCAGGGGCGCACACGGACACTCCGTCTCGTGATTTTCCCTGGAGCCGCCTGTCTGTCGATCGGCGTCGGGGGCAGGCCGAAGCCATCCGACGCCGCGGCACACCCCCCGGCCGGGGAGAAGCGGGGGATCTGCGGCATTTCCCGACATGCGGGCGATGTCCTGAGCGGGCGAAAATGCTCTATGGATCGGCGCGGCCCGCCTCCGGGTCCCCGTTCGCCGATGGCTGTTCGACCGATGACCGCTGACACGCAACCGCAACCGGACAAGCCCGTGGGCGCCGACGACCGCGTGATCCTCGTCGACGGCTCGTCCTTCATCTTCCGTGCGTACTTCCAGTCGATCAACCAGGACCAGAAGTACAACACCCGGCCCTCCGACGGCCTGCCCACCGGCGCGGTGCGCCTGTTCTGCACCAAGATCGCTCAGTTCCTTCAGGACGGCGCGGCGGGCGTGAAGCCGACCCATCTCGGCATCGTCTTCGACAAGTCCGAGGGCTCGTTCCGCAAGGAGCTGTTCCCCGACTACAAGGGGCATCGGCCGGACGCGCCCGACGATCTCAAGCGCCAAATGCCTCTGATGCGCGACGCGGTGCGCGCCTTCGGTCTGCACGCGGTGGAGCTGGTGCGATACGAGGCCGACGACCTGATCGCGACCTACGCGCGGCAGGCCGAGGCGCGCGGCGCCGAGGTCATCATCGTGTCCTCCGACAAGGACCTGATGCAACTCGTCTCCGACAAGATCCGGTTCTACGATTTCGAGTCGGGCGCCAAGGGCAAACCCGGCTACCGGCCCGAGCGCAACCTCGACCGAGAAGCGATCATCGCCAAGTGGGAGGGCCTCGCGCCGGAGCAGATCGGTGACGCGCTGGCGCTGATCGGCGACACCTCGGACAATGTGCCGGGCGTGCCCGGCATCGGCTTGAAGACGGCCGCCGCGCTGATCAAGGAATACGGCAGCCTGGAGCAGCTCTTGGAGCGGGCGGCTGAGATCAAGCAGCCCAAGCGCCGAGAAATGCTGCTCGCCAACATCGACCAAGCCAAGCTCT
>Ga0268290_100200_pt1 | contig 14363 bp, 16 predicted proteins | sample MetspRMADM_FD_191346 | JGI IMG/M metagenome (GOLD analysis project Ga0268290, IMG submission 191346) | Soil microbial communities from San-Diego area, Southern California, United States - Methylocaldum sp. RMAD-M | ecosystem: Environmental > Terrestrial > Soil > Desert | place: USA: California... | reverse complement strand
TCCGGACGGCTCTCCGGCATCGATTTGTCCGGAGAATCGGCGCTGATTTCGCGAGGCCTCGCGCCGCGACGCCACCGATTCCCTCGCAAAAATCACGACTTCCATCTCACATCGGCACCGCACCCGGAGCCGGCTGGATCGATACGGGCCGGATCCGCGTTCGGCCGGCGCCGACGCAGCGGACGAAGGCCTTTCGAAGGATCGGCCGAACTTTCGTCCGTCGGTCGTATGTCAGTCCGCTGTCGCCCCGGCAACGTCGTTCGGGCGCATCCGGTGCGCGGCTTGCGCAGGGAGCCGCAAAACCGAGAGCGGCGACCAAAGACGTCCCGTATCGGGACAGATCATCGCCTCAGGGCAGCACAGCGCGGGACACATGTTTCACGAGCGCCCCCCTCAGCAGTACCAGCGCCTGCCCGACGACCGGACACGCCGTTCCGTCTGGGCCTCGCTTCTACCGCAGCGGCGGCGCACGGCCCTGCGCGTGGGCATGGCAGCCGCGCTGCTCACGGCCGATCTCCTCGCGATCCTTGCGGTCGGCTTTGCGGTGGATGCGGCCTACCACGCGTATATCGGCGACGGGGCGCTGATCCCGCTGACGCAGAGCATGAACCTTCAGACGGCCGTGTTCCTCGCCCTGATCGTGGTGCTGACCAACCTCGCCCGCGGCGAGTACAGCATCGAGCGGTGCCTGTCGCAGACGCCGCACCTGCAGCGACGGGCGACGCTCTGGCTGATGGCCTGGGCGGTCGCGCTGCTGGCCGGCTTCGCGACGAAGACGACGCAGGACTTCTCCCGCGTCGCCTCGGTCGCCTTCTTCCTCACCGGCCTGCCCGTCACGATCCTCGTCCGCGCGGCGGCGGTGGCGCTGGTGCGCCGTAGCAGCACCTCGGCCTCCCCCTCGGTCAGCCGAGTCCACCTCGTCGGCTACGAGGAGGACGTGACGAACTTCTATGCCAACAACGACGTCGATGCGCTCGGGCTTCGGATTGTCGGCACGAGCTATCTGCGCCGCTACGATCCCGCCTCCGGCCCCGGGAGCGCGGAGACCCGGCTCGCCGAGGATCTCGACCTCGCGGTCTCGGTGGTGCGCTTCCTGCGGCCGGACGACGTGTTCGTGCTGGTGCCCTGGTCCGAGCCTGCCGACATCGAGCGCTGCATCGACGCCTTCCTGCGGGTGCCGGCCGCCCTGCATCTGCGGCCCGGCACGATGATGGACCGCTTTCCCGACCTGCAGGTCGCCCGGGTCGGGCGGCTGTCGGGCATCAATATCGGCCGCCGGCCGCTCTCCGTCGGGGAGATCCTGCTCAAGCGCGCCTTCGACGTGACGCTGGCCGGGATCGGGCTGCTGATGCTGGCGCCGCTATTCGTCGCGCTCGCCGTGCTGATCAAGCTCGACAGCCCCGGCCCGGTCTTCTTCCGGCAACGGCGCTACGGCTTTAATCAGGAGGCGTTCGGCGTCTTCAAGTTCCGCAGCATGAAGACCGCCCCCGACGCCCCGTTCCGGCAGGCCTCGCGCAACGACGACCGCATCACTCGGATCGGCGCCCTGCTGCGCCGGACCAATCTCGACGAGTTGCCGCAGCTCCTCAACGTGATCCGGGGCGACATGTCGCTCGTCGGCCCCCGCCCGCACGCGCTGGCGCATGACCGCAGCTTCGAGCGGCGCATCGCCCTCTACGCCCGCCGCCACAACGTGAAGCCGGGCATCACCGGCTGGGCGCAGGTCAACGGCTTTCGCGGCGAGACCCTGACCGATGCGGCGATGGAAGCCCGTGTCCAGGCCGACCTGCACTACATCGACAACTGGTCGCTCTGGCTCGACATCACGATCCTCTTCCGCACGATCGCCTCGCCGCGGGCCTACCGCAACGCGTTCTGACCCACGCGTTCAGCCCAGGGACCTACGGGCGATGCGGCACTTCCGGCAGGTCTCCGCGCTCACGGCAGGTGCCGCACTCGCCCTCGACCTCCAGGATCCGGCTCGTGGGGGTAAAGCCAGCCGCGGCCAGCGTCTGGTCGAGGGCGCTCTCGACCGCCGGGGCAGTCATCTCGCCGATACCGCCGCAGGTGCGGCAGATCAGGAAGACCAGGCCCGCCCCCGCGCCGTGCTCGTGCCCGCAGGAGACGAAGGCGTTCCGGCTGGAGATGCGGTGGACAAGACCTTGCTCGGTAAGGAAGTCGAGTGCGCGGTAGACCGACACCGCCGCGACCCGCCGCCCGGGCGCGCTCATCCGCTCGGCGATGTCGTAGGCGCCGAGCGGCCGATGCTCTGCCGCCACCGCCGCGAGCACGTCCCGCCGCAGCCGCGTGAATTGCAGGCCGCGCGCTTGGCAGACGCGCTCCGCCCGCTCGATCACGTCTCCGGCTTCGTGGCCCCCGCCGCAGCCGGCCCCGTCATGACCATGATGGTCATGCGCGTGCCCGTGGTGGTCGCCTTGGCCGTGCTCCTGCTGCGCGTGACCGCGCATCCCGACCTCCCCGGTATCGGCGTCTGAGATCGCCGCATGGTATCGCCGCTTGTACCGCCACTTGGCACGGGCCGATTGAACTCAATCCGTGTTACAGTGTATCAGCCCCACCAAGATAGGCGTCCGGCCGCAATCGGGCAACGAGGCGGAGAACGGCGCGGGCCGCGGCATCCCCAGCCTCCGCGACACCGCCCGCTCCGGCCATCCTCGGAGATCCCATGACCCGTGCCGGCGGGACCGTCCGCCTCCCGCGCCGCTCGCTGTTCCGCAGCGGAGTCGGCCTTCGCCTGGCGGCGGCCCTCATTCTGTCGAGCCTGCTCTGGGCGGTGATCCTGTGGGCCAAGTCATGAGCGGAGCCGTGAGCGGCGGGACGGCTTGGGCGGGCGCCATCCGGTTCCGGAGCCTGACCCTCGGCTATGACCGGCATCCGGCAGTCCACCATCTCGACGGCATCATCGCGGCCGGCGACCTTCTCGCGGTGGTGGGACCGAACGGCGCGGGCAAATCCACCCTCCTGAAGGGCATCGTCGGCGAGATTCGTCCCCTCGACGGGACAGTCGAGGCGGGGCCGCGCTCCGGCGCCGTCGCCTACCTGCCGCAGGCGGCTGAGATCGACCGCAGCTTCCCCTTGAGTGTCCTCGACCTCGTGGCGATGGGCCTGTGGCGCCCGCTCGGCGCGTGGCGCAGCCTCACACGCCAGCGCGCGCGCCTGATCGAGGCGCTCGCGGCGGTCGGGCTTACCGGCTTCGAGGACCGGCCGATCGGGACCCTCTCCGGCGGACAGTTCCAGCGGGCCCTTTTCGCCCGGCTGATCCTGCAGGATGCCCGGATCATCCTGCTCGACGAGCCCTTCACCGGCATCGACGAGCGCACCACCGGCGACCTGCTCGCGCTGATCCGCGGCTGGCACCGCGAGGGCCGCACCGTGGTCGCGGCCCTGCACGACCTCTCCCAGGTGCGCGCGCATTTCCCCTCGACCCTGGTGCTCGCCCGCCGCCCGATCGCCTGGGGGCCGACCCGCGAGGTGCTGACGCCGTCGGTTCTGGCGCGGGCGCTGCGCCTGTCCGAGGCCTGGGACGAGGCCGCCGCCATCTGCCGCCATGAAACGCATCATGAGGCGCACCCCACGGATGGTGCCGGCGCAGACGGGACGCACGATCACGGCCATGATCATCACGATCACCACGGGCACGGCCATGCCCATGCGCATCACGGGGCCGTCTCGTGACGCTCGCCGACCTCACTGACATCCTGGTCGGGCCCTTCGTCGAGTTCGGCTTCATGCGCCGGGCGCTCGCCGGCTGCCTCGCCCTGTCCCTGTCGGCGCCGCCGCTCGGCGTCTTCCTGATGCTTCGTCGGATGAGCCTGATGAGCGAGGCGATGAGCCATGCCATCCTGCCCGGCGCCGCCGCGGGCTTCCTCGTCGCCGGGCTGTCGCTGCCGGCGATGACGCTGGGCGGGCTCGTGGCCGGGCTCGCGGTGGCTTTGGCCGCCGGGCTCGTCACCCGCTCGACCGTGCTGAAGGAGGATGCGAGCCTCGCCGCCTTCTACCTGATCTCGCTGGCGGGCGGGGTGTTCCTCGTGTCGCTGCGCGGCTCGCAGGTCGATCTGCTGCACATCCTGTTCGGCACCGTGCTGGCGCTCGACGACGACGCACTCACGCTGCTCGGCGGCATTGCCAGCCTGACGCTGGTCGCGCTCGCCCTGCTCTACCGCCCGCTGGTGATCGAGTGCGTCGATCCCTTGTTCCTGCGCACGGTGAGCCGCGCCGGCGGCCCGGTCCACTCCGCCTTCCTCGCGCTCGTGGTGGTCAACCTCGTCGGCGGCTTCCAGGCACTCGGCACGCTGCTGGCGGTCGGCCTGATGCTGCTGCCGGCGATCACCGCCCGGTTCTGGGCCGCAGACCTGTCGGGCCTGATCCCGGTGGCGATGCTGGTCTCGATGCTCTCCAGCGTGACCGGCCTGCTTGTCTCCTACCATGCCGGCATCCGGCTCCCGACGGGACCGGCGATCGTGCTGGCGGCGGGCGCGCTCTACCTCGTCTCGATGGTGGTCGGCCCCCGCGGGGGCCTGATCCACCGCCTCGTGCGGCGGCGTCACCTGGAGGCGTGATCCGCTTCCGGCGTCGCACGGCGGAGCGGATGCCGGTGAAGTCGCAGCGCAAACGACGCGAGTGCCCTTTCCGGCCTCGTCGCGGTGCTGGATCGCTTTGCCCAACAGCTCACGACGACGGTGCCGCACCTCCTCCTCGTCCATTGCGAGGCGAAGCCGAAGCAATCCAGCGCCGCTCCTATCCGGGAGGATCGCGCCCTTGCAGCCCGAGAACGTCGAGAAGAGAGAAGGGCCTACATCCCGAGGCCGGGGATCGCCTGCGAGATCCAGGCGAAGGCGCCCATGATGCTGGCGAACAGGGTGTAAACGAAGCCGATCGAGATGCCGACGCCGACACCGCCGATCAGCAGCCCGATCAGCACCACGAACCCGTCGCGCTCCACCAATCCGAGGCCGATCAGCGAGACGGCAAGGCCGAGCGGGATCTGGCCGAAGAAGGGCGGCGCCACGATGAGCGCCAGCGCGAGCGCCAGGATCAGCACACCCATGCCGCGCATGCCGATGGCGCCGTCGAACACGCTCAGGCGCGGACGCGACCAGCGCTCCAGCCGGCGCAGGAGCGGCACGGCGCGGTTCACCGCCTTCTCCACCGTCGCACGGGCGATCGACTGGTCGAGCAGCCGCCGCGGTAGCCACGGCGACGACATCCCGGCCACGATCTGGATAGCGATGACGAGCAGGACCAGCCCGCAGACCAGCGGGATCGGCGGCGGCATCGGCAGGCAGTTGGGCAGGCCGAGCAGCACCACGAGCAGCGCGAAAGCGCGGTCCCGCAGCACGGCGACGATGTCGCCGACGGTCAGCCGCTCGCTCTCCTGGCTCGCAAGCATCGTGAGAACGTCGGAAGTGCGTGCAGCGGAGGACAAACCGGCTCGGCCGTTGATCTTTCGGTGAGCGCGGCTCTAGCCCAACCTGAACCATCCGCCAAGCGCCATCGCCCCCGCAGGCGTGCCGTGCCACACAGCAACAAACCACGCTCAGGTTTGTCAGTTAAACTCGTCCCACATCTCAAGTAAGTTCGCACCGATAACTTATCTTGGATGACAGATTTCTCTTAACCAACGCTCCCACCTATGACAACCATTGGTCGTCCCGCCGGCTTTAGCGCGACCTCCAATGTCGAACCGTCTTCCCTCCAACGAAGGTGCACGCCATCCGGCCACGTTCCGGCGGATAGCGGTTCGCTACACCCAATGGTGGCTCCTCCTCGCCTTTGTCGCGGGCCTCCCGTGCGATCGGGCCCGGGCCAACGAGGCGGCCCTGCGGGCCGTTCTGTTCGGCAGCATGGAGGCCGGCGCCTCGACCTTTTCCGCCAGCGGGGCGAAGCTCGTCTTCGACCGGTTCGACCGGGACGGCCCCGTCGCACTGGTGACGGCCGGCGGCGGCGTGCGGCTGGAGGATGGCGGCCGCGCACCGACGATGATGCGCTTCACCGCCCTGGGCGCCGCGCTGGCCGGCTACCAGTTCATCCGGGACTGGGGAGCGGTGACGGTGTTCGCCGGTCCGGAGGCGTCCTGGGAGTCGCTGTCCGGTCCTGGCTTCCTACAGGCACTGCCCCTGCGGACGGGCCTGCGCCTGCACGGCGAGGTCTGGGCGCGGCCGACGGAGACGACGCTGGCGACCGCGACAGTCATCCTCGGCTCCGCCCGCGGCGACGCCTATGCTCGGCTATCCTGGGGCACCGCGCTGTTCGGCGCCTATCTCGGCCCGGAAGCTGCTGTCTTCAGCGACCGAACCGATTACCGGAAGTGGAGCGTCGGGCTGCATGCCACCGACTACGCGATGGGCGGCTACCGCTTCCGCCTGTCTGCCGGCTGTCAGCTCGAGACCCCGCTCAACCAGTGGAGCCCCTACATCTCCCTCGCGATCTGGAATACGCTGTGAGGCGGCTTAACCTTTGGTGCGCAGCGAGGAGCGCCCGCCATCGACGCCGATCACCTGCCCCGTGACGTAGCTCGCCTCCGGGCCGACGAGGAAGGCCGCGAGCGCGGCGGCATCCTCGGGCTCGCCGAGGCGCTGGAGCGCGTGCATCGAGGCGATGCCGGAGGCCAGCGTCGCGTTGCGGGTGATGGCCTCGGCGAGCGGCGTACGGGTCAGCGAGGGAGCGACCACGTTCACCCGGATCGCGGGCGCGAGCTCCGCAGCGAGCGAGAGGGCGAGCCCCTCAACCGCCCCCTTGGCCATGGCGACCGAGGCGTGGTGCGAGAACCCTTGCGCGGCGGCCACGGTGGAGAACAGGACCACGCCCGCGCTCCCCTCCCCTGCACCCGCCTTGAGCGCCGGAGCCGCCGCCTGCACCGCAAGGAAGGCGCCGAGCGCGTTGATGCGGAAATCCGCCTCGATGCGGCTCGGATCGAGCTTGGCGAGCGGCGCGAGCTGGATCGTGCCGACCGCGTAGACGAGGCCGCCGAGGCGCGTACCCGCTTCTTCCGTGACGCGCGGGAACAGGGCCGGATCGGTGACGTCGCCAGCGGTGAAGCCGGTCTCGCCCAGTTCCGATGCCGCCCGCTCCAGACGCTCCGGATCGCGCCCGACGAGGTGGAGGGCGGCCCCCCGCGCGCGCAGGGTCCGCGCCGTGGCAAGGCCGATCCCGCCCGTTCCGCCGTAGATCACGACCCGTTCCATGAAGCCCCCGGCCGAGCGATCTTCGCCCGGTGATTTCGCCAACCTCTGAAATCCACTAGCTAAGGCGGAGCCGGGGGGTGTGGAGCCGACCGGCGCCGCCATATGCCCGCGCCGAACGTCGCAGGGCATTTTTCGCCAGCCACGGGACCTCGCCACCCATGAAATTCGCCTTCGCCGGCATCGACTTCCTCGGCGGCGTGTTCGACGGGCTGATCGAGGCCGGGTGGACGCCGGTGAAGCTGTTCACCCGACCCTGCGACGGCATCTACGATTTCAACGAGGTCGTGGTGGCGCAAGCCCGGCGCCACCGCATCCCAATCCAGCTCTCGCGGCTTCTGCCCGACGACATCGAGCGGCTCGCCCAGGAGCACGGCCGCGACGTGGCCCTCGTCGTCGCCGGCTATCCCTGGCTCGTGCGGGGCTGGTACGGGCGGGTCCGCTACGCGCTGAACGTCCATCCCTCGCCGCTGCCAACGGGGCGGGGCCCCTACCCGCTCTTCAAAGCGATTCTCGACGGGTACGAGAGTTGGGGGGTCACCGCGCACGTGCTCGCCGAGCAGGGCTTCGACACCGGCGACATCGTCGCCCAGGACATCTTCACCCTCGACAGCCATGAAACCCACGAGACACTGCTCGCCAAATGCCAGATGGCGGCCCGCCGCCTCGTCCTCGGACCGATCGGGAAGGACTTGGCCGATCGCTGGCGCAAGGCGGAGCCGCAGGGCGACGGCTCCTACTGGCCGCGGGTGAACGACGCCGACCGCACCCTCGACTTCCGCAAGGACGTGGCCGAGGTGCTGCGTCGCGTGCGCGCTTTCGGCGCGATCGAGACCATCGCGCGGCTCGGCGGCGCCCGTGTCTTCGTCGCCGCCGCCGAAGGCTGGCAGGAGGCGCATCGCCACGCCCCCGGCACGGTCGTGCACCGCTACCGCCGCCACGTCGTGGTCGCCGCCCGCGACGGCTACGTGCAGTTCACCCGCTGGAGCCCGGTGCCGCTCAACGAGGCCGCACAGATCGGGCGCTGAGCCCATGCCGCCGATGCGCCGCAAGGGCGACCTCCCTCAGAAGATCTGCGCTCAGTGCGGACGCCCTTTCGCGTGGCGCAAGAAGTGGGAGCGCGTCTGGGACGAGGTGCGCTACTGCTCCGACCGGTGCCGGGCGGAGGCGAAGCGGGAGGCGCGGAAGACCTGACCTCGGTCTCAGCCCCCCAATGCCTCCGGCGTGTCGACATCGAAGATCACCGCCGGATCGGCCGGCACCTCCAGCAGGTCGTCGCGCCGTTTCAGGATCGGCCCGGCGCCGCGGTCGCCGGACAGCGCGGCGAGGTCGGCGCCCAGATGCGCGAGGTCGAGCAGCACCGGATTGCCGCGGCGTCCGCCGCTCACAGGTACCACCGCGGATGGACGCGGTGTCGCGCCGGCATAGGCCGTGATCAGCGCATCGATATGGGCTGCCTCGATCCGCGGCATGTCACCGAGCAGCACCACCGCCGCCTCGGTTTCCGGCGGCAGGGCGGCCAGCCCGAGGCGCAGCGAGGCCGAGAGGCCGGCGGCGGGGTCGGGGTTCTCGACCAGCGTCAGGTCGAGGCCGGCCAACGCCGCCCTCACGGCATTGGCATGCGCGCCGAGGACCGCGACGACCGGCCCGGCGCGCGAGGCCAGAGCCGCCTCCGCAGCGCGGCACACCATCGGCCGGCCGGCATAGGGCGCGAGCATCTTCGGTGCCGACCCGAAGCGGGAACCGAGACCGGCGGCGAGGATCATCGCGCCGACCCTGAGATCCGCGCCTGGCTCAAACCCCGTCACCGCCCGACCTCGGCTGGCCGCGCAAGGGAATCTCGGTCAGCAGGCCGCCGACGCCGAGGCGCACGATATCGGCCCGGGTCACGGAGAGCCCCGCGAGCAGGCGGTGCAGGACGAAGTCGAAGCCGTTCTCCTTCGGCGAGCGGGCGCAGCCCGGCGCTCCGATCACCGGGACGGCGCCGAGGGCGCCGAGCAGCAGCAGATTTCCGGGATCGACCGGCATGCCGAACTGTTCGACCCGGCCGCCCGCAGCCTCCAGGCCGGCCGGGATCACGTCGCGCCGGTCGGCGATGGCCGAGGCGCCGAACACCACGACCAGCTCCGCCCCTTCCGCGACCGCACGCGCGATGGCGCCCGCGACCGGGTCGGCCTCGTGCCGCACGCGGGTTTCGGTGACGATCCGTGCCCCCGTCGGCGCCAGCCGGTCGGCTAGCACGCGCAGGGTCTTGGCGACGGTCGCGGATTTCAGGCCGGGCAGCAGCGTCGAGACGACGCCGACCCGCTTCAGGCGGTAGGGCGCCAGCCGCATCGGCGGCGCGTCGGCGGCGGCGAGCGCGCGCTCCAACGGCGCGGCGGCGACCGCATAGGGGATGATCTTGACCGTCGCGACCATCTCGCCCGCGGCCACGGGCCGGAAGGCCGGCAGGGTCGCCACCGTGATCGCCTCGTCCACGGCGTTGACCGCATCGATGCGGGCGGGCTCGACCACGAACACGCCCGCGGCGTCAGCGAACAGGTTGCAGCGACCGGTGAAGGGAGCCTCCGGGCGGAGGCCCTTCCCAGCGAGGTGGCGAGCGAGGCGGGCCGCCGCCGCGTCCTCACCGACATCGCCGGGATCGAGCCGGACGGCCAGGATCTCAGCGACTCCGGATTCGGCGAGCCGCAGAGCCTCCGCCTCGGGGATCGGCCGGCCCTTCTTAAGGCTCGCGCCCTCGGCGCGCATGGTATGGGCGGCGATCAGCCCCGCACTGTCGCGGGTCGCGACGGGTCCGAACTGCATGGGCTCAGCGTCCCGCTGCCGCGTCGCGGCCCTTGCGCAGGGTCGCGACGAGTTGAGCAAGAATCGACAGCGCGATCTCCGCGGGCGAGACCGCGCCGATATCGAGCCCGATCGGTGCGTGGATCCGGCCGATCACCGCCGCGTCGAACCCGGCCTGCTCCAGCCGCTCGACGCGGCGCGCATGGGTTTTCCGCGATCCGAGGGCACCGATATAGGCGCAGTCCGCCCGCAGGGCCGCGACGAGGGCGGGATCGTCGATCTTCGGATCGTGGGTGAGCGCGGCGACAGCCGTGTAGGCGTCGAGAGGCCCGACCTCCTCAAGCGCCTTGTCCGGCCATTCGGCGATCAGGCGCACGCCGGGAAAGCGCTCCGGGCTGGCAAAGGCCGTACGGGGGTCGATCACCGTGAGATCGAGGCCGAGTTGCGCCGCGAGCGGCACCAGGGCCTGTGAGATGTGCACGGCACCGACAACGACGAGGCGCACGGGCGGCGCGTGGACGGCCACGAAGACCGGACGCCCGTCGGGCCCCTCGCCGAGGCCGCTACGGCCGCTGCGCAGGCGCTCGCGCAGCAGGGCGGCGAGCGGGTCGGCGGCGATCTCGGCGGCGCGCACGAGGCGCTGATCGCCATCCTCGGGATCGGTGACGATCAGGGCCGGGCGGCGCGCCGCGCGCTCCGCGTTGAGGGCCGACAGGGTGTCAAGGCGCATGAGGTCTGTCGCTTGATGCGAGTCGGGCCGCTCACGATAGGAGCGGGAGCGGGTTCGAAAAATCAGTCGATGCGTTCGACGAAGACGCGGATGCGGCCGCCGCAGGAGAGGCCGGCCCGCCACGCGGTCTCGTCGGCGACGCCGAACTCCAGGGTGCGGGGGCGCCCGTCCTCGATCACGTCGAGCGCCTCGGTGATGACCTCGCCCTCGACGCAGCCGCCGGAAACGGAGCCGAGGAAGCGGCTGTCACCGTCGATGACGAGGTGGCTGCCGACCGGGCGGGGCGCCGAGCCCCAGGTCTCGATCACAGTGGCGAGCGCGACCGCGCGCCCCTCGCGCCGCCAGCCCTCGGCGGCGCGCAGGATATCGTCCTCGGTGGAGAGCATGGGCTTCGCGTCCTGAACATTCCGGTCCCGCCGCCCCCGACCGTCCCGTTACGGGAGAGGTAGGCGTGCCGGCTCGTTCCGCAATGCGGCCGACGGTGGCGCTTGCAAGCCCGCGAGGCGGACTTCATCAAGGTCCAGGGATTTTTTCCAGCAGCCGGACGGGGCTTGGTGTGACGAAGCGGACCGCATTGGCAACCCTCCTCGCCCTCGTGCTTGCGAGCCCCGTCGATGCCGCCGAACCGCTGAAGATCGGGCTCGCCGCCCCCATGAGCGGGCCGGATGCCGGGTTCGGCCAGGGCGCGCGGCTCGGCGCCGAGCAGGCAGTCGCCGAGATCAACCGCGCCGGCGGGGTGCTGGGGCGGAAGCTCCAGCTCGTGGTGCAGGACGATGCCGCCGATCCGAAGCAGGCGGTGGCCGTGGCCCGCCGGTTTGCGGCAAGCGGCGTGCGCTTCGTCATCGGCCCGCTCACCTCGGGCGCCAGTGCTGCGGCGAGTTCGGTCTATGAGGAGGCCGGCATGGTCTCGGTCACGCCCGGTGCGACCTGGGCGCCGCTGACCCGCCGCGGCGCCGGCCTGCTGTTCCGGCTCTCGGGCAGCGACGCGCAGCAGGGCGCGCTCGGCGGCACGCTGCTCGCAGATCGGTTCCGCGGCAAGCCGGTCGCCATCGTCCACGACAAGACCAGCTTCGGCCGCGGCCTCGCCGACGAAGCCGTCCGCGCCCTCAAGGCCCGCGGCGGGCAGGAGCGGCTGTTCGAGGGCATCACCCGCGACGACCGCGAGATCGCTGCTCTCGTCGCCAAGCTGCGGGCGCTCGGGATCGAGGCGATCTATTTCGGCGGCCTGTCGGCCCCGGCCGGAGCGCTGATCCGGGCGATGCGCGAGGCCGGCCTGTCGACGCAGGTGATCGGCAGCGACGGGCTGCTCGACAGGGACTTTTCGCAGGTTCCCGGCGCCGAGGGCACGCTGATGACGGTGGCGCCCGCCCCGCCCCGCCTACCCGAGCCGAGGGGTGCCAAGACACCGCGGAGTGCGGAGGCCGAGATGTTCGCAGGCCCGGCCTATGCGGCGGTCGAGGTCGTGCGGCAGGGGATCGAGGGCGCGCGCTCGGTCGAGCCGTCCAAGGTCGCGGCCTTCCTGCATGGCGGCGCCACCTTGCGGACGGTGCTCGGCGAAGTAGCGTTCGACGCAGGCGGCGATCTCGTGAAGCCGCCGTTCTCGGTCAGCGCATGGCGCCGGCTTCCCGACGGGCGGCTCGACTTTGCCGGCAACGAAGTCTCGCCGTGAGGCGGCGGAGGCCGCGAAATCCCGCTCGGCGTTGAAGTTAAGCGGCCCTTCGGCAGCGGATATTCTTGCACAAAGGGCTTCCGACGCTTAAGTCGCAGGCTTGGTGCCCTTCGCGAAACGCCCGTCGTGCCGCTTGTCCGGCCGGAGGGGGGACTCCCCGATCCGGGAGTTTCGCGAAAGGCGCCCGACGCCCGGCATCGCTGACGCCTCTCGTCCCGAGCGGATCGGACCCGCAGCGCCGCGCGTTTCGCACGATAGACCGATTTTTTGATTTTGCCGGAGCGCCCCGTGCAGGCAGCCCGGCCGGAGATAGATGTATGGCAAAAGAGGAATTGATGCAGTTCGACGGCTTGGTCGTCGAGATCCTGCCGGACGCGCGCTACCGCGTGCAGCTCGACCAGGGTCACGAGATCGTCGCCTACACGGCCGGCAAGATGAAGAAGAACCGCATCAAGACCCTGGCCGGCGACCGCGTCACCGTCGAGATGTCGCCCTACGATCTGGAGAAGGGCCGCCTCGTGTTCCGTCACAAGGACGAGCGTTCCGGTCCGCGTCCGCCCCAGCGCGGCGGTCAGCAGTTCCGTCGCCGCTAACGGCGTCGAACCACTTTCGGTTCGATCGAACTTGCCGAGCGGCGCCCCACAGGGCACCGCCCGAAAGTCCCCAGAATTACTTCCCGAACCGCTCGAATTTCGGGAAGCTGCGGGTCATCAGCGTGCCCGCATCGGACCGGTGGCCCATCCACTTCTCCAACATCCCCGCTTGGGCGAGCCGTGCCTGACCCGAGCCGTCGCGCCAGGGTAGCCCCTCCGCCAGCGTGAAGACGCAGGCGTCCGTGAGCTGGCTCTGGCGGCAGCGCTGCAGGCGCACGCCCTTGCCGCGGCCGAGTTCCGTGACTTCGGAGGCCGGGAAGACCAGCATCAGCTTGTCGGACGAGCAGACGGCGATGTGATCGCCCTCGGCCGGTACCAGCAGTACCGCGCGCGTCCCCTCGTCGAGGCCGAGAATCGCCTTGCCCTTGCGGGTGTTGGCGACCAGCGCGTCGGAGGGCGCGATAAAGCCGCGCCCGTCCGAGCCGGCGACGAGCAGCTTGCTCTCCGGCTTGTAGGGCAACGCCGCGACGATCTCGGTGCCATCGTCGAGATCGACCATTAGCCGCACCGGATCGCCGAAGCCGCGCCCGCCGGGCAGCTTCGAGGCCTCGATGGTGAAGACCTTGCCGTTCGAGGCGAGCAGCAGGATCTTGGCCGTCGTCTCGCTGAGGAAGGCGACCTTCAGCGTGTCGTCGCCCTTGAAGGCGACCCCCGCCAGTTCGGTCACATGCCCCTTGAGCGCCCGGATCCAGCCCTTCTCGGACAGGATCACCGTGATCGGCTCGCGCTCGACCATGGCGGCGGTGAAGTCGATGCCGGCGGTGTCGGGCGGGTTCTCCAGAGTGGTGCGGCGGCGGCCCAGCTTGGTCTCGGGCCCGAAGGTCTTCTTCACCGCGCGGATCTGCTTGGTGATCTCGGTCCACTGGAGCTTCTCGGAGGCCAGCAATCCTTCGATCCCCTCCTTCTCCGCGGTCAGCGCCTCGAACTCGCGCTTCAGCTCCATCTCCTCGAGCTTGCGCAGGGAGCGCAGGCGGGTGTCGAGGATCGCGTTGGCCTGGACCTCGGTGAGTTCGAACCGGGCCATCAAGGCGGCCTTCGGCTCGTCCTCCTCACGGATGATGCGGATCACCTCGTCGAGGTCGAGATAGACGATGAGCAGGCCGCCGAGGATTTCGAGGCGCCGCTCGATCTGGCCGAGGCGGTAGCTTGAGCGGCGCTGGAGCACGACGCGGCGGTGATCGACCCACTCGCGCAGGCACTCGGCGAGACCGATCACCCGGGGTACGACCCCGCCGACGAGGACGTTGAGGTTCAGCGGAATCCGCGATTCCAGCTCGGAGAGCCGGAACAGCGATTCCATCAGCATCACCGGATCGACCGAGCGC
>Ga0268290_100199_pt1 | contig 14449 bp, 14 predicted proteins | sample MetspRMADM_FD_191346 | JGI IMG/M metagenome (GOLD analysis project Ga0268290, IMG submission 191346) | Soil microbial communities from San-Diego area, Southern California, United States - Methylocaldum sp. RMAD-M | ecosystem: Environmental > Terrestrial > Soil > Desert | place: USA: California... | reverse complement strand
AGGATTGTTTTGCGATCGGCGAAGGCGACGATGGATTCGACCGTGAGGAAGTAAGGGGCGTAAGCGAGGCGCCGGATCAGGTCGAGTTCGTGGCGCAGCTGGCGCGTCACCTCCTCCGGCACGCCTTGCGGATAGCGCCGTTCCGCACCGGCCCAGGTGAGGGCTTCCAGGCGCTCCTGCGGCGAGAGCCCGTCCTCGCGGGCTTCCGTCGGGTAGCTGTAGGTGAGGTCGTCCAGCGAGAAGGTGCAGGCGGCCGCGATCTCGCCGGCCCGCGCCAGCGCCTCCGGAAAGCGCGCGAACAGGCGCGCGGTCTCTTCCGGAGGTTTGAGGAAGCGGTCGGCGTGACGCTCCTTGGCAAAGCCCGCCCGGTCGATAGTGAGCCCGAGTCGGATGCAGGTCACCACATCCTGCAGACGGCGTCGTCCCGCGACGTGGTAGAGAATGTCGCCGGTGGCGACGGTGGGCACCCGCGCCGCCCGCGCGGCAGCGGCCACCGCATCGAGCCGGTCCGCGTCATCGGGCCGGAAGCGGCGGGTCAGCGCGCAGGAGGCGCGGGCGCCGAACCTTTTTTTGAGTTGGACCAGATCGTTCGGGAGCGTCGCCTCCGGCCGTTCGGGGAGGAGGATCGCGAAAAGCCCTTCCTGCCATTCTTCGAGATCGCGCCACGTCAGGCGGCAGCGGCCCTTGCCTCCCCTGGCCTTGCCCAGGCTGAGCAGGCGGCTGAGCCGGCCGTAGGCGGCTCGGTCGGTCGGATAGATGAGCAGCGGCGAAGAAAAATCGTCGAGATCGAGCCGGCAGCCGACGACGAGGCGCATGCCCGTCGCCCGCGCCGCCTGATGCGCCCGTACCATCCCGGCGAGCGAGCCGTGATCGGTCACGCCGAGCGCCGGAATGCCGAGCAGAGCTGCCGCGGAAAAAAGCTCCTCCGGACTCGATGCGCCGCGCAGGAAGGAGAAGTGCGTCGTAACCTGAAGCTCCGGCGTGCTCACGCCTCGCCGAGCCCGTGCAGCCACCAGCGTCCGTTGGCCTGCATCGGCCCGTCACGAAACAGCCAGAAGCGCTCGCCCGCCTCCGTCTCGACCCGATAGTAGTCGCGGGTGAGGTCGGCCTCCGCGTCCGTCACCCACCACTCGCCGAGGATGCGCTCCGGCCCATCGGCCCGCGCGATGCGGTGGCGGGTGTTGCGCCAGACGAAGAACAGGGGCGGCGCGTCGGGGATCTCGGCCATCGCCGTGACCGGCTCCGGGGGCGCCAGAAGGCGGGCCGGACGGGGCAGGTCGGTGGGCCAGACCACGCCGAGGGGGGCGGCGAGCGCTGGCACGCGGCGCACCGCCCGCTCGGGCAGGTCGCTCTCCACCGGTGCCAGCCGATAGACCCGGGCGGCGCCGAGGCGCACCAGCAAGGTGTCGATCAGGGCGGCGAGATCCAGCGCCTGCGGGCCGGCGGCGAGATGGCTCGCGAGGTGCGTTTCTTGGTGCTCGGCCAGGGGCTCGACCCGCGAGGCGCACAGCACCGCTTCCTCAATGCCGAAGCCGGGATCGACGAGGGCGAGGCGCTCGGCGAGCAGCCGGGTGAGGTGGGCGGCGTCGCGGCTCGGCCTCGCCGTGCCGATCCGGATCGCCTGATCGAGGCGGTCCACGCGGGCGAAGATGAGGTCGAGGCGGCGCGCTCCCAGGCCGCGCCGCTCCAGTTCCGGCACGAGCCGAGCGCAGAGGTCGCTGACGACCCGCTCCAGGGTCTCGCGGGCGCCGACCGGCTCGGCGAAGCGCAGGGCCACCCGCGGGCTCTCCGGCGCGACGAGCGCCGCCAGCGGCTCCGGCTCGTATCCCAGCGCCCGGTCGAGCCGGAACAGGACCTCGGCGCCGAAGCGCAGCCGCAAGGCGGCCCGCGGCTTGTCCGTCAGCCCGCCGATGCGGGTCAGGCCGACATCCTGCAGCGCCCGCTGGGCCTCGGAGCCGAGCCGCAGGGCCGCCACCGGCAGAGGGGCCAGCACCTGCGCCGCGCCGCCCGGCGGCACGATCCCGCCCTCACCGAAGCGGGCCAGGCCCCAAGCGCAACCCGGCGTATCGGCAAGCGCGAGCCGCGCCGCGATGCCCGTCCGCTCCAGGCGGGCGGAGATGTCGGCGAGCAGGGGCGCCTCGCCCCCGAAGAGATGCGCGGCGCCGGTGATGTCGATCAGGAGCCCGTCGGGTGGATCCGTCGCCACGATCGGCGCGTAGCGCTGACACCACAGGCCGAGCCGCTCCAGCCCCGCCGCATCCGCCTCGGGCGCGGCGGGCACGAGGTGCAGCCCAGGAACGAGCGCCTGGGCATGGGCCGCGCTCATGCCGGGGTACAGGCCGAAGCGGCGGGCGGCGGCGTCCACGCCGGCCAGCACGCGCCGGGCGCCGTCCTGCGCCACGGTCGCGAGGGGCTCATCGGGCGGCGCGGCGCTGGACCCGCTCCGGCGCAGCCGGTCGGTCGGCCAGGCTGGCAGGTACAGCGAGACGACCCTGCGCATCGCAGGCCTCCACGATCCAAGCTCCCGGCGCCCCGCCGCGGCTGCGCTGCAATTCGAGCCGCCAGCGCGGGCGGCCCATGCGACGGCTCATGCCGTCAGAAGGGGCGGGCGCCACCCGCCAGCGGGTTCGTGCGGCGGAGGGCTCCGGCTCGGCGGCCTCGCCCGCGCAGAGGCGGTGCACGACGAGCGCGGTGACGCCCGAGCCCTCCGCGGCGAGTTGGAGTCGGCGGGAAGGAGTGAGCGTCATGCGGGTGAGTTCGCCGACGACTCCGGCCAGCCCACGATGGCGCAGGCCCTCCTCCATGGCCGGCAGCACCTCGGTATCGCGCCACGTCTCGCAATAGACGACCCGGTCGGGGTGGAGCCCGACGCGGGCGAGCGCCGGAGCGAACAGATCGCGGCTGTGCAGACACCACAGTACCGGACCGTTCAGACGGGCGAGGATGCCGCCCGCGAACAGCACGGCGGTGGCGGCGTATCGCCCGCGTGGGCCGCCCTCGTGGATCTGGTGAAGCGCGCCCAGCGCCAAGCCGCCGCCGGGGAGTGCCGCGTCGAGCCCCGCAACGCCGAAGGGCAGGGTGGGAGCGGCATCAGGCCCGGCACCGGTCCCGACGGAGTCCGTCAGCCGGCGAAGCTCGGCCAGCGTCGGCGCGTCGGGGGAATGGGGAGGGGGCATGGGCGCGGGTTCAAGGGTTGGCGTTTGTGGCGGCTCTTGGAACAAAGAGTGAACACACCTGAGCCGTAACCCGTCAACCGCCTGATCGTTGCCATCCCTGTTGAAAATGCGGATTTTATTCCGCCCGTCTGCTTGACCATCGAGTCGGCGACGATTCCGCGACCGAAGCCCTGCACGCAACGCGGGTGCGACGGCTTACCCCACCTCAAATCTGCATGTGTCAGCAGGGTGGATGCAACAAAACGGACTGCTGTTGCCGCTGAACGACAGACGTTCGCCTCTACCGTTCTATCGTATTGTCTGCCGGGGACTTTGCCGGAGGATGTCGCGTGGGAAGCGCAATCAGCGTTTTCCCGTGAGCTCTCAAGATAAGCCAGGGTCATGAGTGACCGGTCATGAGTGACGCACGACCCACAGGCCGCCGGCCCGTCATCCTCGTCGTCGAGGATGAGCCCGACGAGCGCTACCTCGCGGCCGAGCTGCTGGAGGAGAAGGGCTTCGAGGTCATCGAGGCCGAGACGGCGGAGCGCGCGCTCGACATCCTGCATCAGCGGGGCGACGGGATCGACGTGGTGTTCTCCGACGTGCGCACGCCGGGCACGATCGGCGGCTTCGAGCTGGCACGGATCATCGGCGTGACCTGGCCGCGCATCCGCCTGCTGCTGACCTCGGGCGATGCGGGTGACCAGCCGAGCGACCTGCGCGTCACCGCGACCTTCATGCCCAAGCCCTGGCGAGCGCCGGAGATCCTGACGTGGCTGGAGGAGGCCGCGGGGCTCAGGGAGCCGCCGGAGGGGTGAGGATCTCCTCTCCTCCCCCCTTGCGGGGAGGAGCCGGAGGTGAGGGTGGTGCAGAAGGCACCGCGGGGTCCCTTCCCGAACGCCCCCTACCTCCACCCCTGCCCCCTCCCCGCAAGGGGGAGGGAAACTCCTGTTACGCCGCGGCGACGGTCGCCTTCACGATCCGATCGGGATCGCGCACGGGCTCGCCGCGCTTGATCGTGTCGACCACCTCCATGCCTTCGATCACCTTGCCCCACACCGTGTACTGACGGTCGAGGAAGCGGGCGTCGGCGAAGCAGATGAAGAACTGCGAGTTCGCCGAGTGCGGGAAGTTGGTGCGCGCCATCGAGCAGGTGCCGCGCACGTGCGGCTCGGCGTTGAACTCGGCGTTGAGGTCGGGCAGTTCGGAACCACCCGAGCCGGTGCCGGTCGGATCACCGGTCTGGGCCATGAAGCCGTCGATGACGCGGTGGAACGGCACGCCGTCGTAGAAGCCCTGGGATGCCAGCGTCTTGATCCGCTCGACGTGGTTGGGCGCGAGGTCGGGGCGCAGCGCGATGACGACGCGGCCCTTGGTGGTCTCCAGAACGATGGTCTCGTTCGTCTCTGCCATGGCTTAAATTCCCTGTCCTCTGGGTCCGTCGTAGATGAAGCGCAGCGCCAGGGGGCGCCCCGCGATGGCGCCGCCGAGAGCCGGGGTGAGCCGGACCGGCGTGCAGCGGGCGATCGCGTCGAGCGTCGCCCGTATCAGGATTTCCCGGGTCTTCGTGTCGCCCGGCGCTTTCGCGAAGGTGATCTGCGGCGTGCCGATCACCGAGCCATCCCGGCGCAGCGAGAGACGCGCCGTGATCTCCGCCCGCTCGAACCGGCTCAAGCCCTCGGGCACCTGCCAGCAGGCCGCGAGCGCCGGGTAGAGCGCCCGCAAGGTGTCGGCCGGAGCCGCCTCCGTTCCTGCCGCGGGCAGCGGCACCCGCTGCGTGCCCCGCAAGGTCTGGGGCAGGGTGCGCCAAGGTTCAATGCCCTCGAACGCATTCGCCCTGCCCGGTGCGAGCAGGGCCGCGGACAGAGCCAGCCCGGCCGCGAGGAGGCCGGCGAGATGGCCAGCCCGGCGACACAAGGTGCGTCCGGCCGCTATTGGCCGCCTCCGAGCGTCATCTTGACGATCTTGTCGGGGTCCTGCACCGAGCCGTTATTGGCCTTGGAGCCCTTCTTGATCTTGTCGACCACGTCCATTCCGGAGGTGACGACACCGACGACGGTGTAGTTGTTGTTCAGGAACTCGGCGTCGCCGAGGCAGATGAAGAACTGGGAGTTCGCCGAGTTCGGATCGCCCGAGCGGGCCATGCCGACAGTGCCGCGCTTGAACGGAGCGGAGGAGAACTCGGCGGGGATGTTGGGCAGGCTGGAGCCGCCGGTGCCGTTGCCCTTGGGATCGCCGGTCTGGACCATGAAGCCGTCGATGACCCGGTGGAACTTCAGGCCGTTGTAGAAGCCCTGCCCGATCAGCGTCTTGAGCTGCTTGACGTGCTTCGGCGCGATCTCCGGGCGCAGCTCGATCGTGACCCGCCCGTCCTTGGTCTCAAGGATGACGGTGTTCTCGCCGGCCCGTGCCGGGGCGGCGAGGAGCATGGCGGAGAGGGCGAGGCCGAGGACGGCGTGGCGGCGGTTCATGCGGGCTGAAGCTCCGTGTGGGAAATCAGGATTTCGCGAAGCGGGCGGCGAGCCGCGCGGCGACGACCGGCGGCACGAAGGGCGAGACGTCGCCACCCATGGCCGCGATCTGGCGCACCAGGGTCGCGGTGATCGGCCGTACGCCGGTGGAGGCGGGCAGGAACACGGTCTGGACTTCGGGGGCCATGGCGCCGTTCATGCCCGCGAGCTGCATCTCGTAGTCGAGGTCGGTGCCGTCGCGCAGGCCCCGAATGAACAGGCGGGCGCCACAGCGCCGGGCGGCCGAGACGGCGAGGTCGTCAAAGGTGACGACCTCCAGGCTCGCCCCCTCGGCAGCAGCGAGCGGTTCGCAGGTCTCACGCAGCAGGGCAGCGCGCTCCTCGGCCGTGAACAGCGGCGCCTTGCCCGGGTGCACGCCGATGGCGAGCACCAGCCGCGGAACGAGGCGGCAGGCCTGCCGCACCACGTCGAGGTGGCCGTTGGTGACCGGATCGAAGGAGCCGGCATAGAGGGCGGTGCGGGTCGTCACGGGACGGGCCTAGAGCATTTTCCCCGCAAACGGAACCCGAGCGGTCCTCCGCCTCACCCATCGTCATTCCGGGTTCGCCTCCGGCGTCCCGGAATGACGGTGATGAGAGTTGCAGGAGCGGTGGCAAGTCGTCCGCTCAGGCATTCAACCGATCATAGAGATCCACCCAATCCGGGCTCATCGTCTCGATCAGAGCGATCTTCCATTCGCGGCGCCATTTCTTGATGGCCTTCTCGCGGGCGATCGCCTCATCGATGCGATCCTAGACTTCGTACCAGACGAGGCGATCGACGCTGTAGCGGGCCGAGAACCCCGGTGCCGCCTTGGTCTTGTGTTCCCATACCCGCCGGCCCAAGTCGCGCGTGACGCCGAGAGACAGCGTGCCATCCCGCTTGTGCGAGAAGATAGACAGCACCGATACCCCTCTCTCCCGTCGTTCTGCGGCGCCGAAGGCGAACCCGGACTCCACGATCCGACTCGCCGCCAAGTCCCGGCGCCGCATCACGGGTAGATCCCGGGTTCCGTTGCGCGGCCCCGGGATGACGGCTGCGGGCCTCAGGCCTCCTCCTCGCCGCTCTCCTCCTCGCCCTCGATGTGCTCCACCGAGACGACGCGCTCGGCCTTGTCGGTGTTGAACACCGTCACGCCCTGCGAGGCGCGACCGACGATGCGGATATCGTCCACCGGCACGCGGATGAGCTGGCCGGCATTGGTGACGAGCATGATCTGGTCGGAGGCCTCGACGGGGAAGGACGCGACGAGGTTGCCGTTGCGGGCGTTGACCCGCATCGCCGTGATGCCTTTGCCGCCGCGGCCCGAGGTGCGGTACTCGTAGGAGGACGAGCGCTTGCCGAAGCCGCGCTCCGACAGCGTTAGGACGTACTGCTCGGCGGCACCCATCTCGCTGTAGCGCTCCTGCGAGATCGCGGCCTCCGCCGTGCTCTCCTCGGCCTCCGGCGCCTCGGCCTCCTCGCCCCCATCGCCGATGACGGCGCGGCGCATCTTCAGATAGCCGGCGCGCTCCTCGGGCGAGGCGTCGAAGGCATTGAGGATCGCCATCGAGATGACGCGGTCGTCCTTGGCGAGCGAGATGCCGCGCACGCCGGTCGAATCGCGGCCCTTGAAGACGCGCACGTCCTCGACGGGGAAACGGATGCACTGGCCGAGCGCCGTGGTGAGCAGCACGTTCTGGTCGGCCCGGCAGATCTCGACATGGACGATGTGGTCGCCCGGATCGAGCTTCATTGCGATCTTGCCGTTGCGGTTGACCTGCACGAAGTCCGACAGCTTGTTGCGGCGGACATTGCCGGAGGCCGTGGCGAACATCACGTCGAGCGTCTCCCAGGACGCCTCGTCCTCGGGCAGAGGCATGATGGTGGTGATCCGCTCGCCCTCGTTCTGCAGATGCAGGATGTTGACGAGCGCCTTGCCCCGCGCGTTCGGCGCCGCGACCGGCAGGCGCCAGACCTTCTCCTTGTAGGCCTGACCCTGGTCGGAGAAGAACAGCACCGGCGTATGGGTCGAGGCGACGAACAACCGGGTGACGAAATCCTCGTCACGCGTGCTCATGCCGGAGCGGCCCTTGCCGCCGCGCTTCTGCGCCCGGTAGGTCGAGAGCGGCACGCGCTTGACGTAGCCGGCATGGGACACGGTCACGACCATGTCCTCGCGGGCGATCAGATCCTCGTCCTCGACGCTGAAGTCGGAATCGATGATCTCGGTCTTGCGCGGGGTGGCGAACAGCTCGCGCACTTCCGCCAGCTCATGCTTCACGATCGCCTGGATGCGGGCGCGCGAGCGCAGGATGTCGAGATAGTCGGCGATCTCGTCGGCGAGCTTCTTCAACTCGTCGCCGATCTCGTCGCGGCCCAGCGCGGTGAGGCGCTGGAGACGCAGGTCGAGGATGGCGCGGGCCTGCGTCTCCGACAGGCGGTAGGTGCCGTCGTCGGCGACCCGATGGCGCGGATCGTCCACCAGCGCGATCAGCGGGGCGATGTCGTGCGCCGGCCAGTCGCGGGCCATCAGCGCCTCGCGGGCGGTGTTCGGATCGGGCGAGGTGCGGATCAGGCGGATCACCTCGTCGATGTTGGCCACCGCGATGGCCAGACCGCACAGGACGTGGGCGCGCTCGCGGGCCTTGTTAAGCAGGAACTTGGTGCGCCGGGAGACGACTTCCTCGCGGAAGTCGTTGAAGGCCAGGAGCAGGTCCTTCAGGTTCATCAGCTCCGGGCGCCCTCCGTTGAGCGCCACCATGTTGGCGCCGAACGAGGTCTGGAGCGGGGTGTAGCGGTAGAGCTGGTTCAGCACGACGTCGGCCATCGCGTCGCGCTTGATCTCGACCACGATGCGCATGCCGTCGCGGTCGGATTCGTCGCGCAGGTCCGAGATGCCCTCGACGCGCTTATCCTTCACCAGCTCGGCGATCTTCTCGATCAGCGTCGCCTTGTTCACCTGATAGGGAATCTCGGTGAAGATCAGCGCCTCGCGCTCCTTGCGCAGCTCCTCGACATGCGAGCGGGCACGCATGATGATCGAGCCGCGGCCGGTGGCGTAGGCCTGCCGTGTGCCGGCCCGTCCCAGGATCATGCCGCCGGTGGGGAAGTCCGGGCCCGGCACGATCTCGTTGAGCGCCTCGATGGTGAGGCTCGGATCGTCGATCAGCGCCACGCAGGCATCGATCAGCTCGCCGAGATTGTGCGGCGGGATGTTGGTGGCCATGCCCACCGCAATGCCGCCCGCGCCGTTGGCGAGCAGGTTCGGGAAGCGGGCCGGAAGGACCGTCGGCTCCTCGCGGGAATCGTCGTAGTTCGATTGGAAATCGACGGTGTTCTTGTCGATGTCGGCGAGCAGCGAGGTCGCCGGCCGGGCGAGCCGCGACTCGGTGTAGCGCATGGCCGCCGGCGGATCGCCGTCGACCGAGCCGAAATTGCCCTGCCCGTCGATGAGCATCAGGCGCATGGAGAAGTCCTGCGCCATGCGGACCAAGGCGTCGTAGATCGATTGATCCCCGTGGGGATGGTACTGACCGATCACGTCGCCGACGATGCGGGCCGACTTGACGTATTTGCGCTCCGGCAGGTGGCCGGACTCGAAGGCCGAGTAGAGGATGCGCCGGTGCACCGGCTTGAGGCCGTCGCGGGCATCGGGCAGCGCCCGGCTCACGATCACGCTCATGGCGTAATCGAGATACGAGCGGCGCATCTCGTCGGTGATGGAGACGGGCTTGATGTCGGTCGCGGGCGGCGGCGTGCCGGCGCCGGGTGCGTCGTTGTCGTCTGCCAACGTCGTTCTCTCGTTCTTCTGTTCGTTCACCCGCCGCAGGAAGCCGCCGGGTGAAACGGAAAGGCCGTCGCGGGGCGGCCGCTCCGATCCACCGCCTCATCCTGAGGTGCCGGCGCGAAGCGGCGGCCTCGGAGGCTCCTCCAGGGATCGCGTGCTTCCTGGAGGATCCTTCGAGGCCGCTTCGCGGCACCTCAGGATGAGGGCGAGGATGAGAGACCTTGCCCCGGACCAAAGGCCGTCGTTTCAGTTACTTAAATATGAATTCCAAGGCGCCGGCACAACATCTGCGGCCTCGCCAGCGGCGCTTTGACAACGTCTCAAGGAAGACGCGCCAAGATCGCCTCGGCGGCGGCCAGATCCTCCGGTGCGTTGAGGTTGAGGAAGGGATCGACGGGCGCCACCGGCCAGGAGGCGACGGCCGCCCCGTGCCGCTCGATGAAGCCGCCGACCCGCCGCTCACCGCGCCCGAGCCAGTCGCGCAGGTCGTCGCGAAGCGCCACCGGCCAGAGCGCGCTGGTGAAGTGGCGCCGCTCCCCCGAGGCCGCGAGCGCGATCGGCTTGCCCTCCGCTGCCGCGGCGGCAACGAGCCGGGCCACGAAGTCGTGCGGCAGGAACGGCGCGTCGCCGGGCACGCTCACGACATGGGTGATGCCGGGTTGCGCCGCCTCCATCCCGGCGAGGATACCCGCCAGCGGCCCCGGATGGTCCGGGACGGGATCGGACAGGATCTCACCGGAAAACACGTCGCGGAAGCGGGCAGGGTCGCCGTTGGCGCTGAGCACGAGGCCGCCCTGGCACTGGGGCCTCAGGCGCTCGGCGACGCGCTCCAGCAGGGTCCGCCCGGCGAGACGGCGTAGGGGCTTGTCGCCTCCGCCCATCCGCCGCGACAGGCCGCCGGCCAGAATCAGGCCGAGGACCGGGTCCGAACTCACTCGATGACGATCCGGGGCGCCGCCCGGCCGGCGGGCGCGCCGGTGAGGTTGCCCCAGAGTTTCTGGGCGATCTCGCGATAGACCTTTGCCTGCGGCCCGTCCGGATCGGTCGCCACCACCGGGCGGCCGGCATCCGAGGTCTCGCGGATCGCCATGGTCAGCGGGATCTCGCCGAGGAACGGCACCTCCAGGCGCTCGGCCTCGTGGCGGGCGCCGCCATGGCCGAAGATCGCGGAGGCCGCCCCGCAATGCGGGCAGATGAAGGTCGCCATGTTCTCGATCACGCCGAGGATCGGCACCGAGACCTTGCGGAACATGGTCACGCCGCGGCGCGCGTCGATCAGCGCCAGATCCTGCGGCGTCGAGACGATGACGGCCCCGGATAGCGGCGTCGCCTGGGCCATGGTGAGCTGCGCGTCGCCCGTGCCGGGAGGCATGTCGACCACGAGCACGTCGAGTTCGCCCCAGGCCACGTCGCGCAGCATCTGCGTGATCGCCGACTGCACCATCGGCCCGCGCCAGATCATCGCCGATTCCGGCTCGATCAGCAGACCGATCGACATGGCCTTCAGCCCGTAGGCCTGGAGCGGCTCTAGGATCTTGCCCTCGATCACCCGCGGCTTGCCGGAGAGCCCCAGAAGCTTCGGCACAGAGGGCCCGTAGATGTCGGCATCGAGCAGGCCGACCTTGAGGCCCTGTGCGCTGAGGGCCAGGGCGAGGTTGCAGGCGGTGGTGGACTTGCCGACGCCGCCCTTGCCCGAGGCCACCGCCACGATGTGGCGCACGCCGGGCAAAGCGTTACCCTGGGCGTTGCCCTGGCGCGGCGGCGGCGTGCCGGGTCCGGCGGGTGGACGCGGCGCGGCGCCCGCAGCCGGGGCGCTCGATGCCCGCTCGGCCGTGAGGCTCGCCAGCACGCTCGACACGCCGGGCAGCGCCAGCACGCGCCCCTCCGCCTCGCGGCGCACCGGCTCGAAGCGCTCGGCCTCGCTCGGGTCGATCAGGATCGAGAACATCACCCGGTTGCCCGGATCGATCAGGACCTGAGACAGGCGGCCGGAGCCGGGCAGGGTGGTGCCGCCGCCATCCACCGTGACGGTCGAGAGCGCCTTGAGCACGTCGTCGCGGGTGATGGCCAAAACTCAAGCTCCATCGGGCGTTGGGCGGAACCGTCCGCCCCGTCCATCTAACCAGCCCCACGCGAAACACCAGCCCGGGCGCGCTGCCTCACCGCCGCCGGTCCGGCGGAACGGCGACCAGGTTGCACACCTCCATCGGCCCGCGCACGACCGAGCCGTCACCGCGCCGATAGAAGCCGCGGCGCAGGTGCCGGCAGCCGAGGGGACCGCGCAGACGCTTCACCCGTTCGATGTGGACGCCGCGATAGCGCCGGTTCGAGAAATCGTGGCCGCCGATGCGCACGCCGGGGCCGAAGCGCACCTCCGCGGAGGCCGGAACCGCGGCGACCAGCAGCATGGCGAGCAGCGCACCCCTCATCCCACTCTCCGGCAAAGCTTCGCCCGAGCACCCTGAACCAAGATCGGCCTCGCTCGTTGTCGCTGCAATCGCCGGGCGGCGAACACCGACAAGGGTCGTCGGCCTGCCCGGCACACGCCATTGACGACAGACGGAGTACGGATCTCATGCACCAGGGCAACCATCGCGACCACGAGGGCGCGAAGAAGCTCTTCGAGCTGACCAAGGACGTCAAGGTCGCGATGCTGACCACGGCCGACCAGAACGGCACCCTGAACAGCCGCCCGATGTGGAACAACGAGATCGACGAGAACGGCGACATCTGGTTCTTCACCAAGCTGCACAGCCCGAAGACCGCCGAGATCGGCCGCGACAACCAAGTCAACCTCGCCTATTCCGACCCGTCGAGCCAGACCTACGTCTCGATCGCCGGCAAGGCCGAGGTGATCCGCGATCAGAAGCTGATCGACGAGAAGTGGCAGGAGAGCCTCAAGACGTGGTTCCCCAAAGGCAAGGACGACCCGGAGGTCGGCCTGATCCGCATCCACCCCGAGCAGGGCGAGTACTGGGACAGCCCGTCGAGCACGATGGTCCACCTCTACGGCTACGTGAAGGCCTCCCTCACCGGCGAGAGCCCGAAGACCGAGACCAAGAAGGTCAACCTCGCCTGATTCTGTCATTGTGAGGGGCCCTTGTGCCCGTCCGTGACGTTCGGCGCTCCCGCCCCCGGCAGGAGCGCCTTTTTTGTTACGAAGCCTGGCGCCCGCCGGCGTTGATCGCCGAAGCGTTCTGTCCCAAGCTCGGGCGACACTCCCCGGACACGGACGGCCCATGATCGACCTCGCGAAGCGGGTCTACGACCACAACTTCCGCATCGACCCGATCGTGCGCTCGCTGCTCGATACGGACTTCTACAAGCTCTTGATGGCGCAGATGATCTTCCGCCGTCACCGCGACGTGAACGTCACCTTCGCGATCCAGAACCGCACAAGGAGCGTGCGGGTGGCCGACGAGATCGATCTCGGAGAGCTGCGGGCGCAGCTCGATCACGCCCGCACGATCCGCTTGAGCCGGGGCGAGTCCACCTGGCTTCGCGGCAACACCTTCTACGGCCGGCGCCAGATCCTCTCCTCCGAGTTCATGGCGTGGCTCGAGGCGTTCCGCCTGCCCGAATACGAGCTGGAGGTGCGCGAAGGACAGGTGGCGCTGACCTTCCACGGCCCCTGGGTCGAGACGACCCTATGGGAGGTGCCCGCACTCGCGATCCTCAACGAGATGCGGTCCCGCGCCGTGCTGCGGAGTCTCGGCAAGTTCGAACTTCAGGTGCTCTACGCCCGGGCCATGACCCGCGTCTGGGAAAAGATCGAGCGCCTGAAGCGTTTGCCCGATCTCTCCATCGCTGATTTCGGCACGAGGCGCCGTCACGGATTCCTGTGGCAGGATTGGTGCGTGCAGGCGATGAGCGAAGGCTTAGGCGAGCGAGCGTTCCTCGGCACCTCGAATTGCCTGATCGCCCTGCGCCGCGAGGTCGAGGCGGTGGGCACCAATGCCCACGAACTGCCGATGGTCTACGCCGCGCTGAGCGGTGACGACGACGACGCGCTCGCCCAGGCTCCCTACGCAGTGCTGGCAGACTGGCAGCAGGACTATGCGGGCAACCTGCTGGTGGCGCTGCCCGACACCTACGGCACCACCGGCTTCCTCGCCGGCGCCCCCGACTGGCTGACCGCCTGGACCGGCATCCGCATCGATTCGAAGGAGCCGATCGAGGGCGGCGAGGAGGCGCTCGCCTTCTGGCGCTCCCGCGGCTGCGACCCGCGCGAAAAGCTCGCGATCTTCTCCGATGGCCTCGACATCGACGACATCGAGCGCATCCATGCCCGTTTCCACGGCCGGATGCGGATCGGCTACGGCTGGGGCACCCGGCTGACCAACGATTTCCGCGGCCTCGTGCCGGAGGGCCGCCTCGATCCGATCTCGGTGGTCTGCAAGGTGACGGAAGCCGAGGGCCGCCCGACGGTGAAGATCTCCGACAACCCGAGCAAGGCGCAGGGGCCGGCGGCGGAGGTGGAGCGCTACAAGCGGGTTTTCGGGGTGGGCGAGCAGGCCGCGATGGCAGTGGTGGTGTAAACCCAGTCTCTCTGCAAGCATGCTGCGGAAGTCAGATCGTTGCCCTCACGAGCGGGCGCGTTTGACCGGTTTCGAAATGCCCGACCGCGATGCTCGCGAACTCGGCGGCGCGGGCAGAAGATATCGGCCGAGTGGAAGCCCGGATGGATCACGCCCGTTGATCGCCGTCATGGTGCCGCTCCGTCTGATTGGATTTTTAGGACCGGGACGGACGGCTCGCTCCGGGCCGTCCGTCCCTCTCATCATCCGCGGATGAAATCCGCGATCAGCGCGGGCGCAGCCGTGTCGAAGCCGACCACGTCGAGCATGCCGGCATCCTCCGGGTCGGCGATGCTGAAGCCGTTGGAGACGAGCCCCACGACCACGAGCTTCGCCGCGATCCCGGTCTTCTCCCGGTACTGGCGAAGCGCCTCCACCGGGTGGACCGGGCCGGCCCAGGTCTCCGAGTCCGTGTAGACCACGAACGCGTCGGCT
>Ga0268290_100198_pt1 | contig 14518 bp, 11 predicted proteins | sample MetspRMADM_FD_191346 | JGI IMG/M metagenome (GOLD analysis project Ga0268290, IMG submission 191346) | Soil microbial communities from San-Diego area, Southern California, United States - Methylocaldum sp. RMAD-M | ecosystem: Environmental > Terrestrial > Soil > Desert | place: USA: California... | reverse complement strand
GATCGAGTGCTGTCGGAGAGCGACTTGAGCTGCGTCAGGCTGGCGCTCGTGAGCTTCACCCGGGTCTCGGCCGAGGTGATCGCTGTGAGATAGCCGTCCTGGGCGCTGATCGCCGCGTGGGCGCTGAGGCTCGTCGTGCGCGCCACGCCGAGGCCGCCATAGGTTTCGGCGGTGCGCCCCGTCGAGAGCTGCCGGGCCAGCCCGTCGAGCTGGTTCTTCATGCCGACGAGGCTCGCCGACTGGCGGTCGAAGCGGTAGGTGCCGGCGGCGAAGGGGGAAATGGTCATCGGCGGCTCCGAAGCTAAATCCTGAGCAGGGTGTCGATCATGTCGCGAGCGGCCGTCAGCACGCGGGCATTGGCGGCGTAGGCCTGCTGGAGCGCGATCAGGTTCGACATTTCCTCGTCGATGTTGACGCCCGAGGCGGAGGCGAAGCGACCCTGCGCCGTCGAGAGGGCGATGCTCTGCCCCTCATCGAGATCCTGCGCCGCCGCGGCTGCTGCACCCTGCACCGAGATGACGCCCTGGACGAAGTCGGCGACGCTCGAGCGGGTCGGCGCGTCGATGCCGCTGATGCCGCTGGACGAGGAGAACAGGCGCTGCGTGCTCGTCAGCGCGGTGTAGAGGGCCTGGGGCCGGGTTCCGTCGCCGTTGCTGCTTCCGGTGCCCGTCCCTGTGATTCCGACGAGGCTGCCGGCACTGCCGACCACGGTCGGGTTCACGGCGATGCGCTGGGCGAAGCCGGTGAGCTGCGAGCCGCCATCGAAGGTGCCGGTGTAGAGCGCGGCGGTCGCGCCATCGACGAAGAGCGGAAGCTGCGTGGCCGAGCCCTTGATGTCGCTCGCCGAGGTGACCTGCGTCACGCTGGCGCTCGCCCCGACCAGCGACGCACCGCCGGTCGACAGGATCCGCATCGCTCCCGCCGCGCCGCCCGGCGCGCTCGACACCGTGTAGCCCCCACCCAGAGCGGCAGCGATCGCGTTGCGAACCGAGGCGGGGTCGCGGCTTGCACCGGGCTGCGGAATCGTAAACGGGATGATCGTCGCGTTCGCGTCGTCGGTGCTCCCGGCGGGAACGGCGGGCGGCGGCGTCTGGTACGACGGCATCAGGATCAGGTTGCGCTGCGTCCCGCTTCCGTCCTGGACCGTCAGGGTGATGGCGTTGCCGGCCGAGAGGCCGGTGAGGTCGATGTCGAAGCCGCCTTGGGTGCCGTCGGTGGGAACCGTACCGGTGGCGACACGGTCGGACATCGCCCGCGACAGGCCCGCCGCGAGGTCGTCGAGTTGGCGCTGAGCCTGCGGCAGCACCGTGTCGCGCAGCTCGATCGCGGCGGCAATCGAGCCGGAACGGATCGCCCCGGAGGCGAGCAGGTCGATCTTGCCGCCTCCGGGTGTGGTCGCGACGATGGTGCCCACCCCGCTCTGCGACGGGTCGGTGTCGTAGAGGGCATTGGCCGAAAGAGTGCCGCGGCCATCGAAGCTGAGCGAAGCAGGATTGGTGCGATCGAGCAGGGTGACGCCGGAGCTGGTCAGTACGCTCACGCTGCCGTCACCCTGGGTGACGGCGTTGATGTCCATGAGACCCGACAGGCTGGTGAGTGCCTGGTCGCGCTGGTCCTCCAGGTCGGGGCGGCTCGGGTCGCCGGTCGAGGTCGCGATGATGCGGGAGTTGAGCTTGGCCAGTTGTGCGAGCAGGCCGTTCGCCTTGTCGGTGTCGATGCCGAGCTGCGTCTCCAGCCCCGAGCGCAGGGCCTGAACGCCGTTGGCGGCGCTGCCGATGCGCGTGGCGATGTCGTTGGCCGCACTGAGCACCGTGGCCCGCGCGGCCGTCGAGGTCGGGTTGGCGGCGAGCGTTTGAAGCGAGAGCGTGAAGTTGTTGAATACGCCGTCGAGCGCCGAGCTGTCGCCCGGCCGTCCGTAGAGCGTGTCGAGCTGGGTACGCGCCTTGGACATCAGCGAGGTATAGGCCGCGCCCGACGTCTCGGAGCGGAGCTGCTTGAGCGCCGCCGCATCGATTGCTCGGGCGACCGTGCCGGTTGCTACACCGGCATTCCCCGTGCCTGAGGTGACTGGCGACAGCGTGCGCCGGACGTAGCCCGCCGTGCCGACATTGGCGATGTTCTGCGAGACGACCCCGATCTGGGCCTGCGTGACCCGCAGGCCGGCGGTGGCCGTGCTGAACGCGTCGAGGGCCAAGGCGTCTCTCCTCCTTCAGGGCTCTTCAGCGGATGACGTTCAAAAGGTCGGAGATCATCGTCTGCGCCGTCGACATCACCCGGGTGTTGGCAGAGTAGGCCTGTTGGGTAACGATCATCTTCGAGAATTCCGCGGCAATGTCGGTATTCGACTGCTCGAGGTTCGCCCCGACCACGGTCGAGTCCTTGAGCCCGGCGATCGCCTCGCCCGAGGCGACGGTCTGCTGGTAGTTGCCCAGCGAATCCGGCTTCAACCCGTCGGGGTTGACGAATTGCACCACCTCAAGCCGGGCCAGCCCGAGAACCGAGCCGTTCGAGTACTTGCCGCTGATGATGCCGTTCTCGCCAACCTCAACGGAGTTCAGCGAGCCCGAGGCGTAGCCGTTCTGCTTGAGGTCGTTGGTCGTCACCGTACCGGAGGCGGCAGCGTACTGGGTCAGGCCGCCGCTGAGATCGAGGGTGACTTGGCCGACATTGACGTCGTCGACCGTCAGGTTGTTGATCGGAACCGTGCTGCCGGTGGGAGCGGTCATCTGCCCGCTGGCGCTGAAGGTGAAGGCCTGGCCGATATTGGTCCAGCTCGTCTGATTGCCGTTGACGCTGGTCTTGTCGGCAATGAACAGGTTCCAGGTGTCGCTCGTGCCGGTCGCCGTGTCGGCGGCGGCCACCTTCGCCCACCGGCTCTGGACGCTCAAGGGGGAGCCGGAGGCGGTGTAGGCGGTCAGCGCCGGGCCGGCGATGCTGTTGTCGATGAAGCTCTGCGCGTTGGTCTGGGACACGGTGCCGCCGGTCGCGCCGTTGGTCGGTGTCACCCGCGCGTCGGTGCCGTCGCTGAAGGCGGAGAGCAGGCCTTTCGTCGAGGCGGCGTTGGTGGTCGCGGGCGACTTCGGCAGGTTGGCCGAATAGGTGATCGTCGTCGTCGGCTTGGCCGGGATGATCGCATTGGAGATCTTGATCGGCCCGGTGCCGTTGGTCTGACCGGTGACCGGATCGAGGCTCGCGCCGACGAGGTAGGAGCCCGCGCCGTTGACGAGATAGCCGTCCTTGTCCGGGGCGAAATCGCCGCGGCGGGTATAGAGGTTGGCGGTGGAGAAGCTCTCGCTGCCGCCCGCATCGGTGGTCTTCTTCCGCACGACGAAGAAGCCCTGACCGTCGAGCGCCATGTTGGTGGAGACGCCGGTCGAGACCTTGTTGCCCTGGATCGAGTTCGTGAGTTCCGAGAATGCCCCGACCGAGCCTGCGGTTTGGCTCCGGGCGTCGCCGTCGACGAGCATGTCGACGAAGCTTGTATCGATGCGCTTGTAGCCGGTCGTCTGCGAGTTCGCGATGTTGCCGGAGATGTTGCTCAGCGAGAAGGATTGCGCCTTCAGGCCTGAGACCGCGGTCTGAAGCGCGGAAAAGACGTCCATGGCGTTCGCTCGCTCCACAAGGCCGCACGAGGCGGTGGATGCGAGGCCGCAATCGCCGTGCCAGAACTAAGCCATTGAGATCATTGAGGTGGCCTCCCGCGACCTCGGCAGAATTGGACGATCCGGCCCACTCCGCGGCAGATTCTGCCGAGTGCAACCGTGTTTACGGCCCGTTATCGCGACGCCCCTTAGGGTGGACGCTGAGTTTTCGCGTCGGACGGGATCCATGAAGAACAAGAGGACGAGCCTCGTCCACCTGATCTACTTCTCGCGCCTGACCATCTCGAATGAGCCGGCCCTGCGCGCGAAGCAGATCGGCGACATCACGCGTCAGGCTCAGAAGAAGAACGAGTTCGCCGTGATCACGAGCTTCCTGATCATCGACCAGAATTTCGCGATCCAGGTCGTCGAGGGCGAGCGCCTGTCGGTCAACGACACCTTCCAGCGGATCGCCGCGGATTCGCGTCACCGCGACGTGCAGATCGTCGAGTGGCGCGAGATCGCCAAGCGCGAGTTCGTCAGCTCGTTCACCACGGTGAGCCGTACGGCCGGCAACGAGCCGCACTTCGCCAAATCCGGCCTTCTGCCGATGCTGCAGCGGGGCACGCCGAAGGCCAGCGCCATTCATGGGCTGGCCGTCACGTTACAAGCCGAATCGATGGCCAAGCAGGGCATCGATCATCTGTTCGTTTGAACGGGCGGGCTGTCTCGGCCCGTCCTTCAGAGATCCTGTTGAGACATGACCTCGGACGCCATGAGCGACACGCTTCCCATCCTCATCGTCGATGACCAGCCCAAGCTCCTTCGGCTGGTCATCGAGTTGATGTCCCGTCTCGGCTTCCCGGACGTCGAAGGCGTGTCGGACGGCCCCGAGGCCCTCAAGCGCATGCGGGAGCGCCGTTACGCTCTCGTCATCTCCGATCTCGCCATGGAGCCGATGGACGGGCTTCAGCTTCTGCGGGAGATCCGCGCCGACGACGGCCTGATGAATACGCCCTTCATCCTCACCGAGACCTCGTTCGACTTCGAGGATATCAACCACGCCCACGTCGCGGGCGCCGACGCCTTCATCCTCAAGCCGTTCGATATCAACCTCCTGAAGACGAAGCTGAAACAGGTGCTCAATCGCAAGCCGCGCCGCCGCGAGGCGCCATTGCCCGCCGAGTCGACGCTGAGCCAGGAATTTCCGCTGCTCGGCAAGTTCTGACCCGGCTGCTTCGGGCTCGGCTGGTCCTGCGACCGATCGAGGATGTGGTGCGGCGGCGTGTCGAACGAGCGTAAGCAGGTTTCAGGAAAGGCTTTCAGACGCAGCCCAGATCGCTCAGGGACCAACCGGCTGATTGCCAAATCATCGGCAGAGCCAGAGAAAACGATCTTTGGTTGGAATCCTGAGAGGCCCTCTTAACCGGATCCGGGCATTCTCGCCGGGATCGGAGAAGAAGGTCGGGCTACCGATGCAGGCGCAGGCCGAATGTTGCGGAGCCGCGGGTCGGCAGGCGGTTCCGCCGAGCGGCGAGGGAACGATACGCGGAGACGTCCTGCGCGCCGGCTTGCGGCTGTGCCTGACCGTGACCGGACTCGCCGCCGCCGCGTTCGCAGCCTCGTTCTGCGCTGAACCGGCCTCGCGGGCCGTGCTCGTCGCGGGTGCCGGCGCCGCCGCGCTCGCCCTCGTGGTCGTCACATTGCGCCAGCTCGTCCGCCGCCTCACCGTGGCGATGCAGATGGCCGAGGCCCGGTCCGGCCCGACGATCCCGGCCGACCTCACGGCCTTGAAGCGCCGTGAGGAGGAACTGAGCGACCGCATCGCTCGGCTGAATGCGGCGCTCGACACCCTGTCTCTGGGCTTCCTGCTCTACGATCGCGATCACCGGCTGCTCGTGGTCAACCGCCGCTATCACGAGATCTACCGCCTGCCGCCCGGTGCCGTGACTCCGGGCATGCCGGCACTGGAGGTGCTGCGCAGGAACGCCATGGCCGAGAACCAGTCGGACTGGAGCGAGGCTGAGCAGATCGCCGAGATCGATGCACTGATGGGGGCCGACGCCGTGCCGGCCCAAATCCAGCACCTCGCCGACGGACGCATCGTCGCGATCGAGATCCAGCCGATCGACGGCGGCGGCTTCGTGGCGATCTACGAGGAGGTAACCGAGCGCTGGAACGCCGAGGCCCGCATCGCCCACATGGCCCGGCACGATGCCGTGACGGAGTTGCCCAACCGCGTACTGCTGCGCGAGCGCATCGAGGGGGCGATCACCCAGGCCCGGCGCGACACCGGCTTCGCCGTACTCTGCCTCGACCTGGACAACTTCAAGCAGGTCAACGATACCCTCGGCCACGCGGTCGGCGATGAGTTGCTGCGGGCGGTGGCCCATCGCCTCAGAGCCTGCCTGCGCGAGGTTGATACCGTTGCTCGATTGGGTGGCGACGAGTTCGCGATCATCCAGGCCGCCGTCGAGGAGCCGGCGGATGCCGCCACCTTGGCCCGGCGTATCCTCGGCGTGGTCAGCGCGCCCTACGCGCTCACCCATCATTCCGTCACCATCGGCGTCAGCATCGGCATCGCGCTCGCGCCCAGCGACGGCTTGGAACCCGAACGGCTGATGCAGTGCGCCGACGTCGCCCTCTATCGCGCCAAGGGAGACGGGCGCGGTGTATTCCGGTTCTTCGAGGCGGAGATGGATGCCCGCCTTCAGGCCCGCCGCTCCCTCGAACTCGACCTGCGCGCCGCCTTCGAGGCGGAGGCGTTCGATCTGCATTTCCAGCCGATCTACGACCTCGCTCAGGAGCGCATCTGCGGCTTCGAGGCGCTGCTGCGCTGGACCCACACGACGCGAGGGCGCGTCTCGCCCGCCGAATTCGTGCCGCTTGCCGAGGAGATCGGCCTCATCGTGCCACTGGGCGAATGGGTCCTACGGCGCGCCTGCCGCGAGGCCGCCGGCTGGCCCGACGGGCTCAAGGTCGCGGTCAATGTCTCGGCGGCGCAATTCACCTCGACCGCGCTGATCGGGACGGTGAAGGCAGCGCTGGCCGAGAGCGGCCTGCCCGCTCGCCGCCTCGAACTGGAGATCACCGAAAGCGTTCTGCTCGTGAATGGCGGCGCCACGGTCGCGATCCTGCACGGGCTGCGGGATCTCGGGGTCCGCATCGCCATGGACGATTTCGGCACCGGCTATTCGAGCCTCAGCTACCTGCGCAGCTTCCCCTTCGACAAGATGAAGGTCGATCAATCCTTCACCCGCGACCTGACGGTGGAGCAGGGCTCGGGCTTCATCGTGCGGGCGGTGGTCAGCCTCGCTTCGAGCCTCGGCATGACGACGACTGCCGAAGGTGTCGAGACGCCGGAGCAGCTCGCGTGGCTGCGCGAGGAGGGCTGCGACGAGGTGCAGGGCTATCTGTTCAGCCCACCGGTGCCAGCGAGCGCTCTTCCGGCCCTGCTCGAGACCTGGAACGGTCGCAAGCGCCACGCCGCCTGAGGCGGATCACCGATTCTCCCTTCGGATGCACTCCGCTTCAGGCCGCTGCCGAGGCCGGCGGGCGCTCCCGCGAGACCTTGGCCGCCGCCTCGCGCAGGGTGTTGAGGCCCGCCTCCGCCCCCATGCCGGCGGTGGCCAGATGCCGGCGATAAGCCCGCGCGCCGGGGCGCCCGTTGAACAAGCCGAGCATGTGCCGTGTATAGGCATGCAGCCGCAGGCCACGCGCGAGTCCCTCCGCGATGATCGGCTCGAACGCCTCGACCGCGGCGAAGGCATCGGCCACGGGCGCCGGCTCGCCGAACAGCTCGGGATCGACGTCGAGCAGCAGCGCCGGCTCGGTATAGGCCGCCCGACCGATCATCACTCCGTCGACCTCGGCGAGCCTGGCCTCGGCGGCGGCGATGCCGGCAATCCCGCCATTGACCGCGATCGGCAGATCCGGATGCGCCTGCTTCAACCGGGCGACCCGGCCGTAATCGAGGGGGGGAACGTCGCGGTTCTCACGCGGTGAGAGGCCCTTCAGCCAAGCCTTGCGGGCGTGCACGATGAGCCCGTCGACGCCTGCCGCGATCACGGTGCCGGCCACCGCGTCGAGGGCTTCCTCGATATCCTGGTCATCGACGCCCAGGCGACACTTTACGGTGACGGGCACGGACACGGCCGCCTTCATGGCCGCGACGCACGCGCCGACGAGGGCCGGTTCGCGCATCAGGCAGGCGCCGAAGCGCCCCTCTTGCACCCGGTCGGATGGGCAGCCGACATTGAGGTTGATCTCGGCGTAACCGAAATCGGCGGCAATCCGCGCAGCCGCCGCGAGGTCGCCCGGATCTGAGCCGCCGAGCTGAACGGCGACCGGATGTTCTCCGACATCGAAGCCGAGCAGCCGCTCCCGGTCCCCGTGCAGCACGGCACCGGTCGTCACCATCTCGGTATAGAGGCGGGCGCGGCGCGAGAGAGTCCGGTGGAACGCGCGGCACTGCCGGTCGGTCCAATCCATCATGGGTGCTACGCTAAAGCGCCACCCACTGAGAACGTTGAGTTTTTCAACCGGCGTAATCACTTGCGCCCTATCTCGTGCTGTACGAACCCGCACCAAAATGCGGGAAACTGTACGAAGGATTGCCGCCAGTACAGCAGATGCTGTACGCCAGCGCCCCATGCTGTACCAGCGAGCGCGGGGGCAACGTGGGCACCATCCTGGAGCGCAGGCGGAAAGACGGGAGCACCGGATACCACGCGCAGATCGTCGTCAAAAGGGACGGCAAGATCCATCGTGAAACCAAGACCTTCGACCGGCGGCCGGCCGCAACGGCGTGGCTCCGAAAGCGAGAGAAGGAGCTTCAGCAGCCGGGCGCGTTGGAGGCGTCAAAGTTGAGCGATCCGCCTCTTGCGGAGGTCATCGACCGCTATGTGCGCGAGTCGCGTCGCACCTACGGGCGCACGAAGGAGCAGGTGCTCCGCTCCATCAAGACCTATGACCTTGCCAGCAAGGCGTGCTCCGAGGTGACAAGCGCGGAGATCGTCGCGTTCGCCCGCGATCTATCCATTGGCCGGCAGCCGCAGACCGTCGGCAACTACCTGGCTCACCTAAGTTCGATCTTCGCTATTGCCCGCCCGGCCTGGGGCTACCCGCTGGAGGCTTCCGAGATGGCTTCGGCGCAGGCCGTGCTCAAGCGGTTGGGCCTGACATCGAAGTCGCGTTCTCGTGACCGCCGGCCAACCCTAGCCGAACTCGACAAGCTGATGCAGCACTTCGGCGAGGTGCGCCGACGGCGGCCATCGTCGCTGCCCATGCAAAGCATCATCGCCTTTGCGATCTTCTCGACACGCCGACAGGAAGAGATCGTCCGCATCACCTGGGCCGACCTTGATGAAGGCGGCTCACGCGTCATGGTGCGCGACATGAAGAACCCGGGCGATAAGCTCGGAAACGATGTGTGGTGCGAATTGCCGCCTGAGGCGCTCGGTATAATCGCTGCCCTGCCGCGGACCGACGCGCGAATTTGGCCGTACACCACAGACGCAATCTCAGCTGCATTCACGAGGGCATGCGCCATCCTGGGGATTGAAAATCTGCACTTTCACGATCTGCGGCACGAGGGAGTTTCGAGGTTGTTTGAGATGGGGCGGACACCGCCGCTCGCCGCATCTGTGTCGGGGCATCGATCATGGCAGAGCCTGCAACGATACACTCATATTCGTCAGATCGGTGATAAGTATCGCAACTGGCCTTGGCTCTCTGCTATATCTTGCGCGCCTGAGTAGTGCGCATTGATGAGCCTGCGGCGGGCAGAGTTCGATGAAAGGAAATGCGCCTAGCTCTTCGGCGATAAAGGTCGCTGAATTCGGAGTCGAACTCTGCCGAAATATAGCGCGATTAGGACAATATTAACTAATAATTCGTCGGCAATGCCGGTCCTGGACACTTTCTAGCGAGAAGCCCGTTTGGTGTTCTTAGGAGGCACCAATGGGATCAATTTTCGACATCTCCCACGCCGTCGATCAGTTCCAAGAGTGGGGCTCGTCAAAGAGCATAAAAAGCAGAAAGACTATCAATACACTTGGAATAGCACTCGCCTTGAGTGTTACGGCAGCTACAATCGGTTTAGTCGCGTGGAGAAAGCACGAAGTGCTTGAAAGCGCTCGTGTCGAACTTAGTAATATCAGCTCCCTTCTTTCCCTCCAGACAAATCACGCGCTTCAGGCTATTCATGTTACGGAGCGCCGGGTCGCCGAGCAGGCTTTGGCAGCCAAAATCAAAACTGCAGGGGATCTTGTTGCGTGGGCTTCCAGCGCCGAGGCTGTCACTAACCTCAAATTTAGCACTGACGCTGTATCTATGCTCTCCGCTTTAGCAATAGTCGATCAGAATGGCAGATTGATATCAACATCTCGGGAGCTAGAAAAAAGAGATGTAAACGTTTCAGACCGCAAATATTTCAGCGATTTGCGCTCTCTAGGCTCGGAGATGACTATAAGCGGTCGGATTGTCAGCCGCTTAACTGGTCAGCCGGCAATATACTTTGCAAGAAAAATTGCGAATGAAAACGGGCCCATGCTCGGTGCGATATTGGCGGGCATTGACGCATCACAAATCGAAGCGTTGTTTAAAGGTGTGATCCTCAGTCAAGGCAGTAGCATATCCCTAATAAACAACGGTGGTGAATTCATTGCCGGGTTCCCGGAAGATTTGTCGCCCAAAAATATTCCTGACCTAAAATCGGCCTTTGTCAATGGCAGGGCAGAATATCGCGATATGAATTCCAGTTTTCTGCGCGACGTATGGGGTACGGATGAGGGTAGTCTCATCTCTGTGAGTGCCTTGCCTGATTTTCCTTTAATCATTGTAGCACGGTCCGAAAAAAGAGCGATCCTCGAACAGTGGTACAATGAGGCTTTGATCATTGGCGCACTTGCCGTGTTGCTCAATATCAGCATCGCTGTTGCTGGATATCTCGGACTTCGGCAGCTACTTGTAGCACAAAGAATTGCAGAGGCTCAGGCCTATGCGGCGCGTCATGACAGTCTTACAGGGTTGCCGAATAGGTTATTCCTACAAGAATACCTAGGTGCGCGCTTTGATCAGGCGCAAGACGGGACCGAGCAATTTGTTTTATTCCTGCTAGATCTAGACCGTTTCAAAGATGTAAATGACACTTATGGCCACCAAGCTGGTGACGATTTGCTGAAAGCGGTGGCTTGCCGCCTGCGCGAAGTGAGCGGGGATCGTGCCCATGTCGCCCGCCTTGGTGGCGATGAGTTCGCTATTATACATCCTTCAATTAACGCACAGGAAGAAGTAGAATTTTCTGCCGATCAAATGCTCGCTGCTATGCGCCGGCCGGTGGTGATTGGTGGTCGGAGTATCGTTGTCGGTGCGAGTATCGGTACGGCGGTAGCCTTGCGAGATGCCCGCAGTCCCGGAGACTTATTCGATCGCGCGGACTTGGCTTTGTATAAGGCGAAGGCATATGGTCGCGATCAGGTTTTCTACTACACAGAAGAAGTTGAGGCTTGTCATCAAGACCGTCTATCTCTCTTGCAGGATCTAAAAGAGAGTATCGCTTGCTCGGCCTTGGAGCTGTTCTTCCAGCCGATCGTTGACCTTGCTGACCAACGTATTGTTGCATTCGAAGCATTGGTGCGTTGGAATCATCCAGTTCGAGGCTTCGTGCCGCCCAGCCGGTTCATCCCAATGGCTGAGGAAAACGGTCTCATGGGGCCGCTCGGCCAGTGGGTTATTGAGGAGGCGTGCCGGCAGGCTCGATCGTGGCCGGAAGAGATCGGTGTGGCGGTCAACCTGTCGCCAGTCCAACTGCAGACACGGGATATCTACGTTGAAACCTGGCTGGCTCTTCGCGCATCAGGCCTGAGACCGGATCGGCTCGAACTCGAAATCACCGAGTCGGTTCAACTCGAACAGGGAGGGGCTGGCGACACGCTCCATCGTCTGCGCAGTCTCGGGGTGCGCATCGCGCTTGATGACTTTGGCACAGGTTACGCCTCTCTCAGCTACCTTCGCAGCTTCCCCTTTGATCGCTTGAAAATCGATCAAAGTTTTGTGCGTGAAATGCAGGAATCCAGAGAGTGTAACATCATCGTGGAAACAGTTCTCAATCTCAGCCATCGACTGGGACTGTCCGTTACGGCAGAGGGTGTTGAGACAATCGATCAGCTTCAAATTCTGCGAGCGGCTGGATGCACAACTGCGCAGGGGTTTCTCATTGGTCATCCTCTTGTCGCAAGTGACGTCAATCGGTTTCTTGAGTTGTGGCGCTATCCTAGCCCTGACGACACAGCCGGGTGGAGCTACATAGATCCCCGCGTCGTTGAAATGGTTTGAATTGACCGTAGAAGCTATGAATACTTTCGCTACCCTTTGCGGGGCAATGCTTCAGAAGCAGAGTCCGTGTCTTACAATCTATCCACAGAGCTGCCGACACTCTTTGCGCGCTGCTTCTATGCGCTGATCGAGATAGGCGGCCAAGTCGTTGAGGGAGACGCCCTTTGCGCAGCGGACACTGTCCTCCATTCGCGTTAAGGGGAGGGCGATCTCGCCGGCCGAGATCTTCCGCACGAGGTTGTCGGGCGTGAGGTGCCGGAAGTAGTCGCGGCAGATCATCTCGACCGGGATAACCGCAGCGCCCCCATACTGCGCCATGAGCAGGAACGCGGTGTTCATACGGTCGGAGCTCCTGCGGTGCCGGTGCGCGAGGGAGGAGCAGCACGATCCTCTCTCCCCTTGTCTTCGCTGGTGGGGGCGCACTGCGACCAACCGGCAGCCTCAGCGCGGAAGCGGGCGGCGCGCTCGCGATGGATCTCGGCCTGCTTCTCGAAGTGCTCGGTGTAGACCTCGCAGTCGCTCCACCGAACGGTCACGTCATAGAGGCGCCAAGGCTTCGCTCTCTCGACTGCGGAGGCGAGGGAGGTCGTGTCGGGAGAGGAGGTCATCGGGGTCACTCCGCAGCCTGAAGTGACGGGAGGGCGAGGCCATCCACCATGGCGATGCGCGTGCCGATCCAGCGCATGCAGTTCACGGCCATGGAATTGCCGAGAGCCTTGTAGCGAGGGCCGTCAGGCAGCAGCCCGCCGCGCCAGGGCACGAGCGTGTAGTCGTCGGAGAAGCCTTGAAGGCGCTCGCACTCGCGGGGTGTCAGGCGGCGGACGGCCATGCCTTTGGCAAAGGCTGGCCCTTCGCCGCGATCCTTTAGACCAGACCCAACCCGTAAGGTCGGGGATACCTCAACACACTCTCCAGAGCTGAAGCTTTCCGTCGGCATGAACGCGACGGCCAACTGCCCACCCGCATTCGCGTGGCTCTCGCCGTGCCCCATAGCGCGCAGAGTCGGCGCGATACCTTCGGCGGTCGCATCGGCGCCATAGTCCTTGCGGGAGAAGGTAATAGGCACGATGGGCGTGCCTCGGCCGGTGCCATCCTCGCTCGCGTCGAAGCCTTCGCCCCGGAGGGCATGAGCGACGCCGCCAGCACCTTTGGCTTTCAAGGCGTAGGCCAGGCCGGCCTCTATGCCGAGGCCGCTTCGCTCGCGCGCTGTTCCGCCAGATCCTTCACCGCTGCGGTCAAAGCAATCGCGGTCAATGCCGTATGCAGTGCTGTCGGCAAGCTTTTCCCCCTCGCCTCGGCGCGGCGCAGGATCCCCGCGCAGGCACGCGCGCTCAAAAAGTACCGCTGCGGGACGGCGCCAGTCTCCAAGATGTCCGACAACGAACACACGCCGGCGTCGCTGCGGGACGGCTCGCCAGAACCCGCGAACTCGGACGTGCTGAGCGTCCAGCACTCGGTAGGCGAAGCCATACCCGAGTTCGACCATGCCCCCGAGGATGGCACCAAAGTCCCGTCCTCCGTTCGATGACAGGACGCCGGGGACGTTCTCCCAAACCAGCCACCGGGGGCGCAGGCGCTGAGCCAGCCGAAGATACTCGAGGGCCAGGTTGCCACGGTCGTCTGCCAATCCGCCTCGGAGCCCCGCGACGGAGAAGGACTGGCAAGGAGTTCCGCCCACGAGAAGGTCGATTGAGTCGAACTGGCCCTCGCGGATCGTCGTGAAGTCGCCATGCAGCGGCACCTCGGGGTGTCGGTGTTGCAGGACCGCGCGAGGCGCGGCTTCGATCTCGGAGAAGAAGGACGGGCCCCAGCCGAGCTGGTGCCACGCGACGGTGGCCGCCTCGATGCCGGAGCAGACGGAGCCGTAGATGAGGCCCGTCATGCTGCCTCTCCCTTGCGAGAGGGCGCGCCAGTGAGAGCAGCGAAGGCGCGGGCGAGTAGGCCCTGGGCCGAGGGGTTGACCAGCGTTCAGACCCGCAACGCCAGCACCTCCGTATCGCCGCCGGAGGCCGCCACTAGGCCGCTCCTCGACCTCGTCAGCCGATTTCAGAACCGCCTCGAGGACGGCGATCACCCCGGTCACAAGCTCATCAGCGCCGGGCTCGCCCCGCTGGAGCACGAGCGGGCCGTTTTGCAGGATCGGAAGCGGCACCTGCTCGCCTGCCTCGCCCCGCCGATGTCCGACGAGGCGCGAACAGCCCTCGCCAAGATCGTCGCGGCACTCCTCGGCGCCTTCCCCACCTACGGCGCGGATCGGGAGGACGCCAAGATCACGGTCAGCCTGATCGTCCGCGCCCTCGACGACGTGCCGGTTTGGGCCGTGCAGAAGGCCGCGGGCCTCTTCCTGAAGAACCAGCAGAAGGTGCGCTGGAACCCGGAGCGGGCGCCGACTGCGCCGCAGATCCGCGCCGAGGCCAAGATGGCCATGCTCGACGTGGAGGTGGAGTTGCACCGGCTCGACCAGGTGCTCAGCGCCGAGATCGTCGACAGCGAGACCACCGAGGACGAGCGCAAGGCCGCGGTGGCGCATTGGAACCAACTGAAAGCCGAGATGGGCCGCTCGAACGTCATCGTTCAGCGCACGGACGACGAGATCGCTC
>Ga0268290_100197_pt1 | contig 14543 bp, 19 predicted proteins | sample MetspRMADM_FD_191346 | JGI IMG/M metagenome (GOLD analysis project Ga0268290, IMG submission 191346) | Soil microbial communities from San-Diego area, Southern California, United States - Methylocaldum sp. RMAD-M | ecosystem: Environmental > Terrestrial > Soil > Desert | place: USA: California... | reverse complement strand
GAGGGGCTGCTCTTCGGTGAACGACCAAATGGCAGCCTCGTCCACGTCTCCGAGGTGCCCTCCGGTCTTGCCTGCAACTGCCGATGTCCGAACTGCGGGACACCGCTGGTTGCTCGTAGAGGCGAGCAGCTGGGCCATCACTTCGGACACCACAATACTACGGGCGAGCGCGCCTGCGCGGGGGGACCGGAGACCGGGCTGCACCGCTTTGCCAAGGAGTTGCTCGCAGCCAAACTCGCCTTCATGCTTCCACCTCTCCACAAGGATAGCGAGGGAACGGCTCGCTACGCTGGTGGACTCTACCGGTTCGACACTGCGCTCCTCGAACACCGGCTCGGAGCCATTGTTCCGGACGTGATTGTCCGCCGGGCGGACCGGGATCTGCTTGTCGAGTTCCACGTCACCAACGCCTGTGACGCTACCAAGATCGCTAAGATTGCGAGCCTTGGCACAGCTGCGATCGAGGTTGATCTTTCCGGCTTGGCACTGAACGCACCACGGGCTGAGCTTGAGGTGGCCATCCTTGAACGTGCCCCCCGCCGTTGGCTGCACAACCCGAAGCTCGGCTGGGTTGGGGATGTTCACGGCCCGGTAACGAACAGGATCACGCCAGCGTCGTCTCGATCCCTCACTGCTCTGGAGAAAGCCTACGCGTCGGCCTACCGCGAGGCACTATCGACTCCGAGCCAAAGCCTCGCTCGGCAACGCGTTGAGGCGGATGGCCTCGCCTTTGCGATCGGCATCGAGGTTGCCGGGATCGGGTGCTTCACGGCCTCACCTCGTGACTGGCAGGCAGTCATCCTCTTGAACGCGCTTGAAGGCGCCCTGGTTGGGCGCAGCAGCATTGTGAGTGCCAAGGCGTCTCTGCAGCAACTCCGCGAGCGCGGCTGGCTCCGGACCCGCTTTGGTCGCCTCCCACCAGCAGAGGCGAAGGCGCTATCCGCGGCACTGCCCTCGTATGCCTCCCCTGCCGATGCAATTGCAGCCTGGGCAATGGCACTGTCTCGGCAAGGCATCCTGGTACCGAGCAGTGCGCGCGGTCAGTGGGTGATCCGGCGCGAGACGTTGCAGCGCGTTCGCGAAGCACGACAACAGAAAGATTCTTGACCGAGTAGCAGGTCCAGCCCAGCCGATCCCGCTTAACCTCTCGCTTACCCTGATCCGCAAGGGTGCCGGCCCGGATCAGCGCGAGGAGAGAGCATGTCCGACACGACCGACACCGTGGGCGTCGCAGGCGACCGAATCCGCTCCATCATCGAGCGCGTCGAGCGGCTCGACGAGGAGATCAAGGATCTCATGGAGACCAAGAAGGAGATCTTCGGCGAGGCCAAGGGCGAGGGGCTCGACGTGAAGGTGCTCAAGGAGACCCTGAAGCTGCGCAAGCAGGACAAGGATGAGCGCGACGAACAGGAAACGCTACTCGACCTCTACCTGCGCGCCATGGACGCGCCGACTCCGATGGCTGAGGCTGCCTGAGGGACGCTCGGCAACGTCAGGCAGCTCTGTGCTGCCGTGGCGGTCATCTCGTAAGGTGAGCGCCACAGACGCTGGTGACGGAAGTAGTTGTCGCCGAGCCGACGGCGCAAGCCCAACAGTGGGGCAGGGGACCGATCAGGCGTCAGCAATGGTCTCGGACGAGTGTCCGTGGTGAGCTCTGAGGTGAGGTGGCCTTCCTCAAGGCCTTGCTTCCCGACCTCGCCAACGGAGCAGCTTGCCCCAGCGGCGGGTGCAAAACATCGGACCACCTCGGTGCCCTCCCCATGATGAGCATCCCTGCAAGCTCCGGCTGTGCCGGATGATGTCTGACGGTGGAAAGGCACAGGTTGCCTGGTTGGTGGAGGCCGATGGATCGCAGGTCTGGTCGGATGCGTTACAGCCGCGTCTTGATCATGCCGAACCTGCTCATCACCCTGGCGGCTGCAGCTGGCGCTGTCGTTCTAACAGCACCCGCGTGCGCTGCCCCCGAAGCCGCGACGGAAACTGTCGAGCAGGCGCTCTGCCGCCTCATCGAGAGCTCGGCCAAAGCGCGTGGCCTGCCGGTGCCGTTTCTGACCCGGCTGATCTGGCGCGAGAGTAGCTTCCGGCTCGGCGCTCTGAGCCCGGCCGGCGCACAAGGGGTGGCGCAGTTCATGCCCGGTACGGCGCAGGAGCGTGGCTTACTCGACCCCTTCGACCCCGAGCAGGCGATCCCGCACGCGGCGCACCTCCTTGCGGACCTGAAGCGGCGGTTTGGCAATCTTGGGCTCGCCGCAGCCGCCTACAACGGTGGTGCGCAGCGGGTCACGAACTGGCTCGCAGGTAGCGGCGGCCTGCCAGCCGAGACCCGCGCCTACGTGCTCGGTATCACCGGCAGCCCAGTGGAGGATTGGCGCAGCAGCACGAGCCCTGATGCAGACCCACCAGAGGCCAAGGGCGCGGACGAGCAGCACAAGTCCGGCAAGCCTGCGGAGGGAGCCCAGAGGGGCAAGCCCGCCGAGGCAGAGGCAAAGGCTGCGGGGCCGACGGATGCAAAGCGTGAGTCAAAAGCTGCGGAGAAGCCGAGAGTTGAGCAGAAGGTGGCGTCCCCGACCTGCTTGCAGATGACGGCGGCTCTGCGCATCCCCTCCCGTGCTGAGCGCTTTGCCGAGCGGCCGCCCATGCGGGGTGACCGTGACCGTCGTGGCTGGGCTACCAGCCCGGTCGAGAGGCCAGTCTCCCCACCCTGGGGTCCCTGGGGCATTCAGCTGGCTGCCAACTTCTCGAAGGCGCTTGCCCTTCAGTCCTTCTCGCAAGCGCAGGCAACCTACGCCAAGGTCATCGGACGGGCACGCCCGATGATCATCGGTACGCGACTACGCAGCCGGGGGACGCAAGCCTTCTACCGTATTCGCCTACCAGCGCAGAGCCGCGAGGACGCTGACGCGCTATGCGGTAAGATTCGCACCGTGGGTGGTGCGTGCATCGTGCTGAAGACCTGAGTGCTGCGTTTTGGAGAGCTGTCGAAGGCTGCTCTGATTTAGCTGACCCTCGTCCGACAGACGACCACTGTCTTTGGGTTCGGTGATGCGCGGCCTTGGACGGGCTGGGCCGCCTCGTTGGTGTGGCTGGCTCTGTCCTACTCGGTCCAGGCGTCTCCAAATTCAGCTTGCCAGACGTCGGACGGTCCACGCTGGGCATGACGCGCACGTCCGCGGGCACGCACGTCGGCGCTGCGGCTCCGTGCAGTTCTCCCTGCCGACGCTCCGTTCGTGATGGTGACTTTGGTTGCACCCGGGCCCTCAGCTCGAACAAGCGTGAAGAGCGCGGCAGCATGGGATGGCGCAAGTCGGACGCATCCATGTGACGCCGGCCGCCCGAGCTGGCGTGTCGCGTTGCTGGCGTGGATAGCGTGCCCGGCAGCCGTGAAGAAGATGGAGTAAGGCATTGGTGCGTCGTCCCACTCCCTGGAATAGTGCTCCTTTTCCAGACGGAAGGGGCGGAACGTCCCTGCCGGGGTCTTGTACGGCGCCCGTCCGGTCGAGACTGCCCAGGAGTAGCGCAGCTTCCCGTCGACCCTCACCCGCATCCGCTGCGTGGCCTTGTCGACGGTAATCAGAACGCGTGCAGGGGCCGCAACAGCAGGCTTGGCCATATCGCGAGCCGGCGCAGCGAGGGGCCGAAGCTGGGTGGGAGCAGGGGTGGCGTTAGTAGCACCGGGTGCTGTGATGGTGGAGAGTGGCGCTCCCGGGGCGTCTACCGGGCTCGGAGAGGCTGCGATCGAGCTTGGGCTGGGCACTCCATTGGTGGTGCTGGTCGATGGGTCGGGCGAGAGAGCTGCGGTCACAGCAGTCCCACGGGCTGCAAAAGCCTCTGCTTGGTTAGGTTCAGATGCTCCGCTTCCAGCGATGCTGGCTGTCACAGGCGGATTGCGCACTTCGGAGCTGGGTGCATGATACAGGAGAGTCCCCGCCTGTTCCGCTGACAGAGCGGCAGGGACAGTGCCGGGTGACGCAGCTGATCTTTGTTGATCAAGCTTCCGCTGAGCGTCCACCTTCGCGGCTTGTTCGGCCTTCTCTTTTTGCTGTCGCTCGGCCGCCTCCCGTGCGAGCCGCCTATCTCGCTCGAGACGATCTCGTTTTGCCTCTTCTAGAACCTTGAAGGGATCGACGAACTGGGCAGAAGCCATGCTGGTGCCGCCAGTAGCGAGCATGCACGATGCAATCAGCAGCTTGGCAACACGCATCGTTCGTCTCCGGCGGCAACACCGCGCCAGGCCGCCTCAACATAATCTCACGCAACAGCCAAGGTTCCCCAGCCGGGATGGGAAGGGTGCCGGCTAGAGCTCCGCAACAAGGATGAGCAACCGCCTGGTCAGAGTACCTCGACCGCAGCGCGCATCATTTCGTCGTTGACGTCAATGTAGCGCTGCGTTGTCGAGAGATGCCGGTGTCCGGCTAGCATCATGATCGCCTTCGGCGAGATACCGGAATGCGCTAGGCGGGTGATGAACCAGCGCCGACCGCTATGACTGGAGCCGCCGTCCAGGCCAGCCTGATCGTACCAGCCCCGCATGAGTTGACACAGCGTGTTGGCGCTGAACGCCGAGCGCTTCTGTGTGATCAACACCGGCTGCAGAAGGGCAGGGGGCTGGCCGAGGCTGCCACGATACAGCTCGATCTCCCTGCGCAGGCGCGCATTCAGGAACACAACACGCGCGTGGCCGCCCTTTGTCACGGCCGCCCCGAGCCGGAGCTGCTCACGCACCTTACCGCCGCCATCAAGGAGATCACCCCAACGGAGCGATGCAATCTCTCCCACCCGTAAGCCGGCGAGATAGCTCAGCATGAGGGTCATCCGGTTGCGTGCCCCGTACCGGCCCTGACCCGCCACTGCCACCAAGCGCTTGAACTCGGCATCGGTTGGTACACGCGCCTGCTTCATCGAAACCTCATGTACTGCGCGGATCAGCGATAAACCATGATGTTTCCAGACCGAGCGGAGAGCGACCGCTGAGTTTAAATCATATATACAAGCGACTTAACGCCGAACATCATAGAACTTGCATTTTGTGAAGTTTTGCCTGGGCAGAGGCCAATCCAGACGCTCGCTCTTTGGTTCGCATGGCTGCACGGCTTCCTCGTCTCACTCGAGAGGACGCCCATGGCCCCCCTGATCGATGCCGCTACGCGCGAACTGCTCCTGGCCAACGGTCGTACGCCGGAGCGGGATCACCACCCAGTGCTCAAGCTATTCAACCCGATGGGCCCAGCGACCTGGCTTATCTGCGCGATGGAGGCTGACGGCGACACCCTGTATGGGCTCTGCGACCTTGGCTTCGGTGAGCCTGAGCTCGGCTACGTCAGCCTGGACGAGTTGAAGGAGGTGAGTGCCGGGCTCGCCATCGGCTTGGAACGCGATCTCTCATTCCGCGGGACGTATCCGATTTCCCTATATGAGCGTGCCGCGAGAGCCACTGGACGTATAGTAGAGTTGGGCAGCACGCCGGGCATATAGCCGTGCGGCTAGCCGGCTGGCCCCGCGCGCAAGGGGCGGCGAAGGCTGCCCCTTGCTTACCTGCTCAGACCAGTTGCAGTGACCTTACCAACGGCTGACAGGCTTGCCGACGTAATAAGGATGCGGACTTGACCGTCGGTATCATATAGCGGACCTGCTCGCCGCCATGAGCAAACTCGGCTAGCAGCGCGGCTTGGACCTCGTCCGTGTTGATGAATTGAACACTAGCGTCACTGCCACTCTTCACGAGCAGCCTACACAAACTGCTAAGTTCGGTCGTAGGCAGGCGCACATCCTCCCCGACATAGACTTTTCTGAAGGCATCGAACGGCTGACACTTCAGATTGTCAGCCCATGTAGGAAAAGGCAGCCGGTATGTTGTGAATAAGTTGACCTCTAAGACGTCGAGGCCCACCATCTCTTCACCTTCGTCGCCCATGACAGATGGATCTATATCTTTTCGCAATACCCACCGCTTTGAGGGCAGAAGGTCAAGGGCTCGCGGCAGTTTAGTTTTGCCGGGCATCACATAATCGAACGAGCGGTGATCCAACAGACGGTTAGAAGCGGGAACATGCATAGTCGTGCGCTGACCCACCCTGACGCTGCGCTGTTGCCGCCATAAATTCGATAGGATGTCCTGGTGCCGCTCTATTTGCTCATAAGCCTCGCGACGTTGGTTTTTGGATTGAGTCTTTATGTTTCGAACTATGTCATCGATCCACTTTAGGTACTCGCGTGCCCTACTAAAGGTTAACTTGAGGTGAGAACCGTGGCCTGTGGGTACAGCCATGTGTCTGTGCCCCTCGTCCATGTCGCTCAACGCTGGTGCGACGATGCAGTGGCCATTGCCTGATTGAAACCGAAGTTCGTCCACGAACGCGTCTACATTCCAGGTGTGGCTGTGGCTAAGTGAGCGAGACAAACGCTCAGCCTCACGATGTGACAGCATGTACTCGTGATTACCGATCTCGCTCCAAACGAAGGGAAGGGTGATCCGTGCCGTCGTGAATGTTTGACGGGTACCGGTGTTCTCAACACAGAGGTTGCGGGAGCCATCGTTTGCCACGTTGCGGATCAAGATCGCGCAGTTATCCTTGCCGTTCACCAACTGATCGATCGTGCGGATGGCATCAACAACAAGCCCAATGGTGTTCACGGGCTGAGCGGGCGCAGTATGGGACGATGGCGCAGCGGCAGGCATGGAAGCCGGCTGCGATGCAGCTGATGGCGGCGCTCCTGCCTGTGGCTGAGAATGCTGAGCCGTAGGCTGAGGAGCGCTGATCGGCGGATGCGAGGCTGCAGCCTGTGCGGCTCTGGCTGCTTTCCTCCGCGCCGCGGCAGCCTGGTACACGCCATCTGGGCCATCACATTCTTCGATCCATTTGACGAGTTCGTTTGGCGTTTTTCCGAGCCGATCAGCCTCTTTCAGAGTATCCGCGTAGTGAACTATCGAGCTATCACTACGAGCGCTGCGGAAGCAGTGCTGAATCGGAGCGTAAAATCGATTGGCCTTCTTTGTGCTGTTGAACGGAATCTGATGGCGGATACAGTAGGCTTCGATCAAATGCTCCGAATTGAGCAGCGGGCGCCAAACCGTATAGATGTCAAGGAGTGCTTGATATACTCGTGACCAGAACGCATCTTCGTGCTTGCGAGCCCTGCTAGCGTATCGCTCAGCGGCCGTGAGGCGATTATCGATGTCGTCAAGTTCCTGTTTAAGCTGCTCATTGGTTGTCTTGCTGTTGGAGGTCATGGGTTAGCCTTCCAGAAAATTTTAGAAAACTAAAATTCTTCGTCCCCTAACCCGCGGGTCGTTATGCCTTTCTTAAGTTGCATTGCGCACCTGCAGGCGCATGCTTGATCGCCTCTTTTCTCACCAACAAAATGTCGCCCGCTACCTACCGGCTATCAGCCACGGCTACGCCCGGGTGGCCAATGATCCTAGCTGGCGCTGTGAGGGCCTGCCCGGCACCATGCTGGATTACCTGCGCGCAGGAGGCGTGTTTCGCTATCCGGCAGCGCTGGCGAGCGCTGGGCAGGTCATCAAGGAAAGCGGCTCGCTCGATAGCACCCGCACGATCATCACAGATCGCGATCCCACCGCCTCATTCGTCGTGGCTGACAGCGGCGGCTTCCAAATACAGCAGGGCACATTGGGTCCCTGGCGTGGCAAGGCAACCGTGTTGCAGTCGCTCAGATGGCAGGAGCAGCACGGCGACTACGTGATGGCGCTCGATTTCCCCACGGGTGGAATAGACACCGGGAAGATGGCTCAACACGTCCACCGGCTTATCCACGTCGAGGGCGAACCCATCGAAGCGATGAGCAAGGCCAATGGTCTGAGTTTGCCTTTCAACGCCTGCCTGCGACAGACCGTCATCAATACGGACATCATGCTCACCGATAGGCGCTCCGGTGGCCGGTTCTTGGTGGTGCTGCAAGGAACCACGGAGCCAGAGAGCCGCGAGTGGTACCAAGCGCACAAGCATTTCATCGCGAACGCCGAGGGTATCGCCTTTGCTGGCGAGAGTAAGACCAGCTACCGGCTGATGCTGCACCGCCTGATTGACATGCGTGACGACGGTAACTTAGCGCGCATCAAACACATTCACGTACTGGGCACTGGCACCTTTGAGAGCGGCTGTATCCTCACCACTATTCAGCGGTGCATTCGCGACAGCATCAATCCAAAACTGCAGATTACTTTCGATACGGCTACGCCATTCCAAGAGGCGCAAGAGCGTTATCGGTTGATGGCTTGGTACACCATCGATCGGGTCAAACTTTCTTGGGAGTATCTCCGCCCATCGGAGGCAACACTCAGCGGCGATAGATATGAAAACGAGTTCACGGTCCCGATCAACCATTGGTGCCATGCCCGAGTGCAGGACGAGCGAAATCGGCTAGCTAAAAACTCCACGTACCGGGCCAATCACGGACGACCAACGCCATACGCAGCCGTCAGCATGATCGGCAAAACGTTGGCCCCAAGTGATGTCGCGGTTTATCGGCGCGACAAGGATGACCCCGATCCTCTCAACCACATCATCAAGCCGGACAGCCGTACGTCGCTCTTGATGTGCGCGCACAATGTGGATGCCATCACACGCGCTATGGAAACGGTAATCGGGAAGTGGATCAGCCCAGTTGCTGAAATCAGGAACGATTTTCCTCAGGATCTACTCGTAATCCGCACAATCATAGAGATGTTATTCAACAAAAATCACGTCGTTGGCTTGATGGACGAGTTGGCCGAGTGTAAAGAAGCCGCATGGGACGCCCCGCGTGCCGAATTTCCGGCACCAAAGAAGGGTAAGTCGCCATATCAGGCCCACGAATTCATAGAGGAAAACCGACGCTACTTGGATGCGCTGGTTGAGTGAGCTTCATGATGACATCAAATGGGACAAGAAGGCTGTCCAGAGTTGCCCTGATAGCTGCCTACGTTGGCGTTGCTTTGGTCGTGAACTGCACAATCTCTTGGTGGCCTCCTCAAAAAGTGCTGGGCATTGAGATGCCCCCGGGTCTGCTGCTGGTGGGAGCGATCTTCGTGATGCGCGACTATACGCAGCAGATTATTGGAAGCTGGGTAATCCCATTCACACTATTGGCTGCAGTGCTCACATACTACTTCGTTGGGGAAGATGTCGGTATTGCGAGCGGCGCTGCGTTTGCAGTCAGTGAAACAATTGACTGGCTGGTGTTTAAACTTACTAAGCGGGATCTTAAAGACCGCATTCTTATTTCGTCACTAATAGCAGTGCCGTTCGACGGATTGATCTTTCTCGGTAAAATGGGATGGATCGACTGGCAACACTTCTGGACCGAAGAACTTTTCTGGGTGCACTTTGCACTTAAGATGATCGCCAGCGTCCTTATGTGGGTTTGGCTCGATCATCGTTCTCGCAATCGCAACCTCACTGTTCCGGCTGAATGATAATGACATCTGCTGCAACAATCGCGACTATCTCGCGCAGGCGTATGGTTTGGGTCACGTTCAAGGTGCGTGGCTTCCACTGCTACCCGGGGGCGCCCAAAGAGGTTGCCTATCTGCGCGAGCGGCATCGGCACCAGTTTGGCTTCCGCGTGTGGGTCGAGGTGTTCGGAGACAATCGCGAAATCGAGTTCCACATGACGCAGGCTTGGCTGGAGAACCTTTACGAGCGCGGCGGTGCTCTGGAGGCTGACGGCAAAAGTTGCGAGATGCTCGCCAACGAACTGTATGCGCGTATGGTCGAGGAGCAGCGCTTCCAGGACCGGGACATCTGGATCGAGGTGGACGAGGACGGCGAGTGTGGTGCCTTCATGCGCTATGAGCGGGCGGCCAGATGAAGAGCATTTGGCTGCTGCACATCGAGAGCCACGAGCAGCGCTACACGGCTCAGTTGCGGCGGTACCTGCGCGAGCAGTTGGAGCGTGCCGCTGCTGATCGCGGGATAGATGCCAGGGTGATCGAGATCGACGGAGAACTGCCCGATCAAATTCCCACGGAGGGGGCGTTTCTCGACTTCGCCGGTACCAACATCTTCAAGAGTACGCAGATCGCGGAAGTGGCTCGCCGCTTCCAACGCGACGAGGTGCAGGCCGACGACGTGTTCGTGTTCGCCGATGCATGGCATCCCGGCGTGCATCAGGTTCGCTATATGAGTGCGCTGCTCGATAAGCCTGTGCGGATCGTGGGCCTCTGGCATGCTGGGCACTACGATCCCAACGACTTCCTCGGCCGCATCCAGTTGGAGGATGCGCCGTGGGCGCGTGCGATGGAGCGCGCCCTGTTCAAGGCCTACGACGTGAGCGCCTTCGCTACACAGGCCCATATCGACCTGTTCAGCAAAGCGCTGCGTGCGAAGGGCGACCCTAGGATAGCCCTCGTTGGCTGGCCCATGGAGTACCTGAACCAGGAACTTGAGCAGGCCAGCCATACGCCCAAGGAGAACATCGTGCTGTTCCCGCATCGAGTGGCGCGGGAGAAGCAGGCCGATATGTTCCGCGATCTCGCCGGCGAGTTTCCTGACTGGCAGTTCGTTGTGTGCCAGGATCGGCCACTCAGCAAGCCGGAGTATCACGACCTGTTGGGACGTAGCCGCGTGGTGTTCTCGTGCTCCCTGCAGGAGACCCTAGGCATCGGTTGTTATGAGGGAGTGCTGGCTGGGGCTGTGCCGGTCGTACCGGACCGGCTCTCCTACCGGGAGATGTACCCCAAGGAGTTCCGCTATCGCAGCGCGTGGACCCTGCCGGACACATATGAGCAGAGCAAGCCCGCCCTAGTAGCTAATCTCCGCAAAGTACTCGCCCGTGCCGCGGACGACGGCTTCGATCTGGAGCCCTGCCGGCGCCAGCTCGAGCCATTCTTCTCAGGTGAAGCGCTGTACGATCGGATCTTTGCGGGCCTCTGAGCACGCACCGTTTGGTGACCGGCCAGCGATGAATACAGTTGGAGATGTGCGCGTGAAATTCCGCAGCACGAAGACCTATGGCCACGACATTGGCCTGTCATGCTGCTTCCGGCAGTGGCGGTCAGCCTCGCACTGCCGGTTCCTTCACGGCTACGCGCTTGCGGTACATCTGGAGTTTGAAGCTGACGAGCTCGATGCTCGCAGCTGGGTCATGGACTTCGGCAGCCTCAAGCCTGTGAGGCAGTGGCTGGAGCAAACCTTCGATCACAAGACACTGGTAGCAGCCGACGATCCGCTGCTGTCCGAGATGCGGGCGATGAACGAGATCGGCTTGGTCCAGCTCGTTGTCCTTCCGCATGTGAGCTGTGAGGCATTCGCCGAGCACATCTACAACTGGGTCAGCAGTTGGCTGGCCGAGCAGAGCTTCAGCCCTCGCATCCGCCTCGCCGAAGCTCATGTGCGTGAGCACGGCGCTAATGCTGCGAAGGTGTTGGCATAGTCGCACCTGGATCAGGTGTCCGCTCAGCCCCATCTCGCCGAACTATGCAGGGTCTGACCATTCGGCACCGTCGCACTGCTCTGGCAACTCGTCCTACTCGGACAGCGGGTCGTCCTGGTCTGGCAGAGGCAGCAGTGGCGTGTCGTCTGGTGGTGGGAATTGAGCGCCTCTGCCGCAGCGGAGGCTACCAGGCCGCGCTTCCAGTTGGTGACTTCTGACGGCGGGGCGGAGCAACAAAGCCCTCTGTCGGGGCCATCTCGTCTGCCATGGAGTAGGAGACGGATTGGATAGGTTCGCTGACATGCCCGGCCTGTGAGGCGCCGACAATGGCCGCCCCACCGAGGCTCAGCAGCACGAAACCGAAGGTCACAAACTTCGGCAAATCCCAGCTGTGCAGAACCGCTGCTCCCGCAGCGCCGACAACCAAGAACCCGACAACCTGATACACTGCCCGTCCACCTTCAGTTGCGTACCCTTCATTAGGGCGCAATCGAGGTATGCCATGCCATAGGAAACGTGGCCGTGTTGCGGCGCACCGGGTGGCCGATGTCGCGGGCGCAGATTGCGTGAAGGCCGAGTTGATGCCACGCCTCGCGGCCCTCGCCCCCCACCTCGGCACCCTGGACACGCGCACGGCCGGGCCCGCGCCGAAGACAGCAGATCCCGAACTCCTCACCCCCGAGCACAAGGCTTGGCGCCAAGAGGTGCTGAAGCGAGCCGGCTGGAAATGCCAGCGCCCGGGCTACACCGCCCAACGACGCCACGGCGGTGTCAGGCTCTACGCCGACCACATCATGGAGCGCAGGGATGGCGGCGTCCCACTCAACCCGGCCGATGAGCAGGCGCTCTGCGCGAAGCATCACAGCGAGAAGACAGTGCGCGCTACGGCAGCGAGGATGCGAGGCACGTAGCGTATCACGGATCCGGAAGCTGGAAGACGTCACCTCTGTCCCGTGACGCTGGACGACCTATGGCAGAAGCACAGCATCATCAGCTTGGCCCCGCTTCAGCTTGCAGGTGTACTTCGACCTTGCGGATGAGGCCGCGAGGCTCGTACCCCTTCATCTCGGCCAACAGCATCAGGTCGGTGACGAGGTCGATGATGTCGCTCTCGCCGATGTCATCTGATGCAGGTGGATAGCACCAGCGTCGGATATCGGAGTGCTCTTGCAGGTAGGCGTCGAGGGCCTTTTGAGCGAGCTCGGCGCGCTTAGCTTTGTCTGGCATGGGCGCACGTCCTCCTCCGCCCGAACTTTCGCCGTCGGACGGCGAGTGCAAGCGGTAGACAACTAACCTTTGATCGGCGCTGACGTTCGCAGTTGGGATGGATAGGGGCGGGGTCACTAAGTCGGCGTGGCCAGGCGCCGTGACCGCAGAGGGCCCGGTTCGCAGGTTTTTGCTAAGGCGCCGAGGTCAGGTGGCTTTGGTCCATCGGCTGCCCTCAGAGGCGGAAACTTTTTCAAACCATGACAGACCTTACCGACAAGCGGGCCCGTTTCGTCCGCGAGTACCTTGTAGACCTGAACGCGAAGCCAGGCTGCAATCCGCGCCCGCTACAGCCCGTTGTCGGCGGAGGTGGAGGGGTCGCGCTTGCTCAGGCACCCTAAGAGGTGTCGGCAGCCATCGCGCGCGAGCGGCGGGAGGTCTCAAAGCGTAAAGGCATCACGCCTGAAAGCGTGGTCTCCTAACTTGCCAAGCTCGGCTTCTCGGACATCCGGAAGGCCACAACCTGGCGGTCCAACGTAACCGAGACTGGCGAGGAAGACGAGGAAGGCGTCCCGACGACGCGCGTGACGAACGAGGTTACGCTGCGCAACAGCGCTGATATCGACGACGCCACGGCGGCTGCCATCACGGAGATCTCTCAGACCAAGGGCGGGGCGCTGAAGGCGAAGCTGGCCGATAAGCGTACCGCGTTGGTCGACATCGGTCGGCACCTCGGCATGTTCCGGACGGGCAGCGCGCCCCCCGACGAGTCGGGCGATGGTCAGGCGAGGTCGCCGACCGGCAAGTCGAGTGGCGATGGGGGCTGGGATGGCCTGCTGCAGTAAGTAACACGACCGCAGCAGGTGGGGGATGGCTCCTCTCAGGCGAAGGACCCGAATCCTTCGAACGGATTCGTAAGTGATTCAGCCGGCTCGATGCCGTCGTTCAACGAGGCATCTGCGACTTCGGCAAGCTGATCGTTCTTTCGATCAGGTTCTGTTGGGTGGATCTGGTTCGAGACAGAGGCGAGCGGCGAGGCAGAGCGATCGAGCTGCGTGTCTGAAGTCATCCGAACTCCTTGATGTTGGGGCCGCCGAAACGGCCGAGCTTGGGATATGCCATGGTGGCTGATTTGCAAACCTCCGAGTGCTGCCCGCGCCTCACGCGCACTGATCAGGCCGCTTCCCACGTGTGGATGCCGTTTCCATAAAATTTTATTTGATCCCGGCAGCCTGAGTTGACCGGCGCACGGTACGGAAGCGGGGTCAAAGGCTGACGGACTGGCAGCGTCACACGCATGAGCTGCTTCGAGGTGTGTTCCATGGACCGTTTCTCAACGACAACAATCGCTTCATCCCTGATGCGCCTGAGCCTGATCGGTGCATGCGCGATCACGCTCTCGGCCTGTGTGACGGCTAAGGAGCAACAGACCATGGATCGCAACCAGTGTGCGGGCTTCGGCTTCGAGCCCGGTACCGACGGCTTTGCTCAATGCATGATGGGTGTGGTGCAGCAGCGTGAGGTGCTGGAGGAGAACCGGCGCATGCAGCGTCAGGCTCAGCTGGCCGAGGAGAACCGCCAGCGTGAGCAGCAGCAGGAGGTCTACAAGGTCCTGAGCCAGCAGCGCAGTGGCGACAAGCGGTTTCCGATCTGCGGGGCTTCGAGCTCGGGCGGCATGGATCGCAGGACCATGACTTGGTACGGCCCGGACTGCCGCGCCCGATAGAGCTGCACACAGGCTAGTAAGCCACCCCCGCAAACCACACGGATAAACATATGATCATGAGCAGGCTCTTCGCTGCCGCTGTTCTTGGCGCTTGTGCCGGCATGCTGGCAACCGCGAACTTCACACCGCAGGCTGTGGCCGCTCCTGAGAGGCCTACGCCTGAGACGTGCAGCATGGATGATCCGACAGCCTGCCTGGATCGCCACGGAGAGGTTGCGGCACGCGCTCTGGACAAGGCCTA
>Ga0268290_100196_pt1 | contig 14616 bp, 11 predicted proteins | sample MetspRMADM_FD_191346 | JGI IMG/M metagenome (GOLD analysis project Ga0268290, IMG submission 191346) | Soil microbial communities from San-Diego area, Southern California, United States - Methylocaldum sp. RMAD-M | ecosystem: Environmental > Terrestrial > Soil > Desert | place: USA: California... | reverse complement strand
GAAAGCCGGCAGAACGGGTACTGCTCCATGCGGTGCGGATTGAGCGCCACGTCGGCTCCCATCTCGCCATCGTATTCGAAGTCCACCCGCCGCTGGTCGAGGATCTTCACCGCCTCGCGCACCCGTTCGGAACGCTCTCCGATCGGTTGACCGAAGGTGGAATAGGCAAGCAGCGCAACGCGCGGCTCGTAACCCATGCGCTTGGCAACGCGTGCGGCCTCGACGGCGATATCGGCGATGTCCTCGGCATTCGGCATGTCGTGCACGGCGGTGTCCGCCACGAAAATCGTGCGGCCGCGGGAAATCACCAGCGAGACGCCGATCACCTTGTGACCCGGTTTGGGGTCGATGCAGCGGCGAACGTCCTGAAGCGCCGTCGCATAGTTGCGGGTCGTCCCGGTCACCATCGCATCCGCGTCGCCAATCGCCACCATGGTCGCGGCAAAGTGGTTGCGGTCGTTGTGAATGAGGCGCTGGACGTCGCGATGCAGGAAGCCTTGCCGTTGCAGCCGGGCGTAGAGATGATCCGTATAAGCCTCGACCCGATTGGAAAGGCGGGCATTGAGGATTTCGATGCCGGGGCGGTCGAGCTCTATGCCGGCCTTTTCCGCTGTCGTGCGGATCACGTCGTCGCGGCCGAGCAGGATTGCGGTTCCGAGTTCCTGATGGCAGAAGGAGATCGCCGCCCGCATGACCTGTTCTTCCTCCGCCTCCGCGAAGACCACCCGTTTCGGAAAGCGGCGCACGCGCTCGTAAATGCCTTGGGTGGTCGCGGCGATGGGGTCGCGGCGGGCGGAGAGCTCGCGGCCATAGGCGGCAAGGTCCGTGATGTTCCTGCGCGCCACGCCGCTTTCCATTGCCGCTTCCGCAACGGCGACCGGGATCGCCGAAATCAGCCGCGGATCGAACGGTACGGGAATGATGTACTGGGCGCCAAAGCGCGGCCGGTTGCCCTGGTAGGCTGCGGCGACATCGTCCGGCACGTCTTCCCGTGCAAGTTTAGCAAGGGCTCTGACAGCCGCGATCTTCATCGCATCGTTGATCTGGCTTGCCCGAACGTCGAGAGCGCCCCGGAAAATGTAAGGAAAGCCGAGGACGTTGTTGACCTGATTCGGATAGTCCGAACGGCCGGTCGCCATGATCGCATCGTCACGGATACGGGCGACTTCTTCCGGCGTGATTTCCGGATCCGGGTTCGCCATGGCGAAGATGATCGGCTTGTCGGCCATGGAGCGGATCATCTCTTCGCTGAAGGCGCCTTTCTGGGAAAGGCCGAACACGACATCCGCGCCCTTCATCGCCTCCTCGAGCGTCCGCTTGTCCGTCTTCACCGCATGCGCCGATTTCCACTGGTTCATACCCTCGGTGCGGCCCTGGAAGATGACGCCCTTGGTGTCGCAGAGGATGATGTTTTCCGGATTGAAGCCCATCGCCTTGATGAGTTCGACGCAGGCGATCGCCGCAGCCCCCGCGCCGTTGCAGACGAGCTTGGTGGTCTTGAGGTCGCGCCCGGTCAGTTCCAGCGCATTGATGAGGCCGGCAGCGGCAATGATTGCCGTCCCGTGCTGGTCGTCATGGAAGACCGGGATATCCATCAGCTCGCGCAAGCGGCTTTCGATGATGAAGCACTCCGGCGCCTTGATATCTTCGAGATTGATGCCGCCGAAGGAGGGGCCGAGGAAGCGCACGCAGTTGATGAATTCGTCGACGTTCTCGGTATCGACCTCGAGATCGATGGAATCGACATCGGCAAAGCGCTTGAAGAGGACGGATTTGCCTTCCATGACAGGCTTGGAGGCGAGTGCCCCGAGATTGCCGAGGCCGAGGATCGCCGTGCCGTTGGAGATGACGGCGACCATATTGCCGCGCGTCGTGTAATCGTAGGCGGTGGCAGGATCGGCCGCGATCGCCTTGACGGGCACGGCGACGCCAGGTGAATAGGCGAGCGAAAGATCGCGCTGCGTCGCCATCGGTTTGGTCGGATTGATCTCGAGTTTCCCGGGTCGGCCTTCGGAATGAAAGTCGAGCGCTTCCTGTTCGGTTACGCTCGTCCTCGTAGCGCGCAACGCTTGCTTGTCTGCCATTTTCAACCGCCCTTTCTCGCGCTTCGTTGCGCTCTTATGTCAGCCGCAAAAACTGTTCCCGGTTCGGTTATGGGTTTACATCTTCCGCAAATCGCAAGGACGGTGGACTTGATGTTTTCCACGAAGCGGAAAGAACCGGATATCCGCGAGACACACGATGGGAACTTTCGATAGGTTGAGGAAACCACCGCTTTTGTGGCTCATCGCAAAATGATCCGCGTGGTGCATAGCGTGGCTCTAGCGGTTTGAAAGAAAGGTATCTGGTCTCGCCATGATTAATCGCTTTGAGAAAGTAACTGCGTGTCAGAACCGCGTCGGAGAAAGCCCGGTTTGGGATGCGGATCGCTCGACACTCTTTTGGACAGATGTCCACGCTCAGCTCGTCTATGCACTTCAGACAAGTTCGGGAGAAATCAGACACTGGTCGCTCCCCGCGCGGATCGGCTCTTTTGGCCTCACTGACGACGACCGGTTGATCGTTGCCCTCACCACCGGCGTGCATCTGTTCGACCCCGCTTCCGGCGACCTCGAATTTCTGGTCGATCCTGAACCTCATCGGACGAGCGACCCGCATAAGAACCGCCTAAATGATAGCAAGATCGGACCGGATGGCGCCTATTGGGTCGGAAGCATGCATGAAGATGGCTTGTCGGCCGCTCTATATCGTGTGACTGCGAACGGCAGCGCAGAGGCCAAGATTGAAGGGCTTGGTACGGTCAACGGGTTGGCATTCTCCGCTGACGGTCGCACTTTGTATCTCTCCGACTCAAAGCAGTGCTGGATCGACCGGTACGACCTGAACCCTTCATCAGGAGCTATCTCAAATCGCCGTCGAATTGCTGCGCCGGATGAAAGGCTCGGACGTCCCGACGGGGCGGCAACGGACATGGCAGGCGATTATTGGAGTGCGGGAGTTTCTGCAGGCGTGTTGAACCGCTTTAGTGCGAGCGGCGAGCTGCTCCAGTCGATAAGAGTGCCACCGCTTCACCCCACAATGCCTTGTTTCGGGGGAGAAGATCTACGATCCTTGTATTTTACGAGCCTGCGGCGCCCTGATGCCGCATCACCCGATTGTGGCGATGTTTTCATGATGCGGGTTGACGTACCGGGCGTGCCTATAGGACGTTTTAAGACAACGCCATAAATCGCATTGGCTCCGGTGCACGTGTGAAGTCGCGAGACACTTCGCACGAGTGCATTGGAGACGAGTATCAGATATCCCATCCACATCGATACCCCTTTTTCGATCGTCCGTCCGCGTTCATTTGATAAGAAAAGACGCTGCTCGTCGGGATATCTATTGTTGCGATCCGATGGCGGTCAATCCCTTCAAGAGCCATTATCAGGGCTCTCAGAGAGTTGCCATGCGCAACGACGATAGTGTTTTCTCCCCGCAACAGGTGCGGCAGGATCGCCGTGATGTAATAGGGGACGACCCGTGCCAGAGTGTCCCGAAGGCTTTCACCTCCAGGGGGCGCGGAAACGTAGGAGCGCTGCCATGCCTTCACCCGGTCCTTACCCCACAAAGAGCGGGCTTCTTGTTTCGTAATGCCCGTGAGCTCGCCGTAATGTCGCTCGTTGAGGTTGGCCGATTGGATAGTCCGAACGTTGTTTTGGCCGATCTCGTTCAAGATTTGCCGAAGTGTCTCTTGTGCGCGCGTCAGACACGATGTGAAGGCGATGTCGAAGCGCGTATTCCCGATTACTCGGGCGGCACACTCGGCTTCGATGAACCCTCGACGGGATAGTCCAGGATCATTCCAGCCGGTGAAAATACCGGCGGCATTCCCTTCACTTTGCCCGTGGCGCACGAGTACCATTAGACTTTCATAGTGGTTGTTCATCGGATGATAGTTGCGCGAAAGTCGTTCACGTTCGTTCCTGTCGGGCCTGTGGTAAAAAGATCACCTATCGCTGCGAATCCGGAGAAGCTGTCGTTACTATCGAGCAATTTACGACCGTCTAATCCCGCGATCTTCAGTCGCTTTGCGGTGGTGCCGTCGACAAAGGCACCAGCGTTCTCTTCGGATCCGTCGATTCCATCGGTGTCTGCTGCGAGCGCAGTGATGGAAAAACCGTCAATCGCCATAGCGAATGCCAGCGCAAATTCCCCGTTGCGACCGCCGCGACCTGCCATGCCGCGAAGCCTAACCGTGGTCTCGCCACCCGAAAGAAGCACTGCCGGCTTATAAAACGGTCGCCCGTGCCTGGCGACCTCCCGCGCGATAGCTGCCAAGACGGAGGCTACGTCGCGAGCTTCACCTTCAATGGAATCAGACAATATCTGGGGTCTTAGCCCGAACCCTTCTGCTGTTCTCGCGGCTGCCTCCAATGACACCCCAGCAGATGCAACAACGAAATGCTCGTGATTCGAAAAATGTGAGTCGCGTGGATCTGGCGCGTCTGCTGCTGGCGACTGAAGAAACTTCGCCATTTTGGACGGCAAAGGCATGGAGTACTGTTGGACTACGCGCAACGCATCATGGCGGGTTGACGGATCCGGGATAGTGGGGCCGGACGCCACGAGAGCGGGGTTGTCGCCTGGAATGTCCGATACAACGAGGCTCACGACTCGGGCTTTTGTCGCAGCTGCCAAGCGACCTCCCTTGATCGCAGAGAGGTGTTTGCGGACCACGTTCATTTCGGAAATGGGCGCGCCAGACGCAAGCAGAATTTCGTTTAGACGAATTTCATGAGCGAGAGCGATTCCAGGCGGAGGGGCTGGCAGCAGAGCTGATCCGCCTCCACAGATTAGCGCGATAACCAGATCCTGGGTTGAGAGCCCAGAAACCAAATCAAACATTCGTTTCGTGGCAGCTAGTCCTGCCAAATTGGGCACAGGATGGGATGCCTCCAGGACTTCAACGGCTCGCGTCGTGCATCCGTATCCATAGCGAGTAACGACTGCACCTGAAATCTCGCCTTCCCAAAGCTCTTCAAGTGCCTGAGCCATCTGCGCTACGCCTTTTCCGGCGCCAACGACAACCGTGCGCCCGCCTTGCGGGGGGCGGGGGAGGTGCTTGCGGATCGCCGTTTTAGCATCGGCAGCATTTACCGCCGCGGCGAACAGCTTCCTTAGAAGTTCCCGATCATCCATCAGCCGTCCTTCCCTCTTGCGCTCGTTGGGGTGTTTCCCAACTCCACAGGGAACAATAGGCGCTGGAGCCTGTCGGTCTTACTCCTAGTACGACAATTTCCGTATGGTGGAAATCTGCGAGAGTTCCGGTGATCACGGCATCGCATCCGGCTATGAGCTAAGAGTACTTAAACAGCCTGGTTTCAACATGAATAGCATCAAATTTCTCCCTCCTCGCGATTCTGTCCTGAGTAGACGTGAGGAGATCATTTCGCAGTTAAAAGCGATGCTACCCCGGGGGAGCCTAGTGCATGAACCGCGGGAGTTAGTGCCATTTGAGACAGATGCATTCGTTTCTTACAAACAGATGCCGCTTGCGGTCGTGCTTCCCGAGAACACCGCTCAGGTCGCCGCGATCATGAGTTTCTGCTACCGGAATTCCATCCCAGTCGTGCCGCGGGGTGCGGGAACATCTCTGTGCGGCGGCGCAATACCCCAGCCGGATGCGATTGTCGTCGGCCTCTCCAAAATGAACGTCGTGCTCGATGTGGATTACGAAAACCGTGCGGCTGTGGTCCAGGCTGGCGTAACGAATCTCCGAATATCGGAGCACGTAGGTGCTGACGGCTTCTTCTACGCGCCTGATCCCAGTTCACAACTGGCGTGCACGATCGGGGGGAACATTGGTATGAATTCGGGCGGTGCTCACTGCCTGAAATATGGCGTCACAACTAACAATCTCCTCGGCGTGAAAATGGTGCTGATCGACGGCACAATAATTGAACTTGGCGGCAAGCACCTCGATGCAGCGGGGTACGATCTGCTTGGTCTAGTATGCGGCTCGGAGGGTCAGCTCGGCATCATTACCGAGGCCACAGTCCGACTGATCGCCACGCCCGAAGGATGTAGACCTGTGCTCTTTGGATTTGAGACCTCTGAAGAGGCGGGAGCATGCGTTTCGGAAATCATTGCGTCCGGTATCATCCCCGTTGCGATTGAGTTCATGGACAAGCAAGCGATTGAGATATGCGAAGCTTTCGCTGGAGCTGGATATCCTTTGGACGTTGGTGCTCTACTCATAGTGGAGATTGAGGGCTCCGATCCGGAAATGGATGACATGCTTTCCCGTATCGTTGACATCGCCGGAAGAAACTCGGTCAAGACGGTTCGAGCGAGCCAGACTGCTACCGAAGCCGCCCTGATATGGAAGGGTCGAAAGTCGGCATTTGGAGCGACAGGGCGGATCGCTGATTATATTTGTATGGACGGTACCGTTCCTCTCAGCAAGCTGCCCTACGTGCTCTCGAAAATTGCGGAGATAATTGATCGGTTCGGTCTTCGCGTTGCGAACGTCTTCCACGCAGGCGACGGAAATATGCATCCGCTAATCCTCTTCAACGCCAACGATCCAGAGGATGCTGCTAAAGCCGAGGAAGCAGGCAATGAAATTCTGAAGCTGTGCGTAGATGTGGGCGGATGTCTGACAGGAGAGCATGGCGTAGGAATCGAGAAACGAGACCTCATGAGGCATCAATATTCCGATGACGAATTGAACCAGCAAATGGCGGTGCGCTCCGCGTTTGATGCTGAGTGGTTGCTCAACCCCTCGAAGGTCTTTCCGCTCGAGGGACGAGCAATATGATCAGCTACCCAGAAAACGATGCGCAAGTGATAGAGGTAGTCCGCGGTGCGCGAGCCGAGCATCGAGCTCTGGGGATATTCGGAGCCGGCACCCGAACTGCCCGCGATCCGGACGACGACAGTGCATCGGTAAGTTCATGCCAAATCCGCGGGATTGTCGACTATGAACCGGCCGAAATGGTGATGACCGTTAAGTCGGGGACGCCCGTCGCCGAAGTTGAGGCGGCTCTGGCCGCCAATCGCCAGATGATGGCCTTTGAACCCATGGATCATCGCGGCATTATGGCAACCTCCGGTGAGCCGACGATCGGCGGCGTGTTTGCAGCGAATGTCTCCGGCCCGCGGCGGTTCACGGCAGGTGCGGCGCGCGATAGCTTGCTCGGCATCCGCTTCGTCAATGGCCAGGGGCAGGTGATCCGTGCCGGTGGGCGGGTGATGAAGAACGTGACCGGCCTGGATCTGGTGAAGCTTCTTGCCGGTTCGCAGGGAACACTGGGCTTTATCACCGAGGTGACTTTCCGCGTCCTGCCGGTGCCGCCGGCAATCGAAACGATCGTCATTTCCGGTCTCGATGACCTTGCCGCAACCAAGGCCATGGCGGCTGCGATGGCGCTGTCAGTGGAGGTTTCAGGCGCAGCGCATCTGCCGGCGAGTGTCATCGGGCGCTTCCTCAATGGCGACCTGCCGAAAGGCGAGGCAACCGTAATGCGTCTGGAGGGATTGGCTGCATCCGTCTCGGTACGGGCCGCCAAGCTGGCGGAGACCATGGAAGCCTTCGGTCCGGTGTCCCGGCTCGGAGCCTATGAAAGCTGCGTGCTTTGGCGTGAAATCCGCGATGTTCATCCCTTCGCGGATGGATCGAAAAGGCCGCTCTGGCGGGTGTCCGTCGCGCCTTCGGTCGGGCACCAGTTGGTCGCGGCGCTGCGGCTCGAAGCTTGTATCGACGCTTTTTTTGATTGGCAGGGCGGTCTTGTCTGGATGCGTATGGAGGCGGATCCAAAGGCCGAGCTCTTGCGCCGTCACATCCGCGCCATTGGTGGTGGGCATGCGACACTGGTTCGGGCCACCGACGAGGTGAGGGCGCTAACTCCGGCTTTCGAACCGCTGCCGGATGGGGTGGCTGCCCTATCGGCTCGCGTAAAACAGAAACTCGACCCGGCCGGCATCTTCAGCCCCGGCAAGATGGGGTGACAGACATGCAGACCTCCTTCACCGCAGAACAGCTTGCCGATCCGCATGTGGCCGAGTCCGAAAAGATTCTTCGCCGCTGCGTGCATTGTGGGTTCTGTACCGCGACGTGCCCCACCTATGTCACGCTCGGTAATGAACTCGACAGTCCGCGTGGCCGCATCTACCTCATCAAGGACATGCTGGAAAACGGACGCGCGGCGGATGAGGAGGTCGTCACGCATATCGACCGCTGCCTCTCCTGCCTGTCCTGCGTGAGCACCTGTCCTTCTGGCGTCGACTATATGCATCTCGTCGATCATGCCCGCAGCCATATCGAGAATACCTACAAGCGGCCACTCATCGACCGCTTGATCCGCAACGTATTGGCGGCGGTGCTGCCTTATCCGGCTCTTTTTCGCATCGCCCTCGGCTTTGCGCGGGTAGGTCGCCCGTTCACGCCGATCCTGAAACGCGTATCCACCCTGAAGCCGCTCGCCGCCATGCTCGATATGGCGCCGAAGTCTCCGGCGAGGGCATCGGCTGCCAGCTCGCCCGGAACCCGGTCGGCAGAGGCGGAAAAACGGGGGCGGGTGGCCATCTTAACAGGCTGCGCGCAGTCGGTTCTCGATCCGGGCATCAACGAGGCGACGCTACGTCTTCTGGCGCGCCTAGGCGTCGAGGTTGTCGTGCCGCAGGGGGAGGGATGCTGCGGTGCGCTGGTGCACCATATGGGGCGCGAGCAACAGGCGCTAGATTTCGCCCGCCGCAATGTCGATGTGTGGATCCGCGAGATGGAGCACGGTGGCTTGGACGCCATCATCATCACCGCATCGGGCTGCGGCACCACCATCAAGGACTACGGCCACATGCTGCGGCTCGATCCCGCTTATGCCTACAAAGGGAAGAAAGTATCGAGCATCGCCAAAGACATTACGGAATACCTATCGACGCTGGATCTCCCAAAACAGGAGACGAAAAAACTGACCGTCGCCTACCATTCGGCTTGCTCGATGCAACATGGTCAGAAGATCACCATGGCGCCGAAAAACCTGTTGAAATCCGCCGGTTTCGCCATTCGGGATCCTGCCGAAGGCCACCTGTGCTGTGGGTCCGCGGGCACCTACAACATCCTGCAGCCGGATATTTCAACACAGTTAAAGGCGCGGAAGATAAAAAATATCGAGGCAACCAAACCCGACGTCATTGCGACGGGCAATATCGGATGCATCACGCAGATTGCCTCCGGCACATCAATTCCGATTTTACACACGATCGAGTTGTTGGATTGGGCTCATGGTGGTCCAAAGCCAGATAAAATTCCCTAAGAGCTGATTTCAGCTGATCGGCCGACGTCAGCCAAATAGCTGGGAGGTCTTCCTCCTATTGCATTCGTAATCTTGAAGGCCGTATCGATTACCCGCGGCGCTAACTCTCGAACTCTTTCCGAGGACATTCGGTCGAGTTGGCCGGAGACCGAAATAGAGCAAACCGCCTCGGCTTTGTCGTTGAACACAGGGCTTGCGACGCAACGGACATTTTTGTTGATCTCAGCATTATCGATGGCGTAGCCCTCCATCCGCGCACGATCGAGTTCCCGACGCAAATGATCCGCGCGAACGATCGAGCGCGATGTACGCCTAATCAGCCGGTGCAGGCCAACAACCTCATCGATATCGTCGAGGGGATATGTGGAAAGTATCGCTTTTCCCATAGCAGAGGACGTCATCGGCACGCGTCCTCCGATCGGACTGATTGTTCGCGCGATTTGCCGACTCGGGATCTGAGAGACAAGTGTTATCTGCCCATCGTCTGCCATACCCAGATTGGTAGTTTCCTTGGCATGATCTCTTAGGTGATGGAGATAGGGTTGCGCCACCGAGACTATGGTGGCCCGACGCAGTGAGGCGGCCCCAATGGTTAACATCGCGAGTCCAATATTCCAGCGGCCGTTCGTGGTATCAAATTGGACGTGGCGCCGCTTCTCGAGCGTCGTAAGTAGGCGATGCGTGGTTGACGGCGACAATCCAGCTTCACGTCCAAGCTGGGATAGGCGGCAACCTTCGTGGTGAAGACTTAGGATCTCCAAGAGAAGCATTGCGCGCTCTACCGATTGCACTGAACCTGTACGTTCACTCTCAGTTCGCACGGTGACCTCCGTTAGCTTCAACCAAGTATGTGCGAGACCTTGAAAGAAGGTCTCGCAAATTGAAGATTCTCAGCTGCGTTGGTCTGCGCTCTTGAGCTCAAGATAAAGCGCGGAATGATCGCGCCCGCCATTTCCCTTCTCGATCGCTGCGGTCATCAAGTCTCTTGTAGCCAATGTGTTAGGAACTTTGACATTCAGAGATTCAGCAGCACTCGTCGCAAGCGTCAGGTCTTTGTGATGGAGCTTGATCGCAAACCCGGGCTCAAAGGTCTTGTCGATCATGCGTTTGCCGTGGACTTCCAAAATTCGGGACTGGGCAAACCCCCCCATTAGAGCCTCGCGTACCTTCGCGAGGTCGGCTCCGGCCTGCTCTGCAAGGACGAATGCTTCGCCTATTGCTTCAATTGTCAGGCCGACGATCATTTGGTTGGCAACCTTGGCTATTTGGCCGGCCCCGTTCTCTCCAACAAGCGTGATGTTCTTGCCCATCACCTCGAACAGGCCTCGAGCTTTGTCGAAATCAATCTGGCTCCCACCGACCATGATAGAGAGCGTACCGGCCTTTGCTCCGATCTCGCCCCCGGACACTGGAGCATCCAGATAAGATCCTCCTTTTGCGGCAATCCGCTTAGCGAATTCACGAGTTGCGACAGGATCGATCGAACTCATGTCTATGACCAGCGTGCCGGGGCCGATCGCGTTGACCACCCCGTCGGCGGCGAACAACACGTGCTCGACATCCGGCGTGTTGGGCAACATGAGAATGACGAACTCAACGTCCGTCGCCGCTTCAGCAGGAGAATCCGTTGGCTTTCCTCCGAGGTCTAACAAGCTTTGGTGGGTATCCTTGACCCGATGAAGTTTAAGGATATGGCCTGCTTGAAGCAGCCGCTCGGCCATTGGCTTCCCCATGGTCCCCAGCCCGATAAATCCGATATTTGACATCATAACCTCTTCTTGTCCTGCAGTATGCAACTTCGTACAAATTAATTGCACAAATAACAAATATATGTCAATTCGCGGTTATCTGTCGCGGATCGACGAGCTCGTGCAGCCGAGGCGGGAGAGAGAATCTTTTCGAAAGGTGGTTACTTTGATCATTCACCAGAACCTGATCGCCGGCGAATGGGTCGGCTCCGACGCTTCGAAGAACATCAATCCCTCCGACACGAATGATGTGGTGGGCATGTATGCCCATGGCAGCGCCGAAGACGCCAGACACGCGATCGCCGCGGCAAAGGCAGCCTTCCCCGCTTGGTCCCGCTCCGGTATTCTCGAGCGCCACGCGATCCTGAGAAAGACCTCCGACGAAATCCTTGCCCGCAAGGAAGAGCTCGGCGCGCTTCTCGCCCGCGAGGAAGGCAAGATCCTTCCCGAAGCGATCGGCGAAGTCACCCGTGCCGCCCAGATTTTTGATTTCTTCGCCGGCGAGGCGCTGCGGCTGACCGGTGGAATGGTGCCGTCCGCCCGCCCGAACATCGGCGTCGAGATCACCCGCGAACCGCTCGGCGTCATCGGCGTCATCACGCCCTGGAATTTCCCGATCGCCATTCCGGCCTGGAAGATCGCGCCGGCGCTCTGCTACGGCAACACCGTCGTCTTCAAGCCGGCCGACCTCGTGCCGGGCTGCGCCTGGGCGATCGTCGACATCCTTCACCGCGCCGGCCTGCCGAAGGGCGTGCTCAACCTCGTCATGGGCCGCGGTTCGGTCGTCGGCCAGGCCATGCTCGAAAGCCCGGATCTCGCCGGCATCACCTTTACCGGCTCCACCGGCACCGGCAAGCGCGTGGCGCTCGCCTCGATCGAGCATAACCGCAAGTTCCAGCTCGAAATGGGCGGCAAGAACCCGATGGTCGTCCTCGACGACGCCGACCTTTCCGTCGCCGTCGAAGCGGCCGCCAATTCCGGCTTCTTCTCGACCGGCCAGCGTTGCACCGCCTCCTCGCGCCTGATCGTGACGGAAGGCATCCACGACAAATTCGTCGCGGCGCTCACCGAGAAGCTGAAGACCCTCAATGTCGACAACGCCTTGAAGGCCGGCAGCCATATCGGCCCGGTCGTCGACGACGAGCAGCTGAAGCAGGACACGGACTATATCGACATCGGCAAGTCGGAAGGCGCCAAGCTCGCCTTCGGCGGCGAAGTTATCAAGCGCGATACCCCCGGTTTCTATCTGCAGCCGACGCTGTTTACCGAAGCGACCAACCAGATGCGGATTTCCCGCGAGGAAATCTTCGGACCGGTCGCATCGGTTATTCGAGTCAGAAGTTACGAGGAAGCCTTGGCGGTCGCGAACGACACGCCATTCGGCCTCTCCGCCGGTATCGCCACGACGAGCCTCAAGCATGCGACGCACTTCAAGCGCCATGCCGAGGCCGGCATGGTGATGGTCAACCTCCCGACAGCCGGCGTCGATTTCCATGTGCCTTTCGGCGGTCGCAAGGCTTCCTCCTTCGGCCCACGCGAGCAGGGCGAGTACGCTGCCGAATTCTTCACCGTGGTGAAAACAGCCTACACAATGGCATGAAAATTCCACCCCGCCAGTCGGGCAGGTTGAAATACAACTATTGACAGCTTTGTGCAAATTCGTATCTTTTGTGTTCGCAACGAAGAGCTATTAAGGGCCACCATCAAAATCATCGCCAGCCTAGCTGGCGATGACTTGTCCTGGTTCCTCAGGGCCGATCCATTTCAATGACGCGCAAGAAGTACGTCGGGTTTCCTCCCGCGGCGATGCGCTAGCGAGGAGCAAAAAATTGACCAACCTGAAAGTCGAGACGCGCGAGAAGTTGAAACTTGTTTCGACGGCCACCCTCATGACCGCCCTCTACAAGCGGGGCTTGAGGAACCAGTGGATTCAAGACGTCCATCGGATCAATAAGCATTCAGGAACGATGGTGGGTGAAGCGTTTACGCTTCGCTATATGCCAGCACGGGAAGATCTTAACCAGCTTGAGGTCTTTCGGGACCGCGAGCATCCTCAGAGGAAGGCGATAGAGATTTGCCCGTCAGGCGCTGTCCTTGTAATTGACAGCCGCAAAGACCCCCGCGCGGCATCCGCAGGATCGATCCTGATATCCAGACTGATGGTACGCGGCGCGGCTGGAATTGTAACGGATGGAGGCTTTCGCGACACCCCGGAAATTGAGAAGCTGGGGATACCGGCATACCATAATCGGCCTTCGGCTCCTACTAACCTCACACTTCATCAAGCGATTGATATCAACGTCCCAATCGGATGCGGCGACACGCCCGTCTTCCCGGGCGACGTTATTGTCGGTGACGATGAAGGTGTAGCCGTCATTCCAGCGCACCTTGCTGATGACATCGCCGAGGAAGCCGTTGAGATGACTGCGTACGAGGATTTCGTAACCGAGGAAGTCATCAACGGGCGATCAATTCTCGGACTGTATCCAGCCACAGATGAACAGAGTTTGGTTGACTACAAAGCGTGGCGTCAAAGGGCGGGACGCTGAGATAGGAACTTTGACTCAGGCCGGATATCAGGCGGCGCGCAAACCGGGCGGGGCGCAAGAACGGTTATCGGTTCGGCCGGCCTTTCGAGGCAAACGTTTGGTTTGTTTAAGGACAGTTGAAAGGAACAGCATGCTGAGGATTAATCGGGTAAGCCTCGATGATGCCCGAGTCTTGATCTCAGGGGCTAGAGCTAAGGCGGAACAGATTGGCGTGCCGATGTGTATTGCCGTCACAGACGAGTCGGGACAATTGGTGGCGTTTGAGAGGATGGATGGCGGCAAGGTCACCAGTTCGTTCATCGCCCAAGATAAAGCATTCACAGCGGCAGGCGCCAAGAGAAGCACCGAAAGCTATGGTGTCGCGAGCCAGCCTGGCAGTCCCGCCTACGGCATAAATTCCTCCATCGGCGGCCGTCTTATGGTGGTAGCAGGCGGCCTTCCGGTAGTCATTGATGGCGAAGTTGTTGGCGGCATTGGGTTGAGTTCCGGGACACCAGCGCAAGACGCGGAGTGTGCTCAGGCGGGCGTCGATCTCTTCCTAAGACTTTCGAAATCCTTGATTGGAAAACCGGAGGTTTGACCTCAGCAAAGCTAATCTCCCACCTCGTAGCACTTGCCTTCGTTGCTGTCCGGATGACCAAAGGCCGGTGTGTTGATTGAAGTATTCCCAACCGTTTGGAAACCTTGATGCGCATACAAAAGAGTGATTTGTCGTTCGATGTAAGCTTCCACGATTTCCTGGTGAAGGAAGCACTCCCGGGCACCGGCGTCGATGCCAAGCGGTTTTTCTCCGAATTTTCGAAGATCGTTCATGATCTCGCATCCAAGAACCGCGCTTTGCTTGCCACCCGTGACGCTTTTCAACAGAAGCTGGACGACTGGTACCGCAAGAACGACGCGCCAACGGATCTAGCGGCCTATGAGGCTTTCCTCCGCGAGATCGGTTATCTCTTGCCCGAAGGGCCGGATTTCAGCGTCTCGACCGACAAGGTCGATCCCGAGATTGCCGGGATCGCCGGGCCG
>Ga0268290_100195_pt1 | contig 14664 bp, 14 predicted proteins | sample MetspRMADM_FD_191346 | JGI IMG/M metagenome (GOLD analysis project Ga0268290, IMG submission 191346) | Soil microbial communities from San-Diego area, Southern California, United States - Methylocaldum sp. RMAD-M | ecosystem: Environmental > Terrestrial > Soil > Desert | place: USA: California... | reverse complement strand
TCGCCTCCTGCGCCGTCGCATCGGGCTCAGAGCGTGACGTTGGATCGGAGATCCGGCGCAGATTTTCTTCGGGTGTCTCGGCCTCTGTCTGGTCGACCGCGTCCTGGGCGACACCGGGACGATCCGCTCCGGAGGCGACGCGCGCCGTCTCGGCCGTGCTGCCGGGATTACCGTTCAGGCCCGCCTGGGTCCGCGAAGGCACGCCCACGTCGAGGGGCGAGTCAGTGCCGAAATCCTCGCCGTTGCGGTCCGCATAGGCGTCGAACGCCTTCAGCGACGGCCGGGCGGGAGACGTCTCCGTCATCTTCATCCTCCAGATCTGACCGGGACAACAATCCGGGACCGGAGGAGTTGCGGTGCGGACCCGCCGCCGGGTCCGCACCGCCTTTCGATCGTTAGCCGATGCCCTCGAACAGCACCGAGGAGATGTAGCGCTCAGCGAACGAGCAGGCGACGGTGACGATGCGCTTGCCCTGGAACTCGGGACGGCCCGCCAGCTCCAGCGCCGCGGCGACGTTGCCGCCGGTCGAGATGCCGCCTGGGATGCCCTCGAACTTGGCCAGATCCCGGGCGGTGTCGATCGCCTGCTGGTTCGTGACCTTGAGCACGCCGTCGAGGATGTCGGTGTGCAGGTTGTCGGGGATGAAGCCCGCGCCGATGCCCTGGATCTTGTGCGGGCCCGGCTGGCCGCCGGAGATCACTGGACTGTCCACCGGCTCCACCGCGAACACCTTGAGGCCGGGCAGGCGCGGCTTGAGCACCTCGCCGACGCCGGTCACCGTGCCGCCGGTGCCAACCCCCGCCACGAAGGCGTCGAGCTGACCCTGCGTGTCGTTCCAGATTTCCTCGGCGGTGGTCTTTCGGTGAATCTCAGGGTTGGCCGGGTTCGAGAATTGCTGCGGCATCACCGCGCCGTCGATCTCGCGCAGCAGTTCCTCGGCACGGGCGATGGCGCCCTTCATGCCCTGCGGGCCAGGGGTCAGTTCGAGCTGCGCGCCGAGGAAGGCGAGCATCTTGCGCCGCTCCAGCGACATCGTCTCCGGCATGACCAGGATCAGGCGGTAGCCGCGGGCGGCGGCGACGAAGGCCAGCGCGATGCCGGTGTTGCCCGAGGTCGGCTCGACCAGCGTGCCGCCGGGCTTGAGCCGGCCGGAGGCTTCAAGGGCGTCGATCATATTGACGCCGATACGGTCCTTCACGCTCGAGATCGGGTTGAAGAATTCGAGCTTGAGCAGGATCTCGGCATCGACGCCCCGCTCCTTGGTGAGCCGGTTCAGGCGCACGAGCGGCGTGTTGCCGATGGTCTCGGTGATCGAGCCGTAGACGCGGCCATGTCCGGGCTTCCGAACGCCTGGGGTCGAGGTATCTGTCATCGTCTGTCCGCTCCCTGAGCGCTCCCGTGCCGAAACGTCACCAGCCCGGCGTCGGAGCGCACCAAAACGAGAGGTTTCAGCATCGGTCCAAAAGAGGATGACCGCCACTTGGCCAAGTACTTGGCCCACCACTTGGCAAAGCCGATGCGAAACCAGAAACTTAGCGCTCCCGCCGAAGCGGTGGCCGCTGCGGCGACGCGTAGCCGATTTCGCAAGCTCCGTCGAGCTTCCCGCCCGGCGGATACCAGCCTTTACACGCACAGCGCACGGCTGAGCTTATTGGGAGAATTTTATTTTCTTTTTCCAGACGCAAACGACAGTATTGTCATCTTCGATGCGTCGGCTGGACAGTCTCGTTGCAGGCCGGGGCCACGGCTCAGGCTGTGAGCAGGCGGGTCGCGAGAATCAGGATGGCGATCCCCGAACTGGTCGCGAGAACCGCCAGGGTCGCGGCACCCTCATGGTGGGCACGGACGAAATCGTAGCGTGTCGTGGCAGCCGCCGGCCGCACCTTCGGGACGACGCGCTGGTGAACCCGGCCGATCCGCATTCCGTCTCTCCGCGTGGCCGGCCACGCGGGGCGCGACCGGGAGCACGAGGAAACGGCCCGCGGGCCTGACGGAGAATGAATCCGGATCGCCGTCCGCGAATCGTCGTCAACGGCGTCTTAACGGGATGTCGCGCCGGCTCGTCCGAGAAGCCGGCGCGGTGTTCGAGAGCGCGGCCCTTACAGCGCGCGGTCGAAGCGTAATTCGCCGTTCGGGCTGCGGATCACGAGCTGCGAACCGTCGAGATCCCACTTGCCCGCCGTGCGCAGGGCGATGAGGAAGGCCTGCTCGGAGGCCACCAGCCCCTTGTCGCAGGTCTTCTTGGTGAGCGCCAAGGGACCGACGGCGAGGTGCTGCTCGCGCAGCGGGAAGGCGGTGGCGGTGAACGTGTTGCAGCCACCGTAGCCGCGGGCGCGGTACTGCGTATCGATGATGAAGCTCGGACGATCGGCGCCCGTGAACGGCTTGCCGTTCATGCTGACCGCGGTCCACATCGAGCCGAGGGGAAACATCTTCTCCTGCGGCTTCGTGCCGGGGACGTATTGCGGCTTCTTCTCCGGCTGCTTGCCAGCGCCGAAGCCGGACGGATTTCCCCCCATGCCCATCTGTGCCGCAGCCGGCACGGTCGCGAACGCGCCCGCGGCAACCGCGCAGGCCAACGTGGCGGTCAGCATCCTGTTCATCGTTCAGCCCCCTTTCTGCTCGGCTGCTTCACCCCGGAGCCCCACTCGACCGGACTTGTCGCCGCATGGCGAGCGGACACGGCTCTCGACTCTTTATCCCGCAACGGCACGTGCTCCGAACCTTGGGGCCGCGCATCTGATCCTGGGCGATAGGGGACATCGACACAGATTCAAGCACAATTATGGTCAAGACCTGATCGAAATCCGGTTCGGGTGTGATCCCGTCCATTTCTACGCCGGTCGACCTTGTGCGACAGGAACCTCCCGCGGGGGAACCGCCGAATCCGATTCATGCGCCGTTTCTCACAAGCTTTGCCGAAACGAACCGGCCCTTCCCGCGGTTAAACGTTCCCGAGCCACGCGGCCCGGGGCGATGATGGCAGGATGAGGAGAGCGGTTTGACCGGATCGGACGAAGGAGCGTCGAGCGGCGCCTCGCCCAACACGATGACGGCGCCCCAGTGCCGCGGCGCCCGAGGCCTGCTCGGCTGGTCGGAGGCGGAGTTGGCCCGCCGCTCGGGACTGGACGAGGGTTTCGTGAAAGGCTTCGAGGCCGGCACGAGTGACCCGGCTTCCGGCCAGGTCGAGGCCCTGCGCAGCGCCTTGATGCTGGGCGGCGTCGTCTTCACCAACGGTGCAACGCCGGGCGTGCGCCTTTCGGAACAGCAGCGGGGCGGTAACGAGGGGACGCGGGTCGATGAGCTGACCACCGAGAACGACCGCTGAAGAACCGCCTTACGCCGTCGCCAGGGCCTTGAGGTCGAAGTCCGGGTCGGCGGCCTGTTCCGGCGTCAGCGGTTTGGCCGAGGCCAGAAGGCGGCGAGCGGCCATGTGGTCGGCAGGTCGGTCAACCGATTCGACGGCGCTGAGAGCGCGATCGCGGAAGCGGAACACCGAGAAGCCGGTGCCGACCCGGCGCAGGACACTCGCATCACCCGGCGCGGCGAGCCCGGCGATCTGGAGCTTGCGCGGTCCCTGGTCGCTCCAGAACCACGGCACCGCGTCGTAGACCGCGGGCCGCCCGATGAGCCGCGCGGCGAGGCAGCGGCCCTGATCGACCGCGTTCTGGACCGATTCGATCCGCACCCGGTCGCCTCCGGGCATCCCGGCCGCGAAGCGGCTCGGGAATCGGACACAGTCGCCGATGGCCGAGACGGCCGGATCGTGCGTCGCCAGGAAGGCATCGACCTCGATGCCGTCGCGCACGGCGAGCCCCGCTTCCGCCGCGAGTTCTTGGTTCGGCACCACGCCGATACCGATGAGCACGAGGTCGGCAGGCAGGCTCTGCCCATCGGCGGTGCGGACGGCGGCGACTCGCCCGGCCCCGCCCTCGATGGCAGTGACGCCCGCTCCGAACAGGAACGTGACGCCGGCCTCCTCGTGGAAGGCGCGGAAGGCTTCCGAGGTCTCCGGCGAGACGGCCCGTGCCATCACGCGCTCGGCCGCCTCGATCACCGTGACGGAGAGGCCGCGGGCGGCGCAGACGGCTGCGAATTCGAGGCCGATGAAGCCCGCGCCCACCACGACGATCCGGCGGATGCCCTCGATCGCCGCGCGAAGCGCATCGGCATCGTCGAGGGAGCGGAGCTGGTGCACACCCCCGAGATCGGCTCCCGGCACGGGCAGCGCCCGGTTGCGGGTGCCCGTCGCGAGAATGAGATGATCGTAGGCGAGGCGCCCACCGTCCGAGAGCCGGACACTGCGCCCGGCGCGGTCGATCGCCACCACCCGTGTCCCAGGGCGATGGTCGATGCGGTGCTCGGCGAAATAGCTTTCCTGCCGCAGCAGCAGGCCGCGGGCATCGGCTTTGCCGGCGAGATAGGCCTTGGACAGCGGCGGGCGCTGGTAGGGAAGCGCGGCCTCCTCGCCGACCAGGGTCAGGCTTCCGGGAAATCCCGCCTCCCGCAACGAGGCGGCGGCCTGGAAGCCGGCCTGTCCCGCGCCGGCGATGACGATCGTCTCCATCGGCCCGCTCATTCGCCCGCCTCGGCCGGGCTGCGGGCGGCCTTGAGCACCGGGCTTCCCGCCGGCTCCTCCGCGAAGAAGCCGCCGGGGATGGTCGGCAGGAAGCGGCGACCCTCCTGGGCGAGATAGTCCCAGAACGCGTCGGAGGCCGGGCCGAGCACCTTGTCGGCGCGGCGTACGATGTACCAGTCCCGCCGGATCGGCAGGCCCTCCACGTCGAGGAGGACGAGGCGCCCGCTCGCCACCTCCGCCGCCACCGAGTGGCCGGAAAGGAGCGCGATGCCGAGCCCCGCCATCACCGCCTGTTTCAGCGTCTCGTTCGAGCCCGAATCGATTCCGAGCTTGGCCCGGCGGATCATCACGCCGCTCATGAATTCCTCGAACACCGAGCGAGTGCCCGAGCCTTCCTCGCGGACGAGGAAGGATTCCTCCGCCAGATCCGCCCGAGTGAGCCCGCGCCGCCCGGCCATCGGGTGGTCCGCCGCAGCGATCAGCACCAGGGGATGAGGCCCGAAGGTCTCCGCCTCGATGGCGAAGTCCCGCGGCGGACGGCCCATGATGGCGAAATCGATGTCGTAGTTGCGCAGGGCCTCGATCGTGTCCTGCCGGTTGCCGACAGTGAGCGAGATCTCGACCTTCGGGTGGCTCTCCATGAAGCCCGCGATGACGAGCGGTGCGAAGTACTTCGCCGTCGAGACCACGCCGAGGCCGACCCGGCCGCCGCCCCCGCCCTTCAGGGTGCGCAGGCGGTCGGTGCAGGTCTCCAGCACGGTGTTGATGCTGTTGATCGCCCACAGCATCTCGCGACCGGCATCGGTCGGCTTGAGCCCGGTCGGCGTGCGGTCGAACAGGAGGAGGCCCGCCTCCTCCTCGAGTTGGCGGATGCGGGCGTAGAGCGCGGCGGAGGTGACATTCAGCTCCTGCGCGGCCCGCGTCATGGTGCCGAGCCGCGCTACCGCGGCGACCGCCTGAAGCTGCTTGAGCGAAAGATTGCGCATGCCTCGTTTTTAGTTTTTTTGCGGGGCACCACAAGTTTTTTTAGAAAACCTTCGACAGCACTCCCCTGCCGTCTGGCGCTGCCGGGTTGCCGCAGGGTATCATAGTCCGAGACGGGCCTGCACGCCTCCGGGCGCGCATGGCCGGCAAGAACGCTGCGCAGGACCTCAGGTGTCCCGCGGCCTCGACGGGAGCGAGCCTTAGAACGATGACGAAGCCGTACGGGTCATCCCTCGACGACCATCTCGACGCGGAGGTTGCGCGCGACGCCTCGCTGGCCGACACCGCCGCCACGATCCGGGCGCTCGCCGCCGCCGCGATCGACGTGAGCGAGACCGTAGGCCGAGGGTCCCTGGCCGGCGATCTCGCCGCTCAAGGCGAGCATAACAGCGACGGCGACGTTCAGAAGGCGCTCGACGTGATCGCCCACAAGCGCTTCATGCAGGCGCTGGAAGAGGCCCCCGTGGCGCAGGTCGCCTCGGAGGAGGCCGAGGACGTGGTGGAGCTGAAGGCCGACGCGCCGCTCGCGGTGGCGATCGATCCGCTCGACGGCTCGTCCAATATCGGCGTCGGCATGGTGGTCGGCACCATCTTCGGCATCCGCCCGGCGGCGCGGGCGGAGGACCCCAATGCCTCGTTCCTGACGCCCGGCACGACGCAGACGGCCGCCGGTTTCGTCGTCTACGGCCCGGCCACCACCTTCGTGGTCACGCTCGGCAACGGCACCCGCATCTTCACCCTCGACCGGTCGGAGAAGGTCTTCCGGCTCACCCACGACGCGATGAAGATCGTGCCCAGCGCCAACGAGTACGCCATCAACGCCTCGAACGTGCGGCACTGGGACGGGCCGGTGAAGTCCTTCATCGAGGATTGCCTGCGCGGCGCGGAAGGCCCGCGCGACCGCGACTTCAACATGCGCTGGACCGCCGCCCTCGTTGCGGACGCGCAGCGCGTCCTGATCCGCGGCGGTGTGTTCCTGTATCCGGGCGACAACCGGAAGGGTTATGCACAGGGCCGTCTGCGCCTCCTCTACGAGACCGCCCCGATCGCCTTCCTGATCGAGCAGGCGGGCGGCGCCGCCACCGACGGGCAGAACCGCATTCTGGAGCGGGTCGCGAGCAAGATCCACGAGCGCTCGCCGTTGGTGTTCGGCTCCACCGAGGAGGTCGAGTGCGTGGCCAAGTACTATGACGGGCGCCAGCCCAGCGCCGGCCGCTCACCCCTGTTCGGCCAGCGCGGCCTGATGCGCAGCTAGAGCTTCGGCGCACTCACATCAGCAAGTCCATGTCGGCGCGTCATCCCATCATCTCGGTCACCGGCTCCTCAGGGGCCGGGACCACCTCTGTCCGCAACACCTTCGAGCAGATCTTCCGCCGGGAGGATGTCAGCGCCGTCTACATCGAGGGGGACGGCTTCCACGCCTACGACCGCGACACAATGCGCTCGATGATGGCGCGCGAGCCGACGCTGAGCCACTTCGCGCCGCGGGCCAACCTCCTGCCCGAGCTCGAGGAGGTGTTTCGCAGCTACAGCGAATCCGGCACCGGCCGCACCCGGCACTACGCCCACGACGACGCGGACGCGATCCGCTACGGCGTGCCGATAGGCTCGTTCACGCCCTGGGAGCCGTTCCAGCCAGGCTCTGACCTCCTGTTCTACGAGGGGCTGCACGGCTGCGTGGTCGACAACAACGTCGATCTTGCCCGCTATCCCGATCTCAAGATCGGGGTGGTGCCGGTGATCAATCTCGAATGGATCCAGAAGCTGCACCGGGATCGCTCGACCCGGGGCTATTCGACGGAGGCCGTCACAGACGTGATCCTGCGACGGATGCCGGACTACGTGCAGACGATCTGCCCGCAATTCTCCTGGACGGACATCAACTTCCAGCGGGTGCCGACGGTGGACACCTCGAACCCCTTCATCGCCCGCTGGATTCCGACCGCCGACGAGTCGATGGTGGTGATCCGCTTCAAGGATCCGAAGGGGATCGACTTCTCCTATCTCGTCTCGATGATCCACGACAGCTTCATGAGCCGGGCCAACTCCATCGTCATCCCAGGCGGCAAGCTCGACCTGGCGATGCAGCTCATCCTGACGCCGATCATCATGCAGTTGGTGGAGCGGCGGCGGCGGCTCGCGTGAGCCGCCCCGTCTTTGCGAGGCGGAGCCGAAGCAATCCAGTGCGCTGCATTTTCCGGAGATGTCGCGCCGTTGGATCGCTTCGCTGACGCTCGCGATGACGGGGAGGCTCACACCCCTCAGGCGTCCTCTGCATCCGACATCTCGACGGAGGCAACCACCCTCTCCCCATCGAGAAGCCCCGCCACGGCTCGCGAAAACTCCGGCGTCCGCAGGTAGCCATAGGATTTGTGATGGTTCACGCCGCCGCGCGGGCGCCGGTAGGCGTTGATCACCGGGCAGTCGGTTACGGCGACGCCCGCCAGGTTTGGGGCGTAGGCCTCGGCCAGCGTTGTGCCGACGGTCGCCACATCCTCCCGGTCGCCGAGATTGCTCCAACGGGCCACGGCGTAGGGCACGCGCAGGTCACCGTGCTCCGCGGCGAGGCGATGCTTGATCTCGGCGAGCCCCAGGGGGGCACCCATGGTGACGAAGTGGTCGATCTGCGGGCAGAGCCCGTCGCGTTCGAGCTGCCGCAGCACGTCGTAGGCGATCAGCGAACCCATGGAGTGGGCTGCGATCAGCAGCGGCCGGCCGGCATGGCGCTCCAGCGCCTCCCGCAGCCGGTCGCGCGCGGCCTCGCGGAACGTGCGGTCCTCGTAATAGCCCCACAGATCGTCGAGCCGATGCTCGATGATGAGATCGTCGAGGACGAGGTGCCCGGTCTTCTCCTGCGCCCATTCGACGATGCGGTAGAGACGGTCGGTCAGGGTCGGGGCGCACGCGCCGTCGGCGCTCGGGAAAGGTCCCCTCCCCCGCACGGGGTAGTAGGGCTCCCGGTTGTGATCCTCGGAGAGCGGGGTGTCGTAGCGCAGGTCGGCCCAGTAGACGAAATCGAAGGGCAGAGCCCCAGGGTCCTCGCCGAGGTTGCGCCGCAGCCCCTCGCGGATCGCCGCGGCCCACCACGCCTGCTTCTCCTCCTTCGGCGGCTTGTTGGCGAGGCCATGAATGCCGAGGATGAGTGGGCGGTCCTGCATCGGTCGAGAGAGGGAGCCTGGCGATCGGTCGTTCGCCGGCTCGGCACCGGCATCGCCGGGCATATAGCGCGCGGAGTTGATCGATCCGCGCGACAAATCGGTAGGACGCTTCCTCTGCGGGAAATCTCCTCGCCGTCAGCGGAGAGGAACTACCGTCAGGGAAGGGCGCGGGCGGTCGTCTACGCGCCCATCTTCTCGACCAGCGCGTCGGACAGCGCGAAGTTGACGTAGACGTTCTGCACGTCGTCCTGTTCCTCGATCACCTCGACAAGGCGGATCAGCTTCTCGCCGGTCTCGTCATCGACGTCGATGGTGTTCTGCGCCTTCCAGATCAGGCCGGTGCGACGCGGCTCGCCGAAGCGGGCCTCCAGCGCCTTCGACACGTCACCGTAGGCGTCCTGGGCGCAGATGACCTCGTGTCCGTCGGAATCGGAGCGCACATCGTCGGCGCCGGCCTCGATGGCGGCCTCCAGCATCGTGTCGGCATCGGCAACGTCCGGCGCGAAGGCGATGACGCCGACCCGGTCGAACATGAAGGCGACGGCGCCGGTCTCGGCGAGGCTGCCGCCGGACTTGGTGAAGGCCGAGCGCACGTCGGAGGCAGTGCGGTTGCGGTTGTCGGTCTGTGCCTCGACGATCAGCGCGGCGCCGCCGGGGCCATAGCCCTCGTAGCGGATCTCCTCGTAGTTCTCGCCGTCATTGCCCGCGGCCTTCTTGATGGCGCGCTCGATATTGTCCTTGGGCATGTTCTCGGCCCGGGCCGCGAGGATCGCGGCGCGCAGGCGCGGGTTCATCGAGGGGTCGGGCGTGCCGAGCTTGGCCGCCACCGTGATTTCGCGGGCGAGCTTGCTGAAGACCTTCGAGCGGACCGCATCGACGCGGCCCTTGCGGTGCATGATGTTCTTGAACTGGGAATGCCCGGCCATGGCGGGATCGTCTTCTCGTTCGTGCGGGCGGAGGGCTCCTTCGATGAGGAAGGATCCTCGACGTCGCGCGGGATGTGTCGGGGGCTCCGCTTATAGGCCGCAGCTACCCCCCGAGGCAACGCGAGGCGGCTACGGCTCGGCCTTGATTGCCTTTGCGGCCCGAGCGGTGGCCGGGATTGCGGCGGGAATGATAAAGATCGTGGGCGAGGACACGATCCCGTCTCGCGATTTACGATGGGACGATTCCAATGCCGACGACCGAAACGGATACGGCCGGCGTGCGGCGCAAGCCCTGGCGGTTCGGCCTCGCCGCGCTCCTCGGCGCCTTGGCCGGCGCGACACTGTTCGCGAGACCTGCCAAGGGTGGCGCGAGGGACGATTTCAGGGCTGATCCTGCTCCAAGAGAGCCCGGTAGCGCGCCGCCGAGCGGCTGACGACGGTGTTCGCAACCTCCGCGATATGCAGTCCGAAGGCGCCGTAGAGGCGTGCGAACGCTCTCGCCTCGAGCCGCGCCGCGATGCGGGCCACCGTGCCGCCGGAGAGCGGCAGCCAATTCGGATAGCTCCAGAGGAAGGAGACGCTCTTCCGGTCCGCACCCGGCTGCACGATGTCGCCCGCGAGCAGCGCGCCGCGCCCCTCTGCCCCGTTCTGCCAGTGCAGCACGGAGCCGCCGGGAAAGTGGCCGCCGAGGCGCATCAGGGTCAGGCCGGGCGCGAGAGCGAGCTCGTCCTCCTCCCAGAACACCACGCGGTCGTCCGGCCGCATCACCCATTCGCGGTCGCGGGCGTGAAGGTAGACCGGCGCGTCGAAGGCGGCCGCCCAGTCCGGCATCGTGGTGTAATAGTGAGGATGCGAGATGGCGATGCCGGCAAGGCCGCCGAGCGCCCGCACCAGCGCGACCGTGGCCGGGTCGAGGAGCGCGAGGCAGTCCCAGAGAAAATTGCCCTGGGGCGCTCGCAGCAGGAAGGCGCGCTGGCCGATGCCGAAATGGGGCTGGGTCTCGATCTCGAACAATCCCGGCTCGACCTGCCGCCACGCATTGGCGTGAGCGGCGGCGAGCGCGTCGGGCGTCGTCCAGCGCTGGCCGGAGGCGGGCACGTATTGCCGCTCCTCGTCGCAGATCGGGCAGCACTCGGGCGGACTCGGCGCGGCGGGGAAGCTGGTTCCGCAGGTGACGCAGATGTGGATCGTCACGGGCTCATCCCCCGCTTCCATCGGCGAAGTGCTCAACCGCCGCGGTAGCCCTGGCCGCTCGCCGAACCAGGCCCCTCGCGCGAGGGTGTCTCCTCGTCACGCTCAGTACCGATATCGCCCGGCTCGGTCGGTGCTGGGGATCGGTGCCCTGGGACCGGTGAGGAGACCGGCCGCTGCTCGTAAGTCCGGGCACCCGGAGTCTCGACGGGGTCGTCAGGTCGGGTTGCGTCGGTCGGGCTCAAAGGATGCCTCCGGGGTCTTTCCCGGTGAAAAGCCGCATGGTGAACCCGGTTCCCTCGCGCGGGAGAGGCGCGAGGTTTATTGTCGACGGACGCAGAGAACCGACTTGGCGCAAAGGCGGTTCAAGGGGCAGAACGCGGGTTCCTCCCTCTGCCGGACAGGCCCCACGACGATGCAGCGCTCGCTCTCCCATCTCCCTCACGTCCTGTGTCTCGGCGCCGCCGTCCTCGGGCTTGCCGTCACCGCAGCCTCGGCACAGGAGCGGCCCTACACTCCGTCGCTCACCTGCGGCGCAGTGCAGGCCCTGGTGGCGCGGCAGCGCCGCGTCGTTCTCGCCACGAGCCCGACCGCCTACGAGGCGGTGCATTTCGAGAGCGGTGATTGCCAGAACGAGGTAACCGCCCGCCCCGCCTTCGAGCCGACCCTCGACGATCCGTACTGCTTCGCCGGCTATCGCTGCGTCCAGCGCAACAACGGCGAGAACTCGACGCGCTGAAGGCCAGGGACGACGCGCTGTCAGCCTCGTCCCAGCAGCCGCTTGGCCTCGGCCCTGGCGCGATGCTCGAACCGGGCGAGGCGCAGGCGCCGCTCCAGGGAGATCAGGTCGGCGCCCGGCGGCAGGGCGATGATCTCGGCAATGGTCTCGCGCTCGGGGTAGAGGCTCTCCAGCGCCGAGCCCGGCATCGTCGCCGAGTCGAGGCGCCCGGCGAAGCCTTCCGCGTGGAGAGCGCGCACGATAGCGTCCTCCAGCACGAGGCCGGGAGCCTGGGCGCGCAAGCCCTCGTCGTAAGCGGTCTTGAGCAGATGAGCGGTCCCGCCGGAGACCAGGGCGAGGCTGGCCGCAACCGTGCATCCGTCGAGGCGCAGCAGGTCGGCTCGAACGGTCACCGCGCCGACTTCCCCGCCACCTTGGGGCCGGAACAGGGCGCGGGCGAACGCCTCCGTCCGCGGGCGGCTCCGCAAAGCCGTGCCGGCCTCGCCCTTCCAGCCGGCGGCCTCAACAGCCAGGAAATCCTCCAGCGCCCGCTCCAGCTCCGGCCCGTCCGTCGCGCTCTCGACGGTGAGCCTCCCGGCTTCCTCAAGCCGCCGCCGGCGGCGGCGCAGGTCCTTGAGACGGCTCTTATGCGGGTGTTCGGCGAGGAAGGTCTCGTAATCGGCCCGCCGGTCGAGAACCGGGCGCTCGAACTGCGCGACGGTGCCGACCTGCCAGCCGGCCCGCTCCATGGCGGCGAGGAGCCGGGCGCCGAGGCGCGCCTCAGTGGCGAGCAGCGGCCAGCGCCAGGGACGTCCGCCGGAGGCGAGCGCGAGACCCTCGACCAGGGCATCGAGCCGCTCCTCCAGGCCGGGACCGTCCGCGACGAGGGGGCCGCTCGCCGTCACGTAGGGCGAGTGGAAGGGCTGCGCGATCGCCGCGCCGAGGCCGGTGATATCGGGGCGAAGGGCGAAGGGCAGAAGGGCCGCGAGGTCTCGCCCCTCCCGGACGACCACCGCCGAGAGACGGGGATGGCAGAGACCGTGGGTGCGGTGCGCCGCGACGGCCGCGCGCGTGTAGAACGGGTGCGGCGCGACGGCTCGGACGGCCAGTGCGTCCCAGGCCGCGGCGTCCGCAGCGAGCGCGGCGACGGGCTCGACGGCCGCCCGCAACGATCCGCAGCCGGAGAGGGAAAGGGCGCGCGTCACCGGGCGGCACTCCGCTGAGAGAACCCGACGACCGGCGTCGAGAGGCCGTGGAGGGCCTGGACTCCGCGCGCTAGAACGTAGCCGCGCAGTGTCTGGGTTACCGCCACCGCGACCGCCGCCCCGGCGACTCCGAGCCACGGTATCAGGACGAGGCAGAGCCCTGCGGCGAGGATCAGCATCGCCAGGGTGATCCCGGCGCAGAGCCGCTCACCGCCGAGCATGGTCAGCACGTCCTCGGCCGGCCCGAACAGGCTCGCCGCAACGCTGCCGGCGACGAGGATCGCCAGCACCGGCAAGCTGCCGCGATACCCCTCGCCGAACAGCCCGAGCAGCAGCGGCGACACCGCGAGGATGGCGAGCCCGACCGCCGCCGTGGCCAGGAAGGTCCAGCGCGCCTGCAGGCGCACGAGGCGGGCGAGCCCCGCCTCGTCGCCGCGCGCGCGGGAAGCGGCGAGGCGCTGGGCGATCGTGGCCGAGGCGGCGTAATGCACGAAGGCCACGAACTGCTGGATGCGGGTCGCGGCGAAGTAGAGGCCGACGGCTTCCGGCGGCGCGAGGAAGCCGAGGATCACGACATCGACGAAGCCGAAAGCGCTCGCGGCGAGGTCACCCGCCGCAATCGGCAGGCACGCGGTCAGCCAGAGCCGCCAGCGGTAGAGACGCGGGCCCCGCGGCAGGTGCCGGCGCAGGCGCGCCAGCAGCAGACCGGCCTGGACGGTAGCGGCGAGGCCGGTCGCGGCGAGCGTGCAGGCAATGGCGACCCAGGCCTCGGCCGGGGCACCGGCGAGCACGGCGCCGATCATCGCGACCATGATCAGGCCTTGGCGCAGCAGGTAGGGCGGCGCGATGGCGAGCAGCGGCCAGCCCTGGCTGCGGGCCACGCCCTCCAGGTAGTCCTGAAATGCGAAGAGCGGCACGACCAGCGCCGCGACGAGGATGGGCGTGCCGTAGGGGCCGGCGAGCAGGCTCCCCTGCAGGAGGGCCACGGCGAGGCCGCCGAGCGACAGGGCGAGCCCCCCACCAAGACTCGCCAGCGCCCCGCCGAGCAGGAAGCCGCGCACGCTGTCGAGCCGGTCCATGGCCTGGTCGGCGGGCAGGAAGCGGCAGGCGCCCTGGGACAGACCGAAGGTGGCCGTGTGGCCGAGGATGGCGATCCAGACCCAGACGGCGGCGAAGATCCCGTATTCCGCGCCGCCCATCATCCGGGCCATCAGGACCTGCGCCCCGTAGGCGAACCCGGCCGCGCCGATGCGGACCGCGAACACGCCGAGCGCCGAAACCGCCGCGGTGGCCCGCACCGCCCGAAGCCGGACGAGAAGAGTGTCGAGCGAGGATGACGGGAGACCGCCCGCAATCACCTTGTCCGCTGCCATGGGGCGCCATCCGAAAGGGCGCCGGGCGCTGGTATGGCCGGCACGCTCGGGGGCCAGCCTAGAAAGAGCGGGATTTCGAGCGGGTTAAGAGGACCTGATAAATCGCCCGTGCCGGGCTTACGGCTGCTTCGGTGCCGGGGTCAGGCCAGTGCTCGAGGTTCCGGTCTGGGCGGGATCGGTCTTCGCGGTTCCGGATGTGGCGTGGTCCGTCTTCACCGCATCGGTTTTGCCCGCATCCGCTTTCCCCGCATCCTTGGCCGCCTCCGGCTGGAGCAGCGATAGGGTGATCGCCCGGGTGGCGTGCTCGGCCATGCAGCGCAGGCCCAGATCGTTGAGTCGGAAATGGCGGCCCAGCATGTGCGCTTCGGTGGTGCGCTGGGTCGAGAGGAAGCGCATCGCCGCGTAGCGGTGGACCAGCGGTACCGCCTCGCGGCGCGCCACCTCCTGCACGGTGCGCACCATCTGCGTGTAGTAGGCGTCGTCGGCCAGGCTTTCGGTGAAGACGGGGTCGATCAGCACGATGTCGATG
>Ga0268290_100194_pt1 | contig 14815 bp, 13 predicted proteins | sample MetspRMADM_FD_191346 | JGI IMG/M metagenome (GOLD analysis project Ga0268290, IMG submission 191346) | Soil microbial communities from San-Diego area, Southern California, United States - Methylocaldum sp. RMAD-M | ecosystem: Environmental > Terrestrial > Soil > Desert | place: USA: California... | reverse complement strand
CTCGTGGTGGAGGAGAGCGGCGACGGTGTTCCCGTCCTCGGTCCAGGTGGCGGTGATCCAGGACCGGTCGTCGTAGAGCGCCGGGTCGGACTTCTCGCCGGAATCGAGCACCACGCGGCAATCGATCTTGAGATGATCGAAATCGGGGCCGCGCAGGGCGCGGTTGCGGTAGTGCAGGCCGTAGAGCGCGATCTGACCCGACGCGTCGTGGAAGGCGCGGGCGGGCGCGTCGGGGACGTCGGCGCCGTCGCAGGCATCGCGGGTGGCGGAGAACAGCGTCCGCTCCGGCCCCGTCAGGGTGAGCGCCGAGAGCGGCGGCTCCGAGGCGGCGCTGGCCGGCGGCGGCACGGGGCCGCAGGAGAGCGCGAGCGTCACGGCGAGGAGGCGGGCAAGGGGGCGAGCAAGGGGACGGGACGATCTGGACATCGCGAAAAGATTGCGTTTTGAACCGTTACAGGGAGCTTGTCCGCATCCGCCGGAGCGAGCGCCGTCCACAGGCTGCCCCATGCTGGTTCTGATCCTCGGCCTCGTGCTGTTCCTCGGCACGCACGCCTTCTCCATGGCCCGCGCCCGGCGCGCGGAGGTGATCGGCCGGATCGGCGAGGGCCGGTTCAAGCTCGGCTACACCCTGCTCTCGGCGCTGGGCCTGATCCTGACCGTCTATGGCTACGGCCTCTACCGGCAGGAGGGCATGATCCCGGTCTGGTCGCCGCCGCTCTGGACCCGGCATCTCGCGGTGCTCTTGACCCTGTTCGCCTTCATCAGCCTCGCGGCGGCCTATCTGCCCGGCCATCTCCGCGCCCGGCTCAAGCACCCGATGCTGCTGGCCGTGAAGATCTGGGCGACCGCCCACCTCCTGGCCAACGGCGATCTCGGCTCGATCCTGCTGTTCGGCTCCTTCCTCGCCTGGGCGGTGGCCGCCCGCATCAGCGCCAAGCGCCGCGCGCTGACAGTGGGGCAGGTCGCGCAGCAGCACGGCGGACAGGCCGCCCCGGCCGGTTGGCGCAACGACGCCATCGCCGTGGTCGTCGGCGTCGTGGCGTGGTTCGTATTCGGCAAGGTCCTGCACCCGCTGCTCATCGGCGTCGCCGCTTGGCCAGGACAGGCCTGAGCCCCCTATTCGCCAAAGCGGGGACGCTGTGCTAGGCGCCCCTGACAAGACGACGAGCGAGGCGAGAGCGCTCCGCAAGGGGCGCCCGGATTTGTCATGGCCGAGAACAACGAGTTCATCCGCGAGGTCGATGAGGATTACCGCCGCGACCAGATCGCCAAGATCTGGAAGCGCTACAACGCGCTGATCATCACCCTGGCGATCCTCCTCGTGGCCGGCGTCGGCGGCTTCAATTACTGGCGCCACGCCGAGCGCACCCGCGCCGAGGCGGCCTCCGAGCGCTACGATCGGGCCAACCGCCTCGCCAAGGACGGCAAGGCGGAGGAGGCGGACCGCGACTTCGCCGCGATCCGGACCGATGGGCCGGGAGGCTACGCCCTGCTCGTCCGCTTCCGCCTCGCCGCCGAGGCGGCCAAGCGCGATGCGGCTGCCGGGGCGGAGGCCTACGACAAACTCGCCGCCGATACCGGCATCGGCGATTCCCTGCGCGACCTCGCCCGCCTGCGCGCGGCCCTGCTGCGCCTCGACGGGTCCGATCCGAACGCGGCTTTGGCCAGCCTGCAGGGGCTTGCCGCCCCGACCAACGCCTACCGCCACACCGCCCGCGAGATGCTCGGCCTGACCGCGCTCAAGCGCGGCGACATCGAGGGCGCCGGCCGCTGGTTCGACCAGATCAGCGCCGACGCCGAGACGCCCCAGGGCCTGCGCCAGCGGGTCGAGGTCTACGAGGCGCTGGTCGCCGGTGGCCCCGTCACCGTGACGGAAGCCAAGCCCGAGAACGCCGCTCCGCCGCCGATCACCCGCTGACGGCGCGGCCGGAACCGCCTATCTTCGAAATGGATGTTGCGCGTCGGGCTCCCCTGCCCGCGCGCCTGACGAGACTGTTGTTTCCCATGGATCTGCCGACCGTCGCGATCGTCGGACGCCCGAATGTCGGCAAGTCGACACTGTTCAACCGGCTGGTCGGGCGCAAGCTCGCCCTGGTGGATGACCGGCCCGGCGTGACCCGCGACCGCCGCGAGGGCGAGGGCTTCATCGGCGATGTCGCCTTCCGCGTCATCGACACCGCCGGCCTGGAGGAGGCAGACGCCGATTCGCTGCTCGGCCGGATGCGTGCTCAGACCGAGGCTGCGATCCTCGAAGCCGATGCGGTGCTGTTCGTGATCGACGCCCGCGCCGGCGTGCTCCCCGCCGACCGGCCCTTCGCCGAACTGGTGCGCCGCTCCGGCTGCCCCGTCATCCTCATCGCCAACAAGGCGGAGGGCGGCGCCGGGATGGCCGGCGCCTACGAGGCCTTCTCGCTGGGCCTCGGCGATCCGATCCCCTTCTCCGCCGAGCACGGCGAGGGCCTGGGCTCGCTGCAGGATGCGCTCCGCGAGGTTCTGCCCGAACCCGACGAGGAGGACGAGGACGGGGAGGGCGGCAAGGGCCTGCGCGTCGCCATCGTCGGGCGCCCGAACGCGGGCAAGTCCACCCTCATCAACCGGATGATCGGCGAGGACCGCCTGCTGGTCGGCCCTGAGGCCGGCATCACCCGCGATTCGATCTCCCTCGATTGGGAGTGGCGCGGGCGCCGGATCAAGCTTCATGACACCGCCGGCATGCGCCGCCGGGCGCGCATCGACGACAAGCTGGAAAAGCTCGCGGTCTCGGACGGCTTGCGCGCCGTGCGCTTCGCCGAGGTCGTGGTCGTGCTCCTCGACGCCACGATCCCGTTCGAGAAGCAGGATCTCACCATCGTCGATCTCGTCGAGAGCGAGGGCCGCGCCGTGGTGATCGGCCTCAACAAGTGGGATCTCGTCGCCGACCAGCCGGGCCTGCTCAAGACCCTCAGGGAAGACTGCACCCGCTTGCTGCCGCAGGTGCGCGGCGTCTCGGTTGTACCGCTCTCGGGGCTCGCCGGCGACGGCATCGACAAGCTGATGCAGGCCGTGGTCGATGCCTCCGAGGTGTGGAGCCGGCGCGTCTCGACGGCGCGGATCAACGCGTGGCTCACCGACGCGCTCCAGCGCAATCCGCCGCCCGCGGTCTCGGGCCGGCGCATCAAGATCCGCTACGCGACCCAGGTGAAGAGCCGCCCGCCGCACTTCGCCCTGTTCGGCAACCAGCTCGACGCCCTGCCGAAATCCTACACCCGCTACCTCGTCAACGGCCTGCGCGAGGCCTTCGACCTGCCCGGCACGCCGATCCGGCTGTCGCTGCGCACGTCCAAGAACCCGTTCGACAAGAGCTGACGGCTAGCGGCCGGAGGAGGCGGATTGTTCCCGCCGCCGCTTCGGCGCGCCACGAAGAAAAATCATCCTTTCAGGAACCGATTGCGGAGGGATTCGCTCTCTTCAGGGGCTGATCATCGGGAGTCCGAGCCCTTGCCCGTTGCGTGCAGGTTCTTAGCTTTTCCCTCTCTTCCCGAATGGATCTTCTCCCGATGGCCGGGCCGTCTTCCGCCGCAGCCGTGCGGCTGACGAAGCGCACCACGCCGCGCACGCTCGCTCTCATGGGGCTCGTTGCCTTGGTCGTGATCGCTGCGGCAGCGCTGCCCCTGCTCGCGTATGGCCTGGATGCCGGCTCGGTCCACGCAGTGACCGAGGGGCTGACGAGCCGCGGCTTCTGGACCGCCGTCGCGGTCGGGCTCGCGGCGCAGACCGTCGATGGCGCGCTCGGCATGGCCTATGGCATCACCTCGACCACCTTCCTGCTCTCCACCGGGGTGCCACCGGCAGCGGCCTCGGCCTCCGTGCATGTCGCCGAGATCTTCACCACCGCCTTCTCCGGCCTCTCGCACTGGCGGCTCGGCAACGTGGACGGGGCGCTGTTCCGGCGCCTGCTCATCCCCGGCGTGATCGGCGCAGTGGCGGGCGCGACCCTTCTCACCTCGGTCGATGGCGAGGTGATCAAGCCGTTCGTCTCGGTCTACCTGCTCGTGATGGGGCTCACCATCCTGTCGAAGGCGTTCCGCACCCTGAAGACCCGCCGCGAGCCGCCGCGCGCCGTGGTGCCGCTGGCGCTCGGCGGCGGCTTCGTCGATGCAATCGGTGGCGGCGGGTGGGGCCCGGTGGTGACGACGACGCTGGTCGGTGCCGGGCAGGACCCGCGCACCTCGATCGGCTCGGTCAACGCGGCGGAGTTCTTCGTCGCGCTGGCGAGCGGCCTGTCCTTCACCCTGCTCGGCGGGCTGACCCACTGGACCACCATCGCCGGCCTCGTCGTCGGCGGACTGTTCGCCGCGCCGATCGCCGCCTTGTTGGTGCGGGTGATCCCGGCGCGGGTGCTGATGGTCGTGGTGGGGCTCCTGATCGCCAGCTTGAGCCTGGTGAACCTCGCCGGGCTGTTCGGCTAGCGCACCGTCCTGAACGTCAGATCCGGGACGGTGCGCTCGCCGCTTGTTCCGGCATCGTCGTTTTCCGAAAGCCGGCGACCACCTTTCGGGACAATGCTCTGACCCTCACCCGTCGCGCGTGGTCTCGGCGAGCCAGTCCACCACCGCGTCGAGGGCTTGGCGGTTGCTGGTGTCGCCGCCGCGGGTCGCCTCGAAGGCGGCGATCTGTCGGTCGGCGCTGGTGCCCTCGCGCAGGATGCGGCGGGCATCGGCGACCTCCTCGGTGCAGCCCAGCGCCTCGGCATCCTCCGCGATCAGCGCGAGCAGCGTGTCGAGGGAGGTCTCGAAGGAGAACGCCTGCTCGGACGCCTCATCGATCAGCTCGGCCTCGATCCCGCTGCGCTGGGCCCGCCACAGGTTCTCCGCCGCGATCGCCCGCGAGACGCCGGTGAGCCCCGCATTGATGTCGGGCCGGCGCTCGACCAGCCGCACGAGGCAGCGGAACAGCGCCGCCACCACGATGGCGTCGGCGAGCCGCGTGCAGGAATCGGCGATGCGCAGCTCGAGCGTCGGGAACTTGATCGAGGGGCGCAGGGACCACCACAGGAAGCTCGCATCCTGGATCGAGCCGGCATTGGTCATGATGCGCACGTAGCGCTCGTAAGCCGCCGCGTCGCCCATCAGGTCGGGCAGGCCGGTGCGGGGCAACTCGCCGAAGGCACTGAGACGGTAGGCGGCGAGCCCCGTCGGCTTGCCCTGCCAGAACGGCGAGGAGACAGAGAGGGCCAAGAGCAGGGGTTGGAACGGCAGCAGCCGGTCCATCAGCGCCACGCGCCGGTCGGGGTCGGCGACCTCGACATGGACGTGCATGCCGCAGATCAGGCTGCGCCGCCCGGCGAGCCCTACGTCGCGCAGGATGCCGCGGTAGCGGTCGCCCTTGGTCGGCAATTGCCGCGCCCAATCGGCGATGGGGTGGGTGCCGGCGGCGAAGACGAGGAGCCCGTGCTCGCGGCCCAGATCCGCCAATGCCTGCCGCTGCTCCAGCAGGGCGGCATGGGCGGCTGCGAACGCCGTGGAGGGCGGGGTGCAGACCTCGACCTGGCATTGCAGCAGTTCGCGCCCGATCTCCGGCAGACGCTCACCGGCCGCCTGATGGAACGGCTTGACCGAGCGGCGCGGCGTGCCGCGGGTCTCGGCGTCGGCGAGGAAATACTCTTCCTCGATCCCGAACCGGTAGGGGTGGGCGCTCATGCCGTGCTGACTCCGACGACCGGCTGACGCGCTCTCACCGGAGGGGAGGCCGGTCCGGCCAGAGAGGCGCGCCGAAAGGACCTTGGCCGGGAGCAAGCCGTTAGCCCTGACAACGGTTCCCGGGGAAGCTTTGCCGGAAGCGCGACACCGTGGCCACCCGGTACGGTCCGGCGGGGCTCGCGCCGGGGGCGGGGAGGGCGCTACAGCTCTCTTGTCCTCTCTCTTGTCCTGCGCCGCTTTTCGCTCGCGACCATGCCCGAACTGCCCGAAGTCGAGACCGTACGCCGAGGCTTGGCCCCCGCGATGGTCGGTGCGCGCGTCTCCCGCGTCATCCTGCGCCGGCCGAATCTGCGCTTCCCCTTCCCCGAGCGCTTCGCCGAGCGGCTGGAGGGCGCCACCGTGCTCGAACTGGTGCGCCGGGCCAAATACCTGACGGCGCATCTCGATTCCGGCGAGAGCCTGATCCTGCATCTCGGCATGAGCGGGCGTTTCGACGTGCGGCTGCCCGACGGCTCGAATCTCTCGCCGGGCGACTTCTACCTCGAAGGGGCGCTGGGCCAGCCCAAGCACGACCACGTGGTGATGGCCTTCGCCAACGGCGCCACCGTGACCTACAACGATACCCGCCGCTTCGGCTTCATGGACCTCGTGGCGACGCGCGACCTCGAAACCTGCCGCCATTTCGCCGGCATGGGCGTCGAGCCGCTCTCCGACGCCCTCGACGCGGCGGTGCTTGCGCGCCTGTTCGCGAGAAAGATCACGCCGCTGAAGGCGGCGCTGCTCGACCAGCGCCTGATCGCGGGACTGGGCAACATCTATGTCTGCGAGGCGCTGCACCGCTCGGGCCTCCACCCGGCCCTGCCGGCAGGCGCGCTCGCCAAGCCCGACGGTTCGCCGGCGCCGAAGGCGAAGAAACTCGTCAAGGAGATCAAGGCCGTGCTGACCGAGGCGGTGGCGGCCGGCGGCTCTACCTTGCGCGACTACGCCCGTCCGGACGGGGAGCGCGGCGCCTTCCAGCACGGGTTCCGCGTCTACGACCGGGTGGGCCATGCCTGCCCGACCAAGGGTTGCGCCGGGCGGGTCGGCCGGATCGTGCAGGGCGGACGCTCGACCTTCTTCTGCGAGACCTGCCAAGTCCTGCCGGCGCGGTAAGGTCTGCACGACGGAGCCGCCGGTTTCATCCCGCTTATGTTTGCTTGAAATTCGACGCTCATTCTCCGCTCTTCAGGTCACGCGCCGCGCGAATGTTGAACGGTTCAGGGCCGCAATGCGTTCTCAGCTTTGCCACAACACGGCAAAGCCCGTTTCCGCTCTTCCGGTTTGCCGGCCGTCCGCGGCGGCCTTCCGAAGGGCCTAACGACACGGAGGAACACCATGCGCGCCATCAAGCTGCTCCCGATTCTCGGCCTGCTCGCCCTCGGCCTCGCGGCCTGTAAGGACGAGAAGAAGGATACCACGGGCACGACCACGCCTCCGGCCAACACCACGACCACTGCCCCCGCGACGCCGCCCGCAACCCCGCCGGCCGCCGGCCAGACCACGGCGCCGACCAACCCGCCCGCTGCGAACAAGCCCGCCGGGCAGCCGTAGTTTCTGTGATTGTCCGACATTGCCCGGTCGGTGACCGGGCGACGTGAAATGAGGAAGGCTCGCCGGGAGGCGAGCCTTCTTGCGCTCGGGGGCATGCCACCCAACGCGCTTGACAGCTGCTCGGTCATGAAACATGTAAAGTTACATGAGGCGAGACAGCAAGCTTTCGGGCGTCCTCCACGTGCTCCTGCACATGGCCGAGATCGAAGGGCCGGTGACCTCCGAGTTCCTGGCCGGCGTGATGCAGACCAATCCCGTCGTGGTCCGGCGCATCATGGCGGGCCTGCGCGACCGGGGTTACGTCCACTCGGGGAAGGGGCATGGCGGCGGCTGGCGGATCGCCTGCGATTTCGAGGCCGTCACCCTGCGCGACATCTACGACGCGCTCGGCGCGCCCGAAATCTTCGCCATGGGCAACCGGAGCGAGGCGCCTGGCTGCCTCGTCGAACAGGCGGTCAATGCCGCGATGGACGAGAGCTTCCGCGAGGCGGAGGCGCTTCTGATGGCGCAGCTCGGCCGGGTCACGCTCGCCACGCTCAGTGCCGACTTCCATGCCCGCCTCGCGGCGCGCGGCGGCGACTTCAACCTGGAGACGGCCCATGCGGTATGATGCGATCATCGTCGGCGGCAGCTTCGCTGGCCTCTCCGCAGCGCTCTACATCGCCCGAGGGCGCCGCAGGGTCTGCGTCATCGATGCCGGCGCGCCCCGCAACCGGTTTGCCGCTGCTTCGCACGGCTTCTTCGCGCAGGACGGCGAAAATCCCCTGGCGATGATCGCGACCGCCCGCGCGCAGCTCGCTAGCTACCCGAACGCGACCTTCATCACCGGGGAGGCGGTGTCGGCCCAGGCGCAAGGCGACGGTTTCGCCGTCTCGCTGGCCGGGGGGCAACGGCTCGCGGCGTCCAAGCTCGTTCTTGCCTTCGGCATCAGCGATATCCTGCCCGACCTTCCCGGACTGGCGGAGCGCTGGGGCGCGAGCGTGCTGCACTGCCCCTACTGCCACGGCTTCGAGTTTTCCGGGCGCGTCCTCGGCGTGCTGTTTGCCGGCGCCATATCGGTCCATCAGGCCGAACTGGTCGCGGAATGGGGGCCGACCACCCTCTTCCTGAACGGGGGACCGGCGCCAGATGCGGACGCCTGCGCGCGGCTCGCCGCCCGCAATGTCGGGATCGAACCCGGCCCGGTCCGGGCGCTCGCGGGCGAGGGACGTGCCCTGTCGGGGCTCGTCATGGCAGATGGCCGGACGATCCTGCTGGATGCCCTCTTCGTCGGCCCCCGGTACCGCCTGAACAGCCCGCTCGCCGAACAACTCGGCTGCGCCGTGGATGAGGGCATGCTCGGGCCGGTGATCCGCACCGATGCGATGAAGGAGACGACAGTTCCCGGTGTCTACGCGGCCGGGGACGCGGCACGGTCTCCGCACAGCGTGGCCTGGGCTTCGGCCGACGGCGTGACGGCCGGCGTGGCGCTGCATCAAACGCTGGTGTTTCCGCGTCTGGCGGCGTGAGGGGCAGGCGGCCGATCGGACGAGGCCGGGCCTCGGGACCGGCGACCGCGGTGCCGATCCCCAGCCCTCGTCATGGACCTGCGGCAAACTGTTCTTGTTTTTATCCGAGGTGGCCCTGTCTCGACACACCCTCGCCTTGCAGGCCGACACCGAAGACGAGACGGCCCAAGTCCAGTGTGATCCCCCTTCTATCCGAACGACTGATTTCGGCTTGTCAGCGATTGTCGCGGCGATCAGTTTGGAGGCGGCCTCGGCGCGATTCTCTTTGCCCGAGCCGTCCTTGATGGGATCGAAGATCAGATGCAGCGGCTTCGATCCCATCGGCGCATCGCGCAGGTCTGTCTCGCGCTCGGCGTCATAGCGGGCTGTCCCGCAAGCGCGTTCGGTCAAGCCGCCACCCGTGCGCAGGTCGAGGCGAGATTGCCGGCCCTCGAAGCGCTGGCGCAGCAGGCTATCGATGCGGGCGACGTGCCGGGCCTCGCGATTGCGGTCGTCTACGGCGACGAGACGCTTTTCCTGAAAGGCTTCGGCCGCCGGGAAGTCGGAAAGCCCGACTTGGTCGGCCCGGATACGGTGTTTCAGGTCGCGTCCCTGTCCAAGCCCGTCACCTCGACCGTCGTGGCCGCCCTCGTGAGCGAGGGTGTCGTCGGCTGGGATTCGCGCGTCGCCGATCTCGACCCCGGCTTCCGGCTTCACGAGCCCTATCCGGCCTCGCAGGTCACGGTGCGCGATTTCCTCAACCACCGCAGCGGGTTGCCGGGCAGCGCCGGGGATGACCTCGAGGGGATCGGATACGGGCGCGACGACATCCTTCGCAGGTTGCGCCTCGTGCCACCGTCCTCCAGCTTCCGTGCGGGTTACGCCTACAGCAATTTCGGTTTCACCGAGGGGGCTGTGGCCGCCGCCGGACCGACCAACAAGCCGTGGGATGTCGTGGCTCGAGAAAAGCTCTTCGGCCCCCTAGGGATGACATCCACGAGCACGAGGCATGAAGACTTCCTGACGCGCATCGACCGTGCCGCGCTCCATGTCAGACGCGATGGCGTCTGGACTGCCGGTATCAGACGCGATCCCGACGCGCAGGCGCCGGCCGGCGGCGTCAGCTCGAATGTCCGCGACCTCGCCCGCTGGATGCAGCTCCAAATCGGAAACGGCCTGTTCGAGGGAACGCAACGCATTGCCGGCGCGGCTCTCGCTCAGACGCATGTGCCGCTCACGGCACGCGGCACCAATCCCGTGACCGGAGGGGCCTCCTTCTACGGCCTGGGCTGGAACATCGAGTACGGCCGTCACGGCCTCGTCTGGGGGCATGCCGGCGCTTTCAGCGTCGGCGCGCAGACCCTCGTCTCGATCCATCCGGACGCGAAGCTCGGCATCGTCCTGCTGACGAACGCCTTCCCGTCAGGCGTTCCGGAGGGATTGGCCGACAGCTTCGCGGACCTCGTCTTCGACGGCCGGATCCGCAAGGACTGGCTGAAGGATTGGGGCGAAACCTACACAAGCATGTTCGGGCCGAGCGCGTCGGCGAACCGCGCCGTCTATGGCCGGCCTCCGGCGAATGCCTCGGCGTCCCTTCCCCTGTCGGCTTATACGGGGCGTTACGCCAACGCGTATGTCGGCAACGCCGAGGTGGCGCAGATCGATGGTCGCCTGACCTTGACGGTCGGGCCCGGCGGGGCGCGGACCTATCCGTTGCGGCACTTCGATCGCGATCTCTTCCTCTGCTTTCCGGAAGCGGAGGCGCCGGACAACCCCTCGGCCATCCGTTTCGCCGTCGGAAGCGACGGCAAGGCCACCGCCGTGACGCTCGATGCGCTGAACGCGAACGGTTTCGGCACCCTCGATCGGTCGAGCGAGTGAGCGCCGATGCGCGTGGCTGCGCCAACGGCCGGGCGCGGTCCGCCTCGATGCAGCCTCCCGGGAAGGATTGCCGCGTGCCCGGCTCCGGCCGTCAGCGCGACGCCGTCTCCCGCTTCGCGCGCCGGCCCGCCATCTCCCGCAGCACCCGCCCCAGCTCCGCCGCCGAGTAGGGCTTGCGCAGCAGCTCGAAGCCGTGCGCGTCGTCCTGCGCCAGCACGTGGCTGTAGCCGGAGGTGAGGACGACCGGCAGATCCGGGCGCTGCTCGCGCAGGAGGCGGGCGAGCGCGATGCCGCCCATGCCGGGCATCACGACGTCGGAAAAGACCGCCTCGAACGGCGTCTCGGTGCGCTCCAGCTCGACCAGGGCCGCCTCGGCGTTCTCGGCCCAGACCGGCTGGTGGCCGAGTTCCTCCAGGATCTGCGTGCAGAAGCGGCCGACTTCGAGATTGTCCTCGACCACGAGGATCCGCAGATGCGCCTCGCCGCCGGTATCCGGCCCCGGTCCGGCGGGGGCGGGGGCTTCGAGGGGGGCGGCGACCTCGGGCAGGTAGAGGGTGAAGGTGGTGCCCTCGCCCGCGCGGCTCCACACCTCCACGTCCCCGCCCGATTGCTTGGCGAAGCCGATCACCTGGGAGAGGCCGAGCCCCGTGCCCCGGCCGACCTCCTTGGTGGTGAAGAACGGCTCGAAGATGCGGGCGAGGTCGGCACCGGCGATGCCGGTGCCGGTATCCACGACCGAGACCGCGACGAAGGGCCCGACCGCGCCGGCATGACCGCGGATCGGCGGCATCGGCACGCCGCCGTCGAGGCGCAGCGTCAGGCGGCCCTCGCCGTCCATGGCGTCGCGGGCATTGACCGCCATGTTGACCAGCGCGGTCTCGAACTGGCTCGCATCGGCGCGCACGTAGCAGGGCGCGCCGGGCAGGTCGGTGACCACGCGGATGCGCGCGCCGGTCACCGAATCGAGCATCTCCGAGATGCTGCGCAGCCGCTCGCCGACGTCGAAGGTTTCGGGCTTGAGCGCCTGCCGCCGGGCGAAGGCGAGGAGCTGACCCGTCAGCTTCGCCGCCCGGTCCACGGTGTCGGAGACGGCGTCGAGGTAGCGGCGCGTGCGCTCGGGCGCGAGGTCGGGCCGGCGCAGGAACTCGACCGAGGAGCGGATGATGGTCAGCAGGTTGTTGAAGTCGTGGGCCACGCCTCCGGTAAGCTGGCCTACCGCCTCCAGCTTCTGCGACTGGCGCAGAGCCTCTTCCGTGTGGCGCTGCTCGGTGATGTCGCGGCCGAAGCCGTAGAGCAGGCCGTCGGCGGGCACGATGGTCCAGAGCACCCGGCAGGTGCCGCCGTCCTTGGTCTGGCAGGTCAGTTCGAGATCGGTCGAGGCGCCGGCCGCGAGCCGTTCCAGCGCCGCCTCGGCCGCCGCGCGCTCCTCGGGCGCGAAGAAGTCGGGGACATGGCGCCCGACCGTCTCGGCCGGTGACCAGCCGAGGGTCCGGCTCCACGAGGGGTTCACTGCCTCGATGCGCCCGTCGGGGGTGGCCACGACCTTGAGGACCGGCGAGAGCGTCCAGACGCGGTCGCGGTCGCGCCTTTGCGCCACCACCTCCGCCTCCAGGTCGGCGGCCTTGGACTGGAGCAGGTGCTCCACGCGCCGCCGTGCGGTGATGTCCTGGAACAGCACCGCCACCTGCCGGCGCGAGGGCGGCTCGATGCGGAAGGCCGCGAGTTCGAGGTAGCGTCCCGTCGCGACCAGCTCGCGCTGGACGCGGATCGGCCGGCCGGTGCGCAGGACGTCGCCGTAGAGGGCGAGCCAGCCCTCGGCCTCCTCGCCGACGATCTCGCGCAGGCGCTTGCCCGCCACGTTCTCGATGCCGGCATGCTGGGCGTAGGCGCGGTTGGCGGTGACGTGGACGTAGTCGCTCAGGGGGCCGTGCGGGCCGTCGATGAACTCGATGACGGAGTAGCCCTCATCCATCTGCTCGAACAGCGTGCGATAGTGCTGCTCGCTCTCGGCGAGCGCCGTGCCCTGGGCCCGCTGCTCGGTCACGTCCCGCACCACGCCCGCGAGCCGCACGGCCGCGCCGTCCGCATCGCGCTCGATCTCGAGGGTGCGGGCGATCCAGCGCGGTGCGCCGGTCAGCGGATCACGGATGCGGTAGACCGCCTCGTCGGCCAGCCCATCGCCCACGGGAATTGCCGCGGCATCAGCCGCCCCGAGCTGCTCGATGAGCGCGGCGACGGGATAACGCTCGCGCACCTCCAGGCCGTGCAGACGGCAGAAGGCGGGGCTCGGGTGCAGAACGCCAGCGCGCAAATCGAGGGTGAACACGCAGATCCCGGCGGCGTCCTGCGCCCGGGCGAGGGCGTCCTGAGCCGCCCGCAACGGCTCCGCGATCCGAAAGCGTGCCGGTTCGACGCTCGGTTCTTCGGTGGTGGGGAGACTTTCGGGCATGCTCACGCTCGCACATGTAGCATGTCGCCAGCCGGCACAAGCGCGGCCGTTCAGCTGGAAAACAGCCTTCACACCGCTGTCACAGGCCAATGGGTGAGCGACGAGAGGTCAGCCGAAATCAAGTTCCGGGTAGTGCCGGAAGATGCCCTCTTCGTTGAAGGGAAGGCACCGCTCGCTGGAACGGTAGGCCGCGATGCGCGGTAATTGTCGGATCCGCTCCGCGTGGGCGACGACGTGCGGCGTCTGCGCGAGCGCGCGGGCCGCTGCCCTGGGAAAGGCGTAGCGCAGGCCCTCCACGAGCTGGAACAGCGAGGTGTCGGCGTAGCTGATCGTGCCGCCCACCAAGTTCACGGGTCCCGCCGGGTTGCGAGCGAGCACGCGCTCGAACCAGTTCACGAATTTCGGGATGCGGTTCTCGCAGAAATCCCCGGCGCGACGGCGTGCCTCCGGCCGCTGATCTTCGTAGTACAGGCCGACGCCGACCGGGTGATGGGTGTCGTGCGCCTCCGCCACCATGTCGGCGATCGTGAGCTGGATCTGGTGCGTCCAGATCCGGTCGGCCTCGTCCGCCCCGACGAGGCCGAGATGCGGCCCGAGATAGAGCAGGATCGCCGCGGTCTGGCCGATCACGCGGTCGCCGTCCTTGAGGAAGGGCGGGGCGAAGGGCGGGCGGATCGGCTCGTCCTCCAGGCGATCCATCATCGCCGCGATGCCGCCGCCCTGCTCTTCGGGCCGGCGGGCGACATCGACGTAATCCGCCCCGGCCTGTTCGAGGGCGAGCCGCACGAACTCGCCGCGACCGGGGATCATCGGCCAGTAGTGCAGCTCGTAGGCCATGGCGGATTCCTTCTGCGGCCTCACCAGCCGCCGCGTTCCTCGCGGCTCGGTGCCCGGCCCTGCGGCGTCAGCGCGTCGATCACGCCGGGCAGGGCCTGGGCCAATTGCGCGAGCAGATCCTCGCGCGGCAGACCGGTCTCGCGACTCAAGCTGTCGAGGGTGTTCGGGCCCAGGGCGTCGGCGAGGCGGTTCGGTGCGATTTCGCGGTTAGGGCCGTGGCCGATCCACGAGCCGATCACGTCGCCGAGACCGCTCCGCTCGAAGCTCTGGATCAGGCCGTCGAGCCCGCCCGCGGCCGCGCCGCTGCCGTCCTGCGGTTCACGGTCGAGCCCGGCATAGGGGCCTTCGCCGGGCGAGCGGCTACCGGACGCACCGTCGTCGGGGCCGTCGAGCATGCCCGCGAGGTCACTGAAACCGCCGCCGGCCTCGTCGCCGCGCGCGGGCGGACCGCTGCGCCGGCCCTGGTTGAACCCGCCGAAATCGCCATCGTCGGCGCCCGGACCCGGCAGAGGATGGCCGCCGCCCTCGTCCCGCCCCCGCCCGAGGATGTCGCCGAGGCCGCCGCTCGCGCCCTTGGCGAGCAGCAGCATGAGCAGTGCCTTCACCACCGGCGAAGCCAGCGCCCCGCCGCGCCCGCCCCCGAACACCTGTCCGACGACCCCGCCGATGACCTGATCGAGCAGCCCCATGCCTCTTCTCCCGCCGGTTCACGCCGCCCGCGGCGGCCGTGTCGGTCCAACGGCGAGTGTCGGGATGGGGTTGCGGGTCAGTTCTCGTAGCTCGAACGAAACGGCTTCGAGAGGTGATCCGACGGGTTGGTGCGCACGGTCTTGCCGCTTCCCCGGCCCTCCGGCACCACCGTGGTCGAGGGGCGGATCGCGCTCGGAGGCGAG
>Ga0268290_100193_pt1 | contig 14935 bp, 16 predicted proteins | sample MetspRMADM_FD_191346 | JGI IMG/M metagenome (GOLD analysis project Ga0268290, IMG submission 191346) | Soil microbial communities from San-Diego area, Southern California, United States - Methylocaldum sp. RMAD-M | ecosystem: Environmental > Terrestrial > Soil > Desert | place: USA: California... | reverse complement strand
GCCGCGTGCTTGCCGAGCGGTTGGCCCCGCGCGGCTTCGACACGGTCGACCTCTACGGCGCATTTCTGTGACTTTTCGGAGTTTCAGGCGCGTCCGCGGCGGATGCGCCTGAAACTCCGAAAGAATCAGCGCATCAGGCTCGGTGCGCCGAGGCGCGGCTGTACGCCCTCGCGCATCACCATGCGCCGCAGGGGTGGGATCGCGCTCAGCGCGACGAGGCCGAGGCCCCGCAGGGCATCGACGGGCAGGAAATCGGTGAGCAGCGAGCGGTTGAGCATGTCCACCGCCGCCCCGCGCAGGCGCGCATCCACACCCCGCGCCCGCCCGAACCCCGCGAGCGAGGCCGACGCCCCCGGATCCCCGTTTGCCTCGCGGGCGGAGAACACCGCGTCCCGCAGGGCCGCCGCGTCGCGCAGGCCGAGATTGAGTCCCTGCGCCCCGATCGGCGGGAAGACGTGGGCGGCCTCGCCGATCAGGGCGAGCCGGTCGGCGACCGGCCGCTCCACCGAGAGGCCGCGCATTGGCACGAGCCCGCGCGGGCCGTCGATCCGCATGGCGCCCAGCATCGAGCGGGCCTGATGCTCCACCGCCGCGGCGAGGTCGGCATCGTCGAGGCCCGAGAGCCGCTTGGCCGCCCGCTCCGCCGTGACCCAGACGAGGCTGGAGCGGTGGCCGCCGGGGAGCGGCACCAGGGTGAAGGGTCCGTTGCGGGTGTGGAACTCGGTGGAGATGTCGCGGTGGGGCCGGTCATGGGCGAGCAGAGTGGTGAGCGCCGCCTGCGGATAGGACCATTCGCGGGTGCGCAAGGATGACGACGCCCGCAGCGGCGAGCGGCCCCCATCGGCGCCGACGACGAGCTGCGCCGCGAGGCTGCGCCCGTCCTCCAGGTCCAGCACGGCGAAGCCGTCCTCAAGGCGCATCCCGGCCGAATCCGCCTCGAACAGGGTCAGACCCGGCGTGGTGCGGACCTGATTCCGCAGGGTCTGGACGAGGCGGGCGCTCTCGACGTTCCAGCCGAAGGCGTCGAGGCCGATCTCGGAGGCCGAGAAGCGGGCGGGCGGCGGCCGGAACAGGCTACCCGTGTCGTCGACGATCTGGAGTTCGGCGAGCGGGCTCGCGTGCGACGCGATCTCGGTCCAGGCGCCGAGCACGGTGAGGAAGCGCACCGAACCGTCGAGCAAAGCCACGGTGCGCCCGTCCGCCACCGGGGCGTGACGTCCGACGAGGGCGGTCTCCACCCCGTCACGGGCCAGCGCCAGGGCGGCGGCGAGCCCCGCGGCCCCGGCCCCCACCACGGCCACGGCGAAGCGCGGCGGCGAGGAGACGGGAGAGATGGTCGGGGAGGGGCGGGCGAGGGAGGTCTGCACCGGGACCGTCACGACGGGAGACTCCTTGAAGTGCCCATTGAAGTGCCCTCAGGGCGGAGATCGAAGGCCGACTTTCTACAGAGGTGCGGCCGGCGCGGGGTCAAGTGCGGCGGAAGGGTCCGAGCGCGAACGGGCGCTCGCGCACAGCGCGATCGAACGGAAATGAAACCAAATCCCGTGCGCTGCATTGCCAACCTATGTTGAGAGAACTGCGCGCTCTGGCCGCACTCTCTGGGGTCCAGAACGATCATTGACGTCCGAGGGGGGCGTTCCATGAAGCCATTCATCACCTCGCAGCCGGACACCGGACGGACACGGCTCGAATCCTCCTTCGATCCCATCCTCTCGGGGGTCGCGCGCGGGCTCGCGCGGCTGTTTCCGCCAGTCCAGAACGTCCAGCCGCCGCGCGAGGAGGGCGACGGTGCCGCCACGCCCCAGCGGGCGGGCACGGGCGGCGGGCAGGGCGATCGCGGATGATGAAGCCCGAACTGGTCGAGCAGCATATCACCGCGATGACCACGGCGAGCGGCAACCTGCTGCGCCAGATGGAGGATGAGGGTCTGCGCTACCGGGTCACCGTGCGCCCGGAGGATACCGGCACGCTGCACGTCCAGGTGCGCGAGCTGACGCCCGAACTCACGGAGCGCATCGAGCGGTGTCTGTCGGGCATGGGCATGCAGGTCGCGGTTCGGGAAGGATAGCGGACACCAGCGCCCGGCAGGGCCACCGCTCCGAGCTGATTCCAAGCCTTTGCCCCTGCGCCTGGCCGGTGTGCTTCGGGCATAAGCGCAAGGCAGTGGCGCGCGACCCTTGCTTCGCTCCGCCGGACCGATATCTCGCCCGGAGTTCGAGACTCAAGAACGCGGGAGAACGCGATGAAGGCGATCCGAGTGCACGCCTACGGCGGGCCGGAGGCGATGGTCTACGAGGACGTGCCCTCGCCCGAGCCGGGGCCGGGCCAGATCCGCGTCCGCCAGACCGCCATCGGCGTCAACTTCATCGACATCTACTTCCGCTCCGGCGCCTACAAGGCGCCCTCGCTTCCCTTCACCCTCGGCAAGGAGGGCGCGGGCGTGGTCGATGCGCTCGGCGAGGGCGTCACCGATTTCCGCCTCGGCGAGCGCGTCGCCTATGCCGGCGCCACCGGCACCTATGCCGAGGAGGTCGTGGTCGCAGCACAAGGCGTCGTCCACGTGCCCGACGCGATCTCCGACGAGACCGCCGCGGCGATGATGCTGAAGGGTCTCACCGCGCAGTACCTGCTGCGCCGGACCTACCGGGTGCAGCCCGGCGACACGATCCTGTTCCACGCCGCCGCCGGCGGCGTCGGGCTCATCGCCACGCAATGGGCCAAGCATCTCGGCGCCACCGTGATCGGCACCGTCGGCTCGGCCGAGAAGGCGGAGCTGGCACGCGCGCACGGCTGCGACCACGTCATCCTCTACCGCGACGAGGATTTCGCCGCTCGGGTAAAAGAGATCACCGGGGGCAAGGGCGTGCCGGTGGTCTATGACGGCGTCGGCAAAGCGACCTTCCCCACCTCGCTCGATTGCCTTTCCCCCTTCGGCATCTTCGCGAGCTTCGGTTCGTCCTCAGGGGCGATCGAGGCCTTCGACATCGGCATCCTCGCCGCCAAGGGCTCGCTCTACGCCACCCGCCCGACGCTCTTCACCCACATCGCCACCCGCGAAAGCCTCGACGCCAACGCGGCCGAGCTGTTCGAGGTGGTGGCGAGCGGCGCGGTGAAAATCCCGATCCACGCACGCGCCAAGCTCGCCGACGCGGCGCAGGTTCACCGCGATCTCGCGGGGCGGCAGACGACCGGGACGACGGTGATGACGCCGTGATCCCCGTATCCTAGGACGAAGGGATTCCGGGCTCTGCCCGGACCCGCCGAGGGATCGTGAGCATTTTCGAGCGAAGTGGTTGCCGGTTCGCGTGAACAAAATGCGATCAACCTGGAGAAGGTGACCTTCGCCCGTGATCTCCGGTCACGGGCGAAGGTCGTCCCTCGGAACCCTGGACTTGGCGATGAGACTGACCGAACACGACGTTCTGCTCGTCATTGATGTGCAGAACGATTTTCTGCCCGGCGGGGCGCTCGCCGTGCCCGACGGCGACGCCGTCATCGCCCCGCTCAACCGGCTGAGCGCGTGCGTTCCTCACGTCATCCTCACCCAGGACTGGCACCCACCCGGCCACGCCTCGTTCCACGGAAGCCATCCGGGCAAGGCGCCCTTCGACACCGCGGACCTGCACTACGGTAAGCAGGTGCTCTGGCCGGAGCACTGCGTACAGGGCACCCACGGCGCCGAGCTGGCTGCGGGCCTGAGGACGGGGCGGGCCGAGCTGGTGATCCGCAAGGGCTACCACCCCGGCATCGACAGCTACTCGGCCTTCATGGAAGCCGACCGGCGGACCCGCACCGGGCTGGCCGGCTACCTCGCCGAGCGTGGCCTGACCCGCCTGTTCCTCGCCGGCCTCGCCACCGATTTCTGCGTGCTCTGGACCGCGCTGGATGCACGCGCCGCCGGGTTCGACGTCTTCGTGATCGAGGATGCCGTGCGCGGCATCGATCTCGACGGCTCGCTGGCGCGCGCCTGGGCAGCGATGGAGCAGGCGGGTATCGGGCGCATCGCCAGCGCGGCGTTCGGCTGAGATCTCGGGATCAGGGGTCGAGGGCGTCCGCCTCGACGCCGCACTCTCCCGCCACCGTCTCCCGCAAAGCCGCGCAGAGTCTGCGAACCGTCCCATGCCGGGCGCTGTCATAGGGTTGCGCACCGAGCGCCGTCACGGGCGCGAGCAGGCGCAGCGAGTTGGTGACGAACAGGGCCTCCGCGGCCTCCAACTCCGAGGGCAGGAGAGGGCGCTCTTCGACCGCGATGCCGAGGCTCGGCGCGAGCTTCGACAGAAGTTCGGCCCGAACGATACCCGGTAGGACGCCATCCTCCAGCGGCGGCGTGACCAGCGTCCCTCCGAAAATCCCGAAAAAATTGCCGGTGCCGGCGCAGGCCACTCGGCCCTTCGTGTTCAGGAACAGAGCCTCGTCGAAGCCTTGCGCCTGCGCCGCGCGGGCGGCGAGCACCGCATCGAGATAGCCGAGGGTCTTGAGGCGCGCGGCCGGCGAGGTCTCGTTGCGGGCGATCTCCGTGAGCGTGAGCCGCAGGGGGGCGAAGAACAGGGCGGCGCGGGCCGGCGCAGCGCTGCCGAACAGGAACGGGTTCGGCTCGGGTGGGGGCGCCAGACCGCGCGGACCGGGGCCGCGGGTCAGCGTGGTGCGGATCGCCGCGAGCGGCGCGGTGCTAGCCAGCGCGCGCATCGCCTCGACGATCCGCTCCCGCGCGCTCGCGAAGCCGAGCACCTCCGCGGCGGCGGCGAGGCGGGCGACATGGGCGGCCTCGAAGGCGACCTGCCCCTGAATCGCGAGGGCGGTGTCGAACACGCCGTCGCCGAGCAGCAGGCCACGGTCCCCCATGGCGAAGGGGAGGGTGCCGCCCTCGACCAGCCGCCCGTTAGACCACAGCATCGGCGAGCCTGTCCGTCCGCTCCGACGCGTCCGCCTCCCGCCACGCGCGGGCGCCCTTCAGGAAGTTGGCGAACAGCGCGTGGCCGTTCTCGGTCAGCACCGATTCCGGGTGGAACTGGATGCCCCAGGTCGGGTGGCTGCGGTGCGACAGCGCCATCACCTCGCCCTCCCCGGAGGCGGCATCGACCGTGAGATGCCGCTCCATCTCCGGCGTCGGCGCCACGATCAGCGAGTGATAGCGCCCGACCTGCATCGGCTGCGGCAGCCCTGCGAACAGCCGCTCGCCCCCGTGCCGGATCGGCGTGGCGTGGCCGTGGAGTGGGCGGCCCGCCCGCTCGACCCGGCCGCCGAAGGCCGCGCCGATCGCCTGATGGCCGAGGCAGACGCCGAGGATCGGCACCTCGCCGGACAATTCGCGGATGGCCGGCAGGCTCACGCCGGCCTCCGCCGGGGTGCAGGGGCCGGGCGAGATCACCACCGCCTCAGGGTTCCGCGCGCGGATGCCGGCTACATCGAGCGCGTCGTTGCGCACGACCTCGACGGTCTCGCCCAACTCCTCGAAGTAGCGCACCACGTTGAAGACGAAGGAATCGTAGTTGTCGACGACGAGGATCATGGCGCCTCCTCCTCGAAGGCCGCGAAGACGCGGGCCGCCTTGGTCAGCGTCTCCTCGTATTCGGGGCCGGGCTCGGAGAGCAGCGTCACGCCGCCGCCGGCCTGGAGCACGGCCTGTCCCTTGTCCATGAACACGGTGCGGATCGCGATCGAGGTATCGAGCGATCCGTCGAAGCCGAGCGCGCCGATCGCCCCGCAATAGAGCTCGCGCGCGTCAGTCTCGATCTCGGTGATGATGTCCATGGCCCTGAGCTTCGGCGCGCCGGTGATCGAGCCCCCGGGAAAGGTTTTTTGGATGAGGTCGAGGGCATCCGAACCCTCGCGGAGCGTGCCCGTCACCACCGAGACGAGATGGTGGATGCCGGCATAGGATTCCAGCCCGCACAGGGTCGGCACCCGCACGCTGCCGGGCTCGCACACCCGCGACAGGTCGTTGCGCAGCAGATCCACGATCATGATGTTCTCGGCCCGCTCCTTCGGATTGGCCTGGAGCGCGGCGGCGATCTCGGCATCGCGGGCGGGATCGGGATCGCGGGCCACGGTGCCCTTGATCGGCCGCGTCTCGACCGACCGCCCCTCCAACTTGAGGAAGCGCTCGGGCGAGGATGAGGCGACGGTGAGGCCGTCGAAATCGAGATAGGCGCCGAAGGTCGCGGGGTTGGTCTCGCGAAGCCGCCGGTAGAAGGCGAACGGGTCGAAGTCGGGCGGTAGGTCGGCGGCGAAGCGCTGGGCGATGTTGGCCTGATAGATGTCGCCGGCGCGGATATAATCACGCACCTTTTCGACTGCTCTCTCATAGCTTTGTCGCGAGAAATTCGTGCGCCATGTGAGCTGGGCGCCGGTCCATTTCGGCAATGGCTCGGACGGTGCGGCGAGCCAATCGGCGAAGGCGTCGAGCCGCGCCCGCGCCCGTGCCGCGCGGGCCGGTCCGTCGGCCTCGGGAAAGCCGGTGGCGATCAGCAGGCAGGTCCCCCGGCCATGATCGACCGCCAGCAGGGTGTCGTAGAGGTTGAAGGCGATGTCGTCGGTGAGCCCCGCCCGGCGCGCCGGGGCTGCGACCCGCTCCAGGCTCGCGCCGAGATCGTAGGCGAAGTAGCCGATCGCGGCTCCTGGAAAAGCCGGCAGGTCGGGCCGGGGCGCCAGACGGTAGGGCGCGAGGCAGGCCCGCAGCGCCTCGATGGGCGAGCCGGGCACCGCGCGCCCATCCAGGGTCGCACGGCCGTCGCGATAGCGGAACCGCCCGAACGGGTCGGCGGCCAGCACCGAGACGCGGCCCAGCGTATCGTGCCGCATGGCGCTGTCGAGGAAGGCGAGTCCGGGCAGCCGGGCGAGCCGCGCCGCGGCCGCGACCGGGTCGATGAAGGGAATCTCGCGGGTCCAGACCATGGGCTCGGCCGTCGTGCCTCGTGCGGCGCTCGTTCGGATTCACCCAAGGGCGCGCCGCACCCTCCCGTCAATCGCCCCTGCGTTCCGGCCTCGCGGGAGGGGTATGCGCCAGGGCCGCGCGCAGAGCTGATCCGATTTTTCAACAAAGCATTTCAAGCCTCTGTCTCAAAACGCTTATCCGTGAAAATCGAGGATGACCGCTATCCGACCATTCCGGTGCGGGCCGTGACGCTGAATCGCTCCGGCTGACGCTGCGCCAGGACGGCCTGGGCCGCCAGCTTCGTGATCGCGAGGGTCGGCGAAGCAATCCGGGCCTCGCGACAGCGACCAGCCGCGCGCTGCCTCAAAACGGGAAGCCACCGGCCACGCTCGCAACAGCGCCACGATGCGGTTATATCGGCGCATCCACCGCCATCGATGCAGGACGCGCGGGCCTCCGTTCGGGAGGGCCGCCCCAACGGGCCGTCATGACCGCAACCGCCTCTCCCTCCGACACCAAGGGCGCCGCCGCGCCGCGGATCTCCTTCGTGTCGCTGGGCTGCCCCAAAGCGCTCGTCGATTCCGAGCGCATCCTCACCCACCTGCGGGCCGAGGGCTACGAGTTGTCGCGCCGCCACGACGGAGCGGACGTGGTGATCGTCAACACCTGCGGCTTTCTCGATTCGGCGAAGGCGGAATCGCTCCAGGCGATCGGCGAGGCCATGGCCGAGAACGGCCGGGTGATCGTGACCGGCTGCATGGGCGCACAGCCGGAGGAGATCCGCGAGAAGTATCCGAACCTCTTGGCCGTCACCGGCCCCCAGGCCTACGAGTCGGTGGTGGCCGCCGTGCACGAGGCGGTGCCGCCCGCCCACGATCCGTTCCTCGACCTGATCCCGCCGCAGGGGGTCAAGCTCACCCCGCGCCACTACGCCTATCTGAAGATTTCCGAGGGCTGCAACAACCGCTGCACCTTCTGCATCATCCCGTCGTTGCGCGGCGATCTCGTCAGCCGCCCGGCGGGCGACGTGCTGCGCGAGGCGGAAAAGCTCGTCAAGGCCGGCGTGAAGGAGTTGCTCGTCGTCTCGCAGGACACCTCGGCCTACGGCATCGACACCCGCTATGCCACGAGCCCGTGGCGGGACCGGGAGGTGCGCGCCCGGTTCTACGATCTGGCGAAAGAACTCGGCGAGCTCGGGGCCTGGGTGCGGCTGCACTACGTCTACCCCTACCCGCATGTCGACGAGGTCATCCCCCTGATGGCCGAGGGCAAGATCCTTCCCTATCTCGACATGCCGCTCCAGCACGCGAGCCCCTCGGTGCTGAAGCGCATGCGCCGGCCGGGTAACCAGGAGAAGCAACTGGATCGGATCCGGCGCTGGCGCGAGATCTGCCCGGATCTCGCCATCCGCTCGACTTTCATCGTCGGATTCCCCGGCGAGACCGATGCGGAGTTCGAGGAACTGCTCGACTGGATCCGCGAGGCCCGGCTCGAGCGTGTCGGCTGCTTCGAGTACGAGCCGGTCAAGGGCGCGACCGCCAACGATCTCGCGGCTCTGGTGCCGCCGGAGGTGAAGGCCGAGCGCAAGCGCCGCTTCATGGAAGCGCAGGGCCTCGTCTCGCTCAAACTCCAGCGGGCGAAGGTGGGCAAGCGCCTCCAAGTCATTATCGACGAGGCGGGTCCGAGCGTGGCGCGAGGCCGCTCCAAGGCCGATGCGCCGGAGATCGACGGCAGCGTCCACGTCGCCTCGCGCCGCCCGTTGCGGCCCGGCGACATCGTCACCGTGAAGATCGAGCGGGCCGACGCCTACGACCTGCACGGCATCGCGGTTTAGGGCCGGGGAGGGCGGGCTGAGCGGAGCCCAATTCCGCCATCCGAAGGGATCAACCGGATTTGGGATGAGGCGAACCGCCCCGCGCGCTGCACGTTGCCCCGTCACGGCAACGAAGTCACGGCAACGAAGCGGACGAGGAACCGATGGCGGACGAACAGCGCGACCAGACCAACGGGGCCGCGGTCTCGCCCAAGGACCCGGCAACGGGCAAGCTGAAGTCGCAACAGGGACCGATGGAGCGGGCCGGCACCGAGGCCGAGGAAGCCGCGCGCGGCAACACGCCCTCGGGCGAGAACAAGCGGAAGGCCGAGGACGACCGATCCGCCTGAGCATCCTCGGAATGCGCGACGAGCGCCGGTGGATGCGCCTCGGCTTGATCGGCCTCTACGGCTTCATCGGCGTCGTCCATCTCGCCGCCACCGACCGGTTCCTGCCGATCATGCCGGGCTGGGTGCCCGCACCCCGCCACGTGGTGATCGACACCGGCCTGTGCGAGATCGCGGGCGCCCTGGCGCTGTTCGTGCCGCGGCTGCGGCGGCTGGCCGGAATCATGCTGGCCCTCTACGCGGTCTGCGTGTTCCCGGCCAACATCAAGCAGGCGGTGGAGGGCATCGCCGTGCCGCCGATCCCCGACACGTGGTGGTATCACGGCCCCCGGCTCGCGCTTCAGCCGGTGATGGTGTGGTGGGCGCTCTACGCCGTCCACGCCGTCGACCTGCCCTTCACGGCGCGAAGAACTGGCGACGTTGGAGTATCTCGTTAAGATTAACCCGACAGAACAAAAGGCTTTTCGCTGAGGAAAACGGCGCTGGCAGCGTATCCGGGCAGGCTCAACCGGTGGTCTTCGCCCCGCAACCCTGTCTAGGCTCGCGCCCATGCCGAAGAGCCGCGACTCGAACCCGACGAATCGCCCGCAAGACGGTGTCGCACCGCCGGAGCAGGCGGCGGTCGAGCGCGCCCTGGAGCAGATCGTGGAGCGCCTGAAGCCGAAGGCACCGGCCCCGAAGCCGCCGCGGAAGGGTGGACCGCGGACGAAGGGCTGAGCGTCCCCTCGTCGCGGTTTCGAAAGGACAGGTCCTTTCGCGAGTGCAGGGCGAAAGCTCGCGAAGCGGCTTCGCCGGCTTCAGGGCGCTACCCCGAACACCCGCCAAAGGATCTGAGGCCTTTGGGATCCCCCGAACCTGAGCCTCATTTCTTCTCGTCGCGCTTCACCGCCTGCCAGGCCGCTTCCATGGCGGGGAGGGCGGTGTCCTCCAGGGCGTGGCCCTCGCTGGCGAGCCGGGCGGCCATGGCGGTGAAGCGGCGCTCGAACTTGGCGGTGCCGCGGCGCAGCGCCTCCTCCGGATCGACGCCGGCGTGACGCGCGAGGTTGGCGACCGAGAACAGCAGGTCGCCGATCTCCTCGAACACCGCCTCCGGCTCGCCCTTGCCCAGGCTCTCCTCGACCTCGTCGGTCTCCTCGCGCACCTTCGCCAGCACCTGGGCCGCGTCCGGCCAGTCGAAGCCGACGCCGGCCGCCCGCTTCGAGATCCGGTCGGCCCGGGCGAGGGCGGGGAGGGCCCGGGAGACTCCGGCCAGCGGGCCGGCCGCCTCGGCCTTGCCGGTTTCCTTGCCGGCCGCCGCCTTCTCCGCGCGCTCCCGTGCCTTGATCGTCTCCCAGGCCGCCTTGATCGCCGCCGGGTCGGTCGGGCGCTGCTCGTGCGACAGGAACGCCCCGGACGTGTCGAAGACGTGCGGGTGGCGCCGGATCAGCTTGGCGCAGATCGCCTCGGCCACGTCGTCGAAGTGGAAGGCGCCCTCCTCCTCGGCGATCCGCGCCTGGAACACGACCTGGAGCAGGAGATCACCGAGTTCGTCGCGCAGATCCGCTCGGTCGCCGCGCTCGACTGCGTCGGCAACCTCGTAGGCCTCCTCGATCGTGTAGGGGACGATGGTCTCGTAGGTCTGCGCCGCGTCCCAGGCGCAGCCCCGTTCCGGATCGCGCAGTCGCGCCATCAGCGCCAGCAGCCTGTCGATCGGCGCCTCGTCCATCGCTCTTCCATCCCGCATCGGTCGCTCGGTCTCGGCCAAGCCCCCGCTCATAGCCCGTCCGCTGCCGCGGCGCATTGCCGGTTCAGGTGCTCCCGACCGGGGAGGAGAGGGGTACAGCCTGTGCAAAATTCCCTTTATTCCTTTTGAAAAGAAGGGAGAAAGACGCCGTTCGGTTTGGCGAACGCAGCTCTACCTTCCCTAGGAAAGCTATCTGTTAAGGATTCTTAGGGAGTCAGTTCAGCAGGTTATAGGGTGGGCGAAAAAGCCGTTTCAGTTTCAGGGTTTAAGGGGTCTTTGCGCATTGAACTCTGCGCGGAACCGCATTGAACTCTGCGCCGCCCCGCATCGGATTCTGCGCTTGTGGCGGGGCCTCCCGCATCGGATTCTGCGCAGGCCCGTACCGGATTCAGCGTGCAAAACCGGTTTGGCCGGGGAAGAGCGGGGACAAGTCCGGGGCAGGGGGCGTATTGAACTCTGCGCGGTCGGATTCGGGCCGGTCGGCGGACGTATGGAACTCTGCGTGCCTGGAATCGGCCCCGCCTCCGGCCGCGAGCCACGCAGCTGTGCAGGACTCGCGGCGCCAAACGTGGATTCCCGGGAAAACTCCGAAAGGTCACGGGACTCCGCGGAGCCGAATCGTGACAGATCGGTTGCGGCCCTGAGGGTCCTCCGACGATTCCGTCCGGAGCCCCAGGCTTGGATGAAGGCGAACACGACGTGACACGCAGCGGGAGGCCTTGAGGGCGCGCCATGTCGGGGCTGGAGGCCAAGATCGCCGCGATCCGCGACCCGGATCTGCAGGCGGAGCTGGAGGCGGCGCGGGGCGGGTTCCTGTTCGCGCCGATCGTCGAGCACCTGTTCTTTCGCCAGCGCGAGCGCGACGCCGCCCGGGCCCAGGAGGGGGCGCAGGCCGAGGCTCGCGAGGCCATGGGCCGCGACCGCCGCCGCCGCGACGCCGTGCGCGAGGTGATCGAGAGCGAGCCCACGGGCCCGGAAAACCTCCAGCACCTGCACTCGGTGCTGGCGCTGTGCGGCTTGCCCTACCGCGATCCCGGCGACGCCCGCGACTTCGTGCGGGAATACGGCCGCAACTCGCTCAGTCTCTCGGCGGGCCGCCTCAAGAACCCGATCACCGGCGAGATGGAACTGCAGGGCCTGCCCTACGGCCCCAAGGCCCGGCTGGTGCTGCTGCATCTCTGCACCGAGGCGGTGCGCCAGCGCAGCCCCACCATCGAGGTCGCCGACAGCCTCTCGGGCTTCATGAAGGCGATGGGATTCGCCGTCACCGGCGGCGAGCGCGGGACCATCGGCGCCTTCAAGGAACAGCTCAACCGGCTGGCCGCCTGCTCGATGCAGCTCGGCCTGTGGGACGGGGAGGGGCAGGCCTCGACCCTCAACGTGCCTCCCTTCCGCCAGCTCGAATTGTGGCGGCGCGGCGATGACGGCCTCGTCTGGCAGCGCACCGTCTCGTTCCATCAGGATTTCTACGACAGCCTGATCCGGCATGCCCTGCCGGTCGATATCCGCGCCGCGCGGGCCTTCTCCGGCTCGGCGCGCAAGCTCGACCTCCTGTTCTGGACCGGCTACCGCCTGCGTGCCTTGCAGCGCCCCCTGCGGCTGACCTGGGACAACCTGCACCGCCAGTTCGGGGCCGAGAACGCCAGCCTGCGCAGCTTCCGCCAGGCCTTCAAGGCGGATCTCGCCGGCCTGCTGGAGGTGTTTCCGCGGCTGCGGATCGACCTCGACGAGGGCGGCATGCTGCTACACCCGGCCGATCCCGGCAGCCTGCTGGTGCCGCCCAAAGCCGCCCGCACCGCGCGCGCGGCCGCGGCTGCCCGCGTCTGACGGAATATTCCATACGGCAATTCCGGCTGGTTGGCAGAGACGGAATATTTCCCTCGAAGAGAGAAGAACCTTCAGTCCGTGGAACAGGGAATGGTTCATTCCGTCTCAGAGGTCGGTTGACCTCGTCTGTCCTGCTTCCTGAAGGCATCTCAGCATGAGGAGCCATGGCCCGTTCCGTAAACCTCGCTCGGTTCCCTCAGCGCTGTCTCCTCACGGCATTCCTTTCCGTGACCAACCAGGGAAAACCTGGAAGGAATAAAAGGATCTCGCGTTCTCCTTCCTTCCGTGCCATCCTCCGTTCCGAATGTCTTCCCTCGTTGGGAATGATCGAACGGGAATGCCAGCATGGTCCTGTCGGAATCCGAGGCCGTGGCGAGGCTCGAGGCGCTGCGTCGGCAGCGTGACGCGATCGAGCGGCAGATCGCCGATCTCCTCCTCTACCTCGATCTCGGTCGCCGCCTCGGCGGCGCGGCCGCACCGGCTGCAGTTCCGGCCGCGCCGAGCGAGGATGGGCGAGCGGAAGCACCCGCTCCCATTCCCGTTCCGCAACCGGTTCAGGCGCCGGCCGCCGCCCCTCCGGCTCCGCCCTCCGCAGGGCGCGAGAGATCTCCGGCACCGGCCTTCGCCGCCCCGGAGGAAGGGGAGGTCAGCCTGTCGGAGACGGTCCTCGCCCGCCGCTACGGCCGGGCGGTGATCGAGGCGGCGCTCGCCGTCCTCGAGGAGGCGGGCCGCCCGCTGCATGCCAGCGAGATCCTGGCGCGGCTCACCGAGCAGGGGTTTACCCTACCGGGGCAGGATCCGGTGGCGGCGCTCAACACCCGGCTCTGGAAGCGCTCCGGCCCCGGCGGGCCGCTGAAGCGCCTGGGCGAGGCCGTCTACGCCCCGGCCGAGGCGGAGGAGGGGTAGCCGGGCGGTCTCGACCGCCGCAGCTCTCAAAACACGAAGAGGCGGCCCGCGAGGAGCCGCCTCTCAACCGTATCTGCCTCTTCAGCGAAGCGGCCGCGCCCTCAGCGCGAGGCCGTGACGGAGCCGGTCGATTCCGTCACCTCGCGCCGATCCAGGTCGAGGGCCGTGGCGGGTGGATGGGCCTGGGTGAAGGCGCTGCCGTCGCGCGCCAGCGCCTCGCCGTGAGCGAACAGCGCCTTCATGTAAGGCTGATCGAACGGCTTCTCCGAGGTCTTGGCGAAGCGCCCGTCGATCAGGGCGATCCGGAGATCCAGGCCGGTGCGTCCGGCGTAAGCTTTGGTGAGGGCGAGCGCCGCGCGGGTCTGCGCCTTGATGGCCGCCGACATGGTGCGGCCGAGCACCGAGAGCGTGGTGCGCGAGGCCATCTGGAATTCCGGCTCGAGCCGGTTGTTGATGACGAGGTAGACCCGGTTCGTCGGCAGGTGCAGCCGCGCCTCCCCTTCCAGGGCAGCCGCCGGCGCGAGGTAGAACGGGGCCATCGCCCCGCCGTCGTCGTGCAGCTCCGCGAAGGGCTTGGCCTTGTTCCCGTCCCTCGCTTCGGCGGGGATCGCCACCGGCGGGAAGACGCCGGGCACCGCCGTCGAGGCGAGCACGATCGAGCGGAACAGGCTCAGCGCCCGTGGGTCACCGGTCTCGGCGCTGCGCTGGGCGATCGCGCCCATGTCCCAGAGCACCGGCCGCTCGCTATCGACCTGCGTCGTGGCGATCAGCAGGCGGCGGCCTTTGGCGTGCTCAGCCGCCACTGCTTTGAGCAGGGCCGGCGTCACCGCGCGCCCGATCCGCTCCTTGAGCGGCCACGTGTCGGTCAGTGAGTCCGGTGTCCCGCCGAACTCGAACACGTCGGCCGCCGAGATCTCGGTGTAGTTCTCGCGAAGGGCCGCGTCGGCCTTCGCTCCGAGCGTCGGCGCCACGAAGGCGAAGGGGGCGATCAGCGCGCCGGTCGAGACGCCGGTGATGACGCCGAATTCGGGACGGTCGCCGCGCTCCGACCAGCCCGCCAGCAGGCCGGCGGCAAACGCGCCGTTCTCGCCGCCGCCGGAGAGCACCAGCCAGGGGTCGGAGGCGCGGGGTGCCCCGTCGATCAGGGCCTGGAACGCGCTCGTATCGTCGCCCGCGATCCGCACCGAGGCCGGCAGGCCCTCGGGACGCGCGGTCGCGGCCTGGGCGGCGGTGTAATCCGGCCGCGCGTCGGCGGGTTTTTTTGCGGCCGGCCCGGCCAGCACTGCCTGCGGCAGCGAGAGCGCGAGCAGCGCGACGGCGAGGGGCCGGCCGAGAGACCCGACTCTCGATCGACCCAAGGCTCCGACCCAGCGCGGGCCGGTGGACAAATCTCGCAGGGTCGGTTCGTTGAACAGTTTCGGCATCGACGCACGTCTCCCGACGGT
>Ga0268290_100192_pt1 | contig 15044 bp, 18 predicted proteins | sample MetspRMADM_FD_191346 | JGI IMG/M metagenome (GOLD analysis project Ga0268290, IMG submission 191346) | Soil microbial communities from San-Diego area, Southern California, United States - Methylocaldum sp. RMAD-M | ecosystem: Environmental > Terrestrial > Soil > Desert | place: USA: California... | reverse complement strand
CACACATCGCTCATGCCTTCGCCCTCCAGAAGCCGGGCGACAAAACGTAGACGTTCCTCCATCACCGAAGTCTCTTTCCACGGCATCAACACCTCCCGCCAAAAAGCGAAAAGTGTCACCCATGTCTCCGGTACGAAACGTCACCTATCTCTCAGGTCGGGCACAAGCTATTGAAAATAAAGTACTTTTAAGGCCGGGGTTGAGGCTGTGTGTACCACTATTGTGGGCCACGGTTATCCGCAACTTTCGGTACGACGCCAATTTTGAGGTGTCAACAATTAGGAATGCCTCGACGGAGGTAGTCGGTCCCAGTCCCCGCCGGAACGGCGGCGCTATGCTGGACTTCCTACGGCTACCTCAGGAACCGCCGAAGCATGCGCGAATTCCCACTCTGCGGCGCAGCCGTCGCTATGCTCAGAGCTCCGATATGCTCTCTTTCCCTGAAGACTAAGGAGGCTCAGCCTCCTCGCGTCGCTGCGCTCTGCTACCCTCCGCTCTCATTGGCGAGGGCCTAGTCCGGGTGAGGGCAGTAGGTGCGGCCTCCGGCCTTCCCTCAGTCCTCACCCGGTTGCGGGAGGATTGGTCGCTCCGGCCGGTCAAGCACAATCGGCCGGGCCGTGTCCTCGACCACCTGCGGCGGTCTGCGGGCCGCACCACCCCGACAGATTCTGCCTGACAGCCCTCCCGCTCCGCCGGAGCCGTTAACACTTCGATCGCCATCCGATCATTGATCCCGGAAATCATTTCCGGAAGCCTGGGCTCGCCACCCGAAATCTTCTATAAATCTAACATTGTCAACGAGTTAGGAGATATTCGGTGAAGAAGAAAAAGACGCTGATCCGAGGCCTCGCGATCGACGTTCTGGTCATAGAAACGATGCAGACGGACGCGGTTGGCATGCTTTTCTATATTGCCGAAATCCACGTCCGCGAGCGGAAGACTGGCACCGAAAAACTTATCCGCCGGACACGTGTTCCCGGCTCCGGTGAAGCCCTCGCCCGGGACGTGCAACGCCTTGGTGTCCGCGCCCTGGATCACCTTTCAGCGTGACAGCAAATTGTTGACACGACGAAACCGTTTGACGTGGTTAACGACCTCTTACCTTCCCCGCAAGGATTCAAAAACCGTTCCAAAGGACTCGATGACATCGAATCCTTACTTGTGCGTCTTCGAGTCCTTGCAGAGCCTTCTCCGGGAAGGATTCGATGTCGAATCCTTGAATATTTTCAAATAGATAAACACATTGACGTCTCTTCAAATGTGTGAACTTTGTATCGCCGTCATCAACCCGGTTACAGGAGAACCACATGACAGAACGAGAGCAGCAGACCACCGATAGCGCCACCGCCCGCAAGATCATCGCCACGTTTGAAAGGTTTAACGAGGCGTACGACAGATACGTCGATGAGATGGACAATCTTGTCGGCTCGCTGGAGTACGACACACCGCTTCAACGGAAGGCTAGGTGCCTCATCCTCGGGCTGGATGACGTTTCGATCTTCATGCGCGACGCAAAGGACGTTGTCCTTTGGAACGTCGGGCCATTCGCAAAAAGGTGAGGACGCGACATGCCGATTCCCGAACAGCAAGAGAGCATTCTTGTCACGGTGGATCAGCGATGCCGATCCTGCCTTGTGCCTCGCATCATCGTCCGGGCTCTTGGAGACTGGCATGAAGGAGAGCACGGCCCCGCAACGCTCGACGGACTCGAGGAGTTCGTCGAGCGGCGATGTGGCGATTGTCTCGACAGCGTGCAGGCCGAAGAGACTGCCACCGGATACCAACTCTTCATCGCAGCCAGAGACTGACGATAAGGAAGGAAAGACAATGTTCGAAGATCAGGTCCGCGAACGGATCGAAGCCGTTCTCGACGGCGACAAGAAGCCAGAAGAAATCCCCGGCGCGACATCCGTCCGATGTGCGATGGGGCTTGTGCTGGGCACGCTGGAAGGCATCACGACGCTTTCGGAGCGCGATGCCTGGGACTATCTCGACCCCGGCAACGTTGCGGCGGTGCTCAAACTCCGGCGCGAATACAGCGACCGGATCAGCCGATGGAGACAAGCATGACCGACATTATGAATATCCCGACAGAACAGTTCCCGCTGAACTGGCACCGCTATAACCACTTGATGGACGAGCTGCGCGATGCCGCCCGAGGTTTTGCCTGGCTCGACGAGAGGGGGTGGCCGGGAGGCAAGGACTTGGACAAGCGCCTTATGGCCATCTGGTCCGATCTTCACGGGGTTTGGGAAACTATCCAAGAAACCGAGCGGGCGATGCGCTCAGGCACCATCTCGAAAACGGATGGGAAAAGACACCACCCAAGCGCCTAGAAGCGCTGTACGGGCCGTTTAAACGCAATAGAAAGTGGACATCGGGGCTCGTCGGCCCCGATTTCGCGTTTCAGGTCACGACGATCACAATTTCCGCCGTCACCGTCGCCCCTGCGGAATCCGTAGCCGACAGCCAGACTTGATACGTCCCGGGCTTCAACGCCTTCCCCGCGATCCTCCCTGTCGCGACGTCGAAAGTCGCCCCGAGCGGCAGCCTGCCGAAGTATGAGTACGACACCGAGCCGGATGCCCCGGACACGACCGGACGCAGACCGAGCGCCGCGCCCGCTGCCACAGATGTCTGACCAGTCATGGACAACATGAAGCCCGCCGGAGTCTCAGGGGGCAGCGGTATCGTCGGCTCTTCCGGAGGAACCACGACCGGGGCGGCGATCACGCCCGTCGTCGACGACCGCAGCACAAACGTCCCGGCCGACGCTTCGTTCGAGAGAGCCGCGAGAGCGGCGAGAATGACAACAGCCGTCCTCATACCTCGCCCTCCGGCAGTTCACATGCGGGGTAGCGAGAAAGCGTCTCGCTGTCACATGGCGGACAGACTTCCGGGAGCCCAGCGAACGCATTCACCGAGGCGCAAGCTTCTGGAGTCTGGATGCTCAGCGGATGCCAAACCTGTTCTCCGCCGCGCCGGATGCGCCATGTCCCGGGAGGGGGTGCGTTCAGGAAGCCGGATTCCAGGAGCCCGGTGAGAGCCGCCCCGTCATTGCCGAGGGAAGACACGCGACCGCCGTCCGTCTCGTAGAGATCGAGCGCCGCTGCTATCTGCTGCTGCTGCCCTATGACCGCGACAAGCTCCGATCGGAGCCGCGCTCGCTCGTAGACCGCGCCGCCGTACCAGATCCCGGCGACTGACAGCACGCCGAGGATGATGCCCGCGACCACGCCGATGACCAAATTATACATGACTATTCCTCCTCGTCTTCAGAGCCCCAGTCCATCGCGTCGAAGTCGAAGCCGCCCGACGACGGAATCAGAGGCCGAAGCCGACCGGACACGAGATCCGCCGCTTCGAGCACGAGATCGGCGCAGCGGTCAGCGTCGCTCGCTTCGCTCTCAAGCTCTTCGGCAAGCGTCCGATCGATCTCCACAACGCGATCGCGCGCCGTGTGAGACAGTCCGAGGCGATCGAGGAAGTCGGCGAGGCTGTTGCTGGCAAGGGTGATGGTATCGGTCATGGTTTCGGTCCTGCTCCTGAGTCTGGATCGCCGGAACCGTCCGGCTCCGGCTTCGGTTCTGGTTCTGGTGGCTTGCTCTGCGCGGCCTGCCACCGCTGCGCCTCCGCGAGCGCGGCAGCCGCGATCTCGTCGTCACTGGCACCGTCCCGGCCGAGCAGCCGGAGTGACAACCAATCTTCGAGGTAGATGCGGCTGTGCAGCCACTCGACAGCTTCCGGCGGCACGCGGAACTCGATCAGTTCACGAGCCCTGTCCGCTGTCTGGCGGCGCTTGAGGTCCTTCACGAGCTTCGACCATGTCGGCGCTGCGCGGCTGCTCGTCCGATAGTACGTTGGATCAATCCCGCGCTCCATCGCACGGGCCGTGGGGCCGCGATCCTCGTCATCGACGTGATCGAGATCGGCCTTCCTAGAAGACCGCGAACGCGAGTCCCGGGCGATCGCGGGAGAGACGCAGCCATCTCCATAGAACTGTGGTCGAACCGCGCGCCCGGGAGGCGAAGAAACTGCCCTGCGGGAAGTCGCACCGACCGTGAAGGGAAACGACGGCATCGGCGGGAACAGCGCGAGTGCGCCGGACAGAATGCCTAGGAGCTGGAGCATCACCCGGCCCGCCGGATCGCCGCCACGGCGTTGCCGCTGCCGTTCCGCGAGATCGCGGCGCAGCCTGTCGGCGCATGTTCGACGTCTCTTTTTCGCCGCTAGCTTCATCGACGGCCTCCGTTGCCTTTGCACCTGAAAAGGATGCGGGCAGGCGGGGACCGGCGCAAACGCCGGGCGGGCGCTGCGACCCCCGGAACAAGGATTCGACGTCGAATCTGGACGCGTACGAACCCGTCCAGCAGCGCTGAACGCATTATACGGCCTTCTCTGGCGCTCAATTTTTGTGCAAATCGCGATTTTCGGAGGATTTCAGCTTCGCCGTCGCAGAGCGGGCGTCGAAATGCCCGGGGTCTGTTCCGGCTCTGGCGGGCGGAATGCCGCGAGTTCGCGCCTGGCCGTCGCCAGATCGCGCCCGGTCTCTGTAAGGTTCTGCCGTAGGTTCTTCGCCCGCGCCTCAGCCTCCCGCAGCGCGGCGCTGGCAGCGCTGGCACGGTCAGTGGCATCAGCGGCGGTTCGCCGGAGCGCTTCCATCTCAGATTCGACAGCGGCGCGGATGCGTGCCGCGACCTTCGAGCGCCGGAACCCGTCAAACACGCTGCGCAGTGCACCCGGCAGGCGCTGGAGCCTTGCCGTCGCTTCGCGGACGCGAGCGGCCTCTTGACGCACACGAGCCATCATGGAGCGCGCCTTCCGCTGCTCGGCAACGGCCTTGTCCTGTGCCGCAAGGGCAGCCTCCCGGGCAGTCTTCGCGGCCTCCATCTGACGGGCTGCCTCGGCCTGTGCCGCGGTCGCTTCAGCCTTCAGCGCGGCGACATCTTCCTTTGTCGCCGCGACAAAGGATTCGCCCTTGCGCTTCACCTCTCTGGCCCGATCGAGGGTGGTGCGTAGCGCCTGGGCCTGCGTCTGCTCCGCTTGCCATTCGGCCCGCGTCAGGCGGCGGCGCTGCGGGCCGAGACGAGTCAAGCCGCAGGGGATGGCGACGGTCTCGTGATACGAGTCCTGCCACGCCCGCATCGCCGCTCGATACGCTTGATCCCCGCGCTTGTTCAAAGCCTTGATGTCTTCACCATCGACGGGACCGGCCGCCATGACGGCAGCCTTCGCCACCTGCCCCGGATGCAGTGCCGCTGCACGCATGGCCAGATCGTCCGGCACGATGTAGGCATGAAGGTGGTAATGCGACTCGTCCTCATGCCGGATCACAGAGACGACCTTGTCGCCGTACTGTGAACGGAGCCATGCCACCGTCCGCTTCTCCCACTCTTCAGCTTCACGTCGCTTGTCAGGATCGGCGCGAACCTCTTCCATTGTCAGCGGATGGCTCGCCACTACCGTCATCAACGTGTGCTGCGTCTTCTGGATTTTCCGAGGTTTGCCACCCTTCGGCGTTGTCGTCGCGACATCGGCAGCAGCATCGTGCCGCGCTTCCACCTCATCGATCGTCGAGCCATAGACAACCACGGGCGACGAAGGATTCGAGACGTGGATGGAGGCCGCTGGATCGCGTCGGGCTTCATTGAACACGTAGCTCGTAGAGCGACCCTTGCCGTCGCCCTTGCGGCTGTAAGCCGTCATGTGGATGAATTGGAAGGCCATCAGTGTTTCCGAGAAGTCGCCCCGCCTTCGGAATGGACATCTCGAATGAGTCGTTCGAGGAGATCGACGTTGCCGTCCACCATGCCCAACGTCTTGGCTTCGAGCATCAAGGATTCCTCGTATGCGGCCTTGTGCTCGGCATAGAGCGGTCCATAGTTCGGATCGGCCTTGATCTGCGTCATCAGAGCGATTCCAAGTCCTTCGGCGCGTGCCTTGGCATGGACCATGCGGCGAACCCGATCGCGGAGCGTGGTAGTGATATTCAGGACCATCACAGAACCTCCGAATAGTCGAAATCGATGCCGTGGGCGAAGCTGGCGACGAGCCGGACGCGACCGAGGAAATCGTTGTCGCTCAGATGCTCGTGACCTCCGTTCAGTTCCGTCCGGTCCTGACTGAAGCTGGCATACCTTTTGGGGCTTTCCCAGACGACCGCGTACCAGGACGTTGGCAGCCGAATGACCTTGAGCTGCGCCGATGCAGCCGGGCCGTGGTTGGTGACAATAATTGGCAGATCGTATTCCCGCATGTGATCCTCCCGGTGAATGCTGGTGGAAGAATCTTCAGTGCCGGCGGAGCCTGAAACAATAGTCTTTAGTGACCGACTAATGGCTTTCACTGCGTTCAAACCGTCGGCCCTTCGGGGAGCCTTCCGGCGGACTCTTCCGAGGAACCTGGCAGGGGCCTTGTCGCCGTCCGGGAGGACGGCGAGACCTGACGTGATTTCACGTTAGGTCATGATGACGCGGTTGCCCGTCGTCACACCGCCGGGCGGCATATTCACGAAGTGATGCGGTGTATGGTGTTTACCTCGCGCTGGGGTCTGGGGGGCTTTGTCCCCCAGCCGATCCGCCATAGAAAAGTCACTGCTGCTCGGCCTGCCGCATCGCCTTATGCACCTGCCCGACCGACACTCCGAGGTGGGCGGCCAGTTCCGCAACCGTCATCCCTGCCGATGCCCGCAGGTACAGGGCCTTGCGCCCCATCTCCAGCCGCGCCGCCTGTTGTTCGGTCCGATCCTTCACACCACGGCTCCGGCGTGACTTCTCCGTCCGCTCGACAGACAGTTCCCGTTTCCGGTCCTCGTCTACGAGCACGCGCAAGCCTGCCGCGCGCTGCTCCGCCGGATCGATGCCCAGCCACTCGATGATCGTCGAGGCGCGCATCCGATAGCGGGTGTCCACCTCACGCCCCTGGAATGTCACCGTCTGCCCCGCCGCAGCCTGTCGCGCCCGCTTGATCACGGTGGACATTCGGGATGTCGTCGCGCTGGCGCGCCATCCTGCCGCCTCGCTCGCCAACGCGATGATTTCCCGCCCGAGGACTTCCGGCGGTGAAATCCACGACATCGAAATGCCCGCAATGAAGAGCCAGGCGTCGCGCTGGCCCTCTGGCAACGCCCCTTCTGGACAGCGGTGCGCCCGCAGCCGTTGAAGATCGGTCAGGACCGTCTCCCAATACGATGCCGCCGACAGATACACCGCCGGGCCTGTCTTGTCCTTGCCCTCGGCCTTGCGCTTGGCGCGCTCGGCACGGAGGGAGATGAGGTCGGCATGTGTGACGGGCAAGACCTCGTCCGCCAGCGTCCCGAAGACGTGACGTGTCGGTGCCTCTGGCGACCCTTGGCACCAGACCATGCCGACCGTGCGACGATCCCAATCGGCGCGGCTGTTCTCGCTTCCCGCGAGGCGGAAGACGCGCGCGGCATCCTGTGCCCGCTTGTCCGCCCCGAACACGTCCAGGATCACCCCCAATCGCTTCTGGACGGCATTCCAGCGCGGCAGGACGGCGCGCGGCAGCAGTTCAGTTAGCCAGATGCAGACGAGGCCACGGCCGGTCGAAAGCACATAGGACGGATGCGGAACTATCGCGTCCTCAAGATGACCGAGAACGGCGCTCGCGACATCGCCGGGAGCCTTTCCGCGCCAGCGTGCGACGGTGTGATAGTCTAGGTCGGCATAACACGCGCCGATCGCCGTCAGGTCTGATATCGACCGCCATTTCCCGAATGCGGCCTGCGACACGTAGATGTCAGCGCGGTTGTCTTGCCGCAGCAACCGTTCGCCTTCCTCTGCGGCGTAAGGGCCCGCATGCGCCGTCCATTCGCGCCACGGTTTGTCACTGTTGCGGACGCGCTGCGCGAAGCTGACGACACCGTTACGGATGCCGCCGTCGCGGCTGCTGATCGGATGGAGGTTTTCGAGATGCTGGCGAGGCCCGAAAGCGCCGTAGTCGAATCCGTCGAGCCAAATTTGTTGACGCTGTAGAGTATCAGATTCTGTTGTCCGGGCTGGGCTATGTCCCAGCCCCCGCGTCACCGACCCGTTTCAAGGGTCTTTACAATCATTTCGCCGTCGTTCATCATTTTTTGAACAATGCTCCAAAAGACCGCCTGAGGATTCCAGTCCTATGAAGGCGGTCTTTTTATGCTCGTCGTCGGCGGCAAATCGGTCAAGCACAAGATTTAATGTTGGTAGCGGTGGGGACGCTGGTCCTCCGAGTTATGCACGTTATGATAGGCGCATGATTCGGGGCGACGGTTGAATGCGAAAAAATCCCAACCTTATAAATAGCGTGGAAGTTAAGTATTTCCGGTCGATCAACTCGCAGAGAATTCGAGAGTGCAAACCCGTGAACATAATTACGGGTAGCAACGACATTGGGAAGTCAAATCTCTTGCGTGCCTTGAACCTTTTCTTCAACGAGAAGGACGAGCACGGGGCCGATATCGTATTCCGGGACGAATTCTCTCACTCCCGTCTCGATGCGGTCCGTAGAGAGTCGGTGAAGGGCCGTCAGTTCATCCAGATAGAGGTCGAATTCAACTGCCAGGATTCCTTCCAGAAGACGTTGCCGCCTCGTTTCAAGGTGCGGAAGACTTGGTATCGAGACAGTAAGACGCCAAACCTGAGCCATGACTTGGAAAGACACCTTGCTCAGGGTTCGCTTCAAACGACCAAAAACAAAGCAGAAGGCAGCCTCCAACGGTTCCTTAACTCTATCGTCTTCACCTATCTGCCAGCGATTAAAGACCGCAGCATTTTTCAAGCCGTTCTCTCGGACCTGCAATCTGTCCTCTTCGAGAGCAGCAGTGGAGGGTTTGCTAACGACATCGAACGCTTCAGCGGCGAGCTTGAGGGCCAAGCGCAGGAACTTCGGCAGGCGTTCTTCGATATCACTGGCGTGGACGCAAGGATATCACTCCCCTCAACTTATGCGGAATTGTTCAGGGCCTTCAACATAAAAACGTCCGGCTCCTTCGAGGAGTCTGTCTCACTGGACAACCGAGGCGACGGAGTCAGGGTGCGGTTTCTGCCAGCCATTTTGAACTATATTGCCGAACGCTCGCCAAAACTGCATGTCTGGGGGATTGAGGAACCGGAAAACTCGATGGAGTACAAGCGGGCCTTCGAACTCGCTAACGCAATGACATCGAGCTACTGTCAGAACGCGCAGATCTTTCTGACAACCCATTCGCCAGCTTTCATCGATCTTACCCGGGAAGGCCAATCAATCTACATGGCGAAGCGGGAGGGCGGAGACACAATCTTCACTCACCTTAATAGCGCGAAAAAACAAAAGGTGTCCCAAGAAGACCCCGAGATGCTGATCGCGGACGAGCTTGGTCACATCAAGCTCATGAACGATCTCCACGAGAAGCTCCAGGCGCGGCTGGCAGCCGCAGAAGAGGCTGAACGGCATCTAGCGGCGGCAATGGAGGAAGTGAACAAGTTGAACAGGCCTGTCCTGCTCACTGAAGGCAAAACGGACGTCTTGATATTGATTGAGGCGTGGAAGAAACTTCGGGGCGGGACGCCTCCTTTCGAAATCAAGTCTTGCAATGTCCTTGGGGAACAAGAGAAGACAGACGCGGCCGGCGCGGCTCAACTCGCTATGTGCCTTCGATCCATAATGGCTGATCATCAGCACTCGGTAATCGGATTGTTCGATCGGGATATCGATGGGATTAAAGGATGGAACCTGGATGCGAACTTTGGCAGGTTCGAAACCTACGACGACGTAAAGGTTTCCAAGAATAAAAAGGCCTACGCGATCCGTTTGCCCGTACCTGCAAAGGTGCCAGATTTGGAGAAGAGTAGTCACCACTGCGTAGAGTTCATGTTCCCGATCGATGCTTTGAAAAAGACGGTCGAAGACAAAGGGCTCCGGCTCAGGGGGTTGCCAGTAGAAACTCGCTGCGGCAATACAGTGATCACGACCATCCAAGGAACCGAAATCTGGCAAATGATTGTCGACGACGGAAAGAAATGGTTTGCTGAGAAGGTTGTGCCGACTCTTCCCGTTGAAGACTTTGAGGCGTTCGAACAAGTATTTTCGTTGATCGACGCTATTCTCACTCCGAAAGTTGAACCAGAGCAGCAGGCGACCGAGACTGCAGTTGAAGTTGGTACCGAAGAAATTTTCGCGTAAAACTGCCCCAGAGCGCGTTCGCCATTCTCGCGCCCAGCGCCTTTGACCCTCGGCTGCTAGGTGAGAGTTATCATCTTATAGTCCTTGACCGCACCTTCTGTGCGAGCTTTTCCTCGAATTCGGGCAACGTCGTTGGCACACCGGCCGTCAGGCCGACGACGGAATCCTCAAGGGTGGTGAAGAGCACCTGGTCCACGATCAATTTCGCGCTGCCTTGCTCGCGCTGCTCGTCGTAATCGACCACGACCCAGACTATGTCGCAGTTGCTGACATGACCGACCGTATCCATGGGAGCCATAGCGTCGAGGAAAGGGCGATCGATGATCACGACCATCTTTTTCCCCCACCGCCGAAGGCTAGGGACCTTGATCTGAAGCTGCGGCATCAGCCGCTTGGGGCCGCTGCTTCGAAAGTCAGGCCGCCTACCGCCGCCCGGCATCGGAGTCCCGTTGCCCGTGTAGGATCTAATCGCCTCGTAATCCCGCGACATCGACGCGCCCGAAAAATAGACGGCCTGAATCTCGACGGCGCACCATTCCTTGGGGTCCTTCTCAGGGTGGACGAAAACTAGGTCGATCTTTCCGACATCTTCAGTGTCTGGCTGTTCTCCGGCTGCTTCGTCCGAAATAGGAACATCCTCGCCTTCAACGGGCCCAGCGGTGACTCGTCGAAGAAAAGGGATCTCCTTCACGACAACAGGGTCGTCAGTGCCAAGCATGAGCCGACCGATGTAGCGGATCACTTCCTTGTCTTCGAGGAAGCGGTTCGGACAGGTTGAGGTAATCTTCCCGAAGCGAACGTCTTGATCATCAGTCTGCGTGAAGTTCCTGATGGAGCATACGCCGCCTTTCTTTGAGCAGCGCGTACTACCCCGAGGGGCCAATTCTGGTGCAGCCGCCAGAAACGGACATTCCGGTATTGGAGTTGGATTCAGGTATGCCTGACGCTCGCTGGCTCCCATGTTCCGGAAGAGCCGACCGTACCATTCCGCAATGCCGTATTTCGCCTGGTCGACATTCCGGCCGGCCGGTCTTCTTGCCATTTATGCGACCGCTTTCTCTCGTGACAACGAATAATCGCAAGAGATTAGCGCATCTGCTACCGCCCGGCCGAGTAGGGGTGGGACAGCATTCCCAACTTGAATGTACTGCTCTGTCCTGGAGCCATGGAAAACGAAGCCGTCTGGGAACGACTGCAATCGAGCCGCTTCCCTGACCGTGATCGCCCGATCTTGCTCGGGATGAATGTACGCTCCCCAGTGCACATCGCACTTCGTGAGGATCGTGCAGGCAAGATCGGACTTCCTTGGGCGCCCATACCTCTTTGTGTGATCGGACCGCTTTGCCTTCTTCATCCCCTCCGGAAGAAGGTCGAACGGAATATCCCGCCACGATCCTCCGGCCGGGATATGCTTCATGCGCTCCATGTTCGTGGAGCTCAGCTTGGGCGCAGCGTGGTTTGCGACTTGCTTACGGTTGCCGCGCAATTCAGCCTGATAAGAATTCGATGGAGCAGAAGCGTATTTTTCGAGCTCTCCGCCTTTCCCATTCTCCACCGCAGGGAGATCCGAAATCGCGTCCCAGATGGTCACAAACGGCTTCAAATCCTTGCCGTGGGTCGGCTCTGGGAAACGTATCGGAGCTCCGATCCTATTGGCTATGAAGAAGATACGGCGGCGCTCCTGTGGAACGCCGTACTCCTCCGCCTTTAAGATCTTGAAGTCGACTTCATACCCAAGCTCTTTCATTCCGGTCTGAATTTCCCGGATAATGCCTCCGTCGGCGATGGACGTGAGGCCCGAAACGTTTTCCATAACCAGCCATTTTGGACGCAAGCCTTCAACGATCCGCAGGTATTCGCGGAACAGTCCTGCGCGCGGGTCATCCACGCCCCGATTGTGGTTGTAGACGGAATACCCCTGACAGGGCGGCCCGCCCACGAGAACATCGAGTTGGCCGGATTTTAGGCCTGTGACTTCGAGAAGACGGGAGACCGTCAGATCCTGGATTCGGCCACCCAAAAAGGTTGCTTCTGGATGCGTCGCCGCAAAGGTTTTGCCTGCGGTATCGTCGAAATCGCTGCCAGCGAGCACTTCGAATCCAGCCTGCCGGAAGCCCTCACTCAGGCCGCCTGCACCACAAAACAGATCAATGACCGTTCCCATACGCCGCATAGTCATCTCCGAATCGAATCAATCGTTCTATTAGTACAAAACAAGAACGTTAACAACGCAGCCTATACGATGACTAAATTTTTGTGAATCCGCTTTCTCCGCTTTTCCAAGGTGGCGTAAGGTTCGCGCAGGGTGGGCTATTCGAGAAACGATCGGATGCGTGCGGACAATGTCTCGTCGTCTTTCAGTTCGCACTCCCATAATACAAGCACCTTCCATCCCATATGCTCGAGCTTGTAAAGGTTCGATTGGTCGCGGGCTATATTGCGTTCCAGCTTGGGACCCCAGTATTCGATATTCGACTTTGCCGGCCGCGCTCGCTTGCAGCCTGGATCATACCGAAGATGTGCATGCCAGTAGCAGCCATGAACCAATATCACTCGTCGCCGAGGCCCGAAAACCATGTCCGGTTTGCCCGGTAGGTCCTTCCGATGGAGCCTGTAGCGAAATCCCATTGCATGAACGAGCCTGCGCACCCGAAGCTCTGGTCCGGTGTCCTTGCTTCGGATCAGGCTCATGTTTCGGCTACGTTGCGCTGACGGACTCTGCATGGTGACGCTGTGCCGGGCGTTTGTGGTCAAATTTCGAAACGTGGGATCTTTTCGATCTCGCGGGAGAGCACTCCTGCCCGGAACGATCCATACTTATCGCCTTCCGAGTTCAACGCGTGTCCCTGCATGTAACGAGTTGCGCCGTCATCCATGTCCACGTCGCGGGAGATCGTCTTGAACAGATGTCTCCACGCGTGGTTGGGCCGTATCCGATCATCCTTAACCCCTAGATCCTTCCGGATCCACGAGCAGATCTTTTCGCCCACTTTCTTATATTGGGGGTGCGCGTCGCTTCCCCCGCGGCTCAGCTCAGGATCATAGAACAACGGACCGGACTTTATGGTTTGGACAAACTGCAGAAACCCCTGCTCCACGAGATGCGAATGCAATGCCACGTACCGGGGTTTCGCGTCTTTGGTCGTCCCGGCTTCAGGGGTGATCCATAACAACCAGTGTCCTCTGTGCTCTTGAATATCCTGCTTCCGAAGCTGGGCAATTTCTCCCACTCTGGCACCCGTATAGGCGCAGAGCCATGGAACCCAACGCCGTGCGTCGCGCATGCCTCTGGACATGCGTGCAGGAGCAGGATCCAACGTGCCGCGAAGCACGGTTGAAACCTCGGTAGCCGTGTATTCCTTCTCCCGGGTTTGGATTTTTCTCGGAACGTAAACTGTGACGCCCGTTCCGGGGTTTTCTGAGATGAGTCCGTTCGCCACTCCATAAGAGCACACCCTTCGAAGCGCGCTGAGATATGAATCTCTTATGCTGACGTTCGCAATTCCCGACGCCAGTAGGCGGTCTTTCCAATCGACAATCCACTGGCGGGTGAGGTCTCGGATATCCGGGACCTCCTTGGCGACGGTCCGGATGATGCCCTTCCATTTCTTGTAGCTCGACGATGCGATTTTCTGTTCGTCGGCGAACTTCTCGAACACCTGAATGAGAAGGAATTTGTTGGGCTCGTCGTCACGAACTCTTGCCGCTGCAATCTCAACAGGTGGAAATCGATTTGCATCAGGATCGGGGCGGTAATCACCGCCAGCAAGTCGGCTTATGTGTTCCTTTGCTTGCAGAACGGCGGATGCCACCGCGTCGCGAATGAGGATCATGCTCTCATCGTCAAGCAAGTAGCCATGTTTCGCGAGGTATCGATTGATTGCATGGTCATTGCGCTCAACCCGCAGCTTCTCCAACGAACGCCCGGCTGCCTCCTTGTCCGCCGATAGGTTCGTCACCCGAACTTTTTCTGGGTGAAGAAACATGTAGTCAAGATAGAGGCGACCAGTCCACGACCCCTTCTTGCCCGGATTGTCCTCGTGGTCGGCTACAAGCTCCTTGTATATCTCACCCGCAATCGCCGTGGCTTGCTTCTGCGAAATTGAGATGCGGCCGGCCGAGAGTTGATGCCAACGCAACTCAATTTCCGCTGCGGCGCGGGCGTGCCTTACCTTTGCCTCCTGAGGATCGCGGGTCTGTAGGCTGAATTTTTCCTCGGTCTTCCCTACCAGTGCCTGGAGGCTTTCCGGAACGCGTTTACGGAAATGATAGATGCCGGACTTGAGCTTGACGGGACGAGACATTTTCAGGACCATGTGTACGACCTTTGTGTACCAATCCGGTCCTTAAAAATCCTTGAACTCCAATAGCTTGTTGATTTTCCTCGATATCTGGCAAGCAAGGGTGTGGAGTCCCACCCTCTCCGCCACACTGTTTTTCAAATAATTGTTCTCGTTTGATTTTTTGATGCTGAAGCGCCGCCGACCTACAAACTGCCCCACATTTGCGAAAACTGTTTAACATAGCTTGGCCGTGTTGTTTCACTAGCTCGACACTCTCTGAGCCTGCAGAAGTCATTCCAGCCTTCCGCCGGTCTAGCCATCGTTTTTAGATCATCCTTGATTCGTCACGATCCGGCCGCTGGGCGCTATGGCGCGGCCGGGCTCCCCTAGTTGTGAAATCTCTGTCGCTGCTTCACTGATGACGGTCTCGCCTGTCTGCAGTGGCATGATCCTGGTGTGTTTCGGCGTGGAATATTGGCTCTGACGCACATTTGGTGCTCATGTCGCACCGATCAGGCGGGCTTGAAGCAGATCAAGCTTTCCGCGGCCGTACATCTGGCGCTTCACCAGCTTGAGCTTGGTAATCTGCCCCTCAGTTTGTCC